>Ga0268276_1000376_pt1 | contig 53169 bp, 45 predicted proteins | sample saktaG_4_FD_190145 | JGI IMG/M metagenome (GOLD analysis project Ga0268276, IMG submission 190145) | Saline water microbial communities from Sakinaw Lake, British Columbia, Canada - sak_2010_1_5_45m | ecosystem: Environmental > Aquatic > Non-marine Saline and Alkaline > Saline ...
GAGGGATATGAGACCCATGGCGGTGATTGCCACAGAGACGGCTGCCGTTGCTTCGATTCCACCCATGAGCCAGACCGGTCCGCCAAGAAGCGCCCCGACTACGCGCCCTATGCCTGCCGCCGCCACATAGCCCGACATCATGGTCGCCCGTACTCCCGGCAGAACCTCGGTACAAATCGAAAGGCTGGTAACGATGGTAAATTCAACGGTTACAAATATGATAAAGAGGGAAATAAGCGCCATCGTCAGAGTCGAGCTACACCAGGGTAGTAGAACATAGCTGAGTCCCGAAAGGGTAAGACCTATGATCGCCGAACGACGCAACCCGAGGCGGTCTGAAAGAAATGCCGTGAGTCCCTCGCCCAGAAGCTCGGCCACACCGATAACCGTTGTTGCCATTCCGAGAGCGACGAGACTCAGCCCGAATCTTCCTTCAAGCCATGCCCCATAGACAACAAAAAAATTGTCGTTTGCGACAGAGATACAAAATGCAAAGCCGAGCATACCCAGAGCGGCACGATTCCCGGCCAGCCGCCGCCAGGCAGCGAGGGGGGTAACAGGAATATTGTAACCCTTCTGCCTGCCACTCTTTGCAGGTATCAACGCTCCGAGAACTGCCAGACCCATCAGCCCCAATCCGCCCAGAACAAAGAAGGGAGCCCGCCAGCCCATATGCTCGATCAAAAGTCCCATGAGCGGGATACCAACAAGGGCGCTGCCGGCCCAGGATATCTCCATGATCCCGATCACAAACCCGCGTTTTGCATACGGCACGCGATCCCCGACATAGGCCTGAATCGCTGGATCAAAGATATTTTTACCGAGTCCGGCCATTAAAAGGGCAATAAGGACAACCCCGTAAAAGGGAAGAAATCCTGCTGCCAGCATCCCCAGCGATAAAAGCGCCAGCCCGACAAGAAGCATAATCCGGTATCCCCAGCGATCCCCCAGGGGAGCAAAGAAAGGACCCAAGATACCCGTAAACTGATTGACCGCTATGAGAGATGTAACGGCAGGGAGCGAGACACCAAGACCCCGCGAGAGGGCAGGTGCAAAGGGATAGACAAACCGGCGGGCAGTATTGAGCACAACCCGGCAGAGCGTTGCCACACCGACTCGTAAGATCAGTCTGGATTTGTGATTTTTCATTGCCGCTCTCATCTCAATATTCGTATGACCCTCAGGGGTGCGAATGGGGGATGATAGGGAAAAGGCAGCCCCCTGTCAATGACAATTCGGGGGGCGAATTGCTTCATATTAAATGTTACCCAGGGGGTGAATAAAAAGGATCGTTGACTCATAATTCGATGTTACCAAGCATCGACTTCCAAAAGGAGGAATAATCATGAGTCCGCGATCCAAAAAAGAATATCGTGAGGCAGTCCATTTGCGGCATAAACATGCCTCTCGTCATGAAAAAACCGCCATCCTTGATGAATTTTGTGCCTCTGGCAACCAGTGCATCGCCACAATACCGTAAAAGGAAGAATAGACGATCTGTTCCCGCGTCAAAGATGCTTCTGGAATGCGCTCGCTGTTCAGTTCAAAGCAAAGCTTGATGGCTTTGTAAATCCCGACTCATCGGGACTGCGTCCCGCTGCACCCTTCGTCACTGTACCCCTGCTAATCCCGTTAAAAATCCATATGCTCCAGATTTCTGTATCCCAGGATCATTGGAAGAGCCCCTGCCGCAATTGTTGCAATCAGTGACACTATCCATGAAAAAACCAGAAACAGGTGAAAGGTGTGTCCGGAGATTGCTCTGTGTATCTCAAAGCTGAAATAAGGAACGGCGAAAAGAGTAATTATAAAACTTACATAGAGAAGGGCGATTATAAAATTGAGGGTTCCCCCGAAGCCGGATACGATTTTTGCCGAATTGTCCTCCTTGAAGTTGGGATAGATGGTCCCCAGCCCTATCGACAGGCCTACAAGACCGACGCTTGCCATGGCAGCCAGCCCGCAGGATATGTACATAAGAGAGGCCCCCGTCTTGAGGATAATATTGGTTGCCAGCATCAAAAACTCGCTTACCAGGAAAATGCCCACAAAGTTTGTGATAAATTTCTGGACTATAAGCCCCCTGAAGGTTATTGGCGCGAGACCAAGAATCCAGAACCTGCTGCCTTCGAGACTTATCAACGGAAAGAGAAATCTCACGGTAAATCCGGCCAGGACAAGGGCGGTAGCCGAAAGGTTAAGAAATGTAACAATCATCTTCCAGTATATATTGCCCGCTATCTGCGGCATGTTTCTGAGGTTAAATATATATATAGCCAGTATGGCAAAATAGATCAGAAACTGTGACCACTGTCCGAAATCCCTGAAAAATATCTTTATATCCTTGGTTATCATTGCCGCCGTTGGTCTAGGTACAAAGGGAAGCAACCGGACAACGTGGTTCAGCAATCCCCTGTCAGGCGGGTTATATTTTTTACTCTTCCCTCTCCCCGAAGAGAGCCACCCGGAATAGAATATTTCCCCCGCCATGAACCAGTTGACCTGAAGGAAGAAAAGAACTGTCGTTGTGAAAGCTAAAAAGTAGAAAAGACCATCCTTAAAATTGTTTATGCTCGCATTTATGAGTGCCTTCGCCATCCAGTAGCCGGGGAACAGTGGATGTTTAAAGATCCTGATATGATAAAGAAGATTATCGAGAAAATAGCCGATCTCGTTTCTTGTAAAGGGTGTGGAGGCTATGTTTTGTTTGTAGTACCAGTAGAGAAGGGATGCCCCTATACAGAGCGTGACAGCGAGTATGTATTTAACCGTACGGTAATCGATGAACCTGACAGCCGCCAGGACAATAATTGACGCGATTGCGGCAGGGAGTGTTATAAAGGCCGCAAAATAAAAGGGGATGAAGAGATAAAACCAGAATGACACATCCTTTATAAAGCCATATGCGAGTATGAAAGTCACCCCGAGAAAGAGGAATGCCCAGGAGCCGAATATGACAGACTGAAAAAACCGATAAAAGAGGATGACGCGTGTATCTATCGGTTTTGAAAAGAGAAAGGCTACTTCTTTAGATGAGTAGTAGGTCGCGTAGCAGATAATTACGCTGCTCAATGTGAGCATTATAAAGAGCACCGCGGAAAATATGTATATGGATTCATCAACAAGCGCCGGGCCGATAATGGGAATTTTGTGGAAGAAGGAAAGCCCCTTGTAGAACAGCGCGAGCGAGCCAAACCAGAAAAAGATGATGCCTGCGGAGATAAAAGCAATCTTCAGCTTAGGCTCACTTTTAATGCCTGCGATACTATTCCTGAGTATCCAGATCTGGGACATTAAGATCCCTTTTAGTCCATCCATCCAACTAATCCTCAGCAGTCATTTTGAGAAAGATATCTTCCAGCCCCCCCACCTCTTCGGAGGATCTTTTTATCTCTTCGACGGTCCCCTCGCTTATCAACCGTCCCTTGTGAATTATACCGACACGGTCGGACTTTTCCTCCGCCAGGGTAAGAGTATGCGTGGACATCAGTATGGTTGTTCCCCTGTCCGCGCACGTCCTGAGAATGTCTTTTACAAGGCGGATACTTTTAGGGTCTAATCCGACCATCGGTTCATCAATAATGATCAGACGGGGATCTGTAAGGAGCGCGGAACAGATAACGATCTTCTGTCTCATTCCGTGAGAATAGCTTTCCATAAGCTGGTTCCCGTAATCCTGCATATAGAAGAGACTCAGCAGACGTTCGGTCTCATCACGGTAATAGTCCAGGTCAAGCTTGTACAGCTCTCCTATAAAATAGAGGAATTCTCTTCCCGTCAGCTTTTCATAGACATAGGGCACATCCGGAATAAAACTTATCAGCTTTTTCGCCTCTGTGTTTTTCTCTGCCATGTCGTGTCCGCCGACTAACACTCTGCCTGATGTCGGTCTGAGAAGACCTGCGACTGTCTTCAGTGTAGTTGTTTTGCCCGCACCGTTGGGACCGAGGAGGGTAAAGAATTCTCCTGCCGGGATGTTGAGGGTAAGATTATCCACCGCGAGTGTATCTCCGAATTTTTTTGAAAACTTTTGAATTTCAATCAAGGTACAGTTCCTCTCCCTGTTTGGTTTTCTTTATTTACACTGATCTCAATGCCCGGAACCATCGGGCTTCAGGATCTCGATATTGATATTCCCGATTGCGAGAGCTATCTTTGCCTGAGACGATAAACCGCCCGATACCAGTTCGAAATGTGTCGCATCTGCGATATCCTGCCCCATGGTTGGGTCAAGATGCACCCATTTCCCGACAAATACCTTCGGCCATGCATGGTAGTAGAAGCCATCGTTAATGTAGACGAGACCCGCGCACATCTCGGCGGGTATGCCGCATGCCCTGGCCAGAGCGACAAAAAGCACCGTATGCTCATTGCAATCCCCTTTCCTGCTCTTCAGCACCGAGGTTGCCACAGGTATTTCAGGAGTGGGGATCTTTTCGATATTTTTACATACCCATTCGCCGATCTTTTTTGCCACATTCCATCTGTTTTTCTCATTGCCTGCAATCTCGGCGGCCTTTGCCCTGATTGCGGGGTCATCGGAATCTGCCCAGATTGAGGGTCTGAGAAATCCCCCCATTTTTTCCCTGTCACCAGAAATATCTTCCGCGGGAGGAAATATTGATGAGATTTCTATGATGCCCGCGTGAGAATCGATCAGTTTCTGCCTTTTCCCGTCGAAGTCAAAGTTTTTCAGATCGATTCCCGTTACCTTTATTTTCATGAAATGCGTTTCGCGCGGATTTTGCAGTTTTCTTTTGGTGCCTACCGATACATCCTTTAAAAGGTCTACAGAACCACTTTTCGAATCGGCAAGATGTTTTTCGATGGTTTTTCTGTCTTCGATCTGCATCACCCATCCATTCGGCGTTTCCTCACGCACAACAAGGCCGTCCCGGTTGATCCACGATCTGGAGACCAGTCCGGCAAATCTTGTTTCCATGACGAGATTGCCATTTTCTTTTCCTACAACCTCGGCGAGGACTTCTTCCGTGTTCAGGGTCAGGGGGTTAAGAATGGTTAATGTGTATGAATCACCGACCTTCAGATCTTTGCCCCTGTAAATTTGCAGGATGCTCTGATCAAGGAAAAGATCATCTTTCAGATCAAAGGTCTTCTTGACGATGGTATCGCCATACATGATTTCCACCAGAAGCTGATTGCCCAGCCTCTCGCCCTTTAGAATGATGCCTGCCAGTCCGGAAATGGTGGTCTGAAAATTGAGAAGTCGATAGTCGGAATCGAGCTGCTGAATCGTCATCATCGACAGGGTCTTCGTTTGATTGAACATCTTAAATCTTAAGTAAGACTGGGAGTTAATGCGGTATCCCGTTTCCCATGGAGCAAGGATCGTATGGAGATAACCAACCCATCTGTCTTTTATATAGATCCCTTTCCAGGTATCCAGTTGTATATCTTCCGGCATGAACTCTCTGATCGTGGTCTTTTCAAAATCACCCTTTATCAGACCCTCCTTTTCAACCAGGAGAAACATCATCCCTGCCCATGATGCGATGATCAGAATGCCGATAACAATCTTTATAAAAGGCCCTTTTCTCAGTGGATTCCCTCTTTTCATTTTCTTGTAAGGCATATACTTTTTAGAATAATTATTTGCAAGAGTGGATGAAATATCATATTTTTAAAGAGTCGCAATTATATGCGCCGGTTCGTATTTGAGGCCCGCCGTCCGGGCCAACGCAAATACTCCATAATAATGCATGTCGAGTTGCATGATGTCCTCCTATTACTTTTACACAGAGAAGAGATTAGCCACGGTAAGATCTTCATTCTTAATACAATTACATATCCGATTTTAGAAGGAGCCTTCTTCTATCCCGGCGATCAGGCGGTCGGTGATGACGGCCAGGAGGCAGACGGTGAGCGCGCCTTCGAGCACAAAGGCCGGATTCTGTCTGACGAGTCCCGAGATGATGGGCACCCCAAGTCCGCCCGCCCCGACGATAGCTCCCAGTGTCGCCGTTCCGATATTCATCACGACAGAGATTCTGATCCCGGCCATGATCATCTTCATTGCGAGGGGAATTTCTACCTTGAACAGGATCTGAATGCGTGTCATCCCCATGCCGAAGGCCGCTTCGATTAGCGGGGCTGGCACCGCCTCGATGCCCGATATGGTGTTGCGGACGACGGGGAGGATGCTGTACAGGAAAAGGGCCGCGATGGTGGGCTTGAACCCGAATCCGATGAAGGGAACGGCAAGCGCCAGGATCGCCACGGGGGGAAATGTCTGCGCGAGCGAGGTGAGGTCGTTGACCGTCTGGAGATACACCTTGCCTGAGCGGCGTGTCACGAAAATGCCCGTTGCTATCCCCGCTGTTACGGCGAGCGCGCTTGAGATGGCGACGAGCAGCAGGTGTTCGCCAACGAGCTCGATCAGCATCGCGCGCGGGTAGATCCACTCGGTTTCTTCGGGAAAGAGGGTCTTGAGAAAAAGATTCCAGGCATTCATGTCGAGGATGAGGTAGATAAACACCCCGGCAAGGAGGATCGTCCCCGCTGATCTGCGGAGAAACTTTTTCAAGGGAGATTTCAACATTCGAGCGCGGCCTCCTCGGTCACCTTTTCGATTTCCAGTATGCTGATCTCGCCCACGAGCCGTGAATCATCGTCGATAACCGGAATTATTTTGACCCCCTGCCCGAGCATCCTCGACAGAACCTCCCTCAGTGTCGCGCTGTCCCTGACGGTTATGGCAGAGCAGTTGGCTTCCATCACATCCTCCTCCCGGTTAAATGGTGCGCGAACATGACGGGAATCGACGGGACCGATCAGCCGTTCATCTTCGTCAAGGAGCCATACGAATCGAGTTTTACCCTCTTTTCTTGTTTGCGCGAGAAAGGCGTCAATATCGTCATTTACCTTCACAGATGCCGGCATTTTCATGAATTCGGAGACGGGGAAGCGGGAAAGACGTTTCAGCGCCCTGTCAGCGCCGACAAAATCACTCACGAATCTGTTTTTCGGACGGGCAAGGATCTCTTCGGGCGTGTCGTACTGCACTATCTTTCCCTCTCTCATCAGGGCAATTCGGTCGCCGAGCCGGATCGCTTCGTCGAGATCGTGGGTGACAAAGACAACGGTTTTTTTAAGATTGCTCTGAATCTTCATAAACTCCGCCTGTAGAGCTTCGCGATTCAGGGGATCAACCGCGCCGAAGGGCTCGTCCATCAGAAGTATTTCGGGATCGGAGGCCAACGCGCGGGCCACCCCGATTCTCTGCGCCTCTCCTCCCGAAAGTTCCCTCGGGTATTTGTCGAGATAATGCCCTGATTCCATGCGCATCATGCGGAACAATTCTTCCGTCCTCTCTTCGATCTTTTCCTTCTTCCACGAGAGGAGCTGAGGGACGACAGCGATATTCTCCGCGACGGTCATGTGGGGGAAGAGACCCACGTTCTGAATTACATACCCGATGTGTCTCCTTAAAAGCTCCGGTTTAAAATCCCTGGTGTCTTTCCCGTCGATAAAGATCCTGCCGCTCGCAGGTTCCAGCATCCGGTTGATCAGTTTTACCGCCGTCGATTTGCCGCACCCGGACGGGCCGATGAGGCAGCATGTCTCTCCAGCGGGTATTTCAAGGGAAATATTGTCTACCGCGATGGAGGTGCCGTAGCTTTTCGTAACATTCTGGATCTGGATCATGATGCCGGGGCCTCTTGTACTTCAATCCCTTTCGGGGTGATTTGATGGATGAGTATCGCCATGAGTTTATCCGTAAAGACCGAGAGAAGAATAACGGGCACTGCTCCGAGGAGGATCAGGTCGGGGACTGCCTGACCAAGTCCCTGGAAAACAAAGACACCAAGTCCCCCCGCTCCGATGAGGGCGGCAACCGTGGTGTTGCCGATGGATTGTACCAGAGCCGTTCTTATACCGCTGAGTATGATCGGCAGGGAGAGGGGAATCTCCACCCGCCATAAGACCTGGAGGCCGCTCATTCCCATACCCCGGCCCGCTTCAATGACATCGGGGTCAAGTATGCGAAGGCTGGTATAGGTGTTCCGCGTAATGGGGAGGAGGGCGTACAGGGAGAGCGCGATCAGGGCAGGTGCCCAGCCGATCCCCTGTATCCCGAAGTCGCGAAGAACCGGGTACTTCTGGGAGAGCAGGGCCAGGGGCGCGATCATCAGGCCAAAGAGGGCGAGGCTGGGGAGGGTCTGGACGGTGTTCACGAAAAAGAAGACGGGCCTTTCAAGGAACCTGCTCCTGAAGGCCCATACGCCCAGGCCTGTGCCGATGACGGTTGCGATGCAGACGGAGGCCCCCGCAAGGATCAGGTGCTGTGAAAGCTCCGACAGGAACCTCCCCTGTCTCGCGCTGAATTCCTTGATCACGGAGATATCGCTCATGTACCCCGAAGCAAACAGAATGACGAGCGCCCCCATGCCGGAGAGGGAGACACACAACCGGAGACCGCCCCTGCCGGTGAGTTTCTGCTGTGATGAAAGGATCAGGATATAGGCGGCAAACGCCATCATCCATCCGCCGAAGCCGATGGATATCCTCAGAAAGGGGAGACCGGGGTCGGTGGTGCTCCCTGCCATCCTGGCGGTGAGGAGGAAGACGAGGACGAGGATCACGTTCCCGATAAGGCCGGGGGCGAGGCGAAAAGCATGGTTTTCTCTGTATGAGAATGCGGTGCCGAGGGCGCAGATCCAGAGGAGAACGAGGAGGAGCGTTTCGGGTGAGGGCAGGGCGTTCCATACGAGTAAACCCTCCCCGCTGGACAGCCTGTTCGGTCGCAGGATAACGAAGTGAAAGCCTAAAGAAAGAAGACCGATGAACGCCCCGGCAAGGGTCACCTTGTCAATGCCGACTTTATACACGAGACCCCCTCGGAGAGAATCTATGCCAAGATTCCCCGCGATACGTCACGGGGAATCTTCGACTGTTTAGAAAGATTTTTATGTTCACTTGCTGTTCAGTGCAGAAACCCCTTTGAACGTAGATACTTTTCTGCAACGGCCGAGGCCATCTGCCCTTCGACAGCAATACTGGCATTCAGGGCCTGAAGGGTATCCAGATCGAGGGAGGTGAACACCGGCTCCAGGATCATCTGTATCCGGGGATATTTTTTCAAAACGGTTTCCCTGACGATGGGAGCGGGCTCATAGACCGGCTGCACGCCTTTCGTGTCTTCGAGGACCAGCAGGCCGAGTGCCGCGAGAGATCCGTCCGTGCCGTAAGCCATGGCGAAATTCACCCCGTCGGTTCCGTCAGCAGCCGCTTTTTCGGTCTGCGCCGTGTTCCCCCCCGAAAGGACGAGGAGTTGTTTCTTACTGAGATGGAAGCCGTACGCCTTTTCGAAGGCGGGGAGCGCGTCGGGACGGCTTACGAACTCTTCCGAACCAGCAAGCTTTACATTCCCTCCTACCTGCGCGTAACGGGCAAGGTCCTCAAGCGTTTTTATGTCTTCCTTCACGGAAAGGTCTTTTCTCACCGCGATTGCCCAAGTGTTATTTGCCGGAGCGGGCTTCAGCCAGACAATCTTGTTCGCCTCGAAATCCAGTTTCCTGACGGTTTCATACCCCTTCCGGGCATCTTTCCATGCAACGGAATCGGAATTGCTGAAGAAGAAAGCTCCATTGCCCGTGTATTCGGGATAGATGTCGATCTCTCCGCTTATGATGGCCTTCCGGATTAGATCGGTCGGGCCGAATTCCGTCTTGTCGTTGACCTCGAAACCGCCGGACCTCAGCATCAGGACGATCATCTGTCCCAGGAGGGCGCCTTCGGTGTCGATCTTTGATGCCACCGTTACTGGACCCTCCTGATCCGCCGCAGATGCGCAGTTAGGGTAGATGCTGAACGCGCACAGGAGTACCAGAACGGTGAATATATGCATGATTTTTGATTTGTTCACGAAAGACCCCCTTTCCCGGTTGTATGAAAGCACGTGTTATTCACTTGGGTACCTATTCCAAAAACTGGACCTCGACGGTTTCCACGTCCCAGAGGGGTTCTGTTTTATCCCTGATTTCCTCTTTGACCAGTTCCATCCGGACCAGGTCCAACCCCGGGACTGACGACCGGAAAGAGGGATGAGTAGAGAATCAGGAGGAATGGGTGGCGCTGAAGAGGATTTTGTTTTTGAATCGGAGTGTGCCCGGTCGGTAGAGTATGACAAAAAGGAGGTCTTGCGTCAAGCCGGAGTCCATAAAAATGCCGGGGGTAACCCCTCCCGTGCATTGACGTCTATAGCGAAGAGGATTATCCAGATGCCTACTTGTTTATCAGACAAATTCGATGGTCAGATCGGGGAATTCCTTTTGAAATTCCGCCTCAAGATTTTTTAAAATGGTGGCTGAAATAATCATGGCAATACTGGCACAGGTCGTACATCCGGGACTGTGACTGACAAAATCGGTAAAGACATATAACAAATTTTCTTTTGCACTGTAACGAATCTTTTTTACAAGTCCCAGCTTGGCCACAGAAAGGTCGCTTTCAGGGTCTTTTACCCTGTCCAAAATCGAATCGATCTTTTTTGTCATTTCGGCTTCCATTTTGAACCTGTCATATTCCAGCTTTTATTTTAGGGTTGACAGTCTCGGATTTTTGCGGATGCTTCAAACATGACGCATTCGCAAAAAGTCGTTACTCCGGTGAAACCCAGAGTCCAGCGCCAGGTCCCTATGCCCCAGAGAGAGGATACGCTACATACAACACATTTGCAAATTTAAGTTACTTACAAGGCATATACTTTTTAGAATAATTATTTGCAAGGCATGTATCTTCGGAACAGGAGAATATACGAGGAGCTTCAGGACAGCGGAATTACAGCGAATATAAAGGCGCTCCAGAGTGAGTGGGAGATGATGACAGGCGACAGGTTGCCGAGACGCCAGTACATGGCCCCCCAGAAAGCGCCGGCAACGGCGGCCGCCCCGATAAGCATAAAATTGAATGACCATATATGAACACCGGCGTAGATTGCGGTGGTGAGGAGCCAGCCTCCGCAGCCTCCGAAACGTTCCATGAGTCTTTCCTGCAGGAAACCGCGCCAGTAAAGTTCTTCACAGGGACCCGTAATGAAAAATAAGAGAAGAAAGATGGTCCACATGGGAGCGCCTTCCCCCTTGCCATATATGCCCCCTATCTGACGCTCCGCGAAGGGAAAGATTGCTGACGAGATCTCTTTTCCGGCCCAGAAGATCAGATACAGCGCCAAGGCGGAGACAAGACCAATAAGAAGGGCTTTCGCGTCCAGATGAAATTTGTCTTTGCCGATTGGCCTTATCCACATAGATAAAACGGCAAGCGAGGATGCCGAGATTGTGATCTTGATCCAGAAGGTGCTGAAGGTGAGGTAAAATGTGGCAAACCAGAGTACATTCGCAAGGATGATTGTTACCAGTAACGGCTTCCATGCTGTCTCCGGTTGTTTCAAGCCAGCCTCCCGATGATAAGAGAGATGAGTAGCAGGACGCCGAACGCCGTGTTCAGTTTTGCCGTCTGCTCATCTGCATCAATGGGAGGATTTTTTATCATCCGACGCAACAGGCTGAAGAACAGCGGAAGCGAAATGAGTACCATCAAGGACCAGGGGTTAAGGGGCCCTGTAAAGGCCATCAGGACAACCGACACGTAGGCAAATACTACCAGCATTACATATATCCATATGCCACGCTTATGACCGGTTATGATCGGCAGGGTTTTTATGTCTCTTTTTTCGTCATCAACGGCGTCTCGAATGTTGTTGGCGAGTAGCACCAGAGCCACCAGCACGCCAAAGGGAAGCGACACCCAGAAGGCATCCATGCTCAGAGTCTGCCGCTGAACAAAGTATGCCCCCTCTACCATCAACGGTCCCCACATCAGAAGGGTTGAGACCTCTCCTAATCCCCTGTATTTATACCTGAAGGGAGGCGCCGTGTAAAACAACCCGGCAAAGGCCCCTGTAATGCCTATTATCAGGACAGTCCACCCCCTGGTTACGGTGAGAAAAATACCTATGAACGCCGCGAGAACAAAAAGGCAGATCGCTTCGATCAACACTTCCCTGGGTTTAAGTGCTCCCTCAACCAGCGGATGGGGACGGTACTGCGCGGTTGACACCTCCAGTGTATCGACTCCGCTCAGGACGTCATAGTAGTCATTAAAAAGGTTTGCCGCGGCGTGCATGAAAATTATGCCGGCAAGGGTGATCAGGTAAAGGAACCATGAAAAACCGCCATCCATGGAGCCAAGAACACTTCCCACGCTCACTGAGACAGCGGTCATCGTAAAGGACCACGGTCTGCTGGCCAAAAACCATTTCTGGTAGTTATTCATTCCGTTTTTCCTCTGCATTTTCTATCGGAACGCATGCTCAGTGCAGGGATACATAGCTGCTTTTTCTTATACTCTCAAGATTTTCAATTCCACAATCTGTGAAATGTGAGAAAACCGTCTGTCTGAAACTACATAATACCGGGAGAAAATACGTCATATATAAGAAGCTCATCGGTCACATCAAATATCCTGTGTTTTGTGCCTCGTGGAACACGAACGACTACATTTTCTTGAAGCTTCAAATTGCCCATACCATCTATCCACATAGTCGCTTTCCCGTCTAATATAAAAAGAATGTCTTCACTCTCTTCGTGGACATGTTCCGGCACTTCGACCCCAACAGGGATTTTTACTATTATTATGGATGGGCTGTTCTTCCCAAATTGTCCCGTCGTGATTATTTTTTTTATAGAAACACCTTTGATCGCGGGATGATTTTCCCACGGCAGAGCTTTCACATCAAAAAGAATCCCCATTACAGCCTCCCGTATCTTTTGTCGTCAGTGTCTTGAAAAGACATCCATTCCTCAACCGGAAAGGGGTCACGGCACCAACCGCAACCCCTTGATTTTCATGGTAGGCGGTACTGGGTTTGAACCAGTGACTTCTACCGTGTGAAGGTAGCACTCTCCCGCTGAGTTAACCGCCCAGAATTCGCTTTTGGTAATATCCCAAAGAACCTTATTTTTCAAGATAAAAAATACCGGAGACAATGTGGCGTTTCGGAATTGCGCGTATGTAAGATTTTTAGGTGTACTTATCCCCGCCTCGTAGTGAAGCTGGTTATAAATTTTGCATTCCTGTCATTAGACAGGGGAAGGGGGGTTCAGTCATGAAAACCAGTATAATATTCACGGGCACAGGGCCCATTCTTATTATGACCTCGTACGAGTCCTTAACCAACCCTGATTTTGTAGAAAAGCTGGCGGTAAAGGGGATAAAAAATTCATCGCCTCTGATCTGCCCGGCAGGCAGTGCCTCAAAACTTCCCGTGACGTCCGGTTCCAGAGGCAAATCGACTTGCACCCGTTTTCGTCTCGCCCCTGGAAATAACCTGCAGACCCAGATGGAAGTCGGAGATTCCTGTGTTAAACGAAAAAAATGGCAGAGATCCAATGTAACCTGTTGTACAAACATCAGATACGGGACAAAAAACGGGAAGGTCAAAAATGCTTTCAACGGGTCCAATGGCAGAAAATATAGAGGTCTTTGAAAAGCAGATGGAAGACTGGGATGAGATCGCGGATGTAGTGGTGATCGGCGGCGGATTCGCTGGTCTTACCGCGGCAATCGAGGCGCGCAATGCCGGCGCCTCAGTAGTTATCCTGGAAAAGATGAAGGCGCCCGGTGGAAACTCGATCATCAGCGATGGGGGGATTGCCGCGGCGGGTACGCCGATGCAGGGAAAGGCGGGGATCAAGGATTCTCCTGAGCTCATGTGCTCTGATATGCTCAAAGCCGGGTTGGGCCTTAATTATCCTGATCTGGTCCGTAAGGTCGCGGAAAAATCAAACGAGGTTTTTCAATGGTCGATTGACTATCTGGTAGTAGAATATCTGGATAGGGTGGATTCATTTGGAGGTCATTCCGTTCCCCGCTGCTATACGCCTCTTAACGTATCCGGCTCAACTATTATAAAACGGCAGCTTGCCAAGATACGAGAGCTTGGGATGGAGGTAAAAACTCAAAACTACTTTCAGACTTTTATCAGGGATTCTGAAGGAAGGGTTTGCGGTGTTCTCGTGCGCGATGGCTACAATTATAAGGACGCAGATAAAGGGACCTACAAGTACATCCGGGCAAGGAAAGCCGTTATTCTGACTACCGGTGGTTTCGGCAGTGATATAGCCTTCAGGGTCGCGCAGGATCCCCGATTGTCCGAAAAGATAGATAGTACGAATAAGCCGTTCGCCACCGCCGAGGCCTTAAAAGAGGCTTTGAAGATCGGGGCGACACCTGTTCATCTTTCGCAGATACAGCTTGGTCCATGGGCCTCTCCGGATGAAAAAGGTTTCGGCGTTGGTCCCGGTTTCTCGGATTACATCGTGTTTCTCTACGGTATAGTGGTAGACCCGGGTACGGGCAAGCGATTCGTCGACGAATTGGCGGATCGCAAAACCCTGTCTGATGCTATTCTGAATATTGGTCATCCGTGCATCGATATCGCTGACGCGAAAGCGGTCGAACAATCGGGCTGGAAAATAGATCGTTGTCTGAAAAAAGGTGTGGTAAAATAATTCGATCAGTTGCAGGAACTCGCGTCATTCTACGGGCTGCCCTGCGACGATCTGAAAGCTACCGTGGAAAAATACAATGATTATGTCGAAAAGGGGCTTGATGCGGAATTCGGCAAACTGATTCTGCCGGATGCGGCTGCGCTGGATTGTCCCCTTTATTATGGAATCAGATTATGGCCCAAGGTACACTATACTATGGGCGGGATTCAGATCAATGTCAGGGGGCAGGTCATCGACCTGAATCAGCATCCTGTAAAGGGGTTATACGCGGCCGGAGAGGTCACGGGTGGGGTTCATGGCGCCTGTCGTCTCGGCAGTTGCGCCATTACAGAATGCCTTGTTTTTGGGCGCATTTCCGGCCGGAACGCTGCCGCCGAAAAGATTTGATTGAATTCCCGGGAAAAAGGATCAGGTATCTTCCAGAGATTCAAATCGTGCTGTCATCGGTATAAACAGCAACGCAATTGCTGCCATGAAGATCGCCATGCTCAGAAACGTATTTTGCATGTTGACCAGGTCTATCAGGATGCCGGCCAGGATCGGTCCGGCCATCATGCCCAGGCTGTGACCCACGGTTATCAAAGAGATGACCGAGCCCATGTGTCCGTTTGTACGACCGATAAACACTCCCATCGCCATCATTGCCGGAACAGAGATACCGCCGCCGATGCCGGCAAGGATGCTGGCGGCGTACAGGCCCCAGGATTTCTGAGAATACGCAAAGAACAGCATGGAAACAAAGGTGATGAGCCCTCCAAGTGTAACCAGAAAACGTTTGTTGATCCTGTCTGCCAGGTATCCCATGGGGATTGTAAGAATAGCGGATATAAATACACTGAACATGATCAAGGTTCCGATATCAAGCCCTGAGAGATTGAATTTAGTGTCTGCCAGCAGCGGCGCAAATGACCAGAAAGCACCGATATACATGGTGGTGGCAAAGCGGAACAGGAACAGACCCAAAAGGTGCCGGTTGCGCAGGAGCAGCATGACGCGCTGGGGCGGTCTGCCCCGAGAGACAAGGGATTCGTCTTTTCTTGGCGGAAGGAACACCAGACACAGGAGAAATCCGAGAATGCAGAGAACTCCCATGCTGACAAAGGCTGATCGCATACCCAGTGCATCCTTTGCTATACCGCCCAGTAAAGGTCCGGCACTCAGGCCGCCGTACAGCGAAAGATTGAGCAGACCCATCATAAACCCTTCCTGCCCTCTGGGCGTAATTTCGCCTATATAGGCCTGAGCCACCGGCAGAATCATGGCAGCAGCTATACCCTGAAAAAAGCGTATACAGATCAGCGAGTTCACATCATGGGAAAACATATAGGCAATTGAAGCCAGAAAATAGACTAGAAGTCCAACCGTAATGTATGGTTTCCTGCCTGTCCGATCGGATACGGAACCGAAATAGGGCAAAAATAGTGTTCTGGAAATCGAAAAGGCGCCAAACATAATGCCTATGATGAAGCTTGTGGCTCCAAGCTGATGAGCATACACAGGCAACAGTGGCACAACGATTCCCTGGCCCAGCGTCGAGGCGAACATTGCCAGAAATAACGTGACGAAAATTTTCCAGTTCATTTTATTGATGTATTTATCCAATAGCACTTCTTTACGAGCGGCCGTAGCTGGCTTGTTTGCCAGCGAATCACATCTTTTGAACTTCCTCTTGAGAAGTCAGCGCCTGCGGGTGTTTCAATTTCGGTCTGGCAATCCCATGACAAGCGAGATTCTCAGCAAGGCGAAAAAGATAGTTGTGAAGGCAAATGATTCTGCTCCCTGCTGTATGGGGAAATCCAGATGGGTTTTCTGTAACATAAAGTTCATCCTCAATAAACGCGCCTGCTCGCGTGTCGATAACCCAGGACTTCCAGGGTATCGTTGATTACCACAAACGCGTGCGGGTCAATCTCGAATATCAGGTCCTTCATGCGTGCAAGTTCCGTCAGGGAAACTATACTGAAGATTATGCGCTTGGGGTTATGGGTATATGCTCCCTCTCCGGACAGAAAGGTTACCCCCCTGTTGAGGCGTTTCAATATCTCCTGAGCCAGCAGATCGGGTTGGTCCGAAACGATCAGGATCTGCTTGCGCTGGTTGAAGCCGGTTATCACCGCATCGACAACCTTCCCTGTGGTAAAGATAAAAACCAGCGTGTACAGCGCCGTCTCCAGGGAAAATATTATTGCTCCCCCTATAAGCAGCACGCTGTTAAACAGAGAATAGGTCCACCCAATGCGAATTTCCCATTTCTTGTTGAGATAGACCGCAAGGATATCCAGTCCACCGCCCGAACCGGCCGAGCGCAGGATAATCCCTCCACCCATCCCGTAGATTATTCCTCCCAGTATAGCTGCCAGCATCTTGTTGTCTATGTGAAGTAGTTCCGTATGGGGAATTACACTGACGGCAAAAGAAAAGACGGCAATTCCGAAGACCGAATAGTACATAAATCTCCGGCTCACGCTGAACCAGCCGAGAATAGCAAAGGGTATGTTGGCGAGGAGATTGAGAAAGCCTACGTCGAGCTGGGGGAAAAGATAGTGGAAGATCAAGGCGATCCCCAGGGCTCCGCCGGACAGAAATTGCTGGGGAGCCACTATCGCGTTAACTCCAAAGGCCGCAATGATACTGCCCACTGTTATCAACCCGAGATTCATCAACAAGCTTCTGGTAGGAAGAAACCTCTTGACAACCTCTGCCTTTTTTCTTTTCGGATTTTCACCCATATTTATTCTCCTCTGCGAACAGCCACATCCATATATCAAAGAACCTTCAACGTTTCCAGAGACAACTGCCCGCCGGCTGTGGCCTCTCTGATGGCCTTCTCCGAACCGAGGACCTTCACCAGCCCGTTCTTTGCCACCCTATCCATTACATCCGCGAATTTTTTGAAGTCTTCCGCTGTTGTGGAAAAAATTTCATCCCGCGTCCGCTGGATATCCTCTTCGGTGTTGCCGGTCAGGTACCGAATCATTGAGGCATATCCCCTGGCGTCGGGAAACATATATGCATCCATCTCTCCTATGGCGCCGATAATCCCCTTTGTCAGTTCGTCGCCGCCAAGATCATACTTACGCAGGAATCCGGCTGTTTTGTCGAACGCCTCGATGGTTTTCAGAAGATTCGGATCACGGTACGACAGGAAAGTCAATACACCCGAAAATTTATCAAAATTACAGAACGCTCCGTAGGCGCCCCCCCGGACCCGTACGCTGTCCCACAGCCAGGAAGTCCTGAGATAGCGGGTAATAACCCTGGCAGAACCATGATATCTGTATCCTGCCCGGTAAAGATCCGCCCCCTTCCCCACATAGTTGATCTGAGAGGGAATGATAAGTCCCTCATACTCAGGAATATTCATGTCAGTCAAAAGATCTCCGGCGATGTCAGTCTTCGCGCCAGTCGGCCCTGCCGGTATTTGACCTGCAAAGTTGGCAAGATGAGGCCTTATCTTTTCCCATCCTGTCTCATCAACGGTAACATTAAAGAGCATAGTCTCGCGGTTGACAAGGGCCCTCCGCATCTCCTCAAGGATAGCATAGACGGAAGGCCAGTCCTGGTCTATTCGGCCGGCAAGCTCACGCAGAAAGAAAAGATAGCTCACCCCGTTTAACTGTTCCGACAGCCAGCCGGCTTCGCTGAAGTGTGCTCTCAGACGCAGGTTGACTGCCTGATGTCCGCCGGGCACCAGTTGCTGTTCCTGCCGGGCCTTTTCCTCCAGTAGCATTTGTTTGAAACGCTCTCTGTTGTCCAGTCTGACATCCATAAGAAGATCCCTGATAATATCGAAAACTTCCCCCACCTGCGGAAGCATTGCCTTTCCGCAGATAAAAAGCCTGGCCTCGGCCTCCCTCGTATCTTTGACCGACGACACAAGCAGGGACGGATGAACTCCCCCTGTCTTCCGGTCAATTCTACGAGAAATCTCAACGTAATCTTCCCTTTTTGTACCCATTTCAAGAAGTGCCCTGCTGAACAGGGGGATATACTGGACATATCTCCGGGGGAGTAGACGCAGATCCATGCCTATTTCAATGTACGCGATATCGTTTGTGGATATGTCATGGTACAAAACCGTGGCACCCTTTTCCTCCAGAATGGCGATCGGTATCGTCTTGTTTTTCTTCTCCAGATCGGCAATCTTCAGGATGGGTATGGTTGCAAGGGCTTCAAGGGAATCCGGAGCTTCCTGGATTTTTTTGAGCCGTTCGGCGTTTTCAAAGATATTCTTTAATTCCCCGGGGCCGGCAGACTTGCGAACGTCATCGAGTTTCCGTCTTTCCGCCGCATCCATCTCATCCTTCAGGTTAGTGTCCGGTTCCATAATGACAGTTGTGCGGTGCGGATTCTCCAGGAACAATTCCCTTATCATATCTTCAAAGAATGCCTCCCCCGAAGCGATACGAGACCGGACCTCCGATAGAAGAGATTCAAAGGTGAGTAACGCGAAAGGATCGCCATCATACAACCAGGTTGTCATCGCCCTCAGCATCAGCACCAGTCCGCGGGGGTAACTGCCGGTGTTGTTTTCACGCAGGCTGAATTCTATGGTATTAAGGGCTGCCTCCACTGCGTCGGGTTCAATGCCATCTCCCGCCAGATTTTCCAGAGTTTCCAGTATCAGTGACTCAACGGCATCCGCCTTCCCCGCGTCAATTCCCTTCAGTCCCACGGAGAAAAACAGCTGCCGCAATTCGTCCTCCAGGCCGCCGCCCGTAACATCTTCTCCCAGGCCAGATTCAATAAGCGCCTTGCGCAGAGGCGAACCGGGAGTGCCGAGAAGGATATATCCCAGGATATTGAGCGCCATATTTGTGACGCCATCTTTTGTTTCACCCAGCATCCAGTTTACCGTCACCATGCCCTTGGATGAATCCTCGCCAGCGGCAAAGGAACGCGCGATCCGCCTGGGACTGTCAAATCGTGGCTGGAGGAATATCGCTGAATCCACTTCCGTCTTTTGAAAGTCTTTCAGATAATCATTTACGATCCGCAACCTCTCTTCCGGGTCGTCATCACCGGCAAAGAAAATGCGTGCATTTGAGGGATGATAATATCTTTTGTGAAAATCTCTGAACTGTTCATAGCTCAGTTCGGGGATGACCGCGGGGTCTCCCCCGGAGTCCAGCCCGTACGTCGTATCGGGAAACAGTGACTGTTGTGAATATTCGGCGAGAAGCCTGTCCGGAGATGAGTTGGCGCCTTTCATCTCATTAAAAACCACGCCCTTGTGCGCAAGCGGTCCATCCAGCGCCTCCATCTCGTAGTGCCATCCCTCCTGCTGAAAGATCTCCGGCGTAATGCGCGGGTAGAAAACCGCGTCGAGATAGACATCTACCAAATTATAAAAATCCTGGGCATTCTGACTTGCCACAGGATAGCAGGTCCTGTCCGGATAGGTGAACGCATTCAGAAAAGTCTGCAGAGATCCCTTTAATATTTCTACAAATGGCTCCTTTACAGGATACCTGCGGGAACCACAGAGAACGGAATGTTCCAGAATGTGGGCCACACCTGTCGAATCGCGAGGCGGCGTTCGAAAGGTGATTCCAAAAACCTTATTCTCGTCATCATTTATCATGGACAACAGTTCGGCACCCGTTTGAACATGCCTGTAAAATCGTGCGCTTGTCTTCAGTTCAACGATATACTGTTCCTGCAAAAGCTCAAAACCATAAGAAACTTTTGTCATTTATTCCTCCAGTTTTTTATTAGTGAAACTCAAATTTGATGGCTTTATAAAAAGTCAAGGAAATCCGACTTCCCAGAAAATCGTTACTTATCCGCCAGGAAAAACAGCAGTTTGTCCGCAGCGGCGGTCGGCGTGGTCGTTCCCTCTTCCACTTCTTTCTCAAGCTTCTGCATTATCTCTTTGACATAGGGACTTTTATAAAACCACTCGACAAGGCCTTCTTTTACCAGGAGCCACATCCAGTCGAGGCCCTGTTCTGCCCTCTTCATCTCCAGCTCTCCGGTAGATGACATCTTTTCTCTATGTTCCAGGACGGTATCCCATATCTCATGTATGCCGGTTAAATTCAAGGCGCTGCATGTAAGCGCAGGCGGAAACCAGTTGGGGGAAGAGGGGGTTGAAAAATGAAGTGCTGTCTCGCTCTGCTTTTTTGCAAAATCCGCCCTTTGAATATTATCGCCGTCCGCCTTGTTGACGGCAATGGCGTCAACCAGTTCCAAGACGCCCTTTTTCATTCCCTGAAGTTCATCTCCTGCTCCGGATATCATCAGCATCAGGAAGAAATCAACCATGGAAGCCACCGCCACCTCGGATTGACCGGAGCCCAAAGTTTCGACAATCACCACATCAAAGCCGGCAGCCTCGCACACAAGCATGGTTTCCCTGGTCTTGCTTGCAACGCCCCCAAGGGTGTCTCCCGAGGGAGAAGGCCGAATAAATGCCTTCTCCTCAACAGAGAGTTTTTCCATGCGGGTCTTATCCGCCAGAATACTTCCCCCGCTCCTTATGCTGCTCGGATCAACAGCAAGGACAGCCACGCTGTACCCCTTTTTCACCAGCAGCATGCCGAGTGCCTCTATGAAGGTGCTCTTCCCCGCACCCGGCACCCCCGTTATCCCGAGTCGTATCGCCTTTCCCGTGTGAGGGAGCAGTTGATCGATAACAAGCCGCGCCATCTTTTTGTGGGCAGGGAGCGTGCTTTCAATCAGTGTGATGGTCTTGGAGATCATACGCCTGTCATGCTTCAGCACACCTTCTATATAAGGCTGAATATCACTTGATATCATGTTTTCTGCTCCAGGATGTCGAGAGTCCGGTTTGCGGAATCAAGAATGGGTGTCCCAGGACCAAATACCGCTGCCACTCCGGCATCATAGAGGAAATCATAATCGCTATGGGGAATTACCCCGCCGGCAACTACCTTGATATCTTTCCCGCCCTCTTCCTTGAGGCTTTCTAAAAGCTGGGGGATAAGGGTCTTGTGACCGGCAGCCAGACTTGAGACACCGACGACATGAACATCGTTTTCTACAGCCATCCTGGCCGCCTCATCGGGAGTCTGGAACATGGGACCGATATCCACGTCAAACCCAAGATCCGCGTAGGCCGTAGCGATCACTTTGCTCCCGCGGTCATGACCATCCTGGCCCATCTTGACAACAAGCATCCGTGGCCGTCTGCCTTCCCTCTCCATAAAATCACTTGTTCTTTTTTTTACAGCGGCGAATATTTCACTGTCCGTGTATTCAGAGGCATAGGCTCCGGATATACACCGGGTTGTCGCTGTATATCGTCCAAAGACTTTCTCTATGGCATTTGAAATTTCTCCAACCGTTGCCCTGGCCCGTGTGGCGGATATTGCCACTTCCAGAAGATTCCCCCCCGATTCAGCACAGTTCGTTAAGGCCTCCAGGGACTTACGCACAGCGGCGGGGTTTCGTTTTGCCTTAAGCTCTTTTAATCTCGCAACCTGCTCATCCCGAACAGCCTCCGATACTTCACGAATATCACCAAGGGGCTCTTCCTCTATCTGATACTTGTTCACACCCAAAATCACATCCAGCCCCTGGTCTATTCGGGCCTGCTTTCTAGCGGCCGATTCCTCTATTCGCATCTTCGGCATTCCGGTTTCGATGGCCTTTGCCATGCCGCCCAGATCTTCGACCTCATTAATAATTTTCCTTGCCTCCCGGATAATCCCATCGGTCAGAACCTCGACATAATAGGAACCGCCCATCGGATCAATAACGTGACAGATTTGGGATTCTTCCTGAACAATGATCTGGGTGTTTCTCGCGAGCCTGGCGGAAAAATTCGAAGGTGTGGCCACAGCCTCATCGAATGAATTGGTATGGAGAGACTGGGTCCCGCCCAGAACCGCGGCCATACATTCAATGGTGACTCGTATGATATTATTATATGGGTCCTGCTCCGTCAGACTCCAGCCGGATGTCTGACAGTGGGTTCTGAGTATGGCGGACTTCGGGTTTTGAGGGTTGAACTTGCTGATTAGCTCATGCCAGAGAAAACGGGCGGCCCTCAACATGGCAATTTCCATGAAAAAATTCATCCCGATCCCGAAAAAAAATGAGAGCCGCGGCGCAAACGCGTCTATGTCAAGTCCCGCGTCAAGGGCGGCATGCACGTACTGAACCCCATCAGCCAGGGTAAAAGCGGCCTGGAGTACAGAGCTCGCCCCGGCCTCCATGATGTGGTATCCGCTGATGCTGACGGTATTGTACCGGGGCATATTCTTCGAGCAGTACCCGATAATATCCGAGACGATCCTCATGGAAGGACCCGGAGGGTATATGTACGTATTCCTCGTGAGATACTCTTTGAGGATGTCGTTCTGTATGGTCCCCGAAAGTTTGTCCTGAGTAACCCCCTGCTCTTCCGCGGCAACGATATACCCCGCGAGACAGGGAAGAACAGCTCCGTTCATGGTCATGGAAACAGACATCTTGTCCAGAGGAATCTGATCGAAAAGAACCTTCATGTCCTCCACGGAATCTATCGCGACGCCAGCCTTTCCGATATCGCCAACCACCCTGGGGTGATCAGAGTCATAGCCCCTGTGAGTCGCAAGATCAAAGGCCACCGAAAGGCCCCTTTGTCCGGCGGCAAGGTTGCTTCTGTAAAATTTATTCGATTCTTTTGCCGTGGAAAAACCGGCATACTGGCGGATTGTCCACGGTCTCTGGACATACATGGTAGCATGAGGCCCCCTGATATAGGGGGCAAGTCCCGGAAGAGTGTTGACAAACTCCAGGCCTTCAAGATCTTCGGCTGTGTACAAGGGTTTTATCCGGATTCCCTCCGGGGTGATCCAGTTCAGGGATTCAAGCGATTTACCTTTTAAACTCTTTTCCGCAAGTTCTCTCCATTTTTTTGTATCCGGATGTTCTGACATGACACTATCCCTCCTGATAAATGCGCCCGATTATAGCGTATAGATTTGCCCAATGCTATTTCTTATCCCTTTTCCTCCTCAGATAATCTTTAATGCCCCTGATACTGTTAAGGGCAAAATATCTTTCCCGGTTTTGCACATCTTTGGGAAGGGAATGGTAATAAGCTATTCCTCTATCATTTTTCAGCAGTTCGCCAAAGATGTCTTCATCGGACAGTTCATTGGCCGGGCAATAATATTTTGTTACTGTGGCAAGCCAGTTATCTGCTTGCTTTAAGGCCGTATTAAATACGTTTTCTGCATCGTATCTGCATCCGTAATGGGCAAAACATATATGAGAGACACCAAGAGAAACAAGCTTCTTCAAGGAATCCCTGTAAACCTCGTATTTGAATACGGGGGGTGTAGCTATTCTGAGATAAAGGCCATCTTTTAATGGATAGTTTACGCCTATCGCCTCCCCGGCAAAGAGAATATCCCCGGCACGATAGCAGAGGTGGTGATGTGCATGCCCGGGTGTTTTGAGCGCATCTATGACAATTTCTCCAGCCTCGATATGGTCCCTGTATTCGATATTCTTTTCAGAAATGGGTGCAATTTCTCCATACATTTCCGCAAGTTTACCCAACACCTTTTTGGATCCTTCCCACAGCCTGGCAGGATTGATCATATAACGAATTCCATCAGGATGGCAGATAACTTGTGCGTCCGGGTAATGCTTCAGCAAAAGCCCGGCGCCGCCTGCGTGATCAATGTGGATATGAGTCAGGAGTATGTAGTCTATTTTCTGGACCCCACACCTTGTAAGGGCGTCCAGAAGAATGGGAATGGAAGATTGAGGGCCGGGATCCACAACGACAGTACAATTGCCGCTGATAAATATCCAGCTGCTGATAAAATTCCGAAATCCCTCCGCGGGTTGATCCAGATCAACCAGATAAAGCTTCTTCATGGGTTGATGTATTGTAAACGGTGCAATGCTCATGGGAAAACATCTCTAATAATCATTGATAGTGAATCTTCTCTCCCCGTAAATCATCTTTCCCGCTACTTTGGTAATCCCGTCAAGCACCAACGCATCTTCGATGGTTGAAGGAATCGAATAATCTTCTCCTTTAGACACAGATTTTCTCTTTTCGATAAATGCCTTGGCGAAACTCTTTTCCGGTAATATGATTCCAGCATTCTCTTAAAAAGCCAGATGACTCAGTCTCTCTGGCACAATTCCAGGAGTACTCCCCCGGTAGCCCGGGGGTGTATAAAAGCAATCTTTGTGCCACCCGCGCCGCGGCGAGGCGTTTCATCAATCAGTCTTACCCCTTTGTTTTTCAGTTCCTCAAGCGCGGATTCAATGTCATCAACTCTCAGTGCTATGTGTTGTATCCCTTCACCATTTTTAGAGATATACTTGGCAATGGGTCCATCCGGAGCGGTTGATTCCAGTATTTCAAGCTCGGATTCTCCGACCGGCAGGAAAGCAGTCCGTACCTTCTGCGCTGTCACTTCTTCGACTCCAACCAATTCCAGCCCCAACATCTGCGTATAGAAATTTAGACTCCTGTCTATACTATTGGCCGCAATACCGACATGATCCACACACAAAATCTTCATATAAAATCTCCTCAAAATAAAGCTGCTTCATGGGTCAGACCTCTTAATACAACAAACATTCGCTTTGCCATTGTATTACTTACCACAAAGGATTTGACACACAAAGTAAATTTTTGTAATGGAGAATAGGGTTTTTGCCTGACCTCACACAATGTGTGGTACGATAACAGCATCAAAAAATCATGAAATAAACAAAAAATTGGTTGGCAAGACATTTTTGATGTAATAGAAGGCGTGTCATGGACAAGGAAACGAAAGATAGAAAATTACCGGTTATTACAAGAGACTGGTGCAAGGGATGTGGAATCTGTGTTGAGTTTTGTCCACAGGATGCTTTGTCAATGGATGGCATGGAAAAGGCCATGCTCGAATATCCGGAAAAGTGTAATAGCTGTGGAATGTGCGAACTACGCTGCCCCGATCTTGCGATTGAGCTGAAATAGGATGTCTTTCTTATTTTTTTCTGACACCTTTCCAGAGAGATATCTCAAGGGAGGTTAGAAAGATAGAACCGTATGTTGTGCGGGAAGAGAGTGCCGGCATTGTAGATGTTCCGGTGTGAGTTCATGACAACTTGAATTATTCAACCAGGCTATGCACGTGGAAGAAAAGACCTTTTTTTAAGGCCATAGTTGACGCTGTTTGCTGATGGTCCTCGATTTTTCAAATTTACCATGCGAATATCCGGCTGAAAAGCAATGACAAAGCTAAAACAAACAGCTGCTTAGTAAGGAGGCTATTTTCGAAGTGAAGAAAGATGTCGTGTTTGTTCAAGGTAATGAAGCTTGTGTAAGGGGGGCTCTTTATGCCGGGCTTGAGTTTTTTGCCGGTTACCCGATAACTCCTTCCACAGAAATTGCGGAGCTGCTCTCGCTTCGTTTGCCCGAGAAGAGGGGGAAATTTATTCAGATGGAGGACGAGATTTCCTCCATGTGTGCCATAGTCGGCGCCTCACTCACTGGGAAAAAGGTTATGACCGCAACCTCGGGCCCGGGTTTTTCCTTGAAGCAGGAAGCTCTCGGTTTTGCTGTAATGACTGAAACCCCATGTGTGATCGTTGATGTTCAGAGGGGTGGCCCTTCGACAGGTCTTCCTACGAGTGGAAGTCAGGGAGATGTCATGCAGGCACGCTGGGGAACCCATGGAGACCATGCCATTATCGTTTTAACCGCATCCAACAGTCAAGATGTTTTTGCAATAACGGTTGATGCCTTTAATCTGGCGGAAACCTTCAGGACACCTGTTATTTTGCTTCTTGATGAAGTTGTTGGACATACAAGGGAAAGGCTTGTGGAGCCGAAGGCAGGGGAAATCGACGTGGTAGAGAGACTGAAAACGTCCGTGCCAGCAGGAACTGATTATCACCCGTATCTGCCAAGGGAGGATGGCCGCCTTCCCATGTCTGATTTTGGAGGTGATCACCGGCATAATGTCACAGGGCTGGCGCATGATATGTGGGGGTTTCCTTCAAACAAGCCGGGTGTTGTATATGGATTGATGCACCATCTGGTAGACAAGATTGAGACCCACGTAAATGAAATCACAAGGATAAAGGAGTTCTTTGTTGATGATGCGGAATGCCTCCTGATTTCTTATGGATCCGCCGCCAGAACGGCCCTTCACATTGTAAAAAACAGGAGAGAGCGGGGTGAAAAACTCGGGTTATTGGAGCTACAGACTCTCTGGCCCTTCCCTGCTAAACTTGTCAGGGAGCGATGTGCCTCTGCGAATCAGATAATTGTGGTAGAAATGAATATGGGCCAGATACTTGGTGAGGTAAAGAAGGCGGTCAAGAATCCTGACGGAGTTTTTCTTGCCAACAGGATTGACGGTGGATTTATTACGCCTACCGATGTCTTGAGTATCATAAGAATCACCCAGGGAAAGGGGGTGTAAGAAATGGCAGTTAAAGACTATATCAGAAAGAGATTTTTCCCTCATATTTGGTGCCCAGGTTGCGGCCATGGCACTGTAATGACTGCCATTATCCGTGCGATTGAAAACCTCGGTCTGGAAAAAAAGCATATCGCTGCGGTTTCGGGTATTGGATGTTCTGCCCGTATCAGTGGCTACCTTGATTTTCATACCCTGCATACACTCCACGGCCGGGCCCTTGCCTTTGCCACCGGTGTCAAACTGAGCAGGTCGGAGCTTACCGTACTGGTCCCCATGGGGGACGGTGATGCCTGTGCTATTGGCGGTAACCATTTTATCCATGCGGCGAGGCGCAATATCGATGTAACTGCCATTATCATGAACAACAGCATCTATGGTATGACAGGAGGTCAATACTCTCCTTTGACGGGATACGGAGAATTTGCAACGACCGCGCCCTATGGGAATATAGATCATTCCTTTGATGTGGTTAAGCTCGCAACCGGCGCTGGGGCCTCCTTTGTTGCCAGGACGACAACCTATCATGTCAATCCAATGGTAAAGATATTGGAGAAGGCCATCACGCATAAAGGGTTTTCGGTTGTAGAAGTTTTGTCTCAGTGCCCAATACAGTTTGGCCGAAGAAACAAGATCCCCAGTGCAGTGGATATGCTCAATAGTTATAAAACCAATACAACTCCCATAGGGAGCAAGGAAAAGGAGAAAAATCCCGATCTCATAGAACGAGGTATATTTGTCCAGGAAGAACGGCCAGAATACTGTGCTGAATATGACAAGGTCATAGAAAGGGCGTCTAAGGGAAGGTAAATTATGGAAAGACGTAGAATTATCCTCTCCGGTTCAGGCGGACAGGGTGTGATTACAGCGGCCATAATACTGGCTGAGGCGGCTCTCCTTTGTGAAGGGTTGAATGCAGTTCAATCCCAGTCATACGGCCCTGAAGCCAGAGGTGGCGCAAGTCGTTCAGATGTTATCATTTCCGATACGGATATATTGTTTCCCAAGGTTATTGAACCAAACATTTTAGTGTGTCTTACTCAGGAAGCATACGATAAATTCTCCGGGCTTATTCGACCGGGAGGTTTTCTCCTGACCGACAGACATTATGTCAAACAGAATGAAAAAGTTGACGCAAAGCAGATAGAACTTAATATGTACACAGAGGTTATGGATAAAATCGGGAAGCCAATTGTCTTCAACATATGCATGCTCGGCGCCCTGATTACCTTTTTAAAAATAGTCAGGCCAGAGTCTATCATGAAGGTATTGGAGACCAGGATTCCTTCCGCTTTTTTACAGATTAACCAGGATGCCCTCGACCTTGGCATCAAAATGGCTGAAAATTGTTCATCAAAGGCGGCAGGATAACAGGCGTAATATTTCGCTCTTGACGGACAATTTGCCGGCAATTTCTTTTACCGATAAATCGCCTTTTTTGGTCTTGCCCCATCCGGTACGTTCTGTCGGTGTTCCGGAAGGCTGTTTGTTAAAAGATTTTCATGTCATTTCGACCAGAAAATAAACTCTGAAAGTGATGGATGTTCCATTAAATAAGATTTCTTGCTTTGGATAAAATGACACCCGTGGTGCGTTATCGGGCAGCCTCCCAGATAAAATAGAGATAAAGAGAGTTATGACCGTACAAATACTAAGAGAATTAAAAAATCACGCCCCTTTTACTCTCCTCGGTGCAGCTACCGGTATAGTAATTATGGTTCTCTTTCAGCATATACCACACACAACCGCTCTGAATATTTTCTATGTCCTCCATCCTCTACACGTTGTTTTGAGCGCCCTGGTCACGACATCCATGTACAAACTTCACAAATGCGGAGAGGTCGGAGGTAAATGCAATATCTGGATTCTGCTGGTTATAGGTTATGCAGGCTCTATAGGCATTGCCACTATAAGTGATTCCCTGATACCCTATCTTGGCGAAGTTATGCTCAACATGCCCGACAGGGGCCTTCACATCGGCTTTATCGAAAAGTGGTGGCTGGTAAATCCCCTGGCGATACTGGGAATAGCCGTAGCCTACTTCCGGCCGTCAACAAAGTTTCCCCATGCGGGACACGTCCTCCTGAGCACCTGGGCCTCAATCTTTCATATTATCATGGCCGTGGGGGGTACATTAAACTGGCTGTCGTACATTGTCGTCTTCATGTTCCTGTTTATTGCCGTCCTGATACCCTGTTGTGTCAGTGACATCGTATTTCCGCTGTTGTTCACAGGAAACTCAAAAAAATGATGGACACATAATCGTTTCCAGGGGAATAAAACAAAATCCCATGATCACCCAAACGCTTTCAGATGCGAAAATACTGTCTGAAAAAATCGCGGTCACATTTGCCGCTCCTCGTTTTTACCGGGAAAAAAAGATTGAAATCAGCGAGTCTCTCCGTCTGCTTGAAAATAATCCGATGGTCACAGCGTGTATTGAGATAATAACCGCGAGGGCAGACTCCTCCGGCCATGGATTGTCTCATGCACGAAAGGTTGCGATAGACGTGGGGGCCATAATGCTCATCGAAGGGCAGGATGCGATAAAAGCGGGCAACGTAAAGCGCGCCGTTGTTCTGGCACATATAGCCGGCATTCTGCATGATATAAAACGATCAGACAAAAATCACGCCCGGCGTGGGGCGGAAGAGGCGAGGAAGATCCTCAGGGGCTTTGACCTTACAGACAAAGAACAAGTGTCTGTGGTCGCCGCGATAGGAAATCACGAGGCCTTTCAACCATGCGCCCCCCTTTCCGACCCGGACGCTCAACTTCTGTCCGATGCCCTGTACGACGCCGACAAGTTCCGGTGGGGTCCCGATAATTTCACGGAAATGATATGGGATATATCAGACACCCTGGATATCTCCATCGAAATTTTATTAGATCATTTTCCCTCCGGATTAAAAACTCTGGAAAAGATCAGCGATACTTTCCGCACATCCACCGGCAGGGAGTACGGTCCCGACTTCATCGCCCTCGGTCTGAAGATAGGGGAAAGCCTATACAAAGAACTTGGAAAAGAACATCTCCGGTTGTCCACGCCACAAGCCGGAGGGGAACACATCTAAAAATAATACAGCATGGAGAGATAATCATTAACATTCTCACCATCTTCCTGCAGTCTTTTAAAATAATCGTAAACGGACACATCCGTATAGAGATAGTCTCTGGCTGTTGTAAGTTTTGTCTCCCATGAATAGAATCTGTATACCCTCCGGCCATCGGGCAGGATCATGATGACTTCATGGTCCTGCCACGCCCTCAAGTGTGATTTCCCCAATCTCGGCACGTTGAAGACTGGCTCATCCGTCCTGACAAGACCGGGCATGAGCCTTGCCTCTTCCTTATTTTCCTGCAATATCCTTGATATGGGAACCCTGAAATCCACGGTTTCTCCCTTACCCTGACAGTTGAAGGTATAGTAAGGATCGATACCGCAAACCTTAAGCGTTTTCCGCAGGAAGGCCGTTTCAAATTTTTTGCTGTTGTAATAGGTGAAAACCTGCTGGTTATAGATATTAATTCCCAGCTTTTTTATCTTTTTCACGGCATCCAGGACTTCCGGACATATTTCGGTGGGGTGCTCGACATGTGTAACAATGGTAATCTCTCTTTTCCCCCACTCGTGGTATTTCCCAAGGATCTCAAGCAGACCGTCATTTATCCTCTGGGGCAGGGTTACAAGCGTTCTGGTTCCGATTCTTATCCTGTCTACATGATCTATTGCCGCGACTTCTCCGATCATCCAGTCAAGGTACTTGTTGTTGAGTGTCAAGGGATCTCCACCGGTTATCAGAATCTCTGAGAGGTTTTTATCCTCTCTGGCCCAGTTTATCATTTCTTCTACCTTGTCCCTGGACATCATAGGGCTGTCGTCAATGTCCTTTATCTCCCAGTTTCTCTGGCAATAAACGCATATCTGCGGGCATGAATTGAACGGTTTCATAATAATAATCTGAGGATACCTGCGCGTGACTCCATCTATCGGACTCGTCGCATGCTCCCCCATAAAATCCATGTCTCTTCCCTCCCCCTGATTTGCGAGGACATTGGTACAATACCGGGGGCTCTGGATAACCTGCGCGCGAATGGCGCGATCATGTAAAGTCATTCCGTCTTCATTAAAAAGCGACAGGTAATGAGGCGTTATTTCAAAAGGAATAAGATTTTCCGTCGCCAGTCTTAACCCTTCCATTTCATCATCATCCAGCTTGACAAGAGCAGACAGTGTCTCGATGTCTTTGATGATGTGTTTCATATGCCAGAGATAATTCCCCCAGTCTTCTTCTCCGGCCCCGAAATAATCCAGTATCCTATCTTTCAGTTTCTTTCTCTTTTTTACCAGTCTGGGATCCAGCCCTGTTTTATATCTTTTGAAATATCTTCTTATCATCGCTCCGTAATCATCCAACTGGGAAGACCGCTCAATAGCGGCGCCTCTTCCCTCTTTTTGCTCCAGAAGCTCGTGGTGTTGGGAATGTTTTCCATATTTTCCTCTGATACCCTCCAGCAGGGCAACGTATTCCATCAAAAAACCCGCGCTTACCTTCTCAAGGGCTCCCTCCTCATCATTTGCAAGATTATACAAAAGTGCCAGCGGCGAAGTCTGTGTCAGATGTTCGTTTTCTGTCCGCATTGTATTTGCGAGCACCCGGATACATTCCCTGGCATTTCTCCTCTCTACAACATTCAAATCCGCAAAGGGTGTATCGGCTTTCATGTTGTACAGGTCTCTTCCGAAACGATCAAGGTAATCAAAAAAAACATACCGTGCTTCTTCCACATGTCTGGCATTGCTAAGAATATCCTTGAGTTTGGGCTCCGTCTCCCATATCCTTTCGAGAAGTTCTTCCTTTGACAAATCAATCAATCTTTTCATAAAAATTCCCTCACCTGATGTTTTATACCTACCAGATTGTTACTATGGGCAGGTCACGCATGGTGACCAGACCGGGCAGCGCCTCAAATACACGGCGCACGGCGTTGACCGCAATTGCCACCGTCGCGATGTCGCCATTGGTGCCTTTTAACCTGACCTCCAGATCCGGTTTTCCGGTAATCAGGATGGTATCTCCGTCTACTTTTTCATCCAGGGCGGCGACAAAGGTAAGCGTCATAAATTCGCACTCACCGGTATAACCGCGGGCTACCTGCTTAAGTCCTCTTACCTGGCCGGGTTGTACCTCAAAGTAATCCGTCTTGACCGGTGAATCAGCCACTACCGGCTCGACACTGGATTCATATTTTACCAGATCTCTGCCCAGTGTGGAAAAAACCATTCCCATGGATTGTTGAAGCCCGACATGTCCCATGCGCCCCGTTTCCATCTTCGCCTTAAACCCTTCCACCGTCATTCCTGAACCTATCTTTGCCTGGAAAGGACCTCTTCGCAACGAGGCATTCATGCGACGCGTCACGTCAATGCGATCCACCCGCTGACAGATAGCCGTGAGATTGAGGGGCAGTGCATCCATGAGAAATCCGGGGTTTACGCCAGTGCCCAATACTGTTTTGCCTGCCTGCCTGGCGGCGGCGTCTATCCTGGCGGCGGCATCCGGGTGAGCCAGCCAGGGAAAGGAGAGTTCCTCGGATGTTGAAACAATATCCAGCCCGGCCTCCAGAATTTCCATAATCTGAGTCTCAAAGAAGTCAAAGAAGGATCCGGTGGTGTGAAGCACCACATCCGCCTCCGTTTTCTCCAGCGCCCGGGACAGGTCGTTGACGACAGGAAATCCCACAGGGCTGCCGAGACCGATTACTTCTCCGACATCCCTGCCTGTTTTGGCCGGGTCAATATCAACCCCACCGACCAGTTCCACTCCATCCCGCTCTATAATGTGACGTGCCGTAGCGCTTCCGATAGGCCCCAGACCATATTGCACTACCCGTATTGTCTTACTGCTCATCTTGTTTCTCCTTTTTTTCTTTTATCATGATTCTTTGGCCTTGAACTATATACACAAATGCCATTATGGCAATTCCTGCCAGATCACTGTAAACCTCCGGAGAAAGGAGGGAAATGGCCGCAACGCCTGTCAACGCCCTTTCTAAAAGGGTTGAATTGGTCCTGAAATATCCTATAATGGCAGTCCCGAGAGCCACAACTCCCATCAGCAGGGTTATAAATATATGAGCGAATCTGAGGTAGTCAAATGAAGCTTCAGGGTCGAGAAGAGGCGGCAGCCAGAGGATTATGGGAGCGGCCACAATAACAAAAGGAATGACAAACCCCGCGGAAGCCAGACCGAAAGCGGTAAGTCCCGTTTTGAACGGATTGGCGCCGGAAATCCCCGACGCCGCGTAGGCAGCAAGTGCGACGGGGGGGGTCACATCCGCAAGAACGGCATAAAACAGCACAAACATGTGAGACACCAGGGGATGGATTCCCCACTGCAGGAGTGCCGGGGCCGCAATCATGGACGCTATAATATACTGGGCCGTCGTGGGAATACCCATGCCGAGGACAAAACAAGCCACGGCAGTTAGTACGAGGGTGAAGAACAGTGCGACAGAGTTCAAGCTCAGGAGATGAAGTATGTCAAGGTTCATGACAATAGACGTTATCACGTGGGCAAGTTCAATAACCGCGGCCGCAAACTTGAGCCCCAGGCCGGTAAGGGTTGTCGCCCCCACAATAAAACCTATGCAGGCACACGCGGCCCCGATGGCAAGGGCATTTTTTGTTCCCAGCTCCAGGGTCTCCATTATATCCGGTATTCTCATCCTGCTTTCCCTGTAACAGACCCCTATCGCGATAACCGTTGCCATTGCCCAGAAGGAGCAGAGGGACGGCTCCAGTCCCCAGGCAAGCAACACCACAAGGACAGAGGCAGGCAGCAGGCTGACAAGCCAGGAAGTCCTGTCTGTTTTTTTGAAGGCATAGACAAAGCCGGCGGCGAGCAGGCCAAACCATACAATCGAAAAGAGGGAAAGCTGTTCCAGGGGATTTGCCCTGACCAGGACAGCTGGAATTGCCAGAAAGATGGTGATCAGCAGAGGATATGTCTTCCTGTGTATCTGGCCTGTGGCAACGGAAAAAAAGATTCCCCAAAAAGCGGCCAGAAACGGGCTGCTCCCTGAGATCAGGAGGTACACAATTACCACAAGGGGCGTCAGCAGCAGCCACCCATCCTTTACAACCTTCCACAGGTTGGGCAGCGCCTCACGAGGGATCCCCAGAAGCCCCTGTTTTTTGGCCTCCAGATGCACCATGGTGCCCACCGCAAAGAAATAAAGTATGGCGGGAACAACCGCGCACGCCGCAATCTTGATATATGGTATGCCTAAGAATTCTGCCATGATGAACGCGGCAGCGCCCATAATAGGCGGCATCAACTGTCCACCCGTAGACGAAGCCGCCTCCACAGCTCCGGCGAACTGTGGAGAGTAACCGACGCGCTTCATGAGAGGAATCGTAAAAGCCCCGGTGGTGACGGTGTTCGCTATGGAACTCCCGCTTATAGAACCCATAAAGCCACTGCTTATAACGGCAACCTTGGCAGGCCCACCGGAAGACCACCCGGCAATGGCCATCGCGCAATCCATAAAGAACTGCCCCAAGCCTGTCTTGGATATAAAGATTCCGAACAGCACAAAATGGAACACAAAGGTAGCGACAACCCCGAGCGGGATGCCATATATACCTTCCGTGCCAAGATACATGTGCTCAATGATCCGCTCAATGGGATATCCCCTGTGCGCGAAAAAACTGAGTCCGGGAATATCAAGAAAATAGGGGCCCAGATAACAGTTTACCAGAACAAGGAAGGCAATAATGGGAAGGGGAGGCCCTACACTGCGTCGCGCCCCCTCCAGCACCAGCAAAAAAGCAAAGGCACCCACAACGACATCCATCTTGAGGGGAATACCCGCGCGTATAACCAGACTGTTAAATTCCAGAAATATATAAACAGAGATAAAAGACGCGAGAATTGCAAAAAATACATCAAAGTAGGGAATATCATCCTGTTTATAGGTGAACTGTCCACCCTTTACCATGGCAAACAGTGCCCTGACCCACTGAACGGCAAAGAGCAATATCATGCTGAAGAATACACCGAACAGGAAAACACTCCAGAAAAAGAGGGATATGCCGGAATTTTCAAATGATTCTCCAAGGTGCATATATTGAAACCCGAGACGCGCGCCGCAGACCAGCATCACTATCATTATGGAAAATATAATAAAGTCTAAATATATAAAAGTCCTGTTCGTTAGAAACTCTCTGCGCTTGAAATAGATGATAAACAGGAATGATGCTGCAGATAGCATAAGTGTTGCGTATCCTGAAAGTTCCAGGATTTCGCGAAACATGGCGCCGACCATGGCGGCTCCGATAATGCCATAGAAGACATCATGGACAAGATGTTTTCTCTCGTCCGTATTGTCTTTTCTTATCGTATAAAGGAAAAACACAAGCGGAAGGACAAAGGCCAGGTGAAACGCCCTGTGCCTCCACTCCTGAAAAACGCCGAAGCCTGCCGTATAGATATGAAATATCGAAAGAACCTGCGTCATAAAAAAGGCAAGTTTCAGTGTAATGCCTGTAAGCTGGCGGAATCGAAACTCCGGATCGTATTTGGCGATATCCTCTATGTTTTCAGAGATGGTTGCTGTTTCCTGTAGTTCCATGTAAAGGTCCTCTCAGCTTTCCATCTTTAGATACAAAAGATTGAAAACAGTCAGCTTTTCCACTGTTATCCTCAAGAGGGTGTCTCCCGCCAGAGAGGGGAGGTCCAATACCTCCCCATCCCACAGCGTCAAGGTGTTATCGTACTTTTTATTGACCCATAGATCAAGCTGCGGCAATACCCTGTGCATGTCGGAGATACGCATGTGATCCCCATTAGTACAGAACTTTTCATTTCCGGAAAGAGTAGTTGGAAGTCCGGTATTGCAGGAAGAGAATGTCGTTTCATAAAGAACGATTCTGAAATTACTATCAATTTTGAAGTACTCTCCGACAGGGCACAACTCAACCGAATGAATATATCTGGTTGAAAATCTGTAATCCGGCCGGATTGCCTGAACGAAGACCGTTTGATTTCTCCTTGCCGCCTCTATTCGCAATACATGACAGGGAATAAGAGAAAAGAAAAAGAGGGCGGCAAGAGAAGAGAGGATGATTATTTTTTTCTTATCCATAAAGTCCGGGCACCGGAAAACCGGTGCCCGGACACCTCCTTAACGGATCAATCCGCTGCTATTTTATCAGACCCTTCTCCCTGTAAAACTTCGCTGCGCCCGGATGAAGGGGGATTGCTACGCCGTCAAGCGCCGTGGCGAGGGTAACATCTTTACCCTTGTCGTGGGCCTGCGCCATAATCTCAGCTCCGCTCGGCGCATCGGCGGCCTTCTCTCCCGCTTTGCGCAGGACAAAAGCCCCCTTATCCCACAGCGCCTTTGTAAGGTCGTACACCATCTTTTCCGAAACTTTGGCATCAACCACCCACTGAGCCATCGTGGTGATGGCCGGAGTATCCACATCCACTCCTCTGTAAGTGCCCGCGGGGATAACGACCTTCGCGTAGAAGGGATATTTTTTGATGATCTTTGCTATGGTTTCGTCATCCAGCGGAACAAGTGTGACATCCGATGTCGTGGCCAGCTCTGTAATAGCAGCCGTGGGCCATCCCGCTGTAATGAACGCCACATCGGCCTGCCTGTCTTTCAGCCTCTGGCCGGCGCCGGAAAAGCTGAGCCAGTCCACGTTGGCAAAATCATCATAGGTAAGGCCGATACCGTAAAGAACCGCCTGGCAGTCCACTTCGGTCCCGCTTCCCCTGTCACCCGGGATCATCTTCTTTCCCTTCAGGTCATTCACGCCTTTTATCCCGGCTCCCTCCCTGGCAATAATCTGGATTGTCTCGGGGTAGAGAGAGGCGATGGCCCTCAGGTTTTTAACGGGGTTCCCATCAAACTGCTGGATCCCGGTATACGCATAGTAGGCAACATTGTTCTGCACGAAAGCCGATTCGATCTGGTGACTCTTTATGAGGTTGCAGTTCGCGACAGACGCGTTACCCGACTGAGCGGTAACAATAACGCTGGGAATTTTGTTGGACAGGGCCTGCGCCAGAACCCCCCCCAGGGGATAATAAGTGCCCCCCGTGCCCCCCGTTGCAATCGCGAAGAAACTCTTTTTCGCCGCAAACGCCGGGCTGATAAAGACCATTGACAAAGCCACAATCAGCGCAATAAACAGTACAAGACTTTTCCTCTTCAACATAATCCTCTCCTTTCAAATAATGTAATGTCTAACCTCTGTTTCCAATAAAACAACTTCCTCTCGTATTGTAGATCAATAAAATATTTGCCAGTAATTGTCAACTCTTTTAATGCGGCAAGCTTTACTCGCCAGAACCTAGTATCGTATATGATAGCGAGTGCCATCCAGAAAGGAAACTTGATCCTATAAAACTATTGCGGGAAGAAAGCGTTTGACAATTCGCCTGTTCCGTTTATAAAGAAGGCGGCTAATAAACAAAAACGGAGTGAACCCTCATGAATTTTTTCTTCAACCCCGACGGGGTGGCAATAATCGGTGCTTCGGACAATCCTTTGAGAGGCGGATATCACATCCTGAACAACATGTCCGGCGGGTACAAAGGCAGGATATACCCCGTAAATCCGAAGCATGATTCAATCCTTGGAATGAAATGCTATCCCGATATATCATCCATCCCCGGTGATTTTGACCTGGCCATATACTTCATCCCGGCCACTTTTCTTCCCCCTGTCATAGAAGAGTGCGCGAAGAAAAATGTCAGGGGAATCATTATTGAGTCGGCCGGATTCGCGGAAGTGGGTGAAGAAGGAAAAAAACTCCAGGAAGAATGCACAGCCATAGCTCGCAAACACAAAATCAGGCTGTGGGGACCCAACTGCATGGGTCTTCTCGACGGTCATTCGAGGCATGTGTTTTCCTTCATGTATACGGATTCGTGGAAGACCCTGATGGTTCCCGGGAACGTTTCGATGATCGTTCAAAGCGGCTTACTCTCCGCTATTTTTCTCATGATGATACTCGAGAGGGGGGGGATGGGTATTAGCAAGATATGCTCTATCGGGAATAAAAGTGACGTCAATGAAACCGATTTGCTGGAATATCTGATAGATGATCCCCTCACCGAGGTTATCGGGTTGTACACTGAATCTATCGTCGACATCAGGCGTTTCATGAAACTGTGCCGATCCACCACTAAACCAGTCATCGTTCTCAAGGGGGGGAGAAGCCCCTCCGGAGCCCGCGCAGCCGTGAGTCACACGGCCAGCCTGGCTGGTAATTACACAATCATGAAACACGCCTTCACGCAATCAGGTGTAATACCGGCGTATGACTTTAATGAACTCATGGATCTTCTCCGGGGTTTTTCCAAAACCAGATACCGTAAGAGTGATGGTGGAACGGCTGTTATTACCTTCTCGGGTGGAGGAGGAATCGTGACCGCCGATTTTCTGCAGGATTATGATCTCCCTCTGGCTTCATTATCCGAAGAAACCTTGAAATCCATTAAAGAGGTCTTCCCACCCTGGATGGATCCCTCAAATCCTGTTGATATATGGCCTGCCGTCGAAAAAAATGGAATAGAGGCCGTCTACACAAAGGTGGCGGCCGCAGTCATGCACGACAGGGGAGTTGACTCTCTTATCATACATCCATTTTCAGGAAGATGTGACAGCAGTGTGTTTCTCCACCTGAGCAGGCTTAAGGAAGAACTTGACAAACCAGTCATCGCATGGCTGGCGGGGATGGGAGAACCTTTCCACGCATTCAAAAAAGGTCTGGAAGATATGGGCATCCCCGTTTTTGAAGAGATGGGCCGCGGGGTACGCTTCCTCCACGCCGTGAAACAGCATTACAGCAAAAAACATTACAATCCCAGCGAGTCCGGATTGTAATGGCTGATACCTGATAAAGCCCTGAAAACGAGGACTAAAGGTTCATCTGTTTCAGACTCGATACATATTTCACAGCACCCCGGGGCATATGGGGTCTGTTGTTATTGCCAAACCACTCCCGGGAATTTCACAGCTTTTTCCCCAGGACCTGGGCCGCGGTATGAATCACATCCCACGCCCCGCCAAAGGGCGGACTGTAGGCGAGATCCATATAGCCTATTTCGTCAAGCCCCATGCCGGACCACAGACACGCGGACAGAATGTTGATGCGGCTGACCGCTCCGCTTTGTCCTACTGCCTGCGCCCCCAGCAATTTTCCCGAACCCCTGTCCGCGATCAGTTTGAGCCCCAGTCTCTGACCCCCACTCATGGAACGCGCCACAGGGTTCCCCCAGATTATGCTGCCTGCGGGCGAATATCCGCTCTTTTCCGCCGTCTTCTCATCAAGACCGGTCATGGCAACTTCCAAGCCAAACACCTTAAAGGATTGGGCGCCTACAATCCCGGGGAATATCATAGGATATCCGGCAATATTACGGCCGGCTACCCGTCCTTGTTTGTTCGCTATATCTCCCAGTGGAATATTCACCCATTTCTTGCTCAACCGGTGATATGACTCACAGCAATCGCCAACGGCAAATATTTCCTCTCGTGAGGTGCGTTGCGAAGAATCCACCTGGATGGCGCCGGATTCTCCCGTCTCAAGGCCTGCTTCACGCGCCAGCTTCGTCTCAGGTCTCACACCGAGGGCGAATACGATAATGTCGGTCTCTATCTTTCCTTTATCGGTAACCAGACACAGTCGGGCATCTGAGCCCTTCTCAACAGCAACAGGAGAGTTGTGGGCGATAAAGGATACTCCGTTGTTTACAAGCTCCTCCAGAACCACCCCGGAAAATACCGGATCCCATTTTTTGACAGGAAGCTCGCCCCTGTATACGACGCTGGTCTCAAGGCTAAGAGTTCTCAGGGCCTCGCTCATCTCCATGGCGATAAAACCGGCCCCGACTATTACCGCCCTGCGACACCTGTTACGCTTTATATATTCCTTGATGTTGATGCCGTCCCGCAGATTTTTCAGCGTGAATACCCCGTCCCGTGTCGTGCCCGGTATGTCAGGTAGAGTTGCTTCGGCACCTGTTCCTATAACAAGCGTATCATATGACAGCTTTCTGCCACTTGCCAGCAGGACTTCCCCCCTGTCGGTCTCGATGCCTTCGACGCAGGTGTTAAGCTCCACGCTTACCCCGGTTTCTTCAAACTTTTCTGGGGTTCTCGCGATAAGGTTTCCCGAATCTTTGATTACATCACCGATGTAATAAGGCATGGGTCAGGCGGCATATGAAACAAACTCACCCTTTTCCAACATTGTTACATCCAGGGATGGATCTCTCCTCTTTGCCTCCGCGGCTGCAGAAGGTCCCCCGGCGCCGCCCCCGATTACTATCAGCTTTCTGTTCATTCGCTTTCTCCCTGTTGTTTTTTTACGAGCATAACAACAACACCAAAAATAATCATCGCGAGGCAGAGTAGCTGCCCCATGCTGAGCATTCCCATAAATAGGCCCACCTGGGAATCCGGCTGTCTGAAAAATTCAATACAAAACCGCACAATCCCATAACCGACAAGATACAGGCTCAACAAAGATCCGTCAAACCAGCCTTTTTTCCTGACACTCCACAGGAGCGCAAAGAGAAATAGGCCTTCAAAAAAGGCTTCATAAAGCTGAGATGGGTGACGAAGGCGAAAAAGCGGGTCCAGAGGGAAATACATGCCCCACCATGCATCGGTTACTCGGCCGTAAAGCTCACCGTTCAGGAAGTTTCCTATCCTGCCGAATGTATACCCGAGCGGTACCGCGGGACAGAAAAGATCCGCAAACTGCCAGAAATTTATCACGCGCCTCCGGCAAAACCAGACAGACGCAAGGACAATACCCGCAAGCCCTCCATGATATGACATACCGCTGATCCCGATAAACCGGAAACCGGCGGAGGTGTCAAAGGGAAATATAATGTAAAGGGGGTGCGCCGCATAGTATTCAAGATTATAGAAGAGGACATATCCCAGCCGCGACCCTATCAAAAGTCCTGCTATTGCCCATACAAAATAGTCCTGGATAGTTTCCTTCGACCAGTCGATACCTTCATCCTTTATTCTGTGGATAACGAGCAGATAGACGATGAAGAAAGCGACAAGGTACATAAGCCCATAGTAACGAAGCTGAAAGGAACCTATCTCCAGAAACGCCGGATTGATATGCTCAGGAATATGCTGCCAGAAATTGACTGTTTGGATCATTGCCCCCATCTTTCGGTGTCAGAAGTTCCGGCCCTGAATTCAAACCTGTACCCCACCTGATATCAGCCCCGACCCGTCGGGGCATAAATCAGCCTCAGGTAAAAGGGGATGTTCCCCCTCCCGAACAGGATTGACCGGATCCCTGCAACCCGGCAGGGGAGGAAACAACCTTCTCTGCCTTTTTCTCGCCACATCCAGGACATTCTATATCGTTATCATCATCACTCGCGAATCGGATTAATTCAAATTTATTGCCGCAATTTTTGCAGACGTACTCATAAATCGGCATTTTTTCTCCTTAAAAATATTTCTCAGTATGCCTGTCCCCTTAATTCATCAACATACAGCGAGGCGCTGTGCGTGGCCGTCGCCCCATCGCCGCAGGCGGTTACCACCTGTCTCAGGGATTTGCTGATGCAATCTCCACATGCGAAGACGCCTCCAGCCGATGTGCTCATATCGCTGTCTGTAATAATATATCCCCCCTTATCCAGATCGACAATTCCCTTGATAAAGGCCGTATTCGGCACAAGACCGACAAAGATAAAAACGCCGTCGGCAGAAATTTCTTCATACCTGTCAGGCGCTTTGACATTCTTTATTCTTACCCCTGTTACACCATCCTCTCCCAGGATCTCCTCCACGGTGGAATCCCAGGCAAATGTGATTTTTTCGTTGGCAAAGGCCCGCTGCTGAAGTATGGCCGTCGCGCGCAGGCGGTCTCTTCTGTGAATGACTGTAACCTTCGAGGCAAATTTCGTCAAATAGAGGGCTTCCTGGATAGCGGTATCTCCGCCTCCAATCACGACAACTTCCCTGTCTCTGTAAAAGGGGGCATCACAGGTGGCGCAGTATGATATTCCTCTGCCGATAAACTTGTGCTCCCCCGGCACTCCCAAGCTACTCCAAGCCGCTCCCGTAGAAACAATGACGGAAAGAGTCCGGTAGGCATCGTTATCGGTAATAACCTCCCATCCTTCAATGTCTCCTGATTGGTTTCGGTTTATGCGGTCTACCTGTTCCGGTCTGGTCTCCAAACCAAATGAAACCGCCTGCTTTTTAAACCTATCATTAAGTTCAAACCCGCTGATCTCAGATATGCCGGGGTAATTTTCTATCATATCCGTCATGGTTATCTGGCTGGCCTGGGCATTTCCCTCCAGCAGCAATACTTTCATGTCAGCCCTAGCCGCATACATCCCCGCAGCCAGTCCTCCGGGGCCGCCCCCCACTATAACAATATCATAGGTGTCCTTCGGTATATTTATATCAGGCACGATTCAGTCTCCTTTGGAATTTACAAATCCAGCTCACTATTATTCCAATATCCAGCTGTCGGGAATCGGGTTTCAGAACATAAACCCCTTCCTGCTGCTTTCCGGATACTCGCTTCAAGCTAATCATATTCTCTGTTTTGTCAAGCATCGGCCATCCCTGAACCTGAAATCGCTATTCCAGGTGGCGCTCCTTTATCCTGTTCTCCTCTCTCATCCCTTGATACAGCCAACTGCCCTGAGCCGCGCGACCTTTGTGGACAGGCCGGCCAGATGGACAATGTTCACCACGTCTTCTATGTCCTTATACGCGTCGGGCATCTCCTCCCGAATTGTCTTTTTGCCAGCAGCCATAACCACAATACCCCTGTCGGCCATCTCTTTTGCTATTGATCTGCTCCCGCTCTCCTTCATCGCCCTGCCGCGACTCATTATACGCCCAGCGCCATGGCAGGTACTGCCGAAGGTCTCCTCTAGGGCCTTGTCTGTCCCCGCTAGCACATAAGATCCTGTCCCCATGTCCCCAGGTATCAGTACCGGCTGGCCCACCTCGCGATACACGTCCGGCAGGGCTGGGTGCTGTGGAGGCAACGCTCTCGTGGCCCCCTTGCGGTGTACGCATAAGCTTTTTTCCCTGCCCGCTATCTCAAATTCTTCCACCTTTGCGATATTGTGACACACATCGTAAACAAGCCTCATCCCTATGTCGCGTGGAGAGCGTTGCAGGGTTTTCTCAAAGGTCTGTGCCGTCCAGTGCATCAACATCTGCCTGTTCGCCCAGGCATAGTTCGCGGCACAGGCCATGGCAGTCATATATTTCTTACCCTCATCAGAGGTAAGATACGCACAGGCCAGCTGCCGGTCGGGGAGGGAAAAGTCCAGAGCGCTGCTGTGCTTGACCATTCGCGCGAGATAGTCGTCGCACACCTGATATCCGAAACCCCGTGACCCGGTGTGAATGGCGACGGCAACCTGTCCCTCGGCCACCAGTCCGAATGTGGAGGCAATTTTTCTGTCAAAGATCTTATCCACAACCTCTATCTCCAAAAAATGGTTCCCGGAACCCAGGGTCCCCAGCTGTCTGCGCCCTCGCTCGAGGGCCCGTTCACTTACACAGGAGGGGTCCGCCCCCTGCATCGCGCCGCCATCTTCGGTCTTGGCAAGATCGTCGTCGGAGCCATAGCCACGGTTAATCGCCCACGCGGCTCCCTGGCGTAACACCTTTTTTTCTTCATCCATCGAAAGCCTAAGGGCACTTTCGGAGCCCACACCGGCAGGTATGTTCTTGAAGAGAGCGATAACAAGATCTTTCACCCTGTTTTTGATTTCACCAAACTGGAGATTAGTCGCCATCAGGCGAACACCGCAATTGATGTCATATCCCACCCCTCCGGGAGAGATAATCCCCTCTTCCATATCGAAAGCCGCGACACCGCCGATGGGGAATCCATATCCCCAGTGGATATCGGGCATCGCCAGTGAATGGCCGATGATCCCCGGCAGGTGCGCCACATTGGCGACCTGTTTGAGGCTTTCATCCGTGCCCATCGTTTTCATCATCCGCTCATCGGCATAGATAATCCCGGGTACACGCATGCCACCCGTAGGGGGTATGATCCAGCGGAAGGCATCAAGCCGTTCTATCTTGATATCAGACATCAAGGATAATCCTCCCGGTCCACACTCCCCCAGCTCTGTGTATCTCTGTCCCGTGGTATGTAACTGCCTTTACCTCGGCACTCATACAGTGCCTTTTATGTACAAAAGGTTCCCCCCTTGCTGTTCCCTTTAAGTGAAAATTGTCCATCTCGGAAATAACAAATTCTTTCAGCAACAATCCCTCACCGCTGTACATATACAATATCTCTCTGAGGAAGTTTACCAGAAGTTCCTCTAAATCCCTCCCTTCAGCAAAAACTTCCCATTCTCCTCTTGCATGTACAAGGCTTACGTCCGTCATTATATCAAAAAGGGCAACTGCGGCATTGCGAAAGAGATCCCGCTCATCTATTCCATATATCTCCACTCCCAAGTCGGCCGTATGATCAAATATACTGTAAGGCGAGAAGATCGCTTGAACTTTATCTTTATTCATATCGGATACCTGCTTTTGTCAAGTATAGAACACCCGCCTGAGAAATGAAAGAGGTGTCCCCGCTCGACTATCGGCAGATATGCCCTCTTCTTCAGCGGAAAATTTGAATGAAAGGGAATCCCGGCATTATGCCCATTACAACAGCTCTGAGATAGGGCCTGCGATCCGGATCCAAATTGATAGCGTTAGCAACGCCCGCATTTCACACATACTTCAACTTGCATGGAATGTGGAAAAAGACGAGAACCTCAGCGCATAATTCAGCTCAAACGCAGATGTCCTGATTAAAAAGCTGAAAGTCCTGACTCTCTTACAATACCCTAGTATCTCCTCCATTATTCCCTCTTCTGCTGGAATGGCGGATGTACCTAGGTTCAACTTTTTACGAAGTTGTCATTCTTGAGAATTTCCGGGTTGGTCTATAATGATTGATAGCCGGATACCCCCGTCAAAAATCAAACGTCTCCGACTCCTCACCGAGCAAGTCCTCGTCCATATCGGGCTCTTCACGTTCCACTCTTGCCAATCCCACAAGCGTCTCTTCATCGCCCAGATCTATCAGCTTGACTCCTTGGGTACTGCGGTGCAGGAGTGAAACTTCATCAACACCAAGCCGTATGATGTTTCCCGTACTGCTGATTAGCATAATGTCCTCATCGCCGGTGACCTGCTTTATTCGTGTCACGAAACCTATTCTTGGTGTGGTCTTGAGATTAATAATGCCCTTTCCACCTCGTGACTGAAGCCGATATTCCGAAATCTCCGTTCTCTTGCCAAATCCATTTTCTGAAACGGTCAGGATGGAATTGCTGTCACTCAACACTTCCATGCCAACCACTTCATCATCGGCTGCTATTCTAATCCCGGTTACACCGCGGGCCGTTCTGCCTATGGCACGAACATTTTTCTCGTTGAATCGGATCGCGTTGCCCTTCCTGGCACCGAGGAAGATGTCCTGGTCGCCGTTCGTCTGTTTGACATCAATCAGTTCATCCCCTTCGTCGAGGGTCAACGCAATGATGCCGCCGGAGCGGGGATTGGAATAGGCAATGAGGTCCGTCTTTTTGATAATTCCCCGCTTGGTCGCCATTATAACAAATTTATCCTCAACAAACTCCTTTACAGGAAGAACCGCCGTAATCTTCTCATCTTTTGATATTCCTATGAGATTTACGATCGCCTTGCCCTTCGCAGCTCTTCCAGCCTGAGGAATCTGGTATATCTTCAGCCAGTATACGCGCCCCATATTGGTGAAAAACAGGATATGACTGTGTGTCGAGGCTATAAACAATCTCTCAAGAAAATCGTCCTCTTTTGTACCCATACCGACTTTGCCGCGCCCTCCACGGTGCTGGCTCCTGTACAGACTGGCCGGATTTCTCTTGATGTAGTTCTGGTGCGATATGGTAACCACCATATCCTCCTCCACAATCATATCCTCAATCCCGATATCGGTACTGCTCAGGACGATTTCCGTTCTCCTCGCATCCCCGTACCGTTTCAGTATATCCTCCAGCTCCGCTATAATGATATCGAGTACCTTCTGGGAATCCGCAAGTATGCCCTCCAGTTTCTTAACAAGGGCTGATATCTCGATATGTTCCTCCCGTATCTTGTCGCGTTCCAGACCGGTCAGCCTCTGCAACCTCATCTCCAGAATGGCCTTGGTCTGTTCCTCGCTCAGGCCGAATCGCGCCATCAGCTCTTCGGCTGCCGTCTTCGCGTTTTCGGACGCCTTGATAACGGCAATGACCTCATCAATATTGTCGAGGGCGATAATGAGCCCCTCCAAGATATGCAGCTTCTCCCTGGCGCGGGCCAGTTCAAACATCGTCCTTCTGATAACAATTTCTTTCCTGAAATCAATAAACTTAACCAATATTTCTTTGAGGTTCATCAGCCGGGGCTGTCCCCGGTCAATGGCCAGCATGATGATGCCGAACGTCGATTCCATCTGGGTGTGCTTATACAGCTGGTTGAGAATAACCCCCGACATTTCTTCCCGTTTGAGATCGATAACGACCCTCATCCCTTCCCGGTCCGATTCGTCTCTCAGGTCGGCTATACCACTGATCTTCTTGTCTTTTACCAGATCTGATATCTTTTCTATCAGATGTGCCTTGTTTACCTGGTAGGGAAGTTCCGTAATGATGATGCTCTCTCTGTCGTTTCTGGCGTTTCGCTCGATGATTGCACGCGCTCTGATTCTGATGATACCGCGCCCCGTACGGTAGGCGGAGACGATTCCGTCTCGGCCGTTGATAAAGCCGGCCGTCGGAAAGTCGGGGCCCTTGATGAATACCATGAGATCGTCAACCGAAAGTTCCGGATTATGTATAAGCTCGATTATTCCATCGACAAGTTCGGTAAGATTATGAGGGGGGACATTGGTTGTCAAACCAACTGCTATTCCCGACGACCCGTTGAGAAGGAGGGTCGGAATCCTGGCGGGCAGCACCACCGGTTCCTGAAGAGAGCCGTCGTAGTTCGGAATAAAATCAACGGTATCCTTATCAAGATCCGAAAGAAGCTCCTCCGCCATCTTCTCCATCCTGACCTCTGTATAACGCATGGCAGCGGGCGGGTCTCCATCAACAGATCCGAAGTTCCCCTGGCCGTCAATGAGCGGATACCGCATGGAGAAATCCTGCGCCATCCTGACGACGGTATCATACGCAGCCGTGTCACCATGGGGATGATACTTGCCGATAATATCACCCACTATCCTCGCGGACTTCTTATAGGGCTTGTTCCACCGGTTTCCAAGCTCAGACATGGCAAATAGTGCTCTTCTGTGAACCGGCTTTAATCCGTCCCTGATATCGGGAATGGCGCGTCCTACAATCACGCTCATCGCGTATTCCATGTAGGACTTCTTCATCTCAGCTTCTATCGTTACCGGTATGTTCTTCTGGAACAACTGATCCATAATTTTTAAAAACCTTTCTATCTATTGGTAGCTCCTCGCAATCCCGCATCCACAGGATCTCCGCTTGTTTAGTAAGTTAGAAATTATTTTCTGTGTTTTCTGGCAGAAAATAATTTCATTAACGGACTTACCCCGATTATCGGGATTAAGGAAAATGTTTATTTTTTATCGCTCGCTGTTCAATGCCTGGTATTTTTTATGACAGGAATGCTCTTGTTTGTCTCTAAAGTTATACGTCCAGATTTGAAACATTGAGCGCATTTTCAAAGATAAATTTCTTGCGCGGTTCGACCTGGTCTCCCATCAGCGTCGTAAATATCTCGTCTGCGGCCACGGCATCTTCCACCTTAACCTGAAGGAGTGTCCTTCTCTCCGGATCCATCGTCGTTTCCCAGAGTTGTTCCGGGTTCATTTCTCCCAGACCTTTATAGCGCTGTATGGACATCCCTTTCTGCCCTGTCTGAATTATGTAATCTATCAGCGACCTCATGTTCTCAACCAGTTTATTGCTTTTTTCGCCATCAATACCTTTTTCTACCACTACTGTATAGGGAGCTTCACCGAGAGGGTTTATCTGACTGATATGAACCCTGGCCTCGGTAAATTTCGGCATATTAAAGATATCCTTATCTATCCAGGTTGTATGATCCCGCCCATTCCTCTTCAGAGTAAAAAATAATTTATATCCACCATGTTCCATGTCTTCTTCAGTCCAGTATGAACTTATTTTCCCCCCAACGGCGTTGCTTATTCTTTTGCCGGTCCTGGAGAGCATGTCAGCACCCATGAAATCGCTTCTGGAAAATACCGGGTCTCCTGCCAGTAGCCTGATAATCTCTTCGTCTTTGCCGCCTCTTTGAAACTTCTCCAGTATGGCATCAAGCCTTATCCCCTTTTTTATAAGGCCCAGCAATTTTGTGCCTGTTATAATATCACCCTCTCCTGTAGCAACCTGAACCTTTTCCACCCCATTTTCCAGAATATAATCGTTCATCTCCTCTTCACTGTTTATATACCACTCCTTTTTTTTCTCCATTACCCTGAACAGGGGGGGTTGAGCGATATATAGAAAACCCCTTTCAATCATTTCACGCATGTGCCGGAAAAAGAACGTTAAAAGCAGGGTCCTGATATGGGCACCATCAACATCCGCATCTGTCATGATGATAACCTTGTGATAACGAAGTTTGCTGATACTATAATCTTCATCCCCAATACCGGCGCCCAGAGCGGTGATAATAACCTTGATCTCGTTATTGTTGAGCATCTTATCAAGCCGTGCCTTTTCCACATTCAGCACTTTTCCTCGGAGCGGCAGGATGGCCTGATTTTTCCGGTCTCTTCCCTGTTTCGCGGAACCACCCGCCGAATCTCCCTCAACAATATACACTTCACTCCTTGCCGGATCTTTCTCCTGACAATCAGCCAATTTCCCCGGAAGTGAGGTAACTTCGAGTGCGCTTTTTCTCCGCGTCAGTTCCCGGGCCTTTCTCGCGGCATCCCTTGCCCGTGCCGCATCAATTGACTTGGATACTATCTGCCTTGCAATGGAGGGGTTTTCTTCAAAGTAACTGCCAAGCTTGTCGTATACTACCGCTTCTACCAGACCTTTTACTTCACTATTACCCAGCTTGGTCTTTGTCTGTCCTTCAAATTGAGGTTGTTTTATCTTAACGCTTATCACACAACCCAGGCCTTCCCTGACATCTTCTCCCTTTAAGGATGTTTTACCGTTTTTTGCGATGCCACTGTTTGTGAGATAGTTGTTTATCACCCTCGTAAGGGCGGATCTGAATCCTATGAGGTGTGTTCCGCCCTCCGTGGTATTTATGCTGTTCGCATACGAAAAAACATTTTCCATGTAACCTTCATTATATTGCAGGGCCAATTCTACAGAACAGTCTTCCTTTTCACCGCTGATATATACAGGCTTATTATGGAGGACTTTTTTATTTCTGTTAATATACTCAACAAATGAAACGATCCCTCCTTGGTAGAAAAATTCATTTTTTTTATCTGTTCTTTCATCATCAATGACTATTCTGATTCCTCTGTTTAAGAAGGCAAGTTCTCTGAGTCTGTTTGAAAGAACATCGAAACTGAAATCAAGCTCTTCAAATATCTCTGAATCAGGCATGAAGGTTACCTTTGTTCCGGTTCTCTTTGTCTTGCCAACCTCTTCAAGTGGATGAGTGGGAATTCCTCTTTGATAAGACTGCCTGTACACTTTTCCTTCTCTTCTCACCTCCAGTTCAAGATATGCGGAAAGGGCATTTACCACAGAAACACCCACGCCATGAAGTCCGCCCGATATCTTATAACTTTCGTTGTCAAATTTCCCCCCCGCATGAAGCTTTGTAAGCACCACCTCTGCCGCGGATATTTTTTCCGTCTTGTGTATACCCACGGGGATACCTCTTCCATTATCTTCCACAGTAATACTGTTATCCACCCTTATCTTGATATTTATGGAATCACAATACCCAGCAGATGCTTCATCTACGCTATTATCCACAACTTCATATACCAGATGATGAAGCCCTTCCCTGCTGGTGCTGCCTATATACATGGCGGGCCTCTTCCTTACAGCCTCAAGTCCACCTAAAACCTTTATACTATCCTCACTGTATAATGTTTCCACTATTATTTTTCTAATCCTTCCTTAATTTTACAGGCATTATTATACACATGTACTTCCCGCTATCTGCAGACTCTATAACCCCCGGTCCATCACCACTCCTTATTTCAAAAGACACTATATTCCCGTCAATGGAATCCATGGCATCTATCAAATACCTCACATTATAACCTGCCTCCAACGAGTCTCCATTATACGACACATCTATCTCATCTTTTGCCTCACCAACATCCGGGTTGGTGGAAGTCAACACCATTCTTTGATCATAAACATCTATTTTCACTCCACTGAACCTTTCAGTAGACATTACGCTCATTCTTCTAAGAGAATGGAGGATTTGATTTTTATCCAGTTGTATTTTAACACCTTCCTCTTTGGGTATCACCCTTGTATAATCAGGATACTCCGCATCGATAAGACTTACTCTTAAGGTAATATTTTCCTTCCTGACCACACATACGCCGTCAAGTACATGGACATCAACATAGTCACCGTTTTCCACAAGTTTTCTAATTTCAGATACTCCTTTTCTTGGTATGATTATCCCCTTAATATTATCATCATAATCACCCTCTATCGGTATATTAACAAGCGACAATCTATGCCCGTCAGTAGCAACTACTGTAACATCTCCATCTATTACCTTTAAAAATACTCCATTCAGGTTCGGTCTCATTTCATCAGTAGAAATTGCAAAGAATGTCTTGTCTATTATATTTTTTAATACATCACATTTCATCCTCAGGGATTTAATATTTTCTACATCCAAAACCTCCGGAAAATCTTCAGCAGATATACCGGGTATCTTATATATTACCTTTCCACATGTCACATTAACCCATTGATTTTCCATAACCTTAAAAGCTATTATATCTCCCTCTATTTCTCTTAACATTTCAAATAACATTCTCGCAGGAACGGTGATTTTTCCCGGAGTTGTAATTTTCGCATCATAATATGCAATTAAACCAATTTCCCTGTCGGTGGCAACTATTCTAATCTGTTCTGATTTGGTTTCGATTAAGATATTATTGAGAATCGGCAGGGTCGTTTTTTTCTCTACCACTCCTAAGGTTTTTTGAATACCATCTAAAAATCTATTCCTCTCAATTAAGAAATCCATTTTTCCACCTATTCCTTAAAAAAAATATTAGTTTAAAAGATTAGTAGTAATAGTAGGAATTGTTAATTTGTTAATATAATTTATCTAACCTTAATAATTCTATAACTATATCTTCTTAAAGTACACTTGATGAAAGGTTAAGAACCGGTTTATAAGGTCCTCTCTATTTCTTCCACTAATTTTTTTATTTCATAATCCTTTCCCATTATATTTTTTATCTTATTATTTGAGTAAATAACGGTCGAGTGGTCCCTTCCCCCAATCTTCTCACCTATATCTGGAAAAGATTTGTTAGTCAGCTTTCTTGAAAGATACATTGCAATCTGACGTGAAAGTACAAGGTTTTTATTCTTCTTTCGGGATCTTATATCTCCCACTCTAAGATTAAACTTTTTCCCGACAGCTTTTATTATTTCATCTATAGTTATTTCTCTCTTTATCGTGTGGTTGAGTAAGTTTTTTATAACATCCTTTACTGTATCTATTGTTATTTCTTTTCCGGTAAGAGAAGAATATGCGGCTATTCTTGTTAATGTACCCTCCAATTCTCTTATATTTGAGTCTGCAACGAAGGCTATATAACGTATGATATCATTTGACACCGTGATACTGTTTTCCTGCGCCTTCTTTTCTATAATTGCTATTCTCGTTTCTACATCCGGGGGTTGAATGTCTGCTATTAACCCCCACTCAAACCTTGATCTCAGTCGTCCCTCAAGGTTCTGTATTTCTTTTGGAAATTTATCACTTGTAACAACTATCTGTTTTTTTGAATCATGAAGGGTGTTGAAAGTGTGAAAAAATTCTTCCTGGGTTCTTTCCTTACCTGCTATAAACTGAATATCATCAATAAGAAGAGAATCTATCTTTCTATATTTTTCCCTAAACTTGGACATCTTATCATATCTGATAGAATATATCAGCTCATTCATGAATTCTTCCGCTGATACATAGAGTACATTCTTTTGTGGATACAGGGAAACAGTATGAATACCGATAGCGTTTAACAGGTGTGTTTTCCCTAACCCCACACCGCCGTAAATAAACAGGGGGTTGTAACTATGTCCCGGTTGCTCCGCTACGGAAAGAGCTGCCGCATGAGCGAACTGATTGGATGATCCTACAACAAATCTTTCAAAACTGTAGTTTGGATTGAGAGATGAGTGTAATCGAACCGGCCTGCCTTTTATAAAAGTTTTTGCTTCCATATCCCGCGATATATCTATTTTCTCCGGCTTACTTACAATAAATTTTATATCTACCCCGATGCCAGACACAGCCGAAAAAGAGTTGCTGATAATGTCAATATAGTTTTCGACAAGCCAGTCCTTAAAGAACTTATTAGGCACACCCAGAAGAATATTACTATCTTCCAGCGAAACAATCCTGATAGGTTTTATCCAGGTTTCAAAGTTCTGCTGACTAACTTTTTTCTTAATTATTTTAACACTTTCGTTCCAAAATGATTCCAATATTACCTACCTTTATTAACAATGTTATCAACAAGTGTTGATAGGTTTTACAGCATACAGACAGAACGCCTTTTTATGGGAGGAGACATCTTACTTATCATCTCCACTCATGATAATATCCACCAACCTCTCCAGATCATCTGAGGATGAGAATCTAATTTCTATAACACCACCATTACTCAATTGTTTTACGCCTGTCCTTGCCATCAATCTTTCCGACATTTTATTCTCAAGGTCTATAATGTATGTATCTTTTCCCACCTTTTTTTTCTTTTTAAGGTGAGTATCAATAGATTTTGCCAGCTTTTCAGTTTCCCTGACGCTGAGTTTTTTCTTTATGACTTCCATTAACAGAACAATCTGTTTTTCCCGCGAATCAACCGACAGGATGGCTCTCGCGTGTCCGGCGGAAATATCTTTTTTTATCAGCGCATCCCTTGCTTCTCCCGGAAGATTAAGCAGCCGAAGGGAATTTGCTATTGTTGACCGATCTTTACCCACCCG
>Ga0268276_1000377_pt1 | contig 53119 bp, 64 predicted proteins | sample saktaG_4_FD_190145 | JGI IMG/M metagenome (GOLD analysis project Ga0268276, IMG submission 190145) | Saline water microbial communities from Sakinaw Lake, British Columbia, Canada - sak_2010_1_5_45m | ecosystem: Environmental > Aquatic > Non-marine Saline and Alkaline > Saline ...
TGAGGTATAACCATTTTAGACCTCATTCTAGTCTAGAAAAGAAGACTCCAAGTCAAGTTTATTTTGATTTTAGCAAATTATTCTAGGGGGTGACAAATGTCATGAACCTACACAGTATAATGAACAATCCATATAAAAAAGAAAGCCTCTAGAGAGATTTGAACTCCCGACCTATTGTTATTTTTGAGATGCTAAAAAACAACATCATATACAAAACAATTGCTCTACCGCTGAGCTATAGAGGCAGGTAATACAACTAAAAAACCACATATTAAAAAGGTTTTGAATAATTGCTTTAGTGACTTTTAGTCTCTTCAGCAGAGTGACACAACAATTAAATGGGTTTGTTGAGTTTTAATATTATGAAAAACAGAATTTACTTTAATTCAATAAAATCAAGGGACTTCTTTTTTAGAAAGAGCCTTGAATCTTTAAATTTTAAAACATGGAAACAACTTGCTCATTTTTTGAATATTCGACGAACGGTCTTAAGCAATTATCGGAATGGCAAATTGACTTTGCCAGAAGGGTTTTATAATAAATTGTTTATTAAATTTAATGAAAATGACAGAAAATTTTTATCCAAAAATATTTCTTTATTCGACGATAATTGGGGGAGAATCAAGGCTGGAAAAATAACTTATTCCAAATATAAGCATTTTTTTGATGAAGGCCGAAAAAAAGCTATTGAATCCAGTCATAAAAGATCATGTAGATTTGACATAAATCTCCCATTAAATAAAGAACTTTCTTATCTCATTGGTTTATTTATCGGTGACGGATTCACCAATAAATATCAACGATCCTATCTAATTCAGTTTACGGGCGATAAAAAAGAAAAAAAATTTTATGAAACAATCATTTCTGATTATTGTAAAAGGCTTTTTACAATAACCCCAAAAATTAGAGAGGAAAAAAACAATAATACCCTAAGAATAAACCTTTACTCTATTGACTTATTCAATTTAATAACTCAAAGATTTCAAATTTCTTCTGGCAGAAAATCAAGAACGGTCTTGATTCCCAAAGAAATTTTAGGGTCTGAACCTACGATTATTAAGTCTTGTATTCGAGGGATATATGATGCAGAGGGCTGTGTTTTCTTTGATAAAAGAAAATCTTACAAGAGACCATACCCGAGAATTGATTTGCATATGAACAATCTCGAATTACTTAAACAGATTCATACTCTTTTGAACAGATTTGATATCCAAAGTAATTTAGGAATTATTAAAGATAATTTAAGGGTCATTATCTATGGTGAAGAGCCAGTTAAAAAGTTTGTTAAAGAAATTGGGTTCTCCAATCCAAAACATCTTGAAAGATTAGAAATTTTAAAATAATCACTTACTTTTCTAGTTTTATCTCTCGAATCTCACAAACAGCTAGAGGATATGTTTTTTTCAACTTCTTTGACAACTCTCTCTGGATTCCGCCAATAAGAACTGCTTGGAAAATCCTCTCCTTGGTCATGCTCTCAAGATCTTTTGTCAAAGATTCTTTGGCAGCAGTTCTTAGTGCGCTTGCAACACTTCTGTGAACTTTCTTCCTTGTTATCAAGAAAGGCTTAATCCTTATGGTTGCATCCTGGCACTTGCAGGAGAATGAATCTTCAATGATTGTTATGTTATGGCCAATCATTTTCCTTATGAACGAAGGATATATTGAAAAGGATATCATCTCCCCAAAGAGTTCATTTTCTTTCATACTTATCAAGAATCTTGCTTCACAATTCTTTCCTTTAAGGATTTTTGTCAAATCAAATTTGATGATTCTACCTTTGAATGCTTCTGGAGTGAATCCAAGTAAAGGTATGCTTGAATTGAGTACTTCAAGATTGACATCAAAATATTTTTTCTTTACGACCATTTTTTAATTAATAAGATTATAAATAATAAATGTCTTGCAGGATTCTGCAGATGCAGACAACGTTGTCCTGCGCATTTAATTTAACTTACCCCTTATTTCCCCTCCTTTATCTGGAATTTAGATGTTCTTTTGCCTTTTCTTTGTACACTCTGTTTGTTACAGGTAAGGCATTTGAATGTAAGATTTGTTTTTTTGGTACTCTTTGTCTTTCTCTTCCATTTAGTAATTGCTGGTTTCGAACCCCATTTTCCGAGATTTCCATAACCTCGGCCCAGTCCCCTCAGTCTTGCCCTCTCAATAGAACCTCGTTTGAGAGAACTTCTCTTATGTCCCGAGCTGGCGATCATAACCTTATGCGAGGTATGCTTCTTGCAGTGTCTGCAGTATCTTTGGACTTCCTTGGGTAATTTCATTTTGTGTTATCTTAATGTTTGTTTTTCTGGGTTTTTAAATCTTAATATTTAGAATAAAGGGCATTATCAGAGTTTATGACTAGCTCTTTGCGTCAATCTCTAATGCTTTGCCGTCACCGATAAGAATCTGTGCGACTTCTTTCTGGAGATTTGCTACATCACCCACCTTAAATGGTCCGATTTCAGAGCCATCAGGCAAAAGAAATGCCGGGACTTGCTCCTTGAACCTTATGAAAAGATTAGTAAGCTCTTTTGCCTTTTCTCCCTGACCTTCAAGGGAGATGAGAAGCTGTTTCTGGTTTTCTTCAAGCTGAGCCAGAGAGCCCTCAAAAAGCTTTTTTTCATACTCTAAAAGATATTCAGTATCCCTTTTACTGACACCGGTCATGGCGGCAGTATAAGCTAAGTTAAGGACTTTTTTATTTCTTATTGAGAAAATCTCTTTTATCAAAGAGATCGTGTTATCAAGCTGCTTTCTTGTGCTCTTCAGGGTGTCTGAAAATAAGCTTCCCGTATCTTTGCCAACAATCTGTTTTTTATCGCTTAAGTATTCTGACAATTCTCTCAGAAAATTTTCTGGAAGTTCTTGAAGAGTCTCGTTGTATTTCTCTTTCCTTAGAATATCATAAATCTCTTGATATGTTATCATCTTAACTCGTGTATTGAAAAGAAGTCTGATTTAAAAAGATTTATGAGAAAAAAAGGAACAATCAGGCCCTAATCTCATACTCAAAGTAGTCATCAAAAGGCATCTCCCAGGACATCATCTGATTGATTGAAGCATGCTCAAAATACCTTCTTATGGGCCTCATGGAATTGCCGCTTGCTGAAATTGCCACATTAACTCTATTCTTCTTGATAAAAGAGATAAGATCTTTAATAAAAGGCTTGACTCGTTTTTCAACATCTTTCACAGACTCGCCATGAGGGGCCCTGACATCGTAGGATCTTCTTATAATCCGGAGTTCTGCCTCCCCCATTTTTTCTTCAAACTCTTTCAATTCTTTGCCATGCAAGTGGCTTATTTTGTGCCAGTGCAAAAGAGTCTTATAATCGTCTGTTCCTTTTCTATGGATAAAGATATGGTGACTTGTTCCTTCTAAATCTCCATAGCTCCTCTCTAAAAGTCTTTTATCTTCTATTATTATGTGGCATTCTGGATGGAGCTTTGTGACTTGCCTCAAAGTATTTATTGACCTAGAGAGTGTTGAGCAGAACGCGGCATTGATGTGCTTCTTTTTTAACTTTTTACCAATTTTTTTTGCTTGTTGAATACCAAGAGGAGTAAGTTTAGAATCTTTCCATCCTGTAAAAATATGTGCCTTGTTAAAGTAGCTCTGGCCATGCCTAAATAAGTATATCTTAAAGACTTCCTTCTTACCTCTTTTTTGCATAAAATATGATGCAAAGCAAGATTTATTAATGTTATCTCTTTGGAAATTTTATGTTTGGATTTTTAAAAGACAAATTGAAGAAACTCATTCATAAGAAGAGTGAGGACATCATTGAGGAGTCTAAGAAAGAAGAGATTAAGGAAGAAAAGCTTAAGATAGAAGCAAAATCAGAAATCAAAGAGATTCCAAAAGAGGTTAAGGAATCTATCAAGGAGTTTGAGAGCGAGGATAAAAAAGAAAAGAGAGAAGAGAAGATAAAGGAGCTTGAAAAAGAAGAAAAAGAGGAAGAAAGAGAGGAAAAAAAACAAGGATTTTTCTCAAGACTTGCTAAGGGCTTTTCAAGTATGCGCCTTGGGGAGGATTCCTTTGAAGAATTCTTTAAAGAGCTTGAAGAACTCTTGATTGAAAATAATGTTGCTCTTGAATCAATTGATGCCTTGAAAGAAGGGCTAAAAAAAGAACTTCTTGGAAAGGAAATAAAGAAAAAAGAAATTGAAGAGAAGATAAAAGAAGCTTTGAAAAAATCGATGCTTGAACTGATGATTGATCCTTTCAATCTTGAAGATAAAATAAAAAATGGCTTAAAAGAGAAGAAGCCGTTTGTAATCGTTTTCTTTGGAATAAATGGCTCTGGAAAGACAACAAGCATCTCTAAACTCGCCTGGCATCTGAAAAAACATTTCTCAGTTGTCTTGGCTGCTGCAGATACCTTCAGAGCAGCCAGTATAGAACAGCTGGAGAAACATGCGGATAAACTTAAGATTGAAATAATAAAATCAAATTACGGTGCAGACCCTGCATCGGTTATCTTTGATGCAATCAAACATGCTAAGGCAAAGGGGATTGATGTTGTTCTGGCAGATACTGCCGGAAGAATGCACACTAAGTCGGACCTTTTAAGAGAGATGGAAAAAATTGTCAGAGTCGCAAAGCCTGACTTGAAAGTCTTTGTTGCGGAGAGCATAACGGGAAATGATGCAATTGAACAAGCCAGAGCATTCAATGATGCTATTGGAATTGATGCAATAATCCTGAGTAAGGCCGATGTTGATGAAAGAGGGGGGACGTGCCTCTCAGTTTCATATGTTACGGGCAAGCCAATTCTCTATTTGGGAATGGGCCAAGAGTACAAGGACCTTGAAGTTTTTGATAAGAAAAAGGTAGTTGATAAGATATTCGGATAAGTTGTTCTTATTTAGATTTATTTGAAAGAAATCACATAAAAGCTTAAATAATCCATAAGAATCATTTTGAATGAACAATTTTTTAGATCCATCACAACGGGGACCCCGGGTGCATGACAGTTTAAGAGAAGTTGATTCAATTCTTAGGGGTCAACCAATAGGCGATCCCGATGGTTTGGATTGTAATCAAGCAGCATCATTTACAATTGAAAGATTTGGCGAGACTCTTAAAGGTCTTGCCAAGCTTGTCAGAGGGTGCAAAACAACTGGCAAAGATCATAAGAAAAAGGTTCTAAAACACCTTGCACCTTATGTTGTTGAACTCTGCGAAACATGGACCGCAAGAAATAGAGAGTCGGGTTTTCATCACACTTTTGGGAAAATTAAGCCAAAAGGATATGACTCCCGCACGGTCTTAGAAGCTTCTGAAGCTTACGTTAATTCTGTCATGAACCAATTCATAAGTGCTGCTCGGGAAAGGAGAAGAACTGAATTTAATCCAATGCCTTTTCTAAGAGAATTTGCCAATAAGGGCAATATTCCCGAAGAAGACAGGCCTGCTTTTTACAGAGAAGCTATTAGGCAAACTACTTGTGAAATAGCGGCGATATACCATGGGGGAGAGAACTATACTGTTCTTGTAGTTCCAAAAAAATATGATGCATGTCGGAGATAAGAAAGTTTAAAGATTCTGACAATATTTTTAGCACAATAATCCTTAAATATTCTGGTTCTAAAGAAGATTTATGAAAAAATCACTTTTAACTATTCTTGCAGCTTTATTTTTAGCAACTTTTTCTTGCTCCAACGGAGACATCGACGTGAAAAAGGACTATACTTTTGTAAAAGCTGGAGAAACAACTTCTCTTTACGGAAAGAAATTTGTTCCTACGCATATTGGGGACGTTTACATGGACTATCGGATAATTGATTCAGAAAGCAAACCTAACTTTAAGATAAGGAGACTATTTCTCGGAACAGATTATCATCTATTTCCTCCAGACACTTCTACAACAACTCGTTTGGTTGAGATACATGCAAATAGAACGACCTGCTTTGGTTGGGGAATAATCGAATCGTATCAGATTGAAAGGGGAATTTCATTTAAGTGATTCCTTAATCTTTATAAAACCTAATTGATTGGAGTTTTTATGCTAGATAAACTAGGAACAAGCTTAAAGAACGCCATATCAAAGATAGCGGGGGCTATCTTTATTGACCAGAAAACAATTGATGCAATATGTTCTGAACTCAAGAGAAGCTTGCTTGAGGCAGACGTTGATATCAAGATAGCTAATGAGCTTATTGAAAAGATAAAAAAACAAGCTTCCAAAGATGTTAAAGGCCTAGACAAAAGAGAACAATTAATCAAGTTCATCCATGATGAGCTAACAAAAGTTCTTGGAGAGGAAGAAAAAGAAATTAAGATAGACAAAAAAGCAAAGCCCTTCAAGATCATGCTTCTGGGGTTATATGGTTCTGGGAAGACAACAACAGCCTCTAAGCTGGCTTTCTATTATGCTAAGAGAGGTTTCAAGGTCTGTATGCTTGGACTCGATGTACACAGGCCAGCTGCACCCGAGCAACTTGAACAGATGGCAAAAAAAGCACAAGTCACTTGCTTCATTGATAAAGATGAAAAAAATGTTCTTGCAATCTATGAAAAATATAAAGAAAAAATAAAGAAGTTTGATCTCTGTATAGTCGATACTGCGGGAAGAGATGTTCTGTCTAAAGACTTGCTGGAGGAAATTGAAATCCTAAATAAAGAAATTAAACCAAATGAAGTTTTTTTAGTTGTGCCAGCAGATATAGGAAAATCCGCCAAGGAGCAGGCACAGGGATTTTCAAAAGCCTGCAAAGTTTCGGGAGTAATTATAACAAGGATAGATGGAACTGCCAAGGGCGGAGGAGCACTAGTTTCTTGCGCTGAAACAAATGCAAAAGTAATTTTTATTGGAACCGGAGAAAAACTACCTGATATTGAAACATTTGACCCAAGCAGCTTTGTTTCAAGACTCTTAGGAATGGGGGACTTGAAAGCATTGTTAGAAAAGACACAAACCCTAATGGATGAAAAAGAACAAGAGAAATTCCAATCAAGACTTCAAGAAGGAAAATTTACACTAGTTGATTTCTGCGACCAAATAAAAAATATGCAAAAAATGGGGCCACTGGATAAAGTTGCAGAACTTATCCCGGGACTTGGAAATCTTGGCGGACTAGGGGCTTTAGGAAAAAAGCTGCCGGATATGTTCAATGTCCAAGAGGAGAAAATGAAAAGATGGAGATTTGCAATAGACTCTATGACCCAAGCAGAGAAGGAAGATCCAGATTTATTAGATAGCTCGAGAATCGCGAGAATCTCAAAGGGTTCAACTGTTCCGACAAATGAAATAAGAGAGCTCATCAAACAGTACAAGATGATAAAAGAGTTCACAACCGGTTCAATGGCAGGCATGGATCCTAGCAAGGGCCAAATGGATCAGAAAACTTTGCAGAAACTTGCAAAGAAGTTTGGCAGAAGGATGATGTAATTAAGAAATCGCTTCTTTCACGATTTTTTCTATTTCTTTATCTTGAAACTTCATTTCCTTAACTAATTGTTTTCCTTTGAGAGATAATCTATCATACATAAACCTAATCTTTTTATGCGCTCTTTCTTTTCCATTTTTATTTAGATAAAAAGGGAGATTATAATCAAAAAAAGCGAGACTATCTGCTTCCATTAAAATATTGGTCTCTTCATCTCCGCCAAATTCATGATTTTCAACCAACTTCTTTACTTTTTCTATAATCTTTTTATTATAATTATATTTTTTTAATAAGTCCTGAAGATATTTGGCTGAACGAAGACTATGCTCTTTTTTGAATTCATTAATTTTCGAATAATCTTTCAGATCATAGGTTTCTGTAATCTTGCTTATGGCCCTATCAATATCATGCCCTAGGGCGGCTATTTTCAAAGCCTCATCAGCGTCTGGTTTAAGTTTTAAAACCCATTTTAAAACAAGCCCAGAATGTTTTAACTCAAAATCAATTGGAGACTCTGGGAGAATGCTTTCTATTTCTTTTTTCAGAGCGTCAAATTTATCCATAATTAAAAAAGAATCTTGAGTTTAAAAAATTTCTATTTCTTACTTAGGAGCCAGGATGCAAATACTGTCAGAGCTCCGAGGATAATTACTCCAAGAATCTGCGGCTGCAGCAAGAACTTCTTCGGACCTGCCATATACTGATTTATCAAAGGTGCAAATATGAACAATGCCGAAAAACAGAATATAACTATTAGTATAATTACTAGGAACCAGCCAAAACCATTTCCTTTAAAGAATTCTTCCATCTTTCCGCCTTTAAACAATCCGACAATGAGCATAATAAATAACAAACTGATTATAAATGCTACAAAGAAAGGAGTAGTAACCTTGACATACTCAATTGCATTTGCAGAGATTATAAAAACGATACCTAAGCAAAAACTCACTAGTATGTGGACAAACTTGTGTTCTCCAAGAAGTTTTGTTTTTGATAATAATGCATATACTACAACAAAGACTAATAAAAAAGCAAAGACCGGCATGAAAGTTCCGAGTCCAGATAAATCGAGTGCAACCGCCATTTTCTATTTATAATCCGCCTAGATTCTTTAATTCTAATTTTGATTCTTTTCTAGCCCCGAGTATCACACCGAGACCGGCAAGCGCCACAATTATAAGCAAAACAACCCATGCTGAATTCTGTGAAAGCCATACATCAATATTCTCTCCGAAAATAACTTTCAACATTCCTGTTCTTGCAAGTATGACAATAAATAATGCTCCGCCAACGATTCCGAAGATGTAGGGGAACGATTTATCCTCTGGTTTGATTGCAAGTCCTATCAAAACTACTAAGACAACCAGTATTGCGACACCAATTGCTAGATTTGAGAATAGTGGCATGAAAAAAGCAGAGACATAGGGATTTGCAATTGTAAAAAATCCAACTGATAATGCAATAACAAGATGGACTCCGCGATTACGCAAGACATTAATCTTCTCGAGAATCGCGAATACAATTGAAAAAACTAGAATTAATGGAAGCAAGACTGTGAATACTCCGAATTCTTGCCAGGAATTTATAATCGAATAAAATCCGCCTGCGCCTAAAAAAGGATCTGCCATTTTTTTTACACTCTTTTCAAAAAAATATAGCTAAGAACCTTTTTATATCTTTCGATAATGCAAAAGATTAATTTTTATTATGACCAAAATCCTTCCCACACTAAAGTGCGGGGTTTCCGAGGATTTTGGGCATCAAGAAAAAGAAAACGGATTGATTCATCTGCAACCTGAAGGTTGCAGTTTTCTTTTCTTGAATAAATCAAAGTTCACTTACTAAGAACTTGAACCATTTGGCTTTGTGGGTGATGTTGCGACAATCAAGGCCAGAGCGCCTCCGAAAACGATAATCAATACAATATACTGAATAAGAGTGGAGGTAAAATGCACCAAACCAAATACGCCTGTTGCCCAGAGAACTACTGCAAGCAAAGCAAGACCGAAGAGAATTCCGAATGTGATTTTAAAACCTTTTCCTTTTGGAATTTCCATGCCCATAAATCCGAAGACCATCAAGGCACATAGAATTGTAACTAATATCAAACTAACCCAGGGAATCATTTTTATTGCTATGCCTACTATGCTTGGAACACCAACAAAGATGAAAGCTATGACTGCGGCAACAATTGCGTTTGCCGGTCTCTTTCCATCTCCGAGGATACTTGATTTTTCAAGAACAGAAAATATTAGAACGAAGACTAACAAAAAGGGCATTACTATATAGAGCACGAATGGATTCGTAAATACCGAATATTGAGCTGCGTCTACCATGGTTTTTTCAAGAGTTTAATCACCAATCACCCTTGGGTAATTACCCTAGGATTTCTTCTGAGGCTTCTTCTTTCACTGGAACAGCGGCCTTGCTGACAATTATAACCTCTCCGAATGCTTTGATGTATTGGTGAGGTATTATCAAACCACGTGCTCCGCTTAAAAATGGAGCAAGGGTAGAGTCTCTGCCAATTCTCACTCGCCAGCTGTCTAGTTTGTTATCGATGAGGTTTGCCTCTTCAATAACACCTAAGAAGTCTCCCGAATCCGTGAAAATTTTCATTCCCACGATGTCGCTTACATTCATAATCTTTAACATTTTTACCTTTTTTTATTAGTTACATTTAGTATAGAAAATTTAAATGAAAGTGGTTTATATACTTTTTGCTTGTGTAAGATATATGTTCTTTACATGTTCTGAGAAGAAAAGATTCTTCAAAATTCATATACGGTTCCATCGGGACCAGTGATATACCCGCCATCAACCCTCAATCTTTCGTTTCGCATCGTCCCCCTTATAGTTGTAGTATAGTCTCCTCTACGTGGATTAAGGGGGGATAGTGGTGGACTGCATCTAAGACCATTATATCTGCTTGCCAATGCGGGAGACATATCCGAACTCATATCTGTACGAATTCCTTTTGACCCATAACCATAGCCGAGGTGAAGAACTCCGCTGCTAGTCTCAACCCAGTAACCGGTCAATTCTATCTTTTGTCCTGAGAAAATTTCTGGATTCACTGCAACTGTTGCAAAATCTGGATGTTCATATCCGCTGCTTCTTGAAGATGTTTGCGGTTGTTGAGGCTGATTTGGATAAGAGGTATTGGCCCGAGGTTGTGGAGATTGCCTAGAAGGCGTTGGGGCTTGGGAAGAACACGATAAGAGAAGTGCAGAACTAAGTGCTAATAATCCTGCTGCACTTGCAATAACTCCTCTTTCAAGCAGAGATTCTTTTGCCATTTTTTATATAATTATTATGGAGTATATAATTTATATATATTATGGTAATAAAAGAACTATTCATTATTTAATTCTTCTAAAACCGGAGTGAGATAAATATCGTGATGGGTTTTTAGAGCCTCATTGAGAGAGAGCCACTTATAATCGGAGTGTTCATTTGAGTCAAGCTGAATTTGGCCCTCAGCCTCGCTGATGAATGCTAACCTGATTGTGTGTCTCCCGGCAACTCTTAGGATATCTTGGGCATTTATTATCTGGGGAATTGATTTCATTTCCATATTTGTCTCTTCTTTAATCTCTCTTGCAAGAGCATCTGAAATCTTTTCTCCTGGAATGAGTCTTCCTCCGGGAACATCCCATCTGCATTCGCTTTCTTGGGGATAGGGCTTTGCTCTTTTCAGAAGAAGATATTCATGCTTATTATTTTTGATAAGTGCTTTTAGACTGACTTCTATTTCCATGTTTTTTGATAGATTAAGAATATTTAATGTTTTTCTTTTCAAATACCCTAAAAAAAGCGAGGTTTTTTAAGTATAATTAATTCTGTTATATAGATATATATTATATACCACATAAAAAAGAGGTAGAAATGATTCCTAAACCAAGTCAAGGCAATCGAGATGCTCCTGCTAAAAAAAATACAAAAGCGCCTGTGCCGGGGAGGCCAGGCAGAGAAGATGCCAGAGAGCTAATAAGAAAATTTGAGAACAAGCTCGGAAAAGATTTCTTTAATGAAGCTCCAAGAGACTATTCAAAGGAGTATGATACTTTCAGAAGAGAGACACTAAAGAACCTAGGTTGGTATGAAAAAGCATGCCAAAATATAGGAAAATCTCTCACAATCAAAGTAAGTAAGAAGGATCAAGAAAAACTAGAAAGAAATATTCAAGAGTCACATCTTAATGTCAAACCAAATGAAGTTTCGGGATTTTCCTGGTTTGCACTTCTTTTCGCTTTATTTTTGACACTGATGATTTGTGCTGCAATCTACTTATTGACTAATAAGATTGGAGGTGAACTTCTTCTTATCTTTTTCTTGCTAATATGTGTTTCATTTTTCTTATTCTATTATTTTAATACACTTCCTTCGAGAGTCGCTCAGAAATGGAGGCTAAAAGCTTCTAGCCAAATGATTCCTTGCATCCTGTATATCGTAGTTCATATGAGGCATACCAGTAATCTTGAAAGAGCTATAAAATTCGCTTCAGAACATCTTCAACCTCCTTTATCTCTGGACTTGAAAAAAATATTTTGGGATACTGAGACTGCTAAATATTCGACAATCAAAGATGCTCTTGATGCTTACTTAGAGGGTTGGAGAGAATCCTGTCCGGAATTTGTTGAATCTTTCCACATGATTGAGAGTTCTTTATACGAACCTGTTGAAGAGAGAAGAGTGGCAACTTTAGACAAGGCACTTCAGATTATTCTTGATGGAGTTTATGAGAAGATGTTACATTTTACACACGATGTAAAATCGCCCATAACAAATATCTACATGCTTGGGATTGTGCTTCCAACACTTGGCCTTGCTCTATTGCCTCTCGGTTCTACACTATTACAAGGAGCAATAAGCTGGTACCATGTTATTGTACTGTTCAATCTTGTAATTCCCTTCGCAATATTTTATATGACCAATAATGTGCTTGCAAAAAGGCCAGGGGGATTTGGAGAGACAGAGCTGCTGGAGAGAAACAAGAACTATCACTATTATGCAGACAAGAGCCACTACTGGAAAGCATTTTTCATATCATTTCCATTGTTTATCCTGGGAATTCTGCCATTCATATTTCAGTTCGGCTCCGGTATACTAGGAGTAAAGAAAGATTATACCTTCGCTGAAATCGGCCTTGAATTTTTAGGGTCGGGAAATCTGTTTGACTTCAGACTAAATGCCCTAGGACAGGTAGTGGGGCCTTTTGGAGTTGTTGCATTGATTCTATCTTTGTTTGTTCCACTATCTGTAGCATTATTTTTTATATTATTATATAAACTAAAGACCGAGAAATTAGTCAAGACCAGAAATCAGACAAAAAGACTTGAACAAGAATTCTCTGGCTCAATATTCCAGCTAGGAAACAGACTAGCTGACGGAACTCCTGCCGAGATGTGTTTCGGCAGAGTTGCTCAGAGCGCCAAAGGAAGTCCCTCTGCAGGATTTTTCTCGATGGTGAACATGAACATACAACAGGCAGGAATGTCTATTGAAGAAGCAATATTCAATCCTGCGAGAGGAGCAATAAATTACTATCCTTCTGAAATCCTGAAGACCTCGATGCAGATAATGATTGAAGCTGTCAAAAAAGGTCTAGGAATAGCTGCAAATGCATTGATGTCAATAAGCACCTATGTCAAGAACATACATGATGTGAATGAGAGACTGAAAGACTTGCTGGCAGATATTACCAGCAGCATGAAAAGCAATATGACTTTCCTTGCTCCTTTACTTGCTGCAATCATCGTCGGATTATCTGCAATGATAACGGGAATACTTGGAAAACTCAAGTTAATGATTGAAGGAGGAGTTTCTACAGAAACATCGGTGTTAGGCGCAGGAAGTATAGGGACTATTGTTGAGATGTTCGACATAACAAAAATGATCCCTCCTTACTGGCTCCAGGTCTCAGTAGGAATATACATTGTCGAAGTCATATTCATTTTAACTATAACCCTTGTAACAATCGAAGAAGGAGAAGATAAATTAGGAGAAAAATACCAAATCTCTAAGAATTTATCAATGGGAATGATGCTCTACTTTATCACGGCCTTGATAGCAATTATCTCTCTTGCGGTGCTAGCTAGTGTTGCAATCGGGGGGATTTCTCCTTGAACATAGGTTATCTTAAATCATTTTGCGCAGCACGGCGTTGTCTGCTTCAGCAGAGTGCTACAAGATATCAAGACTGGAAGAGAAATAATTATATTAAAAAGACAAGTCCAAGCTATTTCAAAAGATATATAAATCTTGAAAGTTGTTTTATATTATGGAACATAAAAGAGGGCAGGTTTCTGCTGAAGTGACTTGGTTAATAATAGGAATTGCACTGGTAGTCATTGCTATAATTGCGATTGTGTTGATAAAGACCGGCGCTACCAGCCAGATTAGCAATTTTTTAAATCAAATGCGATTTGGGAGATAAGGATGTCTGAAGCAGTCGTAAATGAAATCCCTAAATGGGTTAAAATTGCTATTCTTCTTGTTATTGTTTTCGTTTTTTTAGGAGGATGTGCCAAGCTGATATTTCCAGAGATAAAAAATAGATTCATAAATGACCAGACAAAAAAAGATGAAATTTCAAATAATTTTGATGTACTTCTAAGAAATCTAGAGGCTTGCTCACTATTGACCCAGGATGATTGTGTCTGCGAGGGATTTCCATCATGGCCTTCATTTCAAAAAGAAACTATTCTTACGATGGAAACACGAGGCATTGTAACTACATTTGTATTAACCTATGAAAAAAAAGAGCTTAGAAAAGAGCAGTTAGATAATCTAAAACTTAATGCAAAGATTATAAAGCAAACCGAACCAGGAAAAATCTATTCTTATGAAGAACTAACAAGTGATCCAACCCACATTATGGAGAATCTTGCAAGTGATCCAAGAATAATAATGGATTGGAAAACAAGTCCTCCGGTCCTTTCACTTGGCGGAGATCCTGGACCAGGTTTCTTTAAGGGTTTATGGCAGGGCGTATTTGGAAAGAATGAAAGAAAAGCAGTAAGCGGCCTTGTCTATAGGAATCAGGGAAAAATTTATTTTTTAACTTCCTTTGAGCCAGTAGACAAATTATCATCTTTTATTGGCAGTATGAAGAAATGCGGCAATAACGCATAGAAAGAAAGGTTTAAAAATAATAAAACTATGTAATATTATAGGCACGTTTAAAAAAGAGGAAAATGAAGAGCGTAATAAAAAATAAGAAGGGTATTGAAATTAATATAGCGACAATCATTATTCTTGTCCTAGCTATCCTTGTTCTAGTAATTCTTGCAATGTATTTCACAGGAGGAATGACTAGCTTGTGGAGCCAGATTGTAGGAAAGAAAGTAGCATATACGGGAAGTGCACTAGATGACGCTAAGAACAAATGTGAAAATATTTTTACGATAGACCAATTCTGTACACAGAAAGTAGACCTATATAACTCTGCTAACAAAACAGTAGACTATGTGTGTTGCTTAAAATTGGGACAAACTATTACCTATACAAAACCTGTCTTCAAGTATGAACAACCAGATGGAACAATAAAGGAAATAAGAACTGACGCGGATTGTTCTCAGTTAGGATACGAACCTCCTTGCGCTTAATTCTAAAGTCCATCAAAACTTTTATATATTCTTTTTATCTAATAGGCGTGTACTAAAAATGTTCAAACAAAAAAGAGGCGTGGAACTTACTACGAATACGATTATACTTCTTGTTATCACAGTTCTTGTACTAGCGATTATTGTATTATTTTCTACAGGCGCACTGGGTGACCTCGGTAATCAGATATTTGGCAAGATAAAGTGGGCTTTTGGATTATGGCCTAAAAGCCCAACAGGCTGATTCTTTTTCAATTAATTTAAAGGTCCTTTAAGTAGGAAATTTTAAATAATGCATATTGCTCTTTTTATCATGAAGAATAAAAAAGGGATGAATATGACTCTGGAACAGCTCATAAAAATAGTTCTTGCAATCATGGGTGTTGTCATGTTCTTACTTCTTATTTATATACTTGTTTTTAGAGTACTTTTCCCCGGCGGACTTGCGGATAATCAAGCAAAAGGAACTGTTGAAAGCCTAGCGGTGAAAATAGATTCCATACAGCAAGGAGAATCAACAGATAGTGACCCTGTAGAGAATCCAAAAGGCTGGACAATAATCGGTTTTAAGGGTGATTCAACGGCAATACAGGGTTTTGCTAAGCCCGATGCGTTTATTGGAAAACCCGTAGTCTGTGTGTGCCAAAAAACATGCAAACGAGAGGCATGCAGAGAATTAAGAAAACCCTTGCAAAGTGATGCAACAGAACCTTTTGTCTTCAAAATAGGAAGTATAAAAGAGTTTACTATTACAGACATGGGAACATATTATGATATACAAGAAAAAACAAGCTCTGGTGGAGGAGGAACCAGCGGAGCAGGATAAATAGAACAAAGAGATAAAATGGGCGAAGGAGAATCTATGTCCATGCCAGTAGAGAATATTATGCGGACAATTATGTGGTTCGTACTTGCTGCACTTGTTGCCGCAGTTTTATATTTTGCACTCAAAGCAGGGAAACTTATTTAATAGATAAAAAATTAAGATATTATTAAAATGAAACTAACAAAAAAAGGGGCGATTGTGACTTATACAATAATCGGGGCAATCCTGATTATCATTGCAGCGGGAATCTTGTTTTTAGTCTATGGACAATTGCCTAAAAATTATGATAAAGAAGCTTGCCACAATTCCGTTATTATGCGAAGCAATGCGATATTGCGGGGGGAGGGTGCTCTTCCAGAAGTCTATCCTTTAAACTGCAAGACTGAAAAGATAACTGTAAAAGACCAGGATCCAGAATTAATTAAGAGAACAGTTGCAAATGCGATGTATGATTGCTGGTGGATGATGGGTGAAGGAAAACTGCATCCGTTTAGCGAGAGTGGCTGGAGGCAATCGGGAATGTTCGGCATCTCTAGAGCGAAGTGTGTTGTATGCTCTGTTATCAAGTTTGATGACACCTTGAAAGAAAACCCAAAACAATTTGATTTAATGAGATATCTAAGTGATACTAAAGTCCCTCTAAAAAATATAACTTATCTTGAGTATTTTGCAGAAAATCCCGGACTTAGAGCAGACCGTCAAGTCCAAGTTGAGCAGAGCACGACAAAAAATGATATTGCTATAATTTATATGTCTATCATGGGAGACGACATTGGGAGCATGTTGAAAAGAGAGATTGCAATACCCTTATCTCTTGTTGTAGGCGGTTTAGGAGGAAGCAAAGCCCTTACCGGTTCTTTTGGTACAATAGGGAAATTATTTATGGGTGGCGCTGGAGCAGCGGCTCCTGCGGGAGCTACAGCCGTGGCAGCGCCTGCGATGTATGAAGGCTGGACCGTGACTAGTACTCTTTCTCCTGCTGTTTCTGGAGCGGGCTCGACTGCTATGTCGGGAGCTGCAAAAGCAGGAATATGGGGTGCTGTTGCAGTCTTTGCAGTAATAACTGCGGGACAGATAACTACTTTCTGGGGCAGTACACATGCTTCAGCAGTCCATTGTGATGGAAACAGAAATGGGTGTGATGCGGTGATAGTCACAAACTATGATGCAGAAGGCTTGACTAACGCTTGCCAGGATATAGAGAGCATACCCTGACTAAAAAACTTTATTAACCCCTTAGGCTTTTTCATTTCATGAATCTAGGGAATAAAAGAGGTAGTGAGAATCTTACTTTTCAGTCTATAATGACTCTTGTCTTTACTATGGCTGTATTTGCGGTTCTTCTTTTTTTCTTGGTGAACAATGCTTCTGGAAATCTTGCCAAAAAACAGATTCTTGCAAAACAATTATGTCTAGTCATGACTGAGTCAGATCCTGGAACAATGATAAATTTATCTTTCACTGGAATCGTTGAAAGAAAAGATGCAGGATTCTCCATAAAAAAAGACAAGACAGATATCGCTTATTATTACCCTTGTTATGGAAAAGATTTCAGCGTTGTCCAAGATAATAGATATTGGATGATAAATATTAATTAAAATAGAAAGAATGAATCAGATAAATAAAGAGGTAACTAATTGAAATAAACTTAAAAAAATGGTTTTGGTGAACCTTCGAGTTCACAAATTTGCAAAACCTAATTACTTAAACAAATACATAAAAATCCAAATAGTTGAAAATAATAAACCTATCTCAAAAGATAAAAATAAAATGATATCAAATAAAAAAGCACAATCCGAGTATCCGGTTATCTTCATCTATAGATTCTTAATAATTATCTTAGTGATAGGGGTAATTGTGGGGGTTGTTTGGTGGAGATTTTCCCAGCCCTATGATGTCAGGCCCATGGAAGCTAATGCACTAGCTAAAGCGAGCATCTCTTGCCTCACAAACGACAGTATCCTTGTACTTAATAATTTCAATGAAAAAACAATCAGTGACTGCTTGGAGATTGATAAAGAAAATCTATTCATGAATTTCACTTTGGGTGAAGAGGGGGAAAAATTTCTTGCAATTGGAAATAAAGATCTTGAACCGTACTGTGGGACAAAGGCTACTGGAAAAAATCTTCCATTATGTTTCAATCAGAATTTTAGAGTATTAGATTCTAATTATGTAATGAATGACCTACATGTTCTGATAGCAATAAATAAACAAGAAAAAAACGTCTAATGCTAAAAAACTAAAATGAAAAAAATACTAAGAAACAAAAAAGCGCAGGTCGGAGAGGTTATAGAAGATTTTCCTGCTTTTGTTGTAATAGCACTTATGCTCATTATCCTTGTTGTCTTCACAGTACTTATGTATAAAGGAGAAACAAAAGCCCAGCAGCAGAAGATTGATGAGAAGATTATACAAGATCAGATGGAAATAATGCTAAATTCACTGATGCAGGAAAGAGTCAACGGCATAACTTTCGCAGATTTAGTGAGAAAAAGAGATCCTTCTGTCACAAGCAGATTAAATCAGGAAATTTGGAAGATATATGAAGTATATAATCAGAGAGGCGGAATAAGAGTTAATGTCGGAGGAGATGCAAAGGTCTACTACACCGATGCGGTGAATGAATGCAAAAAAATAGATAAATTTGGAAAAAATGTTTGCTTTTACATTCCCGGAGAAGAATTAATCTTAATCAAGGTAATTACTTTTTATGGCAGCATATAAATCCAGAAAACTAAAAATGAATACAAATAAAATAATAGAGAATAAAAGGGGCATTGGTTTTGGGAGAATGCTGGTTATAATCGTCCTTGTACTCCTGGGCTTATCTATTTGGATAATGACTGTATCAATCCCAAAAGTTGGGCAGAGCATTGGAACAGATTCGTCAAATTCAATAAATGATATGAACCCCAAGTTTTATTTTCAGGATTCTATGCGGCTCTCCCTATCTCGATCTATAAAGACTCTTGCGGAAAGTTCTTTCATAAACAAAGAGAATGCGGGGTGCTTATTATATGAATCATCAATTATTTTGAATGACAATTGCAAGCCAGAGATAGATTATATAAATTATATAATCTCTCAAGATACTTCAAATTATATCCAAGAGTATCTGAAAAAATATCTTAATCAAGATATTCAAGTAGCTTGCAGTATTGAAGGGAGTAATCTTGTCTGCGAGAGCCAAGAGATTGAATTGACTAGTTCTAAACCAGGGCCATACTTCAGCTATTCTTTAAAACGCAACTTTAAACTAAAAAATTCAATTGATATAACAAATTATAATCTTGAAGAGATTCAGAAAGTTTATGGACAAGCAAAAACTTGTGCATCAGACCCTTCTAGCCCATGCACAATTACCTCTCTGGCTTGGCAGATTGATACTCTAGAACAGCAGGGAGATTTCTCGGTATTTTCTCTGAAAACAAAGGCAGATTATCCAAATGACGCAGATTCTGGGCCAATAATCTGGAGTTTTTCAATGAAGAAATAGTTCAAATTATGTATGCGTTTGACTACATAAAACTTTAAAAACAAAAATCGAGTTCTAGGAAGATGATAAAGGCACCATATGACCAGCTTATTGAGAAGATATCAAAATTAGCTGGCTTAGAAAAAGAGGAAGTCACAAGAAGAATCGAGGCTAAAAAGGCGAAGCTCTCTGGACTTATCAGTAATGAGGGTGCAGCCCAGATTGTGGCTGCTGAACTTGGAGTTTCTTTCGAAAAGCAGAAATTAAAAATTTATGATTTGATGATAGGGATGAAAAAGATTTCAGTTACTGGCCAGGTCATTGAGGCGCCGGTCATAAAAACATTCAAAAGACAACAGCAAGATGCTGAAGTCGCTTTCTTCATGATTGCAGATGATACTTCTAATATCAGGGTGGTTCTATGGGATACGAAAGACATAGAACTAATCAAAAATGGAACAATAAAAAAAGATGCGGTAATTGACATAAAAAATGCAGATGTCCGTGGAACTACTGTCAGAGACCTGCATCTAAATTCAAGCTCAGACCTGTCTTTAAGTGATGTAAAATTTGATAGTGTAGTGACCCAAAAAGAGGCCCCTTTACTGAGAAAAATAAAAGAAATCAAAGCCAATGAAAATGCAAGTATCAGGGCATATATGCTCCAGATGTTCAATCTTTCTTTCTTCAATGTCTGCCCAGAGTGCAACATGAAGGTTAATGCCGAAGGAGACAAGTTTGTGTGTGTGAGACATGGAAATGTAATGCCTAGAAAAAGAGCAATAATGAATATGATTATCGACGATGGCTCTGAAAATATGAGGGCAATCGCTTTTAATGATATGATCCTGAAGATTTTCAATCTCCAAGATAATTCAAAGTTAGAGGACCCTCTGTTCATAACTGAAAAAAAAGAAGAAATGCTAGGAACAGAATTCTTTTTCACAGGCAGGATAAAAAAGAATGCTCTTTTCAATAGAGACGAGATAATACTCTCAAGCTGTGAAAAAACAAATCCAGAGATGGTCATCAAACAGTTTTCTCAAGAACGTGGATAGAAAAAATGCTTTCGAGAACACACTTTATCTTCAACTTGATGATATTCTTGATTCTATTAAAATTAAAGGTTTTTGGCTTTTCTTTTAATTGGATAATCCTCTTGATATTTTTTATTGCAACTCTTCTCCCAGATATCGATGTTGCGGGCTCGTGGATGAGCAAGAAAACAAAACCCCTAAGCAACTTTCTTCATGTCTTTGTCGCCCATAGGGAGGTTTTCCATAGCCTGGCTTTTGCCTTACTTGCGGGCCTAATCACCTTTTTGATAAGCCAGAATTGGGCGTATGCTCTACTTGCTACTTTCTTTTATTTATTACACCTTTTACTTGATTGCGCAACCAAATCCGGAGTAGGATTATTTTGGCCTTTTGAAGTGAGAATAAAGGGCAAGATCAAGACAGGTGGCTTGATTGAGGCTATTTTTTTCGCTTTCTTTGCCCTGGTTTGCATTGTTCTAACTTTTATTATGTTATAGAACCTATATTCTAGACAAAAATAATGCTTATAAACCCCGATTAATTAATTGGAACATGGCCAAAGAAAAAGAGAAAGAAGAGGGAACTGGAACAACTGAAGAACTAAAGCTTACTGATCTTCCAGGCATTGGTGCAACAACTGCGGCTAAGCTTGAAGAGGTAGGTTATGGCGATTTAATGAGTGTGGCAGTCATGACTCCTTCTGACCTATCGGCCCTAGCTGACTTAACAGAGGCTACTGCTAGAAAAGCAATTGCAGCTGCTAGAAAGATGCTAAAATTAGAGTTTGAGGATGCTACAGAGTATCTTAAAAGAAGAATGGAAGTGATCAAGATAACCACTGGTTCAAATAATCTAAATTCATTACTCGGAGGAGGAGTTGAAACTAGAGCAATAACCGAGGCCTATGGTGCTTTTGGTTCTGGAAAATCTCAAATTGCCCATCAGCTTGCCGTAAATGTCCAACTTCCCTTAGACAAAGGCGGAGCAAATGGCAAGGCAGTCTGGATTGATACTGAAAGTACATTCAGACCAGAAAGAATCAAAAACATGTGCGATACATTGGGGCTTGATTTCACAAAAACCTTGAAAAATATATTTGTTGCAAGAGCATTTAATTCAGATCATCAGATATTACTAGTTGACAAAGTTTCTGAATTAATTAAGAAGGGAGAACCAATTAGATTGCTAATTGTTGATTCTTTGACAGCACACTTTAGAGCAGAGTTCGCTGGACGAGGGCAACTAGCAGACAGACAACAGCGATTGAATAAACACTTACATAATTTAATGAGGCTTGCAGAGGCAAATAATCTGGCAGTTTACATAACAAACCAGGTCATGGCTGATCCTGCAATGATGTTTGGTGACCCAACTAGGGCTATCGGCGGGCATATTGTTGGTCATGCTTCAACATATAGAATCTACCTAAGAAAAGGAAAGAAAGGCTCAAGAATCGCAAAGATGATTGATGCTCCAAACCTGCCAGAGAGCGAGGTTGTTTTCTTCATCCACGAATCTGGAATAAATGACGAAGAACCCTAGAAATTAGAAAGATTTTTATTCTTCTATTTAATTGAATTATATGGATAAAAAAGAAATTCTTGAAAAAACAAAAGAATATATCAAAGAAAAGTTTTCTGGAGAAAGCACGGGACATGATTGGTGGCATGCTTGCCGAGTCTGTAAACTGGCGATTTATATCGGAAAAAAAGAAAAAGCAGATTTATTCATTATCGAACTCGCTGCTCTTCTGCACGATCTTGGAGATTGGAAATTCAACAAATGCACAAATAAAGATAAGAATCCTGAAAGAAAATGGCTAGAGGGCCTTCAAGTTGACGAAAAAACAATTAATCATGTGTGTCAGATTATTGAAGATACTTCTTTTAAAGGCGCAAGTGTAAAAACACCAATGAAAACCAAAGAGGGCATGATTGTCCGGGACGCAGACAGATTGGATGGAATTGGCGCGATTGGAATAGCTAGAACTTTTGCTTATGGGGGCAAGGTCGGAAGACCTATTTACGATCCTTCTGCAAAGCCCAGACCGCATGAAAATTTTGAGGATTACAAAAAACATGGAGATTCTGCTTCAATAAATCATTTTCACGAAAAGCTATTCCTCTTAAAAGACAGGATGAATACAAAAACTGCAAAGAAGATTGCCAACAAAAGACACAAGTTTATGAAACACTATCTAAATGAATTTATGAATGAGTGGGAAGGTAAGAATTAAACTATTTTCCAAATTGATCATCTAGACTTGATTTCTCTTTCTTCTTCTTTGATGAACCTGATTTTGACCTTGGCCTTGATTTTGACTTCTCGACACTCTTTGTTGTTTCCTTTATGACCACAACTTTGTCTTCATCTGAATCTGATTCATCATCACGACTTTCACTTAATTTCAACATGCCGGACTTTGCCTTTACATTTGAGGCAAGAGGCTGGAGAACTTTTGAAAAAGTTTGCTGCAGAGCCGAGACTTGTGCAGAAACTTCTTTCATTCTTGAACTATCTTCCTGAATTTTCTTAATTATTTGATTTCTAAGATTTTCAAGATAGGCAAGCTGCTGTTTCTGCTTTTCTTCTAGAGATCTCATCTTTACCTGGAGAATCTGAATACTTGAATCCGAACTTACAGGCCTCTGGACCACAGGAGGAGCTTTTGGAAAATGAGAGATAACTGGTTCAGATTCATTCTCTTGCTCTTGGGCTGCCTGATTCCTATCAAGTTCGAGCTTGACCTTAGCCTGATTAAAACCATCGCTCATTTCAGTGGGGGTGTAACCCTTTTGCTTGAGATATCTTAAGATATCAACGTCTTTGTAACCTCGTTTATTCATCTCGAGTATAATATTTGTTGGAACTGGTCGCGTCATTTTTTGGTATATGTTTGAGTTAAGTTTATATTGAATGCTATTAGAGAGTTTGGTGAACTATTAAGTTCACGGCGTTGCAAACTCTTTTATTTATCTTATTATTAATAATCTTTGTTTGATTTATCTTTATTTATCTTATTCTTCAACAGGAATTATTTTATCTTTTGAACTGGCCTTTTTGTTTTTCAAGGCCGCATTTAACATCTGTTTTACATCTTCTAGAGTTGCATACTGCATTGGTTCCCATGCCTTCATATATTTATCAAGTGTCAAAAGTTCTTGTTTTCGAGCATAGTCTGCAGACTGTTCTAATAGAATCTGGGCGGTATTTCTTATCTTCTCTATATCTTGTTTTAAGGAAGACATGTCATCAGAGAGCATCGCCATCTCTTTAGTCAGCCTTTGATTATTGCTAAGCAGGGTCTGACCTAGAACTGCTAATTTCTCATGGAGTGTATTCTGTTTCTCTTCAAGGTCATTTATTCTTGTGCTGAATTGAGAGAGCATTGCACTTAACATGCCTGCTTGTCTTGGGTCTGTTGCCATATTTGTATATTTATCCTTACCTATTTTTCATTATCTCTAAGTTTAGTTGATTTAAATATTTATCTTGCAAACAAAGGTTTTTTAATTAGTATTTTCTTTTATATTAGATAAAAAAGAGGCTGGAAAATAGAACTGGAGTTGAATAATCAAAAATGATGTTTAAAAATGATACTAAGCTCTATGCTTATGAAATAAAGAGAGAGGCGGGACAGGACGTAATCTATGTAAATTATATGGGCGCTGCCGGAGTTCCGGATATTGCGGATTCTGCAGTTATCATGTCAAGAGCAATAGACTATTTTATTGAAGTTCCATCAGCTTCCAAGATTGTTTTTGTCCAACAGAGAAACTACAGTTATCCTTATGGGCAAATGGAGATGCTGCTAGAGATTGCACAAATGTATGAAAAGCTTATCAAACAGGACCGAATTCTCCTAACTACGACCCTCGCACCTTTTTCATGCAAAAGATGCCTGGCAAAGAGATATGATGCAATGAGATATCTTATCCTGACTCTATTGAAACAAGACCCTATTGCCTGCTATGTTGAGGCAAAGAGAATCTATCAACAAGAGAAAGCGAGTGTCCCGAATGTTGTTCCTGAATGTTCTAAGTGCCAGGAAGATTTTCTTAGACTTTTGGCAAAGATAATATTGATGCTGCAAAAGACCAAACTGATAAAGAATGCCGCAGAGGGCATGAAGGATTACAAACTAAAAGATAGAAAAATATATCAAGACCTTTTCAGAGCAGAAGTAATCCCAAACTTTACATTCACGAGGCTTGTTGCTTCAATTCCTGCTGATGCGGAGATAATTGATGAATATGAAATTGGGGCAGATTATGACCGAAGCACAGTAACTATCCTGAAGATTCCAAATCAAACTAAATATCTCTATCATCTGAATTCACCTGAGTTCGGTTTAAATGAGGACTTGCAGAATCTTGTAAATGTTGCAAGAAATGTTCTCTTAGAGCATAAGCCAAGGTCTGAAGAATTTACAGACCCTTCAAGAATCAGACAAGTTTTTTTTAATATCGCAAAGGACCTTTTACAAGAGATTGCTACTTCAAGAAAAATGGACCTCGGTTTCAAGCAGATAAACAAGCTTGCAACAATCTTAGTCAGAAGCACAATTGGCTTCGGATTAGTTGAGGTATTATTGCAGGATGAGAATTTACAGGATATTATGGTAAATAGTCCTGCAGGAGCAGTTCCTATGTTTGTTAGGCATCAGGAGTATGACGAGTGTGATACAAATATTGTTCCAAGCCAAGAAGATGTTGATTCATGGGCAGCTAAGTTCAGAATGATGTCAGGCAGACCTTTAGATGAAGCTAATCCTGTTCTTGACACAGAGTTAGAAATTGGAACAGCAAGAGCAAGAGTAGCAATTATCCAACAACCCCTAAGCCCGTATGGATTAGCATATGCTTTCAGAAGACATAGGGAGAAACCATGGACTCTGCCCTTATTCATCAAGAATAAGATGCTTAATGCCATGTCCGCCGGACTCTTAAGTTTTTTAATTGATGGAGGGAGAACCCTACTGATAGCTGGAACACGAAGCTCAGGAAAAACATCATTACTTGGGGCCTGTATGATTGAGATTATGAACAAGTACAGAGTCATTGTTATTGAAGGAACAATGGAGTTGCCGGTTGTTGCAATGAGGGGCCTAAATTATGATATTCTAAGAATGAAAGTCAGAGAAGCTCTTGCAAGAGAGACTACGGAGATGGCTGCGGATGAGGGTATTAGGACTTCACTAAGATTAGGAGACTCATGCTTGATAGTTGGAGAAGTCAGAAGTCAGGAAGCCTTGGCATTATATGAAGCAATGAGAGTTGGCGCTTTAGCAAATGTTGTTGCAGGTACAATTCATGGAGCTAGTGCCTATGGTGTCTTTGACAGGGTTGTAAATGATTTGAAAGTTCCAACCACAAGTTTCAAAGCAACAGATATAATCGCTGTTGTAAATCCAATAAAAAGTTCAGATGGTATGCACCGGTGGAGAAGATTATTAGAAATTACAGAAGTTAGGAAACACTGGCAGACCGATCCCCTGGCTGAAAAAGGATTCTTGGACTTGATGAAGTACGATGTCATAAAAGATGATCTAAAAGCAACTGATGATTTTATAAATGGTGAGTCAGAAGTCCTAAAAGAAATCGCTTCAAATGTAAAAGGGTGGGCAGGCTCGTGGGATGCTGTCTGGGATAATATACTTCTTAGGGCAAAGATAAAACAATCTCTTGTTGAGATGAGTGTGAAGGCCAAGATGCCTGAACTGCTTGAAGCAGAGTGGGTGACAAAATCAAATAATGCTTTTCATGATATTTCTGAAAAAGTCGAGAGAGAAATAGGGCTTCCAAAGGGAAAGAGGGTCTACAAAGACTGGGAAGAATGGATTAAAAAAGAGTTGAAAAAAAATAGATAAATAAATAAATACAAAATCAATTAAATTAACATGTTTACTTTTGATGAGGTGGTTGCGTGGATAGTTGCATCAGTTCTTTTAGGACTACTTATGTCTATGAAGATAGTGGGAAAATTTCTTTATTTTGAAACAGCACAAATATGGCTTCTTCTTGCATTCTCTTTGGTGATGGTTTTTTTATTCATCTTAGGAATGAAAATAACTGCCTATTATTACAATTGTAATATTAAAGTAAAACTACTCTCTTTCAGAAGATACTGGTGGGAAGACAGATTCAAATTAAAGTGGGCTTTCCCAATTTGGCTATTCCTGCCTTTAATCTCATTTTTCGTAAGTCTTGGACATTTCCTCTGGTCTTCAATACTTACTTTTGACTTCGAACCAATGCAGTCCAGAATGCGGAGGAAGTGGTATGAGATGGAAGAGAGGGATATTGCCAAGATAGGATTATCTGGACCAGTTGCTTCATTAATTTTTGCAGTAATTTTGAAAATTGTTGGACTTGGAACTTTGGCTATCTACCCGGTCTGGCTTGCGGTCTTATCTTTAATACCGGTGGGAATAGGATTCAAGATATTCAATGGATCAAGGATAATGACAATATTTGTGCTGGTCATTAGCTTGTTGATGCTATTCTTAATATCTTCAGCAAACATATTTGCCTTGGTCGTATTCGCTATATTAATTGCAGCGGTTGTTGTATTTGTATACTATAAAAAGTTTGAACAAGGCGGATTTGGCTAAATTAGAAAAATTCTTAGAATTACTTTTTTCTAAATCTTGAAACATCCTGACCAGAATCATCTGGACCAAAGGGAACAGGAAGAAGTTCTTTTATGCTTGTTATGAAAATCTTATCTTTTTTTGTATTTGAACATATTAACATTATATCTTGCTGAGCAATCTGGGCAAAATCATTCATAAATTGCCTGCATTCTCCGCAAGGAGTTACTGGCTCTTTACAATCAAATGTCTCTCCTGCTCCAATGACTGCAATCGCTTTGTAGTATCTCTCACCATCGGTATTTGCTGCAAGAATTGCTGCCCTCTCTGCGCATATCGTCCCTCCCTGCGAGGAGTTCTCTGCAAAGGTTCCAAGGTAAATCTTTCCAGAATTAGATAATACTGCTGCACCAACACAAAAATGTGAATAAAGATTATAGGATCTTCTCATGACACTCTCTGCCTTCAGAATTAAATCTTTCTGCCAATTCTCTAGCTTATTGAAAGTTGTTTCTTTCATTTTAGAATTACTTTTCTTCTTCAAGCTCTTCTTTTGTTCTTCTTATAACTTTAACGTTATCTAACTTGACAGTTATTGGGATAGGAACAGCGGCTTCAAGAAGCTCAACAATGACTTCTTCTTTTGTTTTATCAACTCTGACAACTTTGGCTTTCTCTCTTTTGAAAGGTTCTGTCAACATCTCTACGATGTCTCCTTTCTCTATATTGATGGTTGTTGCTACAGGTTCAAGCATCGTTTCAACCTCTTTATACTCTAGACTCTTGAAAATAACGCCCTTTACATAGGGGACATTCAAGGCTGCTTGCTGAGCAACATCGTAATCGAGGGCTTCTATGAGAATATAACCCCTAAGACCATGGGGTTTTATCACAGAATATACTTCGAGATTTTTCTTAGCTGCTTTTGATGCAATCAGCTCAGCTGACTGATCTTCCTTGTTTGTTATGACTTTAACGACAAATATCATTTTTTATTTTTTTGATTTTTTCTGCTTATTTCTATTTTTACACTCCGAAGAGGTATATGAATATTATACTTAGTAAAAAACCTAGAAAACCTATAATCGCAAACCCTATCGCTGAAATCTTTGAAACCTGCATAAGCTCGGTTTTTGTTGGTTTTCTAGCTACCTTCATTACCCTAACACACTGATCTATGAATGATTTAGTTTTAACTAAGATAGACATAAAAACAAGAAAACTGGATGTTTTTTAAATCTTTGGTTTGGAGCTTTTTAGGACATTTTGGCAGGCTTATTCCCCTTCAACAAAATCGATATCAAATTCTCCAGACATCTCTTTTCTTGCACGGGACTTTGTTGTTTCTTTATTACCCAAGATCTGGGGACTTCTAACACCAGTTACAATCAATAGGACCCTTAGGGTCTTATCCATATCCTCTGATAGTTGGGCTCCCCAAATCATTTTTGCATTTGGAGAAATTCTTCTTGAAACTGCCTCAATAACTTTCTTTGCTTCTTCAAGTGAAAGATCAAGACCACCTATAATATTTATCAGAGCGCCGGTTGCGTCTGTTATGTCCACATCTAATAAAGGATTTTCAATAGCTTTCTCAACTGCTTCTGTTGCTCTGTCACCTGAGTCAGCTTCTCCGACACCAATCATTGCAACCCCTCCATTGACCATGACCGCCCTTATATCCGCAAAATCTAGATTGACTAGGCCTGCTTTTGTAACAAGTTCGGTAATTCCCTTAACGGCATTTGTCAAAATTTCATCTGCTATCTTGAAAGCAGTATGCAACGGCAAGTCGGGAGCAAGTTCTAAAAGTTTATCATTTGGAATAACAATTAAAGTATCTACTGATTCCTCCATTCTTTCTAGGCCTTGCATTGCATTCTCATATCTTTTCTGGCCTTCAATTGTAAATGGAATTGTAACTACGGCTATTGTCAGAGCCCCCATTTTCTTTGCAATGTTTGCGACAACAGGAGCTGCCCCGGTTCCTGTTCCTCCTCCTAGGCCACAGGTTATGAAGCACATGTCGGCACCTTGCAATCTTTGCTTTATTTCATGCTCAGATTCTTTTGCAGCATCTTCTCCAACTTGGGGATTTGACCCGGCCCCTAGGCCATGGGTTAGCTCTTTTCCTATTAGAATTTTAGTATCAGCATAAGTATAAAGTAGATCTTGGGCATCAGTATTCAGAGCTATGCACTCAGCTCCTTTAATTCCTATTTCTTTCATTCTTGTCAGAGTATTATTTCCGCCTCCGCCTACACCAAAGACCCTGATAGAAGCTTTCTGCCTATTGATAATTTCTTCAAGTTCTTTATCTATCTCGTGAGTCTCTTCTCTTGCTTTAAAAAGTTCAGCCATCTTTTTTATATTTCTCCCTTTTATATTATAGTGTTGAGTTATAGATATTTAAAGTTTATTAGGATAGAGAACATATATCTCCCTTAATAAACTTTAATTATAATTAAAAAAGGTTAGGGCCTATTTCTCTTCTTTCTTAACTTTGTCTCCAAGTTCTTCTTCAAGACTCTTCTTAGACTCTGAGAATTCTATTTCAAGATTTAGGAGTTCTTTTATCTTTTTCTTTGCAACTTGCTGAATCACGTCTTGAACTTTTTGTTTTATGATTAACTTGTTCTCTTTTAGGTCAACATTTTTTTCATTTATTCCAAACATCTCTAGAATAATATTTGCCTTTTCTTTTGTGTCTTCTATTATTTTTATAATTTTATATTCGTAAAATAAATCTTTTCCAGCTAGAGGATGATTCATGTCTATTATTACTCTGCCGCCATTTACAGAGACGACTTTGGCGACCATGCCATTGACATTCACAAACATTCCTCTCTGGGGCATCTCTTCAAATGAAGTAAGGGGAACGGTTCTTATCAATTTTACATCTCTGTTTCCATAGGCTTCCTTGACTTTTATTTCGAGATAAAAGGTTTTTCCGACTTCTTTCCCTTCTAAATCTTTATCAAGGGATTTCAGAACCATCTCCTGACCTATGCAGAGCTTGACTGGCTTAAATTTGCTCTTGGTCTTCTCATCAGCCAATTCAGCTTCTTTTGCTTTTTCAAAATTAGTAGTATCAAAAATAGGACCGTCTTTTGTATCTACTCGACCGATGAAATCAAGTTCAATAAAATCGTTTTTTTTCGTTGCCATGATTTTCTTAGAAAAGAAGGGTTTTAAAGTTATTGCTTAATCTTTTAATCTGCCAGTATCTGTCCAAACACTATCTACGTATAGCAGATGTATTATTTTCTGGGCTTGTGCATACTCCGGACTTCGGACTTGAGCAGGATAATTTATTAAAAAGTCCCCTGTTGAGTGGGTGCCAAATCCCTCTTGCTTGCCCGGCCCCCTATTCAAAGCATAAAATGGGCTTATTTCAGCAACTACCCCCGCTAAATCCGGGACACGAATTTGAATATTTTCTCCGCCCTTTTTTATTTTAAAACCCGCAGTAGCCAATACCTTTAACAGTTTTTCTTTGTTTCTCCTGCGAAGAATATCATGACCATTATTGACAAAACTCATTTTTTGATATACCCTTTTTATTTTTAAACTTTTCTTTTATTCATTTTTTAGTTAATACATCACAATAAAGCTTAAATATTATAAAAAGATTAAAATTTAATGGAATGGAGAAAAGAACTCGATAAAGACATAGGGCAGTATGTTGAGGACCTTATCAAAAAAACTACTTTCTTTCCAGCATATAAAAATTCTAATAAGCCTGCAAATGCCCAGATATGGACTGCTATGGGAATCATGGCAAGGAAAATCTATGAACAAGAACTTAAAATCCAGCTTCTTGAAGGTGTTTTAAAAGAAATTGCTCCTAAAAAGAGCTCTAAGACAAGAGAGGAGATAAAACAAGCAAGAGAGGAGGTCGAACAGATCATGAAAGAGATAGCAAGAGGCAGGCCAATAACTGTTCCACGACCAAAGACCTCAAAAACAACAAAACCAGTCAGCATGGTCTTTCCAAAATTGAAAAGGACTGGCAAAAAGGGCAGAAAAGATGATATGAATGCCATTAAAGAGAATATCAAAAGGAATTTCTGATTAAAATGAATCTAGTAGCCGAATTACAAGAAATCGATGGTCTTTATCACGAATGGGCAACTAATAAAAGGAACGATGAGGCTGCAAAAACCTATTTTGGCGAGTGTTCTAGACTCTTAAACATTGTAATGGCTGGAAACATGTCTGTTCAAGACAGCAGGCAAAAAAGTGAAGCGGCTTTTAAGACATATGAAGCTATTAGGGAAGACGTATGGAAAACTTATCTAGATAAACTTCTTGCAAAAACAAAACCAGTCATTGAACTAATTACCGCAGACGCTAGCAAATTAAGTCAAGGAGTGGTTGTTACATACGCTGCGATGCATTGGATTCCTTATAACCAAATCAGAGATACGCCCACTGCCGAAAAGATTGGACGGCATATTAAGATGAGATATAATACTTTAGTTTATATGGACGAACAAAGAAAGAATAGAACAAAAAAGGTCGAAGCGAAGGCTTCGTGAACTTCTTATTGAAAAGCGAAGGTTTAAAAATTAATTTTTTCTTGTAGTTCATGGCAAATCTTGTTGATGCAAACAATGTCAAGTGTGGAAATAGTATCATAATTGATGGTGTTGCCTGCACTGTAAAAAACATTGATATAAGTAAAAGTGGAAAACACGGCGCCAGCAAGTGCAGAATTGAGGCTATCGGCATCATTGATGATAAGAAAAAGATTATAGCAGTTCCGGGTTCAGAAAGATTTGAAGTCCCTATGATTGAAAAAAAGAGAGCACAAGTGCTTGGGGTCAACAAAGAGACCGGCATGGCAAATATAATGGACCTTGAAACATTTGAAAGTTCGGAAATAAAGGTTGCTAGTGACTTATTATCTGACATAGTAGAGAACCAGAATGTTGAATACTGGGATGTTGAGGGCAAGAGGATAATAAAGAGATTGATATAATAAGAACATTTATAATACTAAATAAGATTACCAAGACACATTGTGTTCGTATGGGTTGCGACCCCTAACAAGTCACCCCGAGTACCGCGGCAGTCTTGAAATAATTAAATAATAAAATATAAACAAAAATGGCTGGAAAAATAGAAGCGGCGCAGGCAAGGCTCTTTAAGAATGTCTTTGTATGTAAGAACTGTGGAGCAAAACTAAGAGTTGAAGCAAGAAAGATTGCTGAAGGAAAAGTCAGATGCAGAAAGTGCCTTGCAAAAATTTTCAAGCCAAAAAGCAGGAAGGTAGTCAAGTAAAAATGAACCGAAAAAGAACTAAAAGATCCAGGTTAAGAGGAAGCAGAACAGCTGGAACAGGCTCAAGACAAAATTACCGAGGAAAGGGACATCGCGGAGGAAAGGGTATGGCCGGAACAGGAAAAAGGGCCGGACAAAAGAGACTCTGGGTCCTGAAATATGCGCCAGATTATTTTGGAAAACATGGTTTTACAAGCAGGCATAAAAAAATCAGGGGCGTCAATGTAGGATTTATCAATGATAAAATTGAAGTACTGATTAAAAAAGGAAAAGCCAAAAAAACAGGCGACGGTTTTGATGTTGATATGAAAGGTTTCAAGATTTTGAGTTCTGGAAAAGTTAATAAAAAACTTTTTATTGCGGCTTCTGGTTTTTCGAAAGCAGCTGAAGAAAAGATTACAAAAGCCGGCGGATCTATTAAAATATAATAAAGGAAAAAAGAAAAAATGGCCTTAAAGGATTTATTGTTGAACTTGCCTGCAGTCGAGGGCCCTGCTGAAAAAAAATTAGAGTTCAGTAAGAGGTTGAAGTGGACTTTAATTATACTTGGTTTCTTTTTCATTCTCTCTAATATCCCATTGTATAAACTTGAAGCAAGTGCCCTAAGCCAATTCGAATTCTTATCAATCATCTTTGGAGCAAGCTTCGGCAGCCTGATGAGCCTAGGTATCGGGCCGATTGTTACTGCATCTATCGTATTGCAACTTTTAGTTGGTTCAAAAATATTGAATATTGATTTACAGGATCCAAACGGGAAAAAACTCTTTGAGGGTCTGCAAAAAGTACTATCCTTATTCTTCGTTGTTTTCGAAGCGCTAATCTACGTCCTTATGGGCGGAATCAGAGCAATGCCTGGATTTGAGTGGCTGGTTATACTTCAATTAATCATCGGAGGAGTAATGGTCCTGCTTATGGATGAAGTAGTCTCTAAATATGGATTTGGTTCGGGAGTCAGTTTATTCATTGTCGGTGGTGTTGCCTGGCAGCTTTTCACAAAAGCATTCGGCTTCCTAGGGGCTGGAAGAGTTATCCAACCAACAGGAAAGGTATTGGTCTTAATCAACTCATTAATTAATCCAAGCAGTCCAGGATCAATTATAACTGCTAGTGTTGCATTTGCAGCTATTGCTGCAACAGTTGTTGTTTTCTTTGTTGTGGTTTATACGCAATCAATCAAAGTCGAGGTCCCCCTATCTTTCGGAAGAATCCGTGGAATGAATATCCGGTGGCCGCTATCATTTTTCTATACAAGTAACATCCCCGTTATTTTGACTGCTGCTCTGCACGCTAATCTGCAACTTGTTGCGACACTGGCAGAAAATGTTGCAAAGAAAGCCACTTTCCTAGGGCATTTCAGCAACGGCGTTGCACAATCAGGACTCGCATTTTGGCTATCCCCTCCAAACAATGGGATAATTGAACCGATAATCAAGGGATCTTTACAACCAGTTATGCTTGCTCAATCACTATTTTATATCCTGTTCATGGTAGCTGGTTCAATTGTATTTGCAGTATTCTGGGTCAAAACATCGGGGATGGATGCTTCAAATCAGGCTAGTCAGATTTCTTCAAGCGGATTACAAGTAGCTGGATTCAGAAGAGACCCACGAGTAATAGAATCAATCTTATCTAGATACATCATGCCACTAACAATCATGGGAGGAGCAGCAGTTGGTTTAATCGCTGCTCTGGCAGATATAACTGGGGCATTAGTTCGGGGAACAGGAATCCTGCTTGCAGTCATGATCTTATACAAGATGTATGAGGATATTGCTCAGCAGCATGCAATGGATTCAAGTCCATTGGCTAGAAAGTTTGTTGCAGCACAGTAAAGATATTCTGTAAAAAGATATATAAACCGCTTCTAACTTAGCTATTATCATAATTTTAAGTGATTGAAAGGAGGTTTAATATGAAAAATAATTTGAAAGCGATACAAAGCAACAACAATTCTAGCCATAACAAGGCAATTTTTGCTGTTCTTGTGGTGGTTGCCGTTCTATTAGCAGCCGCAATTGGTTTAAGCTTCTCAGACTTACTTTTTCCAGTCTCAACAGCCCCAACTGATAGCGAGTATGCTGGAGCAAGTTTAGGCGGAATGGGAACAAGCCTAACTTTAGGAAATCAGACGAATTGCACAGATTCTGATGGTGGTGCAAACATCTATCTAAAGGGTATAACCCGGGCCCCTAAAATGAATTTAAATAAAACGGGTTGCGTTTATTATAATTCAACTTGGATTTGCACAGACTTCTGTAAGAGCAGATCATGGCTCAGGGAGTTCTACTGTTTAAAAGATGAATGTCGCTACACGGAATATAACTGCTTGGCATATAATTTAAGCTGCAGTAATGGGGCATGCTTTAATGTATCAAATGAAATTTATGGCGAAGCTAGAGCGGAAATGGATGTCGCATCATCCCTTTGCTATGAAGTATGTATGATAAAATACAATAACAAAGATTATTGCTGGGACGCGTGCTATTTCCCACAAGGAGTTTAATTTTATTTTTTCTTTTTTTATTTTTTTCTTTTCAAAAGATATATAAGTATATTCTAGCTTCTTTTTAATTAATAAAATAGATTGATTGAAAGGAGGTTTAATATGAAAAATAATTTGAAAGCGATACAAAACAACAACAATTCTAGCCATAACAAGGCAATTTTTGCTGTTCTTGTGGTGGTTGCAGTTCTATTAGCAGCCGCAATTGGTTTAAGCTTCTCAGACTTACTTTTTCCAGTCTCAACAGCCCCAACTGATAGCGAGTATGCTGGAGCTTCACTTTTTACACCAACAACCAGTTCTTTGTTATCGGCCAGTAACGGAACAAATTGTACAGACACGGATGGTGGAATAAAACCTTACACAAAAGGAACTGTGAGATATAACGGAAAAACCTACACTGACTTCTGTTGGGAAAAGGGTAAAAATGTAACAATGTCTAATGTAACTGCAGAATTTTACTGCTGGAATAATGTGGCAAATAGAACACTGATTTATTGTCCTGACGGATGTTCTGATGGTAAATGTTTGATAACTGTAACAAATGCGACGCTTCCAGATACGACTCCGGGAGCGAAATTTGATGAGTTTTGGTTTTCACAGAATGGAAAATGCTGTGCAGGTCAATTTCATTATCATTGTTGCGCAAGGGATTAATTAATTTTATTTTTTTCTTTTTTTCTTTTCATAAGGTTTAAAAGCCGTAAATGACTTTCTTTTAGATGGTTAGTTTTATCACTGCTTTTATTCAATGGGCACCTATTGGACTTCCCAAAGGGCTCGTAAGTATCATTATTGTATCTGCGATTCTTTCTTTTTTATTGACTTGGGTCTACAAGCTCACTATAGATAAGAAATACAAAGAGGTAACAGAAAGGCAGAAAGAACTGAATAAAGAAATCAAAACAGTCAAAGACCCTGCAAGGATGAATGAACTTCAGAGCGAGATAATGAAGCTAAGCATGCAATCATTTAAGATGTCTCTAAAGCCGATGATAATAACATTCATACCCGTAATAATCATCTTTGGTCTTCTGAGAAGTTGGTATGCTGCTGCAGAAATTGGTAATATTTTTTACTGGGGAGCAAATCTTCCAATAGTTCATGATGGCGGAGGCTGGTTCTTCTGTTATATAGTTTTCAGTTTTGTCTTCAGCCTTCTTGCAAGGAAGATACTAAAGTTTTAAAAGCTGTAAATTTATCTAGTTTTAATAAAAATGAACAATAAAGAAATGGAAAAGGCAGTGATGGAATTCAATCTATTTGGGGCTAAGCTCCAGGAGATGGAACAACAACTTCAAGCAATAGAAAAATTTGTATTAGAACTGCAGACAACAAGCTCGTCTCTGAATGAATTAAAAGAAACAGGCATCAGTCAAGAGACCCTTTCACCAATTGGACAGGGAATATTTGTCAAATCAAAATTACAGGATAACAAAGAAGTAATGGTTGAAATAGGGGCAAAGGTTTTTGCTAAAAAATCTGTTGATGAGGCTCGAGCACTTCTTGATAAGAAAGCAATGAATTTTATGGCCTTAAGAGAGAGAGTTGCAGAACAAATGGAAGCAGTTGTACATAAGATGCAAAAGATTGAGGCAAGTTTAGTAGACGAGCAATCAAAATGAAAATCGGAGGGTTTTGCTGATGAAAATTCTAAATAAGATAAGGGCAAATAATCTTGGTTTTAATATTGGAAGAGCATTCTTATCAAATCGACTTATAATCAATAGTCCCGTTTATAAAAAGGCCTATGATAAAAAAATCAAGAAAGTAATAAAAAATTTAGAGGGCAAGCCGCCGATGAGCCTGGATATAGGTACGACAAATGCTTGCAATTCTAATTGTGTCATGTGCCCCCATCATCTGCTGAAAGAAATAGGTTTTATGGATATGAACCTATATAAAAAAATAATTGATAATTGCGCAAGTTTTGGCGTCAAAAGTGTTGTTCTTTCTTTTTTCGGAGAACCGTTGCTTGACCAGACAATAATCGAGAAGATAAAGTATGCGAAGAGCAAAGACTTGATTGTCGGATTCTACAGCAATGCATCTCTATTAGGGCTAGAGATATCAAAAAGGCTTATTGAATCTGGCCTAGACTGGATAACCATCAGCTTTGATGCATATTCAAAAGAGACTTACGAAAAGATAAGAGTAGGATTAAGGTTCGACGAAACCAGCGAGAACATAATCAACTTCATGAAAATGCGAAATGAACTGGGCCTGAAAAAGCCCTCGGTTTCACTTGTCCTTGTCGAACTTGATGAGAACAGGAAAGAGATAAAAAAGTTCTATAAACAGTGGAAGAATATTGTTGATGGCCTTAACATATTAAATCAGAGAAACTGGGCAGGAAACCTGGATAAAGATTCTGAGAAAAGCTTTCATTTTAAAAATCAGAAAAGATGGCCTTGCAGCTTCATATGGCAAAAGATGGTCGTTGATTGGAATGGCGATGTTGTCCTATGCTGCGATGACTGGAACCATAGAGAAGTCCTAGGAAATCTAAAAGAGGGTAGTATAGAAGATATCTGGTTTGGAGAGAGATTAAAGAAAATTAGAGAGAATCATCTCGCTGGAGAGTTCGATAAAGTCCCTCTCTGCGCAGCATGTAATAAAAAAACAATTTGGTGGCTTCTGAACTAAAAATTATTTAATCAATTTATAGAAATACTTTTTAACAACTTAGGAAGTTCTACGACAGATCTTAAAATATAATCTGGATGGTATCTTAGAAGTTTCTTTCTTGATGTCTGTCCTGTCAAAACCGAAATGCTCTTCGCTCTTGCTCTTTTCGCCGCGATTATATCATAGACAGAATCTCCGACGTGAATATCTGATTTTACTTCTGCAATTTTCTCTGCTTTAAAGATTTCATCTGGCCAGGGTTTAGGATGCTTAACTTCATCGGCCCGAATTATAATATCAAATGTGCTTTGAGAAATCTTTGCGGCTTTCATCAATAAATTAACTTCTTGCTTTGAACAGTTTGTAACCAACGCTATCTGAAAATCTTTTTTTAGACTTTTCAGTGTTTGCAAGACCCCGGGAATGGGTTTGGCAAACCTTATGGTCTTTCTTAAGAAGAGCTTATGCCATTTTCTTATGTTCTTAATTCTTTCTTCTTCTAATTTCGGCCTAATAGAAATTATAACTTCGGTGCTATGTCTACCATCAATAAATTTTCTTATAGATTTTTCGTTTATCTTTATGCCTTCTTTGCCAAATGCTTGTGCAAATGATAAAGAATGTGCTTTTGTTGATTTGACAAGTGTCTGGTCGAGATCAAAAGAAATCAGGGGCCTTGGAGATTTCATCTTATAGATTAAAGACTTTGGGATAGTGCTTTTGTAATTCATTTGTGAACGTCGCAGGTTCGAGGACCCCTAGCTCAGAGATAATCCCGGTCACAAGTGAAAGAGGGATTTCATCAAAAACAATGTTATTTATTTTCAATTTACTTGGTTTTTCAAACCATACTTCTTTTTCATCTCTTTTCTCTAATTTTTCCATGTCCCCGATGGCGGTTTTTGAATCGAACTTCCAAGAGAATGAACAGGCATAGCTTGGAGTATCATATCTTTGGGCAATTTCTGCCATGGTTTTATTTCCCACCTTGTTTATTATGCTCCGAGTGGTTATTGCATCTACCCCAAATAAGAATAAATCTGCACGTCTGATGGCTGTTGAGGCAGCAGAATCAATAAACATGGTAACGGGAATTCCTGCTTTCAAAAGCTCAACAGCGGTTTTTCTTCCCTGGAAATTAGGTCTTGTTTCAGTGTTGTATACTTCGAAGTGTTTTCCCTGTTTTTTAGCTTCAATTAAGATGGAGATGACTGTTGAGCTGTGACAGTGCGTGAATACTATTGAATTATTTTTTATCAATCTTGAACCCATTATCCTTATTTTTTTCCTAGAATCGTCCATAATTTTCAGTGTTCTTGAAACTCCTTCCTTAATTTCAGGAAAACTTAGGGCATGAGTAATGCAATTTCTTAGGCAAGGCTCGGTCGGCCTTAGAGATATCAATTTTTTAACTGACTGAGAATCGTGCCTGATGAGCAAGGCTTTCAAGGCAGCGCGTGCAATATTCTCTGCTCCCTGTATTTTTATGGACTTTATGTCTTGACAGATATTTTCAAACCTTTCTTTTTTCATGCTTACCTCTTTTTGTAATAATTTGGACATAATCTAAAAGAAAAAAGAGATTAAAAATCTATTGTTGAACAGGTAGAAAGCTTTTAAAAGAGGAAGCCGCTATATTTTAAATAGACAAAAAAGAGAGAAAAATGCTAGAATTCCTGATAAAGCCTAGAAAAGCTGAAAGAAAACCCGTTGAGATGCTGCTGATTGGTTTCTTCTACGCCATAATCTCTGTTTTGCTTGCAACTTTTTTATTCTATAAGAGCGCGGCCCTAGAATCGTACAGCAGTGTTTTCGTCGTGACATTTACAACAATGCTCTCCTTGCCTTTTATGTATTATCTAATCAGACTAGAAGAGAAGAAAGAGGATAAAATAAAAGAAGAAAAAATTCTTATCAAAGAACATGGAAAGGCCTTAACTGCAATGTTATTCTTATTTTTAGGGTATATCCTGGCTTTTTCCCTTGCTTTCATATTGATGCCACAGGACATGATTCATGCAAATTTCCAAGCACAGCTTGATTCGTACTGTTCTATCAATGCCGGAGATCTGAAGAATTGCGCACAAATCACTGGGCACACTATTGGACTTGATTTTAAAAGTAGGTTGAATGCATTCTCATCTATCTTATCCAATAATTTCTTTGTCATGCTTACAATACTCTTATTTTCTTTTGTTTTTGGAGCAGGGGCAATTTTTATCCTTGCATGGAACGCAAGTGTCATTGGAGTAGCAATGGGTCTGTTCGCAAAGGGCTCTCTTGCTAACATGCCTCTTTCTCTTTTGAGATACCTTATTCATGGAATTCCCGAGATTGCGGCATATTTTGTGACTGCCCTAGCCGGAGGAATAATAAGCGTATCGATAATAAGACACAAGCTTGGAAAGAAAGCGTTCTGGCATACGGTCCAGGATTCTCTAGATCTGATAATAGTGGCGCTAATAATACTAATTCTTGCGGCAATAATTGAAGTCTTTTTTACGCCTTGGATGATGTCTTTTTTTAAGATATAAGGACTAGTTTTAAAACCTGAAAATATAACCTTTAATAAGAAAAATGCACAAAATAACCAAAGATGCAATGACCCTATTACTTTTCTCAGCTGTTGCGGGAATTGCAAGCTATCTTTATTTCTTTGCCATGGCTAGGATGTTAAGTGTGGAGGACTACGGCCTCTTAGCTTCAATAAACTCCTTGATGTACATTTTAACTATTCCTCAAGAAACAATAAGAACCGTCGTGTCTGTTTTCATCGCAAAATTCAGAATCAAAAATGAGAAAGGCAAGATGCACTGGCTGATGAGCAGTTATCTCAAGAGGATGTTTCTCCTTTCGGGAGTATTATTTGTAATCTTCTTAGCAATAAGCCCCTTGATAGCTATGCTGATCCATACAACCTTTTCCATTCTTGTTGCAACATCACTCTCTCTGGTTTTTGCATTTGTTTTGCCGGTCATGTGGGGTATTTTCCAGGGATTTGAGAAGTTCAAAGCGATGGGCATAAATGATTCTATATTCAATGTGGCAAAATTAGTCGCCGCAATGGTCATTGTGGTCATGCTGCCAGCAAATATGAAAATCTACGGGGCCTTGCTTTCTGTGCCCATATCCACGGGCCTAGCATTTATTCTTGGTTATTGGTATTTTAAAGACCTAAGAAAGGCAAAACAACAAAAAAGTGAGGAAAAAACAACAAAATACTCCCTCGCTACGCTCCTTATCTTCGGCCTAGTTACTCTGATGTACAGCGTGGACGTAATAATCGCGAGGTACTATTTCACCCCGAGAATAGCCGGAGTATATGGCGGTATATCTACTATCGGGAAAGCATTATTTTTCATAGCTACCGGAATAAAGAGAGTAATGGTTCCGAATTTAGCTGGAGAGCATGAAAAAAATCATAAAAAAGAGAGTATGAATATTCTTAAAAAAGCAGGCGGGTTGATTGCTGCTCTTTTTGGTGCAGCTTTTATCCTTTCATTGTTCTTTTCTGAAGAATTCGTAAAGATAGTCTTGGGTAGCAAGTATCTGCTTGCTGCACCATATCTTAAGTACATGATACTCGCCATGGCCCTATTCTCTTTTGCTAATCTGCTGGTCTATTATAACCTTGTAACAAACAAGAATAAAAAAATGACCTTCAGAATACTATTGACCGCTGCTTTCTTGCAAATTGCCCTGTTAATCTTCTTCCACCAAAGTATAATGCAGTTCATCTGGGTGTTGATAATCCTTAATGCCCTTCTTTTGATAAGCATGTTTATTGTCAGCCTAGTGCAGCATAAAGAACGTGAGCCGCTGGCCCTTTTAGGCAGCATAAACATCTTCCATAAAGAACAAAAACCAGAATCAAAAAAGAAAAATTTGAAAAAGGAAAGGTATAAAAAGCGATTCTTCTTAAGAAAAAATGAACGAAGTGAATACGGAAAATCCAGAAAAAAAGGAAAATTTGGAGGTAAAGGGGGATAAAACACCATCCAAATCAATTGGAACTTTCTTCAAAAAGTACTGGTTTGTCATTCTAGTCATTATCTTGCTTGCAGTAATTGTTTATTTTGGATGCCATCTCAGGACTACAAATATTCCTTATCTAAAAGATGTCACAAATGGAAATTATACTCTTGGTCCGGATCTTGATCCATTTTTATATTTAAGACTGGCAAAAGATATCTCTTCTGGCCAGTATCAACCAATAGACCATATGACTTCAGCGCCACTTGGCGCGACAAGCTATGCTAAAAATAGCCTGATGCCATGGGCAATCGCTTATCTGTATAAAATACTAAGCCCCTTCCTGCATGGACCTCAAAAAAGTGTTGAATTTGTTGCAATAATAGCCCCGGTCATCTTCTCAGGCCTGGCATTTATTTTATTCTTCTTATTCCTTTATGTAATATTCTCTTTTATGATGCCTAAAAAATTTTCGGCAATTGGCGCTTTGATTGCAACCTTGTTTTATGTTGTTGCTCCCGAAATAATCCATAGAACTACGGGGGGCATTCCGGAGATTGAGAGCTTGGGAATGGTATTCTTCTGGGCAGCTCTTCTGTTCATAGTTCTAGCATGGAAACAGGATAAAATCAAGAAGATGCTTCCTTTTGGAATCTTATCCGGAATATTCACGGGAATAATGATCTATAGCTGGGGCGGTTTCAGATATATTTTTATGGCTTTTGGATTGGCAACACTAATAGCTTTCTTGTTCAATAAAGAAAAGAAGAAGACTCTCTTGATTTTTGCATCGTGGCTGATTCCCGCATTGATATTTTCCATGTTTAAAGTAGGTTTGGGAGGAACTTTGCTATCTCTGCAAGATAGCGGTTTTTGCATTGCTATTTTAGGAGTCTTGATAATCGATCAAATTATTTTCAGTACAAAATTAAGGAAGATCAAAGACAAGATAAAATTGCCTGAAAGCGTAATCAGTTTGATAATCTCTGTTATTTTAGTCATCATCGCTATGCTGATTCTGAAAAGGGGCTTGCTTTCAGATTCTCTTAATATCATAATTGCAAAACTAATAAATCCGTTTGGTGGTGGGAGAATAGCCCTAACTGTTGCAGAGAACAGTGCGCCATATGTAATGCAAGTCTTGGCGTCTTTTAGTTGGTTCTTCTGGACATTCCTTTTTGGAACCTTCCTCTTATTTTATGAAGCTGTAAAGCACTTCGATGTCAAGAAAAGATATATCTATCCGGTTTATCTTGCGATTTCTTTGGTGATATGGTTGCTATTAATCTTCTCAAACCTCACTCCTACAGTGGACTATATGCTCCTGGGAATTTATCTCATCGTATCAATAGGCACTTTAATCCACTCTATACAGAAAAAAGATTGGAATTCCCTATTGAATGTGGGATTTGCATTCTTATTGTTTAATCTCATTTTTTCAAGGGTTTCTGCTTCAGACATCCTCAATGGAGAAAATGCTTTCAGCAGTATCCTCTATTTTGGAGGGATAATTATCTTTGTAGCAATAATGCTATTTATGTACATATACGCCAATGCAAAAAAAGATGAAAAATTAAATGAAGACTTAAAAAAAATAAATTTCATACACCTTCTTCTACTATCGTTCTTCTTCTGGATAATTATCTCCATGAGGGGTGCGGTCAGATTATTCTTCATCGTCAGTCCTGCAATAATCATCGCTTCGGTATTCTTACCTGTAAAACTATCTGAATATATGTTTACAATAAAGAAGAACGCTTATAAGATACTCGTCTGTGCTGTGGTGATATTTATTGCAGTATTCTTGATAATAAATTTCTTGAATAATGAACAATCAGCCACTCAAGAGGCAAGAGCCACTGTAAACAGCGCCTATTATGAACAGTGGCAGAAAGCAATGGAGTGGACAAGAACAGAGACACCAAAAGATTCTATATTTGTGCACTGGTGGGACTATGGTTATTGGGTTCAGTACTATGGGCAGAGACCAACAGTCACAGACGGAGGTCACTGGAATGCGTTTTGGGACCACGTCACTGCAAGATATCTTCTAGATGCTAAAAATGAATCAACAGCCCTACAGGTCTGCAAAGCATATAATGTTTCCTATGTCCTTATTGATAGTTCAGATATAGGCAAGTACTCTGCGTTTGCGAGCATCGGCTCTGATAAAACAGGATTAGACCGGCTAAGCTGGATAAGTACTTTCTCTCTGGACCAAAAACAAACTCAGGAAACAAAGAATGAAACAATCTATGTTTACGCAAATGGCAATTATGGCACAGCCATAGACGAGGATATGCTCTGGAATGGACAATTATTCCCCATGCAAAGAGCTGGAATCGCTTTATTTTTATTGACCATAGACAAAAACACACAATCAGTAAACAACCTTGAAGCAGTCATGGTCTATAATGGCCAACAGTATCGTATTCCAATAAGATATCTATGGGCCCAGGGGAGAAGATATGACCTGAGAAGAGGTAATGAAAAAATGATTGAATCCATGCTTTATATTATTCCAAGCATTTCTCAAACAGGAGTAAATAATCTTGGAATCGGATTATACTTAAGTGAAAAAGCCCTTAATACCCAGTGGGTCAGATTATATCTTCTAGATGAATCAGAAAACTTTGTATTGGCGCATAATGAGCCCTCTCCTTTTGTGAAACAGCTTAGGGATAATTATAATCTAACAATCGGAGACATTGTTTATGCTGGAGGAGTCCAGGGACCTATTAAGATCTGGAAAGTGAATTATCCAAGTAACACCCCTTACTATAATGAGTATCTGGAGACGAATGTAGATATATCAAATCCGAACACTTTTGGAAAATTAGACTATCTGGGAATTTAGGGGTATAGGAAAGATTTATAAGATTTCTTAATTTTTTGGATATACCTAAATATCTCAATAAATAAAATGTTTTGGACAAATCTCTCTATTTTAATTTTGATCTTTGCCTTAGCCTTTTTTCTGTGCTTTTTTCTAACAAGATGGTGGATCAAACTTGCCGGCTCCCACAAGAACATGCTTGTTCCAGACATGAACAAATACAAAAAGCCACTTGTCCCCAAGGTTGGAGGCATAGCTGTCGCGATATCCATTGTCGTGACTATTTTTGTCTATATGTTCTTTAGAACATTTATCATTAATTCCATACTGCACAATACTGAAATCCTTACGATGGTCATCACACTACTGCTTGCTTGTTTTATCGGATTTATAGATGATATATTCGGCTGGGAGAAATCTTCCATAAGTGGTTATAAGAAGATACTGATGACAATCCCCCTAGCTATCCCTTTAATGGTCATTAATGCTGGCGACTCCTCAATAATCCTTCCTTTCTTTGGAAGTGTTAATCTTGGCCTGATATATCCGTTGGTTATCATACCCCTGTCTATTGTTGGCACCACCAATGGGTTTAATCTATTGGCAGGGTATAATGGGCTAGAAGCGGGTTTAGGGGGCATTGTATTCGTCTTTTTAGGAATTGTTTCACTAGCTACGGGACAACAGTGGCTAGCTTTAATTGCGGGCATCATCGTACTTGCTTTGTTTGCATTTTATTTATTAAATAAAATTCCTGCGAGGATCTTTCCTGGAAATACCCTGACTTATGTCATAGGTGCTTTAATCGGCTGCTTCGCAATACTTGGAAATATGGAAAAACCCGCAGTCATCTTATTCTTGCCATTCATAATTGAGGGAATCTTAAAAGCATTCAGCAAATTTAAAGCATGGAATTTTGGGGTTCCAAATAAAGATGACAGTCTAGAACTTCGCTACAAAAAGATATACAGCCTTACTCATCTAGCAATATGGGTTCTTAAGAAAGTGAAACCCTCTCATAAAGTCTATGAAAAAGATGTTGTTGCACTGCTTCTAATTATTGAAGCCTTGCTTGGAATCCTGGTCCTAGCAAATATAATCTTTGGCTTTATATAAACAGAACAAAACGCAAAAATATAGATTTATAAAATATATCTGGTTTTATTCTTCATGAAAATCGCTTTTGTAAATGATACTTTTTTAAGAGGGCGTGGCGCAGACACTGCACTATACGAAATCGCAAGAAGAATCGGAAAAAAACATGAGGTGGATGTAATAACCTTTGATGCAGATTTCCCAGAAGAGAACTTTAAGATAAAACTTGTTTCTGGAAGAAAATTAGTCACCAAGACCTGGAAAGATTTCTTATTTTTGAACAAACTTGCCTCTTTAAAGAAAGCTACAGAGGGATATGACCTTGTCAATTTGCATCATTTTCTGTTAAACCTAGCACTATGGAGAAAAAACCTAGTAGTCACATATAATGGATCCCCTGCTTATGGAAACACTGAAAAAGGATTTAGAAGATTCATGAGGGCCTGGGCAGTTTCAACAAATAATTTCCTTTTAAGATTTGTTCCTAAGATAATTGCTATATCAAAGAGCATAAAATGGGAATTGAAGAGAAAAGGAGTCAGTGATAAAAGAATAGAGATTATCTATGATGGAATATCAAGCGAGTTCAAACCCAGTTATCAGGATAAAGAATTTATGCTCTTTGTGGGAAGACACGAACCACATAAAAGAGTCGATGAAGTAATAAAACTAAGCAAAGACTTGAATTTCAAATTAAAGATAGCGGGAGATGGTCCTCTAACTAAAAGGCTTGAAAATTATGCAAAAGAGATAGGTGCTAACAAAGTAGAATTCCTAGGAAGAATCAGCAGAAAAAAATTGATTAAACTCTATCAAGAGTGCAGTTTTTTTGTTTCTGCATCAAAATGGGAGGGTTTTGGATTAATATTCATTGAAGCCGGGGCCTGTGCAAAACCGAGTATAGGATATAATGTCTTTTCAATTCCAGAAGTTGTCCAGGGTAATAAAACCGGATTTTTAGTCAATAATTATGAAGAATTCAAGGAGAAGGCCAAAATTTTAATTGCTAATAGGGCCCTTAGAAAAAAAATGGGAAAAAATGCCCTTTCTTTCAGTAAGAACTTTGATTGGAATAAAAAAGCAGATGAATACGATAAATTATTTTTGAAAATTAAACTAGATAATGAACATAAATCTAAATAAAAATTAAAAATGAAGAAAACAAATAAATTGCCCCTAGTTTCTGTAAACATCCCCACTTTTAACAGCGAGAGAACTATGAAGAAATGTTTAGACGCGGTAAAAGCCCAATCATATACCAAGATTGAAATAATAGTCATTGACAGCGGAAGCAAAGATAAAACCCTGGACATCGCAAGAGATTATGGGTGCAAGATAATAAAATATCCTGGATTGCTTCTTGGTTCAAGATATCTTGGAGCTTCGGCAAGCAAGGGAGATTTTGTCCTTCTGCTTGATTCGGATCAGATCCTAGATAAGACTGCTGTGGAAAGAGCAGTCGGATTGATGAACAGCTTCGATTCCTTATGGTTGGAAGAAAGGGCATACAACAAACAAAAATTCTTACCCTCTTTATTTGATGCAGACAGGGTTCTTACTCAAAAGTACCCTGAGAAATATCTTAATCCTGTTGGAGGAGTAATCCTGCCAAGATTTTATAGACGAGATTTATTAATCAGAGCTATGAAGAACATTCCAAAAAAAGTCATTCCTTTTGTTGTCTCACAAGATCATGCAATAACATTCTATGAATTTTCAAAACTTTCCAACAGGACAGGGAAACTTGACCATGCGGTTTATCATATGGAACCGGAAAATCTCATACAATTATTCAAGAAAAATTATAGATACGGAAAAAATAATAAAATCTTGGTAAGGTCTGGATATTATACTGAACTTATAAAAAGCAAGAATAGGCCGAGGAACATACATGCAGGATCATTTAGCGTAAGTTTCAAAAGCTTTTTTTTAAGAGCTTTGAGGGCAGTGCCTTTCTTGCTAGGATACTATCTAAATTAGAAAATAAAATCCACACAAGAAAGAATGAAGTATTTATATGTAAAAAGAAGCGCATTATTATCGAACAAATTAAATCTTGCCCGTGTCTTCTGGCACGAATCTGCAAGAAAAAAATAAATAGGCGGATGCCTCTGGCATAAAAAAATGAAATGAAAATAAAACTTGTGTCAACATATCCTCCAACAAGATGTGGTATTGCAGAACATGCAAAACAGCTTGCAGATGCTCTGAAAAAGGCCGGTATTGAACCCGAGATTATAGAAATAAAAGACCAAACCTCCTCAAACCCCTTTCACTTCATAAACATAGCAAGGAAGGCCGCAAAAGGAACTTCAAAAGAAGATATAATACATATCCAATTCCATATAGGGATATTTGGTAAATGCTTGGGAAAATTTGTTGGCATTTATATAATCCCTTTTCTAGCTTGGCTAAAAATGCTCACAAAGGCAAAAATTGTCATGGCGCTGCATGATTCTCCTTCAAAGTATTATGCTATGGACGGAGGTAAAAAAGAGAAGCTGCTTTTCTATTACTACAAGTTCATTTATGTATTCTTAAAATTATTTGTTGACCAATTCATCACGCACTCAAAGAATGGAGAGAGGATAAATATAGAGGAATGGAAAATTGACAAAGATAAGATAGTGACTCTCCCTCTTGGACTTCCAACAAATATGAAAAGATTAGATGAAGAGAAGTGCAAAGATAAGCTGGGATATCATGGAAAGAAGGTTCTAATCTTGCTCGGCTATATCCGGGGCTCTAAAAACTATGATATGGTCTTAGAGGCTATAAAAAAATTAGACCAAAATACAATACTTTTGATTATTGGAAAAGTGCAATTGGCAAAAGACCAAATAGTCTATGACCGTATAGTAAAGAAAATCGATGAATTGCAAATTAAAGACCGAGTCAAACTTCTGGGTTTTGTTCCTGATGAACAAATGCCTCTTTTTCTCAATGCTGCAGATGTTGGGATAAATCTTCATACCCAAGGAGGAGGAGACTTCCTCTCTTCAACCATGGCCATGCAATTGGCTTATCAAGTCCCTACTCTGTCTGCAGATATTCCTTCTTTTGTAATCCTCAAGAAAGAAGAAGGATGTATAGATACTTTCAAGGAAGATGATTCTGTTGATCTTGTAAAAAAAATAAATGAACTATTGGACAGCCCATCAAAGACAAAATATCTGAAAGTTCAGTCAGAGAAATACTGGAAAAAGAATAATTGGGATGAAATTGGAAAAAGGACAAAAGAACTCTATCTTAAATTATCAGGAAAATAACATTATAAACATGAAAAAATTAAAAATCTGTTTTGTCGGTTCAAATCCTTCTTTTAATGGAGGAGTTTCGGTATTTAAAAAGAATTTAATTGAGTACCTCAAATCAGTAAACAGAGAAACAGATATAACCTGGGTATATGGTGGAGAAAAGAACAAGAGCTATTCTGCAGGAGGTATCTCTTATATTGAGATAAAATCGACAAAAATCCCTTTTCTGAATGATATCATATTCAACAGAAAAGTAAAATCATACTTGAGGGAGAATACTTTTGACATCATAAACTCTCATGGAGTTTGGGGTTACTGGTTAAAGGACTACAAAAAGAAGCCTGGCCAAAAGATTGTCCATACATATCATGGCAGTGCGTATTATTTTTTGAAAAATAGCACGATGAGATTCGGGATAATAAAAAGAATAATTTTATTGCCTTTGCTTCTTTTTGGATACTATTTGGAGATGCCCCCCATAAAAAAAGCAGACAAAATAATATGTGTTTCTGAAAAGGTGAAAAAACAACTAAGAACGCTCTATAAGATCAATAGGGATATGGAAGTTATCAGGACTGGCGTCAATTTAGAGGGATTTAAAATAAGGAACACGAAGATTATCAAGGACCGGCTTGACCTTGATAAAGATAAGACCTATGGGCTCTATATTGGCCGTGGAGGTTTTTGGACAAAAGGATTGGATAGGGCTATCAACCTCTCAGAGGAAATCCATCACCTAAATAAAAATTTCGGGCTTATCATCATCGGTGCAGATAAAAGAAAAGTGGGACATCTGCTTAACAAAAAATTTATACTATTTTTGGAGAATGTGCCCAGAGAAAAGATTCCCTACTATTACAATGCTTCAAATATCTTTTTTTGCTTGTCAAGATACGAAGGCGGCGCTCCTACATTGGTTGTCTCGGAGGCAATGGCTTCAGGATGCCTGATAGTCTGCGCAAAAAGTGCAGAACCGGAGATAATTACTAATGGAAAAAATGGGCTTATTCTGGATTCTTTTGGCAAACATGATGCTAATAAAATAGTAAATCTCTTAGAAAATGAAACAAAAAAGAAAAGGATTATACTGAATTCCATAAAAGAGGTAAAAAAATTATCTTTGGAGAAGTGGGGCAAAAAGATTTTTGAGGAATTTATAGGAAAATGATTTTTTATTGAATAATTTCAAATATTGCAATTGATAACATAAAACCTTAAAAACCGATATAAACTGAAAAAGAAATGGTAGATAAAAAAAAGACAGACGAACCTAAAAAGAAGTTTGGGCTTTTGAAACCAAACTGTAATATTAATACAGTTATTGACGGCAGGGGGGGAATCTTTACCTGGACCCCTGAAACGGACATTAAAGAGTTCAACATGCTCTATTTTACTCCTGGCGCAAGCAGGGGAAATCATATGCATCCAGAATTCACTGAATATTTCTTGGTGGTAGAGGGTTCTGGGATAATGGTCCTTAAAGAGAGCCCAGATGCTAAGGAACAGGTAATACATATGGGTAAGGGAGAATGTACTTTCGCTTCTCCTGGAGTCGCTCATGCTTTTCATGCAATAACCCCCGTTACGGCCATAGCTATGCTATCAAAACCCTGGGACACTTGCAATCCACCAATAATACATGAGAATGTCACCAAACAAAGATTGAAGAAAACAGTAGCATTGTTCGGTGCAAATGGCTTTGTCGGTTCTCAAATTCTAAAAGCATTAAATAAGCTAGGACATAATGTCACACCAGTCACATTAGAAAATTATGACAGCGTGCTTGGAAAGAGTTTTGATTATGTAATTAATTGTGCTATGCCTTCTTCGAGATTTAAAGCAGAACAAAATCCAGAGTGGGACTATAAAGAGACAGTTGAAAAGACCAAGAACATTTTTGAGGGCGTCAAATTCCAGAAGTTTATCCAAATCAGCACACTTTCGGCAAGAACTCAACTTGATACTGTTTATGGAAGGAATAAACTTGAAGCCGAAATGATAGTTGCTATGAATGGTGAATCTTTGATTGTGAGATTGAGCGCGATGTATGGCGAAGGATTGAATAAAGGGGTTTTAATCGGTATGCTTAATGATTCTAAAGTCTATATTGATGGTCGAAGCAAGTATGCTTTCGCACCTGTTGAATGGGTTGGTGAATGGATTGCTAAGAATCTTGATAGAAAAGGCATTATTGAAGTTGGTGCAAAGAACTCTATTGTCTTAAAAGATTTGGTTAAAGAACTTGATTTAGACATTTCATTTGATGGCTTTGTTGACATTCAAGAACCAATGAATAATTCACCAGACTACCCTGATGCAAGAGGGGTTATAGACTTTATGAAACAAAAATTAAAAGAACCTAAGAAACAAATAACCGAATGCCGATTCTGTGGTAATAAAAACATTATTCCTTGCATAGACTTAGGAGAGCAGTATCTTTCTTCAATCTTTCCAGATAATTTAGATTATAGAGATAAATTAAAAAAATCTTCACTTAAAATTATGCAGTGTGTCAAGTCAAGCGATAAAGAGTGTGGTACACTTCAGTTAGCATATAATTATTCTTTATTGAACATGTACAAACAATATCCTTACACAAGTACTTCTAATTCTTCTATGAAAAAGATACTTGAAGATGTTGCAAATTCAGGTAAAATCTTAAAGAACTTGAACTCAAATGACACAATTTTAGATATTGGTTGTAATGATGGGGCTCTTCTAGACTTTTTCTCAGCTAGTGATTATAATTTAATAGGAATAGACCCTGCACAGAATGTTGAAAGTGTGGTTCATTCAAGTAAATTCAAAAGAGTAAAAGACTTTTTCAGTGCAGAAAACTTTAAGAGCGTCTCTGATCATAAAGCGAAGTTAGTCTTTTGTGTTGCTACATTCTATCATCAGCATGACCCAATCAAGTTCTGTAAAGACATAAGTGAGATTTTAGACGAAGATGGTGCAGTAATAATTCAAATGGCTTATCTTCCTGCAATGATTAAGACTAATATGTATGACAATATTGTTCATGAGCATGTTGGCTATTATGGAACGCAGAATATGAAGTGGATTCTTGAGAAAGCAGGACTCGAATTGTTTGATGTTCAGTTAAATGATGTTTATGGCGGAAGTTTCAGGATTTTTGCCAAGAAAAAAGGAAATCTAAAATATCCAAGGACCATGAGATTACAGCAGAATCTTAATGAAGAATTGGATTGGGGCATATTCAATACTTCAACGTATACGGAATTCATGGCAAGAATCACCAGAACAAAACAAGAGCTGATAGCCTTGCTTGAAAGGATAAAAAGAGAAGGAAAAAAGACTTGGATATATGGTGCTTCTACAAAAGGAAATACCATCATGCAGTTCTGCGGAATAGGGCCAAACTTGGTCCAAGCTGCTGCAGATTCAAATCCATTCAAATTCGGGAAGTACATGATTGGTTCGGAGATTCCCATCTTTGATGAAACAAAATTAAGGCACGAAAGACCAGATTATCTACTAGCCTTGCCATACAGTTTTGTAAAGGGATTCAGGGAGAGAGAAAGAGAATTAGTTGAAAAAGGAACAAATTTCATTGTTCCTCTTCCAGATGTAAAAGTCATTTGATTAGGATAATTCTGTAAATACCTCTTAATATTAGGGGCTTATCTCTCATAATTATGTCCCAACATAATTTTTCCCAGTCCAATAAAATGACTGTTTAATACTTTTCAAAACACTTTTAAATGCGTTCTTTTTATTATATTGATGAAAAAATCCGGCAGAAAAAAGGTATTGCTAATAACGACAAGTTTTGAAGATCTTCCGTTAGTTCCAGAGGGGAAAGTCAGTGAAGACTTCGGAGAGCAAACTTATTATCCCCTTGGCCTCGCATACATTCATTCTTACCTTGAATCAAAGAACATGGAAGTTGAAACTCTCTGGCTAAATCATAAACCGTATAAAGACTGCTACAGGGAAGTAATTGAAAAAATAAAAAGTTTCTCTCCAGATTTTGTTGGCTTTCAAATGTTAACCTGTAATAGAGTCAGCACATACTATCTTATTGACTGGATACATAAAAATTATCCTAAGATTAAGATAATTGCCGGGGGAATACATGCTACAATAATGTATAAGCAACTGATAGAAAAATATCCCTTTTTAATAGTGGCCCTTGGGGACGGAGAGATAACTCTATTTGAATTAATTAAAGAATTAGACAAGAAAAAACCTAATCTTAAGAAAATTGATGGAATCGCATTTTATAAAAATAAGAAAGTAACAAGAACAAAACCTAGGGAATTAATAAAAGACCTAGATAGCCTGCCTTTTCCAAAACACGAAGTATTCTTTAAGGGTAGCAAAAGATGGACCGGGAGTCTTTTATCTGCAAGAGGATGCCCTTTTGCCTGCAGTTTTTGCTGCTTGAATCCAGAATCTAAAAGGGCGGTGAGATTCAGAGACCCTATAAAAGTCGTTGATGAAATAGAGTATATGGTAAAGAAATTTCCTCAGATGAAAGAACTCTCAATAAATGATGATTCCTTCTTTGTTGATAATCAGCGGGTGATAGACATCTGCAACGAAATAATGAGAAGAAAAATAAAACTGGATTTTGTGTGCAG
>Ga0268276_1000378_pt1 | contig 52899 bp, 39 predicted proteins | sample saktaG_4_FD_190145 | JGI IMG/M metagenome (GOLD analysis project Ga0268276, IMG submission 190145) | Saline water microbial communities from Sakinaw Lake, British Columbia, Canada - sak_2010_1_5_45m | ecosystem: Environmental > Aquatic > Non-marine Saline and Alkaline > Saline ...
AAGCGCATCGCAAGGGGGAGGAAATAGTCTATACCTCGAAAGGAAAGGTACGAGAGAGAGAGTCGGACAGCATACAGAACAGGTGCTTATACCTTGGTTACGGTGAAGCGCCTGATAAAATTGCTGATAAACTCATCATTTCGGGCGATGCGCCAGACACCGTCGATATTAGCTGGAAAAAAGGTGATGAGCCCGTTTCTGAGTATGACGATGAATTATGGTGGGATGTCCACACGGTAACCGATTACAAGACGCTCGATAAAAGAATCCTCGGCATCGAGGAGAGGCCCCAACTGATTATGGTGACGGGGTTTCTGGGGTCAGGCAAGACGACGTTTATCCAGAACTTTATTGAATATCACGTACAGCATAATCGTTTTGTCGCGGTGATTCAAAACGAAATCGGCGAGATCGGTCTTGACGGCAAACTGCTTGACAATGATTATGCCGTAATGGAGATCGATGAGGGGTGTGTGTGCTGTTCGCTTGTAGGAAGCATCAAGAGGGCGATACGGCAAATCCTTTCGCAGTTTCACCCCGATTTTATCATTATTGAAACGACGGGTCTTGCGAATCCTTTCAATTTACTTGATGAAATTGGCGAGATAAAGGAACTTGTCAGATTTGACGGCGTGACAACGTTTGTCGATGCGTCTAATATTGAAGAGTCAATGGAAAGTTTTAAGATCGCGTCACAGCAGGTCAAGGCGGCTGATATTCTTGTTATCAACAAGACAGATCTGGTGGATGAAGAGACATTGATGAGGGTAAAAACGCTTCTTCGTGAAAAAAACTCCATTGCACCGCTTGTTGCGGTTGAACAGGGCGATATAAATCCAACCCTTTTGTATGGTATCAATTTCGAGGAAATGGCAGAAAAGATTCAGGGACACACTGCGTCTCCTTCGGCTATTGATAAAAGTACCCATATCCATGACGGCCTTGAAAGTGTGAAAATAGCCCTTCCTGAGACGATCAACAAGGAAACCTTTCTATCTCTGATCGAATCGCTTCCCACTTTCGTGTTCCGCGCCAAGGGGGTTGTCAGATTTGAGAATTATCCAAACCCTTGTATTGTCCAGTACGTCAATGGAAGATACGATCTTGCGGAGTGCAGTAACAAACGATTTCACGATCGGTTTCTTGTCTTTATAGGAAAAGGGATCAAGGAAGAGTCCTTCAAGAATTTTATCACGTGAAAAAGGAATAGTTTTGGTGCAAGTTGCAAGGCGAGTCATCCCTTATAGTGGGTGGTGTGGCACGCTTGGCAGTATCCCACGTAAAATTTCTTCACAGTTGAAATCATCCGTAACACTCGCCGCTTTATCCCGCTTCCGTAGACTATCTCTATTTCGTATCGAAAAACAACGGCTCACACTATTTTTCATCCGACCTCACTTCCCACAACAATGCCGTCCAAAAATATCAGATAAAAAGAAGAAGACGGTAGCGTTTTCCCGGCAACGCCCGAACAGCAGAAGGTCAGCCCCCCTCTTCCCCCATTCCTAAGGGCAAACAAAAAACAACTATATTTCATGATAATGAAAAATAGTCTTGACTATATTTCATTATTGTGAATAATAGTCGTCATGGAAAGTAGAACACTCTATGTAAAAATGTGGGAAGAGCTTGCCGCGGACAAGAACATGATTTTTCTCGCAGGACCTCGCCAGTCGGGGAAAACGACTCTTGCGCATATAATTGCGCGCTCCTATCCGAATAATCTTTACTTCGATTGGGACATTCCAACATGCCAAAAACAACTCATCGAAGACCCGTTTTTTTTCGAAGCCGTCGAGCGTAAAGATTCATCAAATCCCTTAATTGTGTTAGACGAGATACATAAGTACAAAAACTGGAAAAACTACCTCAAAGGCGTTTATGATCAATTTCACGAAAACTATCAATTCCTTGTTTCAGGAAGCGGTCGTCTCGATATCTATCAGAAAGGTGGAGACTCGCTGGCAGGCCGTTATTTTCTTTTTCACCTTTGGCCGTTTACTATTGCCGAACGGGGAGAGAGAAACCTTACACTGAATGAGTTTCTGAATAATCCCCTTAATATCAGTATGGAGCGGACCGGCGAACTCAGGGAAATATGGCAACAACTCTTTACGCTGAGCGGGTTTCCGGAACCATTTCTGTCGGGCCGTATGGCAACGTATCGCCGATGGTCGAATACGTATTCACGTCAGTTAATCCGTGAGGACATTCGTGATCTGACCGGCGTCAAATCTATCGGGTATCTTGAAACACTCTACCTTCTGTTACCATCAAAGGTGGGCAGTCCCATATCCATTCCTTCCCTTGCCGGGGATTTGCACGTATCCTATAATTCGGTCCGAAGCTGGTTAACGGTATTTGAACGATTCTTCCTCATCTTCGCCATCTCCCCGTGGACCCGAAAAATCTCGCGTGCCATCCAGAAAGAACAGAAGGTCTATATCATGGACGCTCCCCTTATAAAGGAGGCTGCAGCCCGGTTTGAAAACATGGTAGCCCTAGAGTTATGGCGTGCGATTTCATCCTGGAATGACATGGGATACGGTCGATTTTCGCTCCACTTCATAAAAAACAAAGAGAAGAAGGAAGTGGATTTTCTGATTGCAAACGAGGGAGATCCGATTCTTCTCATAGAGGCCAAGCTTACCGATACACAACCATCAACTACGCTGAAAAAATTCCAGCGCGCCCTCGGCATACCGGCGGTACAACTCAATAATGAAGGCGACGGATACAGAATGCTATCGAATGGCAACTACTCTATTCTGGTTGCTCCGGCATATCAGTGGCTTTCCCTCTTGCCGTAAGTTTACAATCTTCCTGATAAGCGGAAGATGGCTGATGAATAGTGGACAGCAAAAAAGAGGAGATTCTCAATATCAGGATTTCAAATGTTTCTCCTTGACAATCCTCTTGAAGGGTGTATTTTTTCAATCAGTTGAAGGAGATTTTGCAACTCTTTAAAAAATGTAACGTTTCATCCCATCACGGTCAGAGGAGGGAGTCGCGGAGTGATTGAAGACCAGACCCCGTTTCTCAGAAAAGAGTGCGGGTAATCTGGGGACAGCATATTTATTTCTCAAGAATTAATAGTTAGACCTTTGAAAAGCTGAAAAATACGGTTTTGAGGGCGAATCAAGATTTTTTCGTTAACCATGGAAGTGCCCGCCCGTGGCGGCACTTCCCGGCAAGGAAAATGTCTTTCATTATTGCGCCCCCTTGCGGGATGCGCCCCCGGTCTTGATCGAAGCGTAGCGCCCGCAAATCCAATGTCTGAGCGCGAAGCGCGAGTTTTGGATCTGCAGCGAAGCGAGACATAGAATGGTCGAAAAAATGTTCTGAGCATTGAAAAACCATTTTTTCAAAGCTTTCATAGTTTGCAGTTCTCAAACATAGTCTGTCTATCCATCAATTCCTGTCAACCATTCATTCTGTTTTATCCCGTTCGCTTTTTTCAGAGGCTTCTTCACCTCCGACAAATCAAAAATCCGGGCAGTTCATTTCTTATATTATTTGCTTTTATTCCGATATTCTTATACTGTGTTTCGTCTCGATACTTGCAGACGAAATGGATGGTACGAACAGATGGGACTGCTCACTCTTTTAATTAAAAACCCGGTGGCCTTTTTTTTGATAGCCATACCGCTCTTATATTCAGTAATATTCCATGAACTGGCCCACGGCTGGGTTGCCAACAGGATGGGAGACCCGACTGCCAAGCTCATGGGAAGATTGAGCCTCAATCCGCTGAAGCATCTCGACCCGATGGGGACGCTTATGCTGTTTGTCTTCGGCTTCGGATGGGCAAAGCCGGTTCCAGTCAACCTTAACAATCTCCATGGAAGCCGGGTAGGAATAATTCTTGTTTCTTCGGCAGGAATTATCGTCAACATGATGCTCGCCTTTGCCGCTCTTTTCATCCTTAGATCTCAGGCATTCCCGTCAAACGGTATCGCCGCTACGATGCTCTACTATATGGCACAGATCAATATCATACTGGCAGCGTTCAACCTGATCCCGATCCCGCCCCTTGACGGCTCTAAAATTCTTATGGGCTTTCTACCTCCACGCCTTGAATATCAGCTCTCACGGCTTGAACCTTACGGTTTTCTCATCATAATCGCCCTGCTTTTCGTCGGCGCGCTCAACCCTGTAATCGATCTGTTCCGCTGGATCATAATGGCTATCATAGGTGTCATGCTCTTCAAATAATTTCGGACAGGGGACGAATATGGTGGATTTTCGACGCAATCCCTGATAAACATACCGGCAGTATTGATCTCCCGGCAGGAGGAAAAGCGCTCTGAACAGTTTACAACCTGCGGGAAAAATACGTCAAACGAAGAGGAAGAAAAAAATATGGGATCAAAGCAGAAACAGACGCAAACGGAACAGAAGGCCAATTTCGAACGGAAGCTGGAAGTCCGCTTCTCTTTCCTGTCTGAAAAGGGAATCGAACCTCCCGGGATCAAAAAAGATCCTGTCGTCAAAAAATTGCGGGCACGTATCAAGGAGGTAAATGCAAGACTGAAGACAATCGCCTCATACGAAAAGAGGACGGAAGAACTGGCGAAGATGAAGGCGGAAAAGGCGGCCGCCCCCCCGAAAGATCAAGAAGGCGGTAAAGGCAAGAAGTTAAAGGAAACCCCCCAAGAGGGCAAGGGGAAAAAGAAGGAATGACGTGACAAGCGGCATGGGGGGCAGCTGCTCATTTTTATTCAGCTCCCCCGCTGAAACCGCACATCACCACCCCAAAATATCCCGCAGTAAAATTAACTCTCATCAAATAAAGATTTTGTATCCAAAAATAATGGTTCAAACCAATTCTCATCCAACCTCGCCTCCCCCAATAAAGCAGTTTTAAACCACCTAATTAAAAAGAAAAAATGGTAAATTTTTTCTTGACAAACAATATATCCGTCCTTATAGTGGGGGAAAGTGGATGATTGTGGGGGGACTATATAGATGTCTGTGTTCAGGGGGAGATACTATCACACCATAGACAGTAAGGGAAGAATAATCTTTCCTACCAAGCTTCGTGAAGTCTTCGCCGAGAAATATGACAACAGAATGGTGATCACGAACTGGGACGGTTATCTTATGGCTTTCCCCTATGACGAGTGGAGGATATTAGAAGAGAAAGTCAGCCACCAGTCGATATTGAAAAAAGAAGTGAGAGAGTTTCAGCGTTTTTTCATGTCCGGTGCAGTTGATTGTACCTTTGACAGTCAGGGAAGAATTCTCATACCACCAGCACTTAGGGAATTTGCAAAACTTGAAAAAGATGTCGTTCTTGCGGGAATGATTAGAGTTATCGAGATATGGAGCAAAGAACACTGGGGAGATGAGATAGATAAAGCTTCCACCCATATAGCCGGCTTTAGCGAATATATGGCCAACCTGGGCATATAAACGGTATGGATTACTCCTTTCACACACCGGTAATGTTAAAGGAGACAATTGATTCTCTTGATTGTAACCCGGGAGGTATCTACCTGGACGGGACGATAGGAGGCGGGGGGCACGCCTATCATATACTTACGAAAACAGCCCCTGATGGAATCCTTATCGGAATTGACGCAGACGATGATGCGTTAACGGAATCGCAGCGCAGGCTGGACCAGTTTGGCAATAGAAAGATTCTTGTTAAGGGCAATTTTGCAGATATCGGGGAGATATTAGACGACCTGAATATAAAAGAAGTTGACGGGATACTGTTTGATCTTGGTGTTTCTTCACACCAGCTTGAAACGGCAGAACGTGGTTTCAGCTTCTCTTTAGACGCGCCCCTTGACATGCGGATGGATCGGAGGCAGAAGCTCAGCGCCTATGATCTTATAAATACACTTTCAGACAAAAAGTTAGAAAGGATAATAAAAAAATATGGCGAAGAAGTAATGGCCGGGAGGGTTGTCAGAGCTATTTCGGGAAAAAGGGCAATAGCCCCGATAAAAACGACCAAAGAGCTCGCCGCGATTATAGTTAAAGCACTACCCCCCCAGTTGAAAAGGAAAAGAACGCACCCAGCAACTAAAACCTTCCAGGCCTTAAGAATAGCTGTCAATGATGAGCTCTCAAATCTTTACAGGGCAATAAATGACGGCATTGACGTACTTAAAAAAGGAGGCAGGTTTTCCATAATTTCGTTTCATTCTCTTGAGGACAGAATTGTTAAGAACTTATTTCGCTCTTGGGAAAAGGGATGCATCTGTCCCCCCGATTTCCCGGTTTGTGCCTGTAAGCGAAAACCGAAGCTGAAGGTGCTGACCAGAAAACCGGTTATGCCGAGCAATGCGGAGATAGATTCCAATCCGAGAGCCAGAAGCGCCAGACTGAGAACAACTATGAGGGTTTAAAAATGTCTGCAAAGCATAGCAAAAAAGAGCGTTTGGAAATTAAATTTTCCACTGTGATTATTGTCAGCCTCGTTCTTATGGCAACTGCTCTCATCTATGTCTGGTCGCATCTACATTCTACAAAGGTGAATTATCTTATAGCAGAGGAAATAAGCATCAGGGACAACCTTATTGAAGAAAACAAAAGGCTGAAAATTGAATACGCTACCCTGAGATCGCCCCAGCGCATCGAGGCGATCGCCAGAGACAAATTAGGCATGCATTATCCTGAAAGGGAACAGGTTATTTTTATAAAATGAAGGGAAGAGCAAAAAAGTGGCTGCGGTTCAGGACAACAACTCTGCTTGTGTTTTTCCTGGTGTTGTTTATCGCTCTGATATCAAGGGCGTATCAGCTACAGGTTCTTTCAGGAAAGACTCTCAAGGTACAAGCGGATAAGCAGCATACGAGCACCCTGCAGTTTCAGCCTGAAAGGAGTCTTATACTTGACCGGAATGGCGAGAAACTTGCTGCAAGCATAATGGTAGATTCAGTCTGCGCGAATCCATCGAAAATAGATAATCTTGAGGAGGTTTCTTCAAAACTTTCGTCTGTTCTCGGGATAAAGAGAAGATCCCTTTTGAAAAAGCTTTCAAAATCAAGAAATTTTTGCTGGGTAGCAAGAAAAATTTCTCCCTCTCAGGCCGAAAGTGTAAAGGACATTGCTATCGAGGGAATTTTTTCAATAAAGGAACCTAAACGATTTTATCCTAACAGGGAACTGGCAGGTCAACTTCTCGGGTTCGCAGGTTTAGATTCAAGAGGGCTTGAAGGATTAGAACTAAAATATGACAGTTACTTAAAGGGATCCCCGAATAAAATCTTTCTGGGGAAAGATGCAAAAGGGGGGAAAATCTATTCAGGGGATAACCCAACTGCCGGGAAGAAAAGTAAAAACTACAATCTGATCCTTACCATAGATAGCAGAATTCAGTATCTAGTTGAATCACAGCTCAATGACGCCATCAAAAAAACGGGCGCAAAGGGAGGGGTTGCCGTTGTTATGAACCCAAAAACAGGTGAAATACTCGCGATGGCAAATATGCCCGGTTTCAATCCCAACACCTTCTTCAGATATTCTCCCGAATCATGGAAAAACAAAGTAATCACGGATTGCTTTGATCCCGGCTCAACATTTAAACCATTTCTGTTGGCAGCATCGCTGGAGGAAAACGTAATCGATGAGAACAACAGGTTCTACTGTGAGAATGGCTCTTATGCAGTGGGAGATAGAGTAATACGCGATGTAAAAAAATATGAAGACCTCTCCTTTCGGGAAATTATCAAATATTCAAGCAATATCGGCGCTGTCAAGATCTCGGAGGTACTGGGCAAGGAGAAATTTTATCAATATATCCAGAAATTCGGGTTCGGCTCAAAAACAGGAATAGACCTCCCCGGAGAATCTTCCGGAATCCTGAGACAAGCTGAAGACTGGACAAAGGTTGACACGGCAACCATATCTTTTGGTCAGGGTATTTCGGTAACGGCAATACAACTGATTTCCGCCTTCTCTGCCATAGCAAACCATGGTGTTTTGATGAAACCATATGTCGTCCGCGGACTGATTGACCAGAACAACCGGGTAGTCAAGGAATTTACACCTACAGTTATCAGAAAGGTAATCTCCCCGGCTACCGCTGAAAAGCTCACATCTGTTCTTATAGATGTCGTGGAGGGTGAAGGCGGTACCGGAAGGAGCGCTCAAATTGCCAACGTTACAATAGCAGGAAAGTCAGGAACATCTCAAAAATTTGATTTTGCTGAAGGCAGCTATTCGCACGACAAGGTCAGCGTCTCTTTTATGGGATTTTTTCCGGCCGAGGACCCGTGCGCAGTTATTCTTGTGGTGCTGGATGAACCTGCAAACCACAGATGGGGCGGGGTGGCAGCAGCACCCGTCTTCAAAAATATTGCTGAGAGTATATTGTATTGGGTAGAGCCCTCTTCTCTGACAACCTGTGCAACAAAGACCGGCAGGCATGATTCAGGTCCTACAAATCTGCCGGCATCCACCTCTGATGTCAACACTTCGGACATGGCGGATTACAGTGTTAAATATGTAAACCTGACCTCATCGGATGAATCGACCATGCCGGACTTCAGGGGTATGTCGATAAGAAATGCATTAAAGCTGTCACAGGAAAGGGGAATAGATTTGAAGATCGTGGGAAGCGGATGGGCGTTAAAACAGGACCCATTACCCGGAGTCCCCACGGAAAGCAACAAATCGTGTACCGTTTCCTTTAGTACCGGATATTAATGACATAGTTCTGAGTTCAAAGTTCAGAGTCAAAAGATTCAGAACTCGACACTAACTTTGAACTCTGAACTCAGAACTATATTAAGAGGAATTGATTTGCAACTGTCTCATTTAATAAAAGGACTCGATATTCTTGAGATATCCGGAGATAACTCGGGTGATGTCTCCTCCATCTGCTATGATTCGGGAAGGTGTGAGAAGGGGTCTCTATTTGTTGCTGTCTCCGGCCATAAATCTGACGGCCACGATTATATCTCTGAGGCGGTCAACGGAGGTGCACGATACATTGTGCATGAAAAGGATATCAACACAAAACCGGAGATAACTTATATAAAAGTTGCAGACAGCCGGCGGGCTCTCGGCGTACTGGGGAAAAATTTCTTTCAGAACCCTTCTTCCAAACTCTGCTTAATAGGCATCACGGGAACAAACGGAAAGACTACGGTAAGCTACATCCTGGAATCAATTCTCGCCTCCGCGGGACTTCAGGTTGGAGTAATTGGAACTGTAAATTATAGATTCAAGGGAAAGGCATTCCCCGCCCCAATTACAACACCAGAGTCCCTTGACCTGCAGAAGATACTCAGGGAAATGGTAGATTCCGGGATAACCCATGTAATTTTAGAAGTATCTTCTCATTCGCTCGACCTGCAAAGGGTGAATAGCTGCGAGTTTAATCTGGGAATATTTACAAATCTTTCCCGGGATCATCTCGACTATCACCATACCATGGAACGATACTTCCTGGCTAAAAAGATATTTTTCGAGGAGATACTTAATGTCGGTAAAAAGATGATCATAAACAGTGATGACATCTGGGGGCAGAAGCTCCTTGAAGAAATAAATAAAAAAGCAAAGACCTTCGGTATCAAAAGCGAATCTGATGTTTCAGCTGAAAATTTTACCATTTCACCGGACGGCATCAAGGGAGAGATAAAGACACCTCACGGCAAGTTTACCATACATTCTTCAATGATCGGAAAATTCAATCTGTACAATATTCTGGCTGCAACGACAGCAGCCCTGTCGCTCCGGATTCCGGAAGAGCACATTCAGGCCGGTATAGAAAATCTGAAGAACATACCCGGGCGCCTGGAAAAGGTGAGTGAACCGGGACAACCCGCGGTCTTTGTAGACTATGCCCATACGGAAGATGCCCTCAGAAGGGTACTCAAGAATTTATCCGAACTTAATAAGGGGAAGATTATTACCGTCTTCGGATGCGGCGGTGACAGGGACCGCGGAAAAAGACCGCTGATGGGAAATGCCGCCACAACTCTGAGCGATATCACCATCGTCACCTCCGATAACCCGAGAACCGAAGACCCGCTTACGATCATAAAAGAAATAGAAAAAGGGATCATCGGGTTAACAGGCACCACCGTGAAAAAGTATTCTCCGGAAGAGCTGAATAAAAATTTTAATAACAGAGGATACACAATTGTGCCCGATCGAAAGGCTGCAATTGAGCTTGCAATCGCCATAGCAAACGTTTTCGATACCGTTCTCATCGCTGGAAAGGGGCATGAGAATTACCAGATTACAGGAAATCGGAGGACTCCCTTCGACGACAGAATAGTAAGCGCGGAGGCGCTTAAAAAAGTGTCTAAATTTTGAAATATGAACTGTGTATTTACCGTAGACGAAATTATTGAGGCAACGGGCGGAAAAATAATAAAAAAAAGCTCCGGCGTGACATTCAAGGGGCTGTCCACCGATTCAAGGCACATCTCAAAGGGAGCACTCTTTCTGCCTATTGTAGGAGAAAGGTTTGATGGGCACAATTTTATAGCAGCCGCTATTAAGGACGGGGCCTTGGGATCACTGGTTCAAAGTGGTCTGGAAGAAAAAACCAAGGCTGTCTCCGGGAACGTCACTCTGATCTCTGTTAACGATACTTTGAAGGCCCTGGGAGATATTGCTCACTTCTGGCGGAAAAAATTTGAGCTTCCCATTATAGCCGTAACAGGAAGCTCCGGAAAAACAACAACAAAGGAAATGATTGCGGGGGTGGTTGGAACGACTAAAAGGACATTAAAAAGCCGGGGGAATTTCAATAATCTTGTTGGTCTTCCACTGACACTCCTTGAGATCAATGCAAATCATGAAGCGGCAATCGTAGAAATGGGAACAAACAGCAGTGGAGAAATTGGGAGACTCACAAGAATTGCTATGCCGGACGTGGGACTAATTACCAATATCGGTCCGGCTCACCTCGAAGGGCTTAAATCGATGGATGTGGTGAGAGAAGAAAAGTGGGATCTGTTCAACAATATGGGAAACAGAGGGACTGCCATTATCAATAACGATGATGATTCACTGCGTGAACTGGCCGGCCGGTGGGAAGGAGAGGCCGTGACCTTCGGCATTAAAAATGATGCCGATGTCCGTGCGGAACGTATCTCAAAACACGAAAGAATGGGGACAAAATTTACCCTCACTATCGGTGGAATATCCCGAGAACTAACAATGTCAACCTCAGGAGAGCACAATATCTACAATGCCCTTGCCGCCGCCGCGTCTTCCTGTGCCGTGGGCACCGAACACAATTTGATATGTGAGGGGTTACAGTCATTCAAACCTATCTCCGGACGCATGGAGATACTGAAATTGAAAAACGGGGCATTTTTAATTAACGATACATACAATGCCAATCCCACATCGGTCAGCGTTGCCCTGAAGACACTGAAAGATTTAAAGGAAAGAGGCGAAAGTACGGTCATCCTGGGAGATATGCTTGAGCTGGGCGTATGGGCGGAGGAAATGCATCAAGATATCGGAAGACTTATCGCGGATACCGGTGTTGACACAATCTTCCTCAGAGGGAAGTTCTCCCGCTCGGTCGCAGAAGGGGCAGTCAGGAGAGGTCTTAAAAGCAACCAGATATATTTCCCCGAAACTACAGAGGAGATAGCGACACATCTCCGACAGCATTTAAAAAAGGGGGACTGGGTGTTGGTGAAGGGATCAAGGAATATGAAAATGGAAGAAATTATCCAGGAATTAACCGGCGTGTTTGGGCTTGAAGAAACTGAAGGGTAAGGGGACTTAACAGTGCTGTACCACCTATTATATCCACTACATAAAACATTCTTTTACTTTAATGTGTTCCGATACATTACCTTCAGGACAATCTACGCGACGATAACCGCCCTGATTATCTGTTTTGTCCTGGGACCCTGGTTGATACGAAAACTTAAAACATTGCAAATCGGCCAGCCGATAAGGGGAAACGGCCCCGGTTCTCACCTGTCGAAGGAAGGAACCCCGACAATGGGGGGTATTCTTATTCTTTTAGCTGTAGTTGTATCGACTCTTCTCTGGGCTAATCTTACTACCGACTACATATGGTTAGTGCTCGTGGTAACGGTCGGGTTCGGCCTGATAGGCTTTATCGACGACCTGTGGAAACATATCAGCAAAAGCAGCGAAGGTGTGCCCGGTTATGTAAGGTTATTAGCAGAAACATTTATAGCCCTGTTTATCAGCGTTATTCTGTATATGAAACCGGGATTCAATTCATCTATAACCATACCCTTTTTCAAGACATTGCTTCCCGATCTGGGATGGGGTTATGTGATTTTTTCAACATTTGTAATTGTGGGGGCCGCAAATGCGGTAAATCTTACAGACGGGCTTGATGGACTTGCAACAGGCCCGGCTCTAATATGTTTTGCAACCTATCTTATGTTTGCATACTTCGCAGGTAACGTAAAAATATCAGGATACCTGCAGATACCTTATGTGTCGGGAGCAGGGGAACTCACCATCTTTTGCGGGGCCATGACGGGTGCATGCCTCGGTTTTCTCTGGTTCAACACCTACCCTGCCCAGATTTTTATGGGTGATGTGGGGTCTCTTTCTCTTGGTGGCGCTCTTGGAACCATGGCTATAGTAACAAAACAGGAGATGCTCCTTGCCATTGTAGGCGGGATATTTGTGTTGGAAACTATTTCAGTCATATTCCAGGTCGGCTGGTTCAAGATGTCGGACGGTAAGCGTATCTTCAGGATGGCTCCGATCCACCACCATTTTGAACTGAATGGATGGGCGGAACCGAAAGTCATCGTACGATTCTGGATTATCTCAATAATCCTGGCTCTCATCGCCATAAGTACTCTGAAGCTGAGATGATACGCAGATTCTCACAGATTATTAAAGAACAATTTAAGTGATTGCTATAAGTTATGGATAGGTTGGAGTGACGGTTTATGGATCTGAATGGGAAAAGGGTACTGGTTGTCGGCTTGGGTAAGACAGGTGTTGCAACTGTCAGGTTCCTGACAGAAAAAGGTGCAGTGGTTTTTGCAAGTGATGAAAAGCCGGCATCAGAACTTGTGGATGCAACCTCTGCACTTGGGGATTTGAATGTGAACATGCAGCTCGGCGAACACAGGCTCGACGTCATGTCTCAAACGGATATGGTCGTACCATCACCCGGTGTCCCGCCATTTAACGTAATGCTCTTAGAAGCGGCAAAGAGGGGAATCCCCATTTTAAGCGAGATAGAACTCGCCTGGAGATTTCTAAAAAGACCGATGATAGCTATTACCGGGACCAACGGAAAGACAACGACGACTACATTATTAGGAGAAATGCTCAAAAAGGCGGGGAAAAAAGTGTTCGTCGGAGGTAACATCGGAAACCCCTTAATAGACTATGTAAACGGAAAACAGGAAGACGATTATGTGGTTGTTGAGGTTAGCAGTTTTCAGCTGCAGTGGGTTGAGCTTTTTAAACCCCTTATATCCATACTTCTGAATACAACCTACGACCACCTGGATTACCATGGAACATTTGAAGAATATTACTCAATCAAAGAGAGGATTTTTAAGAATCAAAACGGTGATGACCTCGCCATACTCAATGCGGATGATCCGCTATCACCATCACTTTCAAACAGAATTCGGGCGGAGATTACCTGTTTCAGCTCTTCCAAAAAGCTGACCGAAGGTATTTTCCTCAATGGTCAGGGTTTGAGATTCGGCGATGAAATTTACCCGCGTGAGATGATCAAACTTCCAGGTGTTCATAATATAGAAAATGTTATGGCCGCTCTGGTTGCGGCAAGAAGATGTGGATGCCACCCTTCTGCTATCATCTCAGCGGTAGAGGAATTTAAAGGAATACCGCACAGGATAGAATTTGTCGGTCAAAAAGACGGGGCTGAGTTTTATGACGATTCCAAGGCAACTAATGTCGATGCAGTTGTAAGGGCGCTGGAGACCTTTACCGGGCCGGTTATTCTCCTTCTCGGAGGGAGAAACAAGGGTGGAGATTTCATGGTATTAGCCGGACCAATCAGGGAAAAGGTTAAGCAGCTTGTCCTGTTTGGTGAGGCAGGAGAGGAGATAAACTCCATTATCGGCGGAACAGTTCCAACCAGGCGTGTACTCTCCCTCAAGGATGCGGTTCGCTTTGCCTGTGCTTGCTCCTCTTCCGGCGATGTCGTTCTGCTCTCTCCGGGATGTGCAAGTTTTGACGAATTTGCAAACTACAAGGAACGCGGAAGATATTTTAAAAAACTTGTAAGGAACCTCTGATATGGACAAAAAGAATCCTGCCCGCTCCTGCCTGACTATGGCAGGCGGGCCTGACATCATTCTTCTGCTTGTTACCCTTATCCTCGTCACTTCGGGCACTGTGATGATATACAGCTCAAGCTCAGCCATCGCCGCAGCAAGATTCGGAGACGGATACTTCTTTATCAAGAAACAGGTCATGTTTGTCGTCCTGGGACTTGGGGTAATGATCGTACTCTCCAGGATACCTTACTACTATTTAAGAAAAGTGGCCTATTTCAGTATTTTATTTTCTGTTGCGCTCCTCTCACTGCTTCTGATCAGGGGTCTGGGAACCAGAGTGGGCGGCGCCACAAGGTGGCTTGACCTCGGAGTATTTTCATTCCAGGTAACGGAACTTGTCAAGGTCTCCTTCGTCCTCTTCCTGGCTCACTTCCTGACCAAGAAAGAGGAACATATAAAGGAGTTTAACAAGGGTTTTTTGCCGCCCCTGATAATAACGACCATTATTATCGTCCTCATATTACTGCAGCCCGATTTTGGCACGGCGATGATCATGGCAATGCTACTAATATTTGTACTCTATCTGGCCGGAAGCAGGATCTTACACCTGGCCGGTTTAGCAGCTCTTCTTGTTCCGGCGGGTTTTATGCTGGTGATGCACAAGGGTTACCGTTTAGACAGATTTCTAAGTTTTCTCGATCCCTGGAAGGACCCCACAAATTCAGGCTTTCAGATCATTCAGTCTTTCCTCTCCTTCGGATCCGGTGGAGTGGCCGGTGTCGGGCTCGGAAACAGCATGCAGAAACTCTTTTATCTTCCCGAACCGCATACGGATTTTATCCTTTCTGTTATAGGTGAGGAGAGTGGTTTTATCGGGATTACGATTATTATTCTGCTGTTCGTCATCTTCGTACTCCGGGGATTTATGATTTCATACAGGACTCCTGACTTATTTGGAACACTCCTCGCTTCGGGTCTGACGATACTTATCGCCCTGGGGGCATTTATAAATATGGCTGCAGTTATGGGATTAATCCCGACCAAGGGGTTGGTTCTTCCGTTTCTCAGCTATGGGGGGACATCTTTAATTATGACTCTGGCAACGGTGGGGGTGCTTTTGAACATATCATCCCACCGGGAATGAAGGGCAATGGGTGAAAAGTTCAAAGTTTACTTGTATTTGAACAAGGGACCTTGATGTGAAGATAATAATAGCAGGTGGAGGAACAGGCGGACACCTCTTTCCGGGAGTGGCTGTTGCAAAGGAATTCCTGAAAAGGGACAAAAAAAATAGAATCCTTTTCATCGGAACCGGAAAAGGATTGGAAGCAAGGATATTACCGGACATGGGTTTTCAACTGAAAACCATTGATGTAGAGGGCGTTAAGGGAAAAGGCATTGTAAAATCAATCCGTGCCTCATTAAAGATTCCCTGGAGTATATTTCAGTCGCTTATGATTGTCCGTGAATTTTCCCCGGATATGGTTCTTGGCGTCGGGGGGTATGCATCCGGGCCGACAGTGATAACGGCTCATTTTATGGGTATCAAGACCGCAATCGCCGAACAGAACGCCATACCCGGGGTAACAAACAGAATACTCGGCAGGTTTGTCAACAAGATATTCCTTGCCTTTCCCGAAACAAAGAGATTTTTTTCCGAAGAGAAGGCGGTGGTTACAGGAAATCCTGTCCGGGAAGAATTCCTGGAAGAGAAAAAGATTTCAGACAAGACAGACGGCAGATTTACGCTACTTATATTCGGCGGAAGTCAGGGCGCTCATACGATAAACAGGGCTGTCTGTGATTCTCTCGAATATCTGAAAGAGATAAAGGGCAGATTGAAAATTATTCACCAGACGGGAGAAAGTGATTCTAAATGGATCGCAGATGTTTATACGGATTATGGGATTGATGCCGACGTCTTTCCATTTATAGGTAATATGGCGCAGGCTTTTGGAGCGGCGGATTTACTGGTGTGCAGGGCAGGAGCAACATCCATAGCTGAAATAACAGCGAGCGGGAAAGCTGCCATCTTTGTGCCATTTCCCTTTGCAGCAGGTAATCATCAGACAGAAAACGCAAGGGTTTTAACAGATGCAGGGGCTGCCGAGATGATCCAGGAAAGAGAACTCAGCGGCAAACTCTTCGCGGAAGTTATTCTGCGACTTTACCGCAATCCTGAAGCGGTAAGGAAAATGGAGGAAAAATCCTCCGGATTTAGAAATATGAGGGCCGCATCAGACATTGTCGATGAATGTCTGGCGCTGCGCAAAGCACAAAGTGCATAGCACGCGATCTGGAAAAAGGAAGTTGTGCCAATTTACAGAAATCAGGGGCCAATGAAAGGTGGTGGGCTGTTGCTCAAACAAACAATCTTTTGAGCTGTAGTGAAAACGTTTTTTGCGAATAAATCTTGGCTACGTGAAAGATAAGCGATTTCCGGTATTTAAGCCCTAAGGGTGAGTCTTAAAATCGCATGAGCGAGCTTTAGATTTATCAAAAAACCTCCCTGGCAAAGCAAAAAGGATTTTGGGCAACAGCCCGTTAAAACCGGGAAGTCCGGCAGACAGCAATGAACTTATAAATTTGCTGTCAGATAACAAGGAGTTTTATGTACAGAAAGGTAAAAAACATACACTTCGTCGGTATAGGTGGTATCGGCATGAGCGGTATAGCAGAGGTGCTGCTAAATATGGGCTATACCATCAGCGGATCTGATCTTAATGAAACGGAGATTACAAAGCGTCTGGCCTCACTGGGTGCTAAAATTTCCTACGGCCATCGTGCATCCAATCTTAAAGAGGCTGATGTCGTTGTCACATCGACCGCCGTTGAAAAAGATAATCCTGAGGTACTCGCCGCACATCAAAGACATATTCCTGTTATCCCGCGTGCGGAGATGCTGGCAGAACTTCTCAAGATGAAGTTCTCCATAGCGGTATCCGGGTCTCACGGAAAAACAACAACAACCTCCATGGTTGCTACTATACTTGCCCATGGCGGTCTCGATCCCACCATGGTGATAGGTGGAAAGCTGGCAAGTATAGGAAGCAATGCAAGGCTTGGTGACGGAGAATATATCGTGGCTGAGGCCGATGAAAGTGATGGCTCGTTCCTCAGATTGAGTCCATCTATTTCAGTTATTACAAACATTGATCGTGAACATCTTGATTACTACCGGGACATTGAAGAAATCAAGGAGGCCTTTTTGCAGTTTGCCAATATTGTTCCCTTTTACGGCTCCACGATACTCTGTCTCGATGACGATAATGTAGTCGACATACTTCCCGACATAAAAAGAAGGGTCATTACATACGGCCTTTCAGACCAGTCTGACTATCAGGCAAGGAATATATCCTTTGAAGGATCATCATCAACCTTCGACTTATACTACAGGGGTGATTTACTTGGAGATATCTCACTGAATGTCCCGGGACTTTTTAATGTCTATAATTCTATGGCAGCGATTGCCGTTGCCCGTGAACTCGGTATGGATTTCCCTAAAATCAAAGAGGGTATTAAATCTTACGTCGGTGTTCATCGGAGATTAGAAATCAAGGGCGAGGTGATCGGTATAACCGTTATTGATGACTACGGCCACCATCCGACCGAAATCAGAGCAACTTTAGCAGCTGCAAAACAGGCGTGGAATAAGCGGATTATTGTCGTTTTTCAACCTCACCGATACACCCGCACCAGAGCGCTCTTCGATGATTTCCTGACGGCCTTTCCCGATGCGGATATCCTGATCCTGACCGATATATATGCCGCCAGTGAAAAAAAGATAGAGGGCGTTCATTCATCGGGTCTGTGTAAGGGTATCAAGAATCACGGGCAAAAAGACGTAATCCATATATCAGGTTTTGACCGGATCGTTGACCACTTGCTGGCAATAGCCGAACCCACGGATGTGATCATCACGCTGGGAGCAGGTGATGTCTGGAAGGTTGGTGAGGAATTTTTGAGGAAGGCCTTTGTAGAATTTCAGGCCGAGGAAGCCGAATGATCAGAAAAAAGGCATTTCAGGAAAAATTAGAGAGTATCGTCTCCGGCAAGGTTTTCTTCAGAGAACCGATGGACAGACATACTTCTATCGGGGTTGGCGGAATGGCCGATGTACTGATATTTCCCGGAAGCATTGAGGAGCTCAGCCGGCTTATTTCGTATCTGAGCGATTGTAATGTGCCGTTTATCCCGGTGGGCAACTGCACAAATCTTATAGTAAGGGACGGCGGGTACAGGGGTGTCCTGGTTTCCTTAAAAAAACTCAGGACTATTGACTATCAGCCACTACCAGTATCAATTTACGCGGAAGCCGGAGTCCCTCTTTCCGAAATCGTCAACCTGTCGATAAAAGAATCTCTTGCCGGTATAGAATTTTGTGCCGGCATCCCCGGATCGGTAGGTGGCGGTGTAAAAATGAATGCCGGTGCCTACGGCAGTGAACTGAAAGACATCGTTAAAACGGTATCACTGATCAATGGTGTAGGAGAGATAAAGATTGCGCGAAGAAACGAACTTGAATTTGAATACAGGAATCTCAATCTTCCGGAAGGAACTATTATCCTCGGTGCAAAGTTTTTATTCACAAATGGGTCTGGGGAAGAGATTGAGGAAAGGATTTCAAAGATTATCAGTATGAGAAAGAAAAAACACCCTCTTGAATATCGCAACGCCGGTTCCATATTCAAGAATCCACCGGATATCTCCGCCGGCAAGATCATAGATGATCTTGGGCTCAAGGGGAAAAAGGCCGGTGGTGCAAAGATATCTGAAATACATGGAAATTTCATTGTCAATTCCGGGGGAGCAAAAGCAAGGGATGTAATTTCACTAATAGATATGACACAAAAAAGGGTTCTGGAAGAAAGAGGTATTCATCTCGAAACAGAAGTGAAGATAATAGGCGTCGACTTATGAAGAAATCGATTAAAACAACAATCGCAACGAAAAAAAACAGGTTAAAAAGACGCTCGGTGAAGATTTTTATCGAAATTTTGAAGGGGTTAGCGCTGATCGTAACCGTCATCGCTTCAGCTTCCCTGATGATACTTGCATACAATTATATGATCAGCGCACCTTATTTTCAAGTTGAAAATACGACTATCAAGGGATGTGAAAGGATCACGGAAAAGGAAGTTTTAACTCTTGCCGGCATAAAACCATTTCAAAATATCCTGGCGATAAATCCGGGTGAGATAGCACGAAGGATCAATTCAAATCCCTGGGTAAAAGATGTCTCAATAGAAAGGGGGCTCCCCAACAGGCTGGTAATAGAGGTTAGAGAAAGGAAGGCTTCTGCCCTTGTTAAGGAGAAGAGAGGCATCTATTTTATGGATAGCAGCGGAAACATATTCGAAAAACTAAAAAACGGAGAGAAGACAGATCTCCCTATTCTTACCGGATTTGATAAGAATACGGCTCTCTTAAAAAAATCGATCGAGCTCATCGCCTGTCTCTCAGCCAATAGCGGTTCCCCTGAGATAAGGAATGTCTCGGAAATTCATGGAGATGAAATTTTCGGGTTCTCCATTTTTACCGACAGCGGTCTGTGTATACAGCTCGGCTTCGAGAACTACGAAAAAAAACTAAAAAGGTTAAAATCTGTCATAACCGACCTTAGAAGAAAGAATTTGGATAAAGAATGTATATGTATCGATGTGAGCAATCCGAGCAGGGTTGTTGTTAAAAGGAAAACTACTCTAAAAGAAGGTTACAAGACATAGCAAAGGCAGAAAGACCATGGGAAAAAACGAAAATGTAATTGTCGGGCTGGACATAGGAACCACTAAGGTCTGCGCCATTGTCGGCGGAATAACGGATACCGGTATCGATATTATCGGGATAGGTTCCCACCCTTCTGCAGGATTGAGAAAAGGGGTTGTGGTCAATATCGAAAGTACCGTAAATTCCATAAAAGGGGCCGTGGAGGAGGCTGAACTTATGTCCGGCCACGAGATTTCCTCCGTCTTCACAGGAATTGCAGGGGGACATATCAGTGGTCTCAACAGTCATGGTATCGTGGCAGTAAAGGGTCGTGAGATCGACGAGAACGATGTGAAGAGATCAATTGAAGCAGCAAAAGCTATAGCTATTCCACTCGACAGAGAAGTCCTTCATGTATTGCCCCAGCACTACATTGTAGACAACCAGGATGGGGTGAAGACTCCGGTAGGAATGTCCGGTGTCCGGCTCGAGGCCAAAGTTCATATCATCACAGGTGCTATCACGTCTGCGCAAAACATTATCAAATCTGTAAACCGTGTAGGACTCGACGTAAATGATATCGTCCTGGAACAATTAGCATCGAGTGAGGCGGTTCTCAGTTCCGATGAAAAGGACCTAGGGGTAGCGATAGTGGATATTGGCGGAGGTACAACTGATATAGCCGTATTTTACGAAGGAAGCATTAAACACACTGCCGTTTTGTCCCTTGGCGGAAACTATCTGACAGGAGATATTGCCGTCGGTCTCAGAACACCAACCGTTGAGGCGGAAAAAATAAAGATAAACTATGGATGTGCTTATACACCTCTGATTCCGAAAGATGAAATTATAGAAGTTCCCAGTGTTGGTGGAAGGGACCCGAGAAAAGTCTCTCGTCAGATACTCGGGGAAATTATAGAGCCACGCATGGAGGAGATCCTCAATCTGGTGCACAGAGAAATAGTCAAATCCGGCTACGATGATCTCCTGGCTGCCGGTGTCGTTTTAACAGGAGGAACCGCTATTCTGGAAGGAATAACAGAGTTAGCCGAACAGATATTCAACATGCCGGTGAGAAGAGGATATCCGATAGGCATAGGCGGACTTACCGATATAGTCAACAGTCCCATGTATGCAACCGGCGTGGGATTAATAATCTATGGAAGCAAGGATTATTACAGGAACGTTTTTAAAAGGAGTGATGGAAATATATTTAACAGAGTAAACAGAAGGATGAAAAGATGGTTCACAGAATTCTTTTAGGAGGAAAGACTTATGTTTGAATTAATAGAATCTACATTAAATTCTGCAAAGATCAAGGTTGTCGGGATTGGTGGAGGGGGAGGTAACGCCGTGAACACTATGATATCCTACGAACTTAAAGGCGTGGATTTTATCGCGGCGAATACCGATTCTCAGGCCTTGGGAGCATCGCTTTCACCCACAAAGATTCAGCTTGGTGCGGAAATTACAAAAGGGCTCGGTGCCGGTTCAGATCCTGATGTCGGAAAAAGGGCAGCTGTCGAATCAACAGATGCCATAAAGAGCGCTCTCGCAGGGGCGGATATGGTTTTCGTTACCGCTGGTCTGGGCGGGGGGACAGGAACGGGGGGCGCACCTATTGTGACTGAGATTGCAAAAGAACTAGGGGCCTTAACCGTTGCCGTCGTTACAAAGCCTTTTCAGTTTGAAGGTAAGAAGAGGCAAAAACAGGCAGAGGAGGGGATTTTGGAACTCCGAAGCACCGTGGATTCTCTCATAGTAATCCCCAATCAGAGACTCCTCAGTATAGGGGGAAGAACAATGCCGCTTCTCGATGCCTTCAAGAAGGCAGATGAAATACTCTTCCATGCCGTTAAGGGAATTTCCGACCTGATCATGGTACCGGGATTGATCAATCTTGATTTTGCCGACGTGAGGAATATCATGTCGGAGATGGGATTGGCCCTCATGGGTACCGGCATCGCGAGCGGTGAAAGCAGGGCTGTAGAGGCGGCTCAAAAAGCGATATCTTCTCCTCTGCTGGAAGACAACACGATTCAAGGTGCACGCGGGGTCCTCCTCAATATAACGGGAGGATCAGACATGACTCTCGATGAGGTCAACGAAGCATCATCTCTGATCCAAGCGGAGACCCATGAGGATGCTAACATTATCTTCGGAACCGTTGTCGACGACTCTATGGGAGATGAAATACGTATCACGGTTATCGCTACCGGCTTTAAAGAATCCGGGAAAAAGAAACACGATATACCAGACATGTTACAGCTCGACGGCCACAAGAAAGAGGACCTGTCCCAGCCTACCTTTATCAGGAAGGAGAGAACTGCAGATACTCCTAATGTGGTCAGGATGGGACTGATAGATGACAGCGCGGAAGGCGATTTTGAAATCCCGACATTCCTGAGAAAACAGGCAGACTGAAATAGCAAGGAGTAAGGAGTATGCAGAAATCAGTAGGCAGTTATTGGATATTTCCTCCTTTATCCACTACTGTTTACTCCCTACTGCCTACTGCTTACTGAACATAACATGTCCTGGAAGCTCAAAAAAAGATACAGAAATATTCTGTCTAAGGAGAAAGGTTATCAAAAAAATCTATGGGGAAACAGAATAACTGTTTGTCTTGCCTATCCTCATTATTATCGGACAGGAATGTCAAACCTCGGATTTCAAACGCTATATGCCCTTTTCAACAGTCACCCTTCATTCTTATGTGAAAGGGTCTTTCTTCCCGATCCCGACGATGAAGCCACATTCATCTCGAAATCGACCCCCCTTTTCAGTCTGGAGTCTCAGAAACCCCTTGCGGATTTCGATATCATTGCTTTTTCCATCTCTTTCGAAAACGATTATCCTAATATCTTAAAAATTCTTGCTATGTCGAGAATCGATCTTCTCGCCCATCAAAGGAGAAGCGAAGAACCTCTTATCATCGGGGGCGGCATTTCGGTTACTCTTAACCCTGAGCCCCTGGCCGACTTTTTCGATCTTTTTATTTTAGGAGAAGGAGAAGAGGCGATATCCGAGTTTCTTGATATCTTTGAAGAATCCCACAATCTCGGACTCTCCCGCCATGAGACGCTCTCCCGGGTGCAAAAAGAGGTCGAGGGCGCCTACGTTCCGAGATTTTATTCTGTTTCGTACAACGAAGATGGTCTCATAAAAGAATTTACGCCATCGCACTCCTCATTTCCTCAAGGAATCAGTAAACGGACGGTCGGTGATATAAATGCATTTAACACCGACCAATCCATTATTGCACCGGATACGGAATTCGGGGACATGTTTCTGTCAGAGGTGAGCAGGGGCTGCGGGCGGGGGTGCCGTTTCTGTGCCGCCGGTTTTGTATACAGACCTGCGAGATTCAGAAAACTGGAAATTCTCGAAGAGTCTATCACCAGGGGACTTGAACAGCAAAAAAAAATGGGACTGCTCGGCACTGCGGTATCCGATCACCCCGATCTTGTTTCGCTTTGCCAGTCAATACTGAAAAAGAACGGGAAACTATCGATCGGCTCTCTCAGACTTGACAGATTGAACAAAGAAATGGTCTCGTTGCTCCGGAAAGCCGACGTGAAAATGGTATCCCTCGCTCCGGAGGCGGGCTCTCAGAGATTGAGAGACCTGATCAATAAGAAAATTACAGAATCTCACATCTTCGACAGTGTGGAATTATTAATAGAAAAAGGTATCCTTAACATAAGGCTCTATTTCATGGTGGGTCTTCCCACCGAAGTTCCCGAGGACATAGAGGCAATAATCGATCTTGCCAAAAGAATCAAATACCATGCGATAAAATATTCAGCGGGGAAAAGAGCGTTTCGAAGGATCACCCTCAGTATAAATCAATTTATCCCCAAACCGGCCACACCTTTCCAATGGCAGGGTCTTGCGGACACAAATGTGGTAAGAAGAAGAATCAGAAAGATCGAGTCCTCTTTAAGGAAGGAGTCATCCGTAAAAGTAATCCACGACATCCCAAAATGGAATTATATCCAGGCCTTTCTGTCTCTGGGCGACAGATCGGCGGGACAGGTGCTTCTTTCCGTTCATAAAAACAACGGCAACTGGTCGCAGGCCTTCAAAGAGATCAATATAAATCCCGATTTCTACGTCTATCGGCAGAAGGATATTGATGAAATCCTCCCCTGGGATTTTATCGACCACGGGGTCAGCAGAGAATTCCTGATAAAGGAATATCGGAAGGCTTTATCTGAAAAAATAATCCCATGAGAAAGATTTGAAAATACCGCGGGCAGGCCACTCAAGATAAAAAAAGCTTTTTTATCTCACTTTTTAACACTTTCCCCATGGTATTTTTTGGTAACTCTTTAATGAAAACAATCTCCTTGGGACATTTCCATTTATGAATATGCTCCCTGCAGAACTCTTGAATATCTTGCGCTTCCACCTTGGAGCCAGGCCTTGTAATAACAGCCGCAACAACCTTTTCTCCCCACTTTTCGTCCTCGATACCTACCACAGAAGAATCAACTACATCTTCAAGCTTGTTAATAACCTCCTCCACCTCTTTCGGAGAGATATTTTCCCCACCTGATATAATAATATGTTTGAGGCGATCGGTCAGGTAATAGTATCCGTCATCATCGACTCTTCCCAAATCACCGGTTTTAAACCATCCTTTTTCAAACGAGTCGGCTGTCACTTCAGGCTTCCGCCAGTAGCCTGAAGTAATGGAGGGACCTTTGAGCCAGATTTCACCGGTTTCACCGGGAACCACATCCACCAATGTTATAGGGTCTACTATTCTCACCTCGAGATCCGGCAGGGGCACTCCGATAGATCCGGGTTTTCTCATACCCCTGATCTGGTTTGAAAAATTCATCCCGGTTTCCGACATGCCCTCCCGCTCCACGGGTTCCTTGCCAAAGATCTTCTTTATTTTCTCAAAATCCTTAACCGAGAGCGGCGCCGAACCTGATGTCCATAATCGCATGTGCTCAAAGTTCAGTTTCTCTTCCCCCAGATAATTTATCATCTTACCATACATAGAGGGAACCGCCATAAACACGTTACAAATATATTCTCCGGCTCTTCTTGACAATACCTCCATTACTTTCTCCGGTGAAAATTTGTCAAGCATAACCACATGAGCCCCTGCCATTAAGGCGGTATGAAGGGCATAGTTAAGTCCATGAACATGAAAAAGGGGAAGCGAGTGACAGAGTACATCAGATTCCGTTATCTCCCATATCTTCATGATATTTTTTGCGTCATGAACAAGATTCTCCTGGGCAAGAACAGCCCCTTTAGGTTTTCCTGTAGTTCCTGACGTGTAAATGATAAGACCCGAATCTTCCGGCCCGACATCTACTGGAGGTACACTATCCGGTGCGGATCGAAAAAAATCGATATTCTCATAAGGCCTTTCGGTTTGAACCACAATATTGGTGAGCTCCGGATCTATTGCTTTTATGGTTGCCTCCTGTTCTGTTCCTGACAACACCAATTTTGCCTTTGCATCCTCAAGCAAATATTCGACCTCTGCCTTTTTAAATTCAGGATTCAAAGGAACCGCAATAACTCCTATTTTTTGAAGCGCAAGATGCGCGACTACGAAACCCACAGATTTCTGGAAGAAGAGAATTACCCTGTCCCCTTTTTCAACCCCCAAATCCAGGAAGGTATTCGCCATTCGATTGGCATCCTGATCCAATTCCCGGAAGGTAATCTCTGTTTCTATCGCACCTTCACGAAGAAAGCTTATCACAATCTTTTCCCCCCGCATCAAGCAACTCTCCATAAAACAATCTTTTAGAGTTTGACTGTTCATATTTCACCCCCGTTGGTATGTTTCAAAAATAATCTTTTAATTTAGAATTTTATTAAACTACAAGCTCAGCGTTATCCGGTCGAGTATTGGGCAAACGCTTCGGCAATTAACCAGGATTTTACCTTACCGGAAAGTCAGACTTGCAGAATTCCTTTGTTGAGATGCTCCAGCATATCGTCTCAGGTTCCAAGTACCTTTGGATCAAAAAACGATTCAGAGATGGTTCAGAATCATGCGAGAAGTCATTTATGAACAGGAGATGAAAGAGTCCTCTCTTTTCTTTCATGTGAGATTGAGATAGATGGATGAAGCCATGTTTAGCGGTAAAGGTGCTTGTAAGCGCGGCTGGGGCGCATCCCGAAAGAGTCCACAATACGAAACGTATTATACGGATCGGAAACTCCTGCCCGGAGGGTGGTTTCCAATCGTTAACAAAAAAATCCGACTTGTTCTCAGAGTCCCCATCCACACTTTTCACAGGTCTTGATATCCGGAGGAGATTTTTGCTTTATATTCTCCTTCTGGGGGATATTTTTTTTTGATTTTTCAGTCTTAAAAAAGTTCTTTATCTTATCTTTCAAGACTTTCCCCAGAGTATTTTTCGGTAACTCTTTCAGAAAAAACCCTCCCTGAAATATTTTAACTTATATCTGCCCTTTACTTCGTCTAAGAAACGGGGCATACGGGGGGCGCTCCCGGTTAACATCCCGATAAATATTATCTCATTTTGCAATCATTTGTAAACAATATTTTGCCCCGTATTAAAGACGATGGATCCGGTTTAAAGATTCTACTTCTCCATAAATCTGGCTGGAGGCTTATAGAGTCCTCCCGACCATTCCACGAGGTCATCCATAGACTTGGCCGCAAGTAGATCGCGGGTAGCGTCCTTGACATTGATGTCCAGGTCCTCAGGATACTGAACCAGTTTCTTGTCTCTCATCTTTGCTACCGTGTTTTCATCAACCAGGCTCCCCAGAGGGGCTTTACCGGCAACCGAACATATCGCCGCCTTCCTCTCCTCAAGATCCTTGCACCTGTAGAGATAGGCAACCCCAACATCGGTCACAATGTGGGTCAAATCCCGGCCATAGATCATTACGGGGGGAATGGGAAAATTGGCCCTTTCGGCCAGTTCCCAGGCATCGAGTTTTTCCACGAAGGTGGGGCTTTCCGGTTTCTTGCAGGATTGAACGATCTGGACAACCAGCTTTTTGCCTGTAGGAACAGGACCGTTCAGGAGACTGTTAATGGCATAATTCTCTCCAACCTTACCCCATGCGGCGCTGAAATGGCGTCTGCCAGCGGCGTTGCATCCCATATTGGGGGCGCCACCGAAACCGGATATCCTCTGGATGGTTGCTGTTGAGCTGTTACCGTACGGATCTATCTGCAGGGTGGACCCGATAAACATATCGACGGCATAGTGGCCTGCCACCTGTGAAAAGGTCCTGTTTGATCTCATGGTTCCGTCAGGGCCTACAGGAAATATATCGGAGCGCTTCTCAATATACTCTTCCATGCCGATCTCCGAACCGAAGGGGTAGATAGACTCCACAAACCCCGATTCAATGGCGGGTATCATCGTGGGGTGAGGATTCAGTGCCCAGTGGGTGCAGATCTTACCCTTTAACCCGAGCTCTTTGGCATAAGTGGGCAGCAGTAATTCGATCGCTGCGGTGTCGTACCCGATCCCATGGTTCAGAGAGGTGACACCATAAGGTGCATAAATACCCTTTATGGCCATCATTGCCATCAGGACACTGACATCAGAAATCTTTGCGGGATCCCTTGTGAAAAGGGGTTCGATATAATAGGGGGCCTCAGTAGGTATGACGTAATCTACCCAGTCACCCGGTATATCAACTCGCGGTATCTGTTCTTCAATGGAATTTACCTGGGCTATAATAATACCTTTCTTGAATTTCGTTGCTTCTACGAGGGTCGGTGTTTCTTCAGTATTGGGTCCGGTATAAAGGTTTCCATGCTTATCTGCGGAATTAGCCGCAACAAGGACAACCCTGGGGATCAGGTCAAGGAAGCATCTTCCAAATAATTCAATATAGGTGTGGATCGACCCGAGTTCCAGTTCCTTTTTGATAACCATGTCAGCAAGCTCTTTGCTCTGAGGACCTGAATAGGAAAAATCTATTTTTGTGGCGATTTTCCTTCTGAATACGTCCAGGTGTTCGGGCAGGGCGACCACGGACTGAACCATATGGAGATCGTGTATCTTTTTAGGATCGACCTGGGATAGGGCCTTGGCGAGAAAAGAGGCCTGTTTCTGATTGTCGCCTTCAATACAAACCCTGTCGTAAGGTTCAATGACGGCCTCAAGAAGTCTGACAGCATCCTTCTCTTGAATAATCTTTCCGGAAGGGTTCAGTATCTCTCTGACTCTTTTGAGCCGGGATGAAGTGTTATCAGATAGAGAATTCCATTTCCGGTCTTCTTTCTTGGTCATTTTCATTCCTCCCTGTTTTGAGGTTGGATTTAATAATTATCGATTTTTTAATATCCGCAAGGGGATAATCGTTTGAGTGCTTTTACAGAGTCTCTTTATTAATCACTCCTTCTTTTTTCAGTTGATTAATATCTTCGTCCGAATATTTAAGGATTTCCCTCAAAACTTCTTCTGAGTGCTGTCCCAGAAGAGGAGCAGGGGCATATACTTCGCCCGGTGTTTCAGACAGGCAAATCGGTGAACCGGAAATTTTCATCCTGCCCACCCCCGGCTGGTCTATTTCTACAAGCATTTTTCGATATGCGATGTGCGGATCCTCACAGATTTCCTTCAAGTTATTTATCGGAGAATAAGGTAAGCCTGCCGTATCGAAAATATCAACCCACTCCCTGGTAGTTCTTTTTTCCAGTTCAACAGCAAGTATTGGAATAAGTTGACTTTTATTCTCATTTCTAAGGGGATTCGTCTCAAATCTCGGGTCATTGATCAAATCTCCCCTTTCAATCACCTTACAAAATGTAGCCCACAGATAATCGTTTCCGATAGGCGTTATGATCCATGAATCTTTTGTCTTAAACCCCTGAAAAGGCGTTATGGAAGGATGCGCGCTTCCCAACGGCCCCGGAATAGTTCCACTAATTGTGTATCTGGCAACGGCATTTTCCAGCACGGCAAACAGACCGTCCACCATTGCACCGTCATAATGCTGTCCCTTCCCCGTATTTTCACGATGCATTAATGCGGCAAGAATCCCAATTACAGCCTGATGACCGGCGAAGATATCCCCAACGGACGTCCCTACCCTGCATGGAGGCCCTCCTTCCGGTCCCGTAACACTCATAATACCGCTATAACCCTGAGCCACCATGTCATAGGCCGGACGCGTGTCATATCCGGGAAGGGTGTCATGGCCGAAACCGCATATAGAAGCATAAATTACTCTTGGATTTATTTTTTGAATATTCTCCCAATCAAAACCGAGCTTTTTCATCGTCGTTGGCCTGAAATTTTCCACAACAATGTCGGAAACTTCAATTAGCTCGTGAAGTATCTTTTTCCCTTTCTCATGTTTCAAATTCAGGACCATGCTTTTCTTGTTACGGTTAAGGCTTATAAAATAACCGCTCCGATTCTTGTCCGGCTCGCCAACAAAAGGCCCAAATTCCCTCGCATCATCTCCCTGAGGCGGCTCGACATGAATAACCTCGGCGCCAAGATCTGCCAAAAACATCGTACATATAGGCGCCGCCAGGACATGACTCAAGTCAATAACTCTTATACCCTCCAAGGCCCTAGCCATAGTCATTTCCTCCTATTTATATTCTGCTTTTTGACCGATAGAACTTTCAAGCCGTGGTAAATACTGCAAAAACCGGGTTAAAGATGCCCCACACCAAGTTAAAGAGCGGGGCATCTTGACAGCTCAACGACTTAAGTTAAGTTTCTTACCCTCCAAATACCATATCCAGATGTTCTTTATCAGGAACTTTATCCTGTGTCATCTTGGCAACTATCATATAGACGCAGAGAGACAAAATGAATGAAGGTATAATCTCATGGATATCCTTCAGGCCCGCTATATTAAACCTGAAAACCTCTCTCCAGATTATACAAGATACAATACCGGTCAGCATCGAGAAGAACGCTGCATGACCTGTACCCCAACGCAGATAGAGCCCGCCAAAAATCGCCGGGAAGAAGCTGGCAGCAAAAACCGCTCCCGAAAAGGCCGTCAATTCAACTATCCCGGTAGGCGGTTTAGCAGTTATAAGGAACACTATAATGCAGTAGATAAAAATCGTCCATTTAGTTTTCGGTACTATCTTATCCCTGGTCATCGGTTTGTACAGGTTCCAGATATCCCCGATAACAGCAGTTCCAACTATCAGCATGACCGAGGCAAGGGAAGACATACCGGCGGCAAATAATCCGGCCAAACAAATACCGCTCAGCCATGGATTATTAAATTTTGCAAGCATAAACCCGATCACCTGATCGGTATGCTTGACTAAATATGCTGCCTCGGTCTCTGTAGTCATACCGTGAACAAGGGCACCCAACCCCATTACACATACAAGAGATATTCCCAGGAGAATCGGTGTTGTAATCATTGCAAACTTCATACTTTTCGCGTTGTCCACGGAATAAAACCTTATTAAGCAACGAGGCTCAGCGATCTGCTTCATGCCCACTGACAGACCTATACCCAGGATATACATGAACGATACAAGGGAGCAGAAAGTCACGAGACCATTCCCCATTGGTGCCCCTTTCTTAGTCACGTGGGTAACATACGAAATGTTATGCATCAAATCACCCCAGCCACCAACATATATCGCCGGAAGCATTACCAGGATGATTGCCACAAAGAACATCATCAAACCCTGAAGTGCGTCGGTCCATAGAACACTGTACATTCCGCCCCATATGGTGTAGGCACATGTTATAAAAATAACAAGAAAAGCCCCCCATATGTATGGAATCTGAAGGACTGATTGCAGCAAGTGGGCACAACCTTTGGCAATTCCAGCCATATACCATAGTGTAGCAAATATAATCACAATAGCGGCGAGCGTCCTTATCGCTTTTGATAGCGTACTCTTATACCGATAATCAAAATAATCGGGAATAGTTACTGAGTCTAAATTGGCCGTTTGTTTCCTCATTCTTGGACCTAACAAAAGCCATGAGATCATACAAAATACTGTCCAGAAAAGTCCAACCCATGCCCAGCAAAGACCGGCTTGAAAAGCCTTTCCTGCCTGTCCAATATAAGTATTCGTACTGATAAACGTAGAGAAAAAAGCAAGGGAAATTACCCACCCCGGTATTTCTCTTTTAGCTATGTAATATTCGTTTACACCAGCTTTAGCCTTTTTTATGAAAAAATAACCCACATACAAACAAATCGCTATATAAACAACAATCCAACCTAATATTACTCCATTTTTGGCTAAGTATTCCATGTGGTTTCCTCCTTACACTAAGCGCTAAACGGCTACACTCAACCTATTTATCAAATTTACTTGTCACCGATATCAACTTTCATCATTAAAACAATTATCGCGTTGATTATCGCCAAGAGAATTATTCCCCAATAGGCGAATCCCGTCAAAAAGTCCATTTCTTCACCCCCTTTATTTTTTATTTTTATCCTCTTCCAATTCTTTTTAGAAATTAAAACATAACAAACCTCTATCAAAGTAATTTACCACATTACAAATTCATCGCAATCAGTCAACACCAAATAAATACCGTATAATTACCACCTAAAACTGGGAGTTTTTGCTCTCCTTCAGGAGAGCATGGCAACAGCTAAGAAGAGAAACGACGGCACAATACTGCACTACTTAAGGTGAGCATTTTTTTATGGCAGGTTAATTGTCCTGTATAAAGTATGGTCAAGGATGGGTGGGGTATAGCACCTATCTACGATTTTAAGTTCAGTAAATAGGTTTTCAAATTGATTCTTTTGTTTGTCAAACCAATTTTCCTTCTAATGTTTTCCCTGTAGTATTCAATTGTCCTCAGGGAAATATTCAGCAATCCGGCTATATCTTTGTTGGTCTTGCTATCCTTAATAAGATTGGCTACCTGAATCTCTCTCGCGGTGAGATTAAAATACTTTGAAGACAACCTCTTTGAAGCTGGAGAAATAATTTCATTTAAATTCTTTTCAATGATATCCAGATAAGTTGCCTGCTTAAAGTCAAGCTTGCCTTTCTTTAAATTTTCAATGTAGGGCAGAGCAAGTTTTTTGATATTATGCACAACTCTTTCTTCAAGTTCTATCTCATGGTCGTCTTTGTGTTTCAATAAAACCTTCAAGGCGATATTGGCTTCCTCAAGTTTCTTGGATTTAGTCTCTAACTCCTGTTCCCTTTGCCTTAAAGCCACCACCGCATGCTTTTGAGCGGTTATATCCTTGACTGTGGATACAGTTCCAACAATGTCACCCGACTCATTCACAAGTGGAATTAAGGTTAGTTTAAAAGTATGGTCGAGGAGTCCTTTAAATTCGATCCTATGCGGGTTTCCGATAAGCAAATTATCCATGCCAGGGTAATAATCGGGCTGATCAACTCCGTGTATTAATTTATAAAACGATTGGCCAACTGCATCTTCGGGCTCCATATTTATCAGGCTTACGGCTGAACGATTAAGACGGGTGATTTTATTTTCCCTGTCCAGTATAAAAATGGCGTCCGATACCGAATTAAATGTTCGCTCCCAGTCGATAGCAGACGCTTTAAGGGATAACATTGTCTTGTCAAGCCTGTCACATACATCCGTGAAGGCAACGGCAAGATCACCTATTTCATCTCCCCGCCGTATGCTTTCCAGTTCCTTTCTGTACTCACCGTCTCCTGAACCGGCTTTCTCGGGATTAAATAGCCTGGCAGCCCTGCGGAGCTTCAGTATAGGTCCGGTAATCCCTCGAATAACTATGGATACAACAAGGACGGTCATAAAAAGAGCAGTAATAATGCCGTAAATTATCTGCTCACGGGCAGCCCTGATGGGGGCGAAGGCCTCGCTCTGTTGTTGCTGCGCCCCGATAATCCAGTTTGTTTCCGGCACATGTTTAAACGAAATGAGCATGGGAATCCCAGCGGAATTGACAGTCTCGCCAACCCCCTCAAATCCTTCTATGGCAGCATCGAACAACCTGTTGGCTCCCGGTTTGACATCCCTCTTTAAAATTCTCTCGTTTCTGGGATGAAGAATTATCAATCGTGTGGTATCAAATACATAAATGTATCCTGACTCGCTGATTTTCGTTTGTCTGATACCCTCCAGGGCCAGAGGAGAGTTGAGCTGAACAGAGCAACCGATAAGCCCCAGCACCTGATCAGAGGTACCCCTCAACAGAGCGGTAAAGGTGAGAACCGGATTGCCCGTCCTCACCGACCTGTACGGCACACCTATAATACCTTTTTGTTCTTTCATAGTTCTCTTGAAATACTCACGAAAAGACAAATCCACTCCCCTTGTCTTCTGATACTGCGGATAATCAACCCAGAGTTTCGCGTCTTTATCGAGAAGAAACATGCCATTTTGAAATTTTGGAAATATCTCTAACATTTCTCTCAATTTTTCTTCAATCTTAGGGATATCTCTCTCTTCAAGGGCCTTTTTGTCCAATGCCAGAGCAACAGCTTCTGCTTCTCTCTGTGTATCATCAAGGAATCTTGAAATAACCTGAGATGAGGTGTCGGCAATACTTTCCAGGCCATAATAAATGGAATTTCTTAGGGAATTCTCAAGAAAGTAAAGATAAAAAGTCCCGGTAGTACCTAAAACCACTACTATGACAACAGACATAATCAGCGATGTTTTTCTTCGCAGGCTCATTTTGATTACTCCGGTATATTGCTCACATTCGTGTAGCAGGCCATTTCATGGGACGGCCTTCTCCCCCTGCCCGGAATTGCTATCTTTATCGGTACTCTTTTGTGAACGGATTTGTCAAGACCATTTTTCGATGCATTCCTCCTTAATTAACGATAAGTGATAAAATGGTAACGGAAGAAGTCCGTAGTGCGGCGGATATTTTGAAATGCTGTTGACAACATTCAGAGGGTTGTATATGTGTATATTAGAGCCACGAACTTGTCATCGCTTTACTCCTTTTGGTTTTAATGGTTCTGTTATTTATTATACGCTACTTGACCCTAAACTGGAAAATATAAAATGTCGATCCCGTCCGCATCTTTAATGGCATCTATTGCCGGAATGTTACTCCTTTTGAGACTGAAGCTTCATCCCGGTATTGCCATTTTTGCCGGAAGTCTCATCATTTCCCTTCTGATCTTACCGCTGAACGAGACTCCTTCCCTTCTGATCCAGAGCCTGTTGAATTACCAGACCCTGAGGCTGCTTCTTATTATAGCCAGCGCCCTGACTTTGAGCGGTCTGATGGAACAGAAGGGGTTGCTTGCACAGTTAGCGACAACCCTGGAAAAGATCGCACCTAAGCTTGCCGTCCATCTCATTCCGGCAGTAATTGGATTCGTGCCCATGCCTGCCGGGGCTCTGGTTTCGGCGACCGCTTCACGCGATTCGCTCAAGAGACTGGGCATTACTCCGGAGCAGAGCACTTTCATCAATTATTGGTTCCGCCATCTGTGGGAGTTCTGTCTGCCCGTATATCCGGCCATTATAGCCTCGAGTGTAATCCTGGCGGTTCCTTTATCTTCCGTGGTAATGACTCTTCTTCCCGGTACTTTCCTGGCTATCATCACCGGGGGCGCTATTAGTTACTCAATCCTTAAAAAGATTCCTGGAACCAAAGGGAGGCCTCCTCAAAACATAGTTTACAATCTTCTGAAAGCTTGTTGGCCAATCCTGCTGCTTGTCCTGTCAATCCTTCTGGGACTGGATGCCATGATAGCATTTCCGCTCGTATTTATTCTTTTAGCCTTGCAACAGCGCGCCAGACAGCAGGAATTGGTCAAGGCGCTGAAATATGGACTTGACCCTAAAATTATGTTTTTTCTATATGCGGTAATGCTTTACAAAACAACAATAGAAAGCGCTAATATTGCCGGTGCCGTTTTCTCGGATATGCAGATTATAGGTCTTCCGATTGTAGTTATTCTGGTAATATTACCCTTTCTCATCGCATTTATCACGGGGAACAGCATGGCATTTGTCGGCATTACCTTTCCGCTGCTGGTACCGTCCATAATGTTACCCACGGGAATCAACAGCTATGCTCTGCTGCTGGCTTACACCAGTGGCATAATAGGATTGCTTCTGACCCCTCTTCACCTCTGCCTTATCCTTTCCGCGGAGTATTTCAAGGCCAGTCTGGCTAAAATATATAAGTACATTCTGCCTCCGTCCATGGCGATAGAGGCCGTCGCCATAGTGCTCTACTACTTGGCTTTCTAAGCCCAGAGGTTAAATCCCATTGCGTTGAGATGCTTAACAAAATTCCTTTCCGGTACACGGGTTAGTTTTTCATGAAAGAACGGGGTGCCGGAATAGTTCAGTCCGAATGACACTTGCTAATTTAATCAAAAGTGATTGGGGAAAACCTGATTTTGGAGTCAATGGTTACTAAACATCTTAAATAGGGAGAATAATGCATGAACAGAAAAGCGATGATAGAAACAGTGCGTGAACGGGCGCGGAGAAATCATCTCGAAGGTTGCAATTGCGGAGAGAGCGTCTTCAGAGCACTACTGGAGACGTTGCGAGAGGCGAATCTTACCGATATGCCACTGGAGACGGTTACCCTTGCCGCGGGGCTCGGCGGCGGCATCGGAAGCTCTGGGAATACTTGCTGCGCTATTATCGGCGGTTGCATGGGGATAGGCATCATCCATGGAAGAAAGGACCCCTTCCTGCTCCCTACCCCCGAGGCGCGGATTAATCAGCTCGCCGGTGACGAGGGTCTCTACCGACTCTACAATAATTTTGTCTTTGATGTGAAAAAGGCAATCGGTTCCGCAAGCTGCGCGGAACTTACCTGTCCCTATGATTATTACAGCGACGAGCGTAAACAACATTGCCGGAATATCATAGGCGAGGCCGCTGCCCTGGCCATGAAGTGGATCTTCATTGGCATAGATGAGGGCTACCGTCACCCATTCAACTATAACATCATGGGAAAGAAGTGATAATGCGGCGGTGGAATCCCTCCGCCGCTCTTCAATCCGGATTACGCTCTCAATTATTGTCTTACCTTGAATCTACAATATCGTTTTCCCCATCTATAGCGATTAAACCGCCTGACAGATGCATAAAATTGGTATACGCAATCGTTCGCTGTAAATACCAATAAGTATGTTGAACTTTCCCGGAAAGGGGGAAGATATGACAACGCCGGCTTACTTTTGGATATCATCTTCAACTATTTCAAATACGCGGGCAGTTCGTCCTCTTCTTTACCCTTAAAACTGCAGAGTATGGGACAGGTTTTGCAGGGTCCTTTGGCAACGGGCAGTGGAGGTTCGCCCTTAATAGTTTCTATAAAATCCAGACACCTGTTGACCTTGTCATCATCACCATCAACGATCAGGGTAACCGCCCCCTCTGCCCCACCGTAACCTCCCGATGCGAAGTGTACCGCCCTCACACCAAACAGGCTATGGACTGCTTCAATCTCCGTGATAACTTTTCCACCGGGAACACATACTAACCCCACCGGTGCACCAATAGTCCTGCCGAGATTAAGCCTGCCGCCGAATTTTGCCGCCACTTCAACAGAAGGAATCAACTTTTCAAGTCCCACAGGATAAATAATCTGTGCACCCTGCGCTTTCATCGCCATATAAAATTGGCCTATGGTTCCGCCCACGGGGCTGGCCATAACGACACCGACATTCCCCTTGTGATCAATGGCATTCGCACCTTTCAGCAGCACGTCTTCAGATCCCAGTTTTCCAATAAGTGTCCCCGGATCCACATTGAGCACTTCATCCTTATGAAATGTAATTGGCTGTATACGTATTCCCTGGTGCAGCACGCAAAAAACTCCCTTAACTACCTGCCCTGCGACATACTTTTCTTTTTCAATGGTTTGGTTCATCAACTCTTCCGCGATATAGGCATTCGTGGAACCTCTCCCGATGATAAGATACCCCTCTTTTTTGGCTTTCAAAATCTCCGGCATAACGGCCACGGCTTTACCGATAAGCCTCTTTGATTCCGACGGTGTTAATGTAAATAATGCCTCCATTTTTCAATCTCCTTTCTTTAAAATTTAATCCTATTAACATAGCCAATACAATAAACAGGGCTGTTTAAAGTACACAGGCCAAGAAAAACCTGTATTATTATAAGTGTTACAGGCCTCCCATCAAATTAATCGCTTTTAAGCTTCCCCACCAGATATCCGTCCATTAAAAGGTGCACCATATGATGCATTACACAAACAACAAGCGCTATTCCATATTGCGGGAAAAGGGACATTTGCAAAATTACCGAAAGGGGCAGTGTCTTCTGGCCACCCATGAAAATAACACTTTCTCTCCTGCCTTTGCCCAGCTTTAATAATACGGTAAAAAGGCCTGCAGTGGCCAGAAGTATTCCATGGAAGCCAAACACCAACAAAAAGATAATTCCGACCAATTCTACGCTGCCTAAGATAGCATCTCTTGCCTGGGACATGCCCATCCATACCATTACCAATATTAAACACTCATTTGCCCTCGCCAGTTTCGGGATAAATCGCTCAATAAAAGATTTTGTATAAAATTTTACCGTTAAACCAATGCAAAGTGGTAAAAGGACAAGAAATAAAAGCTTTATCATTATTGCCAGTTTGTCAACGGAAACAACAGCTGTTCCACCAACCAGAGTCAAAAGCAGGGAAAGTATAAACGGTATCGTGAAAATGGCAAGCCCGTTAGCAAATACGGTTATCACCAGGGCATGTGCCATATTTCCTCCTGCGGCCCCGGTCATAACAACGCCGCTGCTCAATGTTGTCGGCATTACCGCCACCAGGAAAATTCCTATGACAATCCCGGTATCTAACGGCACCAAACCAATAAATGCCGCGGTTGCCGGCGCAACAAGAAAAATTATTATCAGGGCAGTCACTATACCCTTTATATCCATCAACCCCGATTTTATCTGCCAGGCATTTAATCTCAAACCGGAAAGAAAGAATACCAGAACAATAACGGTGTCGGGTCCTCCATGCATTTTGAACCACCTGCCAATACCCGAGACAGTTTCGCTGGTATCCGCCAACGTAACGGCAAATACAAGTAAAAGTCCTATAAGAAACCAATATTTCTTTATCAAGTCAGGCAAAATGGTATTTCCCCCGTGATATTGTGTTTTTTCGATTTGCAGTTCTGACCCATATAAAGAGCGCGGGTTCACCAAACTCAATTCCAGATAGGGTTAGTAAATTTTATCTATAAGATCACGTGTCACCTTTTTAGAGGCGGTAACAATGCTGTCGACGACCTTTATTCCCCTTTTTACAGTCACCTTTCCCCAGAGAATGGATCGCCTGATCTCCACCCCCTGTTCAAGACACGCTTCCTCACCGATGATTGCCCAATCCTTGAGCTTGACGGAACTGTGAATCTGAGAACCGGGCGCCAGCAAAAAAGATTCCCCCTCTAAAGCCTCTTTATTGGCAAGGATATAGCTCTCAACCGTACCGATATCCCGCCATCTGTGTCCCGTCGATATGTAGGCCCTGACCGGCTTGTCTTTTTGCATCAAATTTCTATAGCAATCGATAATGTCCGAAAAGGCGCCCTCGGGGATGTAATCCAAAAGTTTTGGATCAATAATATGAATGCCGGTGAAGGCAAACCTGCCGGGACGGTTATTAACAGTAATATCCAGGATGTTCATACGGCTGTCAATCTGAATCTGATTAAACGGCGGTTGATCATGAAGGATTAGCGTCGCCAGGTTTCCGTTGCGCCTGTGGTGCTCATACGCCTTCGATAAATTGATATTTGTGAGGATATCCGAATTTATTACGACAAATGGCTCCGTATCCCAGAAATCCTCTGTGTTTTTGATGCCGCCCCCCGTTCCCAGAATCTCCGGTTCAACCCGAACTTGAATGCGTACCCCGAATGGTCTGCCGTCACACAGGTATCTTACAATTTGCCGGTGGTGGTGATGTGCGTTAACCACCATTTCACTGACATGAAATCCCTTAAGATAGTTTATTACCCTGTCAATGACCGGTTTGTTCCCTATCGGGACAAGGGCCTTCGGCTTGTCAACGCCCAGTGATTTCAACCGTGTTCCAAGACCGGCTGCAAGAATCATTGCTTTCATGAAATGACCTTTTTACTTTCGATCATCGACCACCGTATTACACATAATCAAAGATTTTTAGTAATAACATATTCGGGAAGCTTTACACAACCATCCCGAAAGGCTTGCCTTCACCGGCATTCCCAGTTATTTCCTAAAAGTGGTACCCTATATTGTTAACAGAAAAAGGGATGGGATATATAGGAAAAGAACCCTTCAACAAGACATATTCTCATGTTCCATGGAAAAGACAGTTTGATTATGCTGAAGAGATAGGTTTTATTTGAGGGGATACGATATCTATGTATTTGTATTTTTAACGGAGAACACGCCGTCAAAACACTTCAGACACAAACCTTCTCTCGGAATCAAAAGGGCCGAAACAAAGGCATCAATCGTGTTATACTTAACGGAGTCTGCATCTATCTGTTTTGCTATCCATGCCTCCATCTTCTTCAGATCGTCCATAGAGGCAATATCTCCCGTTTTCATATAATGCCGGGCGATCAACTCTTCATAAGAACGGGTCGATATACCGTAATCGCAGGGGTACATCAGAGGGGGACAGGCAATACGTACATGTACCTCTTTGGCGCCCGCCTCCTTTAAATCTCTAACCTTGTTCAAGATTTGAGTTCCCCGAACGATTGAGTCATCACAGAGAACAATCTTTTTCCCTTTAACTGCATAGGGAAGCACGGACAGCTTTCGCTCTGCCATTTTTTCACGGGCAAGCTGAGTTGCCTGCATATAACTGCGATCGGCATAGCGATGATAGAGAAACACTTCCTGGTAATTAATCTTGGAGCGTTTGTGATATCCAAGTGCGTGTCCTATCCCCGACATTGGAACGGGTGCAACCATATCAGCCGTAAAATCCCCTTCGTCGATATCTCTCTGGGCAAGATTTTCACCCAAATTGCTTCGAGCCTCCTGTACATAGACACCGTCTATAATGGAATCGATGCTCGCCGTATATGCCCACTCGAAAGCGCAATGTGCACTGTGTGGAGAATCCACCTGCCCCACCGTTTGAAATCCTTTGTCGTTTACAAGGACGATCTCACCGGGACGTACATCCCGGAAAACCTTCATACCCAGATTCTTGATGGCACGGGATTCGGAACTTACCGCATACCGTTCAGAATCCATACCCAGAATAAGCGGTCGGACTCCATAAATATCACGAGCCGCATAGATTCCATCTTTGGTTAAAACCACCAGTGAGTAGGAACCTTTTATCTTCCCGGCAAGTGCGCTGATGCCGCTGACGATATCGGGTTTTCCTATGATAATCTTGGAAATTATCTCTATGTCGTAACCTTTGTAAAAAGACACTCCCTGACCCATCATTTCTTTCATCAGGTCATCAGCGTTAATAACTTTACCGCTGAAAGCGACGGCAATCCCCCCGAGTCTGGTCTGCCACTTCATCGGTTGTCTTTCCCAGAGGCTTACATGCCCTATACCCCAATCGCCATTTAAACTTTTCAATTCTTCATCGGTAAAGGTATTAATAACCTTGCCGTGGTGAGTGACGTGATTTATTTCCTGACCGAAAGATGCTTCATCTTCATATTCCTGTTCCTTCAGTTTAAGAAAATCAATCTGGGTTGCCTTCTTGACATCCGGATCAAAAGTAGAAATTCCGCAATATTCCTGTCCTCGATGTTGAAGGAAATCAATCCCCCGGTAGATATCGTAGACACACTCTCTTCTTGAATATAAACCGAAAACACCACAGTTTTCTTGCACTGACTTCATGGCTCAACTCTTTTCTTCCTTAAGATCTGTAAGGTACTTTTGGAAAATGAAATGATTACGGCTACATGGAAGAGCCGTGATATTGTTGACTGCCTTTATGGCAAGATACAAAAATTTACTTTTTTATAGATGAGGAAGTATAGGAAAATGACTCGTGTGTCAATGAGAAAGTATTTTTATAAAACATATAAAAAGCAGATGATAAACCTTGCACGGAGACATCGATGCTGTTCCATAAAAGAATCATCTTTGATGCATTCGTAAAAAGTCTCAAAATGTGTCATTTGTCGTCCTGAACTTGTTTCAGGATCTCACTTGTTTCAGCATCTAAACATTGCAATAAGTTAGAGACCCTGAATGATCCTGAAACAAGTTCAGGACATGATTTTGGGTGACAAAAAAGGCTTTTTACGAGACTGTCATCTTTAAATGCTTCTAAATTCTGAGTATTTATGATAAAAATAGGCAAGTGTTTATATATCAGCTTTCGGCTCAACAGCGGACGCTGATCGTCTATTCCTTATCCTTAAAGATATACGTCAGGAATTTCAGTATGATTAAAGGGCTTATACTTTTTGCGACCGGATTGGTCTTCTTTCTGTTCGGGATGCTTAAACTGAGCACCGAGATAAAGAGCCTCTTCAATAACGTCCGGATTCGTGAATATTTTAAATATTCAATTGGAAAACCGATCTACGGGGTGATCACGGGTTTAATTTCAACTATTCTTTTTCAAAGCAGTACGGCAACCTCTGTCTTGACTGTTGGGATAGTCAGCGCCGGCTTGATCAGTTTTTACGACTCTCTGGGTATAATCCTGGGCGCTGACATAGGAACAACTTTTACCGTACAACTTGTGGTCTGGAAGTTTACCGATATTTCCCCGCTTTTTATAATCTTCAGTGGAATCCTGTGGTTTTCAGGAAAAGGAAAGTGGAAATCTATCGGCGAGACGTTGTTTTATTTTGGTCTGATATTCTTCGGTTTGAGTGTGGTAGGCCAGGCAACCGCGCCTTTGAAGAACAATCCGGCCTTTGTTACTTTCTTTCAGGAAACAAAAAATCCGCTGCTCGGTATAGGTGTCGGTTTACTCTTTGCGGCAGTTGTTCACGCTTCAGCCATACCGATCAGCATTCTTGTCATCCTCGCCCAGCATGGATTAGTAACCATTGATAATTCCCTCCCTATCATTTTCGGGGCAAATATCGGCACGGCAGTCACGGCCATTCTTGCAGGCCTTGTCACCAATACAAGCGGGAAGAGGAGCGCACTGGCTCATTTACTTTTTAAATTCTTTGGAGCAGCAATCTGTCTTTGCATTTTGCCTGTTTTCATAAAGGTCCTGAACGGCCTCTCTTCAAGCGTTGCCCAGCAGATTGCCCTCGGCCATGTTCTGTTCAATTTTCTGATAGTCATCATCTTTATCTTTCTGCTCAAGCCGTTTTCATGGTTGATTGAAAAAATCCTGCCCGGCAAGGAAGAAGTTTTGCCGATCTGGCCTATATTCCTCGATGAAAAATGTTTGCCCAAACTTGATGATGCACTCGAATGCGTCAAAAAAGAGCTGCAGAGACAGATTTTTCTTGCTCAAAAAATGTTTTCCGAAAGTTTACTTCTGATATCGAACTTCAGTCCGGGGGAAAAAAGAAACATCCTTTATATCGAATTGATCGTTGATAATTTATACCATGAAATATCCGGATATCTGTGCAAAATTCCCAGCGGTCGTTTTTCACCGGAACAATCAAACAGATTCTTTTCTTTTGCGGGAATGATTGGTGATATTGAACGAATCGGCGATCACTGTGTAAATCTGGTTGAACTATCTGAAAATAAACATAAAACAAAAACATCCCTTTCTGAACCGGCAGAGAACGAACTGCAAGAAATTCAAGAGTTAACGTTCAAAAATCTCGAAGAAGCCGTCTCGCTTATTGAGAGAAGGGACGAAGAAAAGATACGATCAATTTTCGACCGAGAGGAAGAAATCGATATTAAAGTGAAAGAAGCCACTGAAAGACACCTGGAAAGATTTCACATGGGAATCTGCCAGGCTGCGGTTGGTCCGATTTTTCTCGAAATACTATTAAATCTTGAAAGGATATCGGATCACTGTGAAAATATTGCCGAGTACTGCGAGAGTTTGAAAGAATAACTCTGAATCTCCCCGCAGAACAAATATTAGCCGGACGATGAGGTAGAGCGATAATGGAAAAGAGAAAGGTGAAACAGCTCATTGAACAGATTATTTCTTCAATGATCGAGCTTCGACAAGATATTCACGCCAACCCCGAACCGGGATTTAAAGAATTTGAAACAGCCGGAAAAGTCCTGCAAAAACTGGAGGAGATTCCGGATATACATATCAGAAAAAATATCGCCGGGACAGGAATAGTAGCCACCATGGGAAGGCATAAATCCGGCCCCTGCGTTGCTCTTCGCGCCGATATGGACTGCCTTCCAATACAGGAAGAGACGGACAAACCTTACGCCTCCAAGCGACCCGGATATATGCATGCGTGCGGACACGATGGTCACACTACCTGCCTGGTTGGTGCCGCGATTGTCCTGGCAAAAAATCAGGACGAACTACAAGGGCCGGTAAAATTCATCTTTCAACCCTCTGAAGAGTTCGATGCCGGGGCACAGCGAATGTGCCGGGAAGGGGCACTCGAAGATCCGAAGGTGGATGCGATATTCGGCCTCCACTGTTACTCGGGAAGCGGGCTTCAGCTTGGAGAAGTCGCCGTTTGTAAAGGTTCGGCAATGGCGGGAAGCGGAAATTTTAAAATCACCGTCCATGGGAAAGGAGGACATGCGGCATATCCTCACATCTGTATTGATCCTATCTTCGTCGGTATGCAGATAGGCAATGCCCTCCAATCTATTGTGTCCCGATCAACAAATTCGCTCAAAAGCGCAGTCGTAACCGTGGCAAAATTTCATGCCGGCACGGCTACAAACATCATTCCCAACCAGGCCGTCATGGAAGGAACATTTCGCGCCCTTTCACCAAAGGTACTTAAAAGAACCGCAGAACAGATCAAAGAGTTATCAAAGCAGACCGCCAAAGCATTTGGAGCCGATGCCACCGTCACAATCGAAGAAGGGTATCCTGTCCTCGTAAACGATGAGAAAAGTACAGCTATTTTCGAGAAAATTTCAAAGGATATTATAGGGGGAAAACAGGTCAAGGCAAACCATCCCCCCCTGATGGGCTGTGAAGATTTTGCCTATTATGCCGAACAGATTCCCGGAACATTCTGGTTTCTCGGTATCAGGCCTCCAGAAGCTGAAAACTATCCGCGCAATCATCATGCGAAGTTCGATTTTAACGATGATGCGCTTGCTATCGGAATAGAGATGCACTGCGAGATCGCGCGACGTTTCGCCTCCCTCTGGGGGAAATAATACAAAAGAATTTTTGAAGCTCCCCGCAGCAAGCAGCAATGATTAATCAGCTACGTTTATAGTCACTGTGAAAGTTTGCGCGGTTTCTCCACCAACCCATGGCCGTTTATAAATAAATTCCAGGTTTGTCTTTCCTTGCTTCTCGGCAATAAATTCAAAAATATATTTTCCCCCGACACCAACTCGCCAAAAATTATCGGAGCCAGATATAAATTTTTTACTAATCAATCTGATCACATCTGAGTTTATGTCTTGTACTGACCATGCAAATCCGGTTGTAGGGTTCCCTTGCAAGCTTATGATGATCTTTTGATCGGTTAAAACCTTTACAACCGTATCGTTAGCACCTTCATTTAGCTGTATTAGTTCCTTTGTTTTGTTGCTATCGTTATTATTTACATTATTAGCGCATCCTATCGACACAAAAGCCAAAATAATTAAAAACAGATTTTTCATAATTCTTCCTGAATTAACTAGTCTTGCCAGACTGAACGTCTTCAATTCCCAGCCAAATCTTAGCGGTGTCTATATCACCGAAAACAATGACAATCTCTGGTGAGTGTAACATAACCATCTTCTCATAAAATTTCGCCAGATCCCAGGTGTGGGCACTTGAGGACTGCACAACGATAGCACAGCGATGAGGGACATGACGATTCTTGAGCTCTGCTCTACGCTGAAACACTCTTGATATGTCTCATCCTTTGTAATGTTCCTGAGAGCGTCATTTTGTATTTCCAGCAGTTCAGAAACTGGTGGCTTTATCCTGTCGAAGGAAGATTGTTATTTTTATTCGCTCGCTAACCCCGCCGCAAGCAGCGGGGAATGCGCTCGCTGTTCAGTTCAATTGGCATGTTATCTTCCTGTCAGCCTAATGTTTGTTATCTAATAAAGTGGAGTTTACCACCGAGATTGAATGCCCCGTAAGCTGACGGTGGAAAACCTTTCTCTTTGACCACATCTCGTGCTATCAACCATGCCTTCCCGATATCCCCGCTACGCAAGTTTTCATGTAAGGCGTTCATGAAAATTTGAGTCGGTTTATCAGCCACCGGCCATAAACTGCTGACAACCGAATGAGCACCTCCCATATAAAAACTTCTGGTCAGTCCGAGTAAATCATCGCCGGAAATAACCTGCCCCATGCCGGTTTCACAAGCTGAAAGAACAACCAGATGGGATTGAATTGGATTTTTAAATAGCTTTTCTGCGGTTAAGGGAAAAGCCTTGCTACCATCGGTCAAAATTAAAGATGACTGCAGAGGATAGACGGGATCATAAATTGCGTGAGTCGCAAAATGAAGGACTTTAACCCCTTCGCCTACATCAGAACGAAGGTTCTCTTCGGTCGCCTTCTTACCAATCAAGGGGTTGGTATTATAAAGTCTTGCAACCGTTTCTGCTTCTAATTGAGCACCTGGCAGCTGTGGAAGCAGTCCGCCGAAATAAGGGTCACCGATCAGGCTTGCCTGTTTGGTTGAACCTTTGAATGTTTTTGGGGTTCGAACCACCCATCCTCCTATAGGCAAAACAGAAATTGGAAAATCTATATCAAATGCCGCCCAAGGAATAAAATGGAAATCTCCACTGGGCACAACATAGGCAGACCGAAATTTCCCCCACTTCGCTATTTTAAGATTTTTGCGAAGTATTTCAATAGTAGCATTCTGGGTAACAATATCAGTTTCCATAATACTTTGTGTAAACGCTTCTATATTAGCGCGCAATTCTGAAACGTTCAGGTCAAGCGTTTCGAGATGCACATTCTTGCTGCTGATGAACATAAGGCAGATAGGTTCATTTCCAGTTACCGGTAGCGTATAGATTATTACTTGGCCGTCAGCTAAACAAGCCTGTACATCTTTCAATTCTATTGCAGAAACAGCAAAGGCGTCTGCCAGTTCAGGATCACGTTGCCGAAGCTTTGCCACAAGTGCAACCCGTTTTTTGAGAAAGGCGATTTCATGGTTAGTTTCAATATTTATTTTGCTGGCAATGGCGTTCTTTTTCTGCCTTTCAACCAGGATTTTACGATCAAGCTCCCGAATTTCAGCGGTAATCTTCTGTTCACGACCGGATGCAACGACTCGATTGGCCATCATGGCGACAAAAGCCCTTGCATGGCCTCGTTCCAGATCCTTAAACAGAGTATCGAAGTCCTTTTTTCTAATATCGATCTTGACTAGATTTTCAGTAATGGCTTCTTTCCCTGCGCCGAATCGTACTTTGGCTTTATCAGTGGCCATGGTGCCGGAAATGAGATCAACAACCGTTTGTGCACGTCGAAAAGATTTTTCTGCTTCTTTCCATCGGTCAAGCTTTATGAGTGCCTGACCACGCTGAAGTTCAAGACGCCAGATGAAATTCAACAACTCAGCTTTTTCCGCTAATTCTAGTCCGGCACCAGCCTGTTCTACAACATCTTCATAACGACCTGCCACTAATAAAGCCTGGGTTTTAAAGGCCTTGGCCAAAACTTTACCGGCAAGGTATCCCATTGCATCGAAATATTCCTGTGCATGTTCGAACATTTCTTGGGCCCTTTTGGAATCGGGATTCTGCGACATGAGAACCATCCCGAGAGCGGCCAAGGTAAGTCCCCTGTCGTAAAACAATTCTTGATAAGCTGGAAAATACAGACCATACAGCGGATGTCGATTTACGAACATTACGTTGTTCATGGTTTGATTTGCCAGTTCAAGCCATGGTATTGCATCCTCGTATAAATCTTTAGCAACCAGAGCTAAACCTAAAATCATCGTGGCACGTACATGGGAAGCGGTTATATTAGCTAAATTTACCTGATCCAATGGTGGTGAATTGTAAGTGGTTGGAAATCTCCAGTCCCCAAGGGCATTGATGATTGGAACAACATCTGTTATCGCTCCATCGATATCGCCGGCCCAGTATCGGATCTCGGCACGGACAGCCCAGGAACCGAAATTAGATCCCATGATAATATTCTCCAGTTTTTCTAAATTCCTCGTTTCCTTCTCCGCAAGATCGTTGCGCCCCATCATAGATAGAATCATGACTTTCAGGTACGAAGCTTGCCATTTCAGTTTGGGATCATCGTTGGGATTGGCAAGCATTTGATCAGCAACCTTAATAGCCTCATCACCTTTTCCACACAGATACAGATTGCTGGCCTCTTCAAATTTCGGCGTCACCTCGAAATTGAAGTAATGTTTGTCTCCTGCTTTGGGAGGAGAAAACCTGGGTGGCGGAACATAGAACTCCAGTACACCAAGTTTTAATTTAGGCGGAGGAAGGCTTTTAAGAAAACCTTTTCTAAACCTTTTCGGACGAACACAAATCCCCCGTCCGCCTCTCATAGCCATCAAAGCGGACCTGGTCCCATCTTTATTATTACTGGAAAGCGTTGATTCAGCCAAAGGAATCTCTTCATGTTCAGCCAATGGTTCAACTTTTGGTGCATATTTAGCGATCGGAATGGGACAAATGGGAACAGCGGAGCAGCTATTTAAGTAAATAAGGAAAGGTAATATGAACAGGAGCGGAAAGGATCTCCTTAAAAAAAATGGCATTTGTGAAATCATGCTCTTGATTCTCATATTCACATCTCTGGATAGAATTTAAAAGCATTAAAAAAATTTTTTAAATGTTTTCTTTTTGTTAAGGTATAAAATGATGGGAATTCGGCACATATTGTTGCCTCTTTTCTTCGGGAAACAGATATTCTGTCCCCTAAATTTTCACACTCCTTCCTTCAAAAACCATCCTCATAATGCCGAACTAAGCAGCGGATTCTAATATTTGGTGACACCTTACCTGTTTTTGTTCGATAGAAATAAGTATGGCGTCTCCATAAATGTCTTTACTTCGTGACAGAGGTGCGGCTCATATTTGTTAGGCATGTTTCTTCCCGGGAAAATATCGCCCCACAACTTTTTGAACTTTTGTTAACCACTCCTGGCGCTGGTCGAGCGTGCTGGTTACAATGACATTGAACATTTCGCGATAAAAGTCCCCTACTCCACAAAGACCGAAGATACAGTCCTTCCACAGCAGTTCGAGCGGGTCACCAAATACCTTTGTTTCCCGCTCGGTCGGCGTATTAGAGGTATTGAATACAAGAGCGGCCTTCGCTTTCAGCAAACCAATCGGTATCCCTTCGCCCATATCTCCTTCCAAAAACTGATAAGCAACACCGGGACGAAACACTCTGTCCACCCATCCTTTGAGGATCGCCGGGGGCTGTCCCCACCAATTTGGATGCACGATGATGATACCATCAGCATTTGATATCTCTTTGCAATGTAACTCCACTTCTTCAGGCAGTGGCACTCCCTCGGGAATTTCGCCGGCGGAAAGAATCGGGTCAAACCCTTCGGCACACAAATCATGAAAAACAACTTGATACCCATTCCGCTTCAATTCGGCAATGGCTGCTTGCGCAATAGCATGATTGAAACTTTGGGGGCCGGGATGAGCCAGTATTACAGAAACCTGCATTATCTTGAAATTCCTGTTCTCTCGTTGTTGCTATATCTTTGTGAGGTAAGCGCCTAACGGCTGAACTCCCCAACCTGAAGCTTCATTCCGGGTCGGATGCTTTTGTATCAAATATTCCGATCTGATTTCCCAGACGCACCCGTATGGCACCTGAATTGTATCTGTCCGGCTCGAAAGCGATGATTACCAGTGAACCCCCGTACAAAAAATGTCCGAGCTCATCTCCTCGTTTGACGGGCACCGGCTCGGTTACATTTGCAAACCGTTTATTAAATACGATTGAGCTTATCGTATTTAAGCCGACCGGGATTACGGCGACATGTCCATATTTGCCCGTATCGATGATGAAATAGCCCCGCTTGAAATTTTCGAACTGGCTGAAATCCGTGCCGTAATAACCCACATTTCCATTAGGCGGCGCCCAGGCGGGAAAATTATCGTACCCGAAGAAGGCACCCTCTATTATCCTGGATTCCACCATGTGACCACCGACAGGAGAGTGATAGTGATGATAGGTGTTAGGCATCAGGACACAAGACAGCGCCGTGCCGCCAATGAATTTATCCGCGTACTTAGACCCACCCAGCATATCGCTTATGTTTAATGCCTGATTGCCCTTGGTGGGTATCAGTGTTTTGGCGTCAGTTATTTTCTGAGGAATCGAGTTTATTATGGCATCCGTTGGCGCGGAAATCACATAATCACGATCGGGCATTGTTTGCGGGCGGCTCTTGTCCTGATCTTTAAGCGTGCGTGCGAAGAACGCATTGAATGATTGAAACCCGCCATCCGGCGCGCTTGGATCGGGTATATTGTAATCCTCTTTCTCAATCCTGACGTCTTTTAACCAATTCGCGATCCGGCCAGTGGAGGCTTCACTGTCCATGAACGTGCCCCTCTGTCTCGCGAAATCCTGTATAATTTCCCGCCCCGGCGACTTCTGCACAAAATCCACGCCATATTGATTCTTATAGTAGAAACATAAAAATTGCTCAATATACTTTAAGCCTGTATCGTGGCTTCCGGTAGCCTCCGGGAGAAAGGTCGACCACTCATTCAGAAAAACGACCAGGTCGGAAAATTTCTTGCCTATCCATGGATTACCATCAGGATATTCCGGTGGCAACTGCTGCATGTTTGCAAAAGCAGAATCCAGCAAGGCCTTAAACCTGGTATCATCCTTTGAATAATACGCTTTCTCAAGCTTACTGATTGATTCGTAACATGGGCTTTTAGGATCTGCCAGAAATGTTTGGGCGTAAACCGCCGAACACATCATGACACTCAAAAGCCCGGCTAAGATAATCTTTAGTGTAAATTTTTTCATCGTAAATTACTCCTTATGAGTTTAGCTCAGGTGAATCTCAGATTCACCGTTGCTAACGCTATAATTTAATGGGCAGTATACCTCTTTTTCGAAGAAAAGAGGCAAGAATATGTATACTGTTTCCCGAATATCCAAAATCGTTATGACATAGCAGCTGAACTTTTAAAAATGATGCTGATTTTACCATATCAATTTCCTACATGCAATTTAGGGGAATAAATAAAGATGACTCAAGAGCAAACTTGACCCTCCCCCTTTTTATCCGTCTGCTTGACCTCAGCGAGATTTTCTCAGTTTGACCGGTTCGAGCTTCCGTTTTCGAATCTTGAGGTTGAGCATTTCCACACACACCGAGAATCCCATGGCGAAATAGACGTATCCCTTCGGAATATGAAAATTGAGACCTTCGGCCACCAGGGTTACGCCGATCAGTATGAGAAAGCTGAGGGCGAGCATCTTGATCGTCGGATGGGTGTCGACAAAATCGCCTATCGGCCGGGCCGAGAACATCATCACGACGACGGCAATGACAATGGCAAGGATCATGATCTGGACGTGTTCTGCCAGACCGACGGCGGTGATGACCGAGTCAAGAGAAAAGATGATATCGAGCACCATGATCTGGACCAGAACACCGGCAAAACTCACCGCCATGCGACCCATCTCATGAACCTCGACACTTTCAAGACTGTCGTGGATTTCGAATGTACTTTTTACGAAGAGAAACATTCCCCCGGCGATGAGGATGATATCACGCCCGGAAAATGTATGGGACAGCAGTGTAAACAAAGGTTTTGTCAGTCCCATCACCCATACGATTGAGAGAAGAAGTATTATCCGGCTGATCATCGCCAGGGCGAGGCCGATAACGCGTCCTTTCTGACGCTTCGCCGATGGAAGCCGGGCAACGAGGACGGAGATAAAAATGATATTGTCGATACCCAGAACAATTTCGAGTGCCGTCAGCGTCACCAGGGCAACCCATGCCTGCGGTTCAAATAACCATGCCATACTTTACTCCTTATTATATGTAGTTAGGTAAAATTGGGAACAGGTTCAATCCTTGAATAAAAAATTGGCGGAAGTGCATAAGAATCGAACCCACTTGATCTAAAATATATATGAATAAAACAATATACTTATATTACGTAAATTTTCCAGGGTTAAAGTTCAGTTAAAGATTAATTCATGTTGACCGGGAGCGCACCTGCAAGCCCCGCCCTGTGGGCGGGGAGCTTCACTTCTTCCTGAAGTTATCAGCCTGAAGATTTATCAACATATGTGTTCTTGCAAATGGTAATCAACGTTTCTTGAAAAATTAGCGGTTGCAGAGTTGTTGAATCTTCATGTGATGATTTTCGTCAAAAATCGAGCGGGCTTTTAGCCTCTTTTATCGTCAGACTTTTGATTGTATGAGTATAGTTCTAACATCACTGTGTCTCAATAATTCCTGAATAGTGCGTATATCATAAGGCAGATTAAGATGAATCACAGATCTTCAAGCGGGCTGATCACACCTTCGCCGCCGCATCACATCACGCATATCATTCAGAATATTACTTTTACTTGACATAGCTTTCTTCCTGTTTTATCGTTTTTCTAATATCTTAGAAAGGGTATACTATATTGAACTGAATAGCGAGCGCATTCCCCGCTACTAGCGAGCGAATAAAAAATAAACATTTTCCTTACCCCGATAAACGGGATAAGTGCGTTAACGAAATTATTTTATGGCAGAAAATAATTTCTAACTTACTAAACAGTCGGAGATTCCCCGCAACTTGTTGCGGGGAGATTCAATATTGGAAACAAGCAAATTTGCCTGTTTGTCGGTTCAATATCAGGATATCAGGCAAAATTGCCTTATATGTAAATGTTGATCAGGCTTCGCTCCGCTCAGCCTGATCAACGCCGGGATGGGCGGTTCCCGCTCCTATCCCATTGCCATCGGGTTCCGCTTCGCTCCGCCCGATAACAATGGGATGGAGCAGCGTACTCACCTGCGAATCGGCGCAAGCGCCATTCACAGGTTGCGCCGCCGCTCATCCCGGCGTTAGGCAGTGACCGAATCTATTCACACCCATAAGGAGATTTTCTGCAATGGATATTCCACGGATCTTCAACATCACCGAAAGTGCTCACCGCATCCATAACCCGTTCACACCCGAAAAGCTCGCCACTCTCGGCGCGGCGCTGCGTCTGGAAACGGGGACCCGAGTGCTCGACCTCGGCAGCGGTTCGGGCGAGATGCTGTGCACCTGGGCACGCGATTACGGAGTCATCGGCACCGGCATCGACATGAGCCAGTTGTTCACCGAGCAAGCGAAACTCCGCGCTGAAAAACTCGGTGTCGCCGATCAAGTCAAGTTCATCCATGGCGATGCTGCCGGCTTCGTCTCTGACGAGAAGGCCGGTGTGGCAGCCTGTCTCGGTGCCACGTGGATCGCTAGGGGAGTCGTCGGCACCATCGAGCTTCTGGCGCAGAGCCTCCGCCCCGGAGGAATCATCCTCATCGGCGAGCCCTACTGGCGGCAGTTACCGCCGACGGAAGATGTTGCCAGGGGGTGTCTTGCCGGCTCAATCTCCGACTTTCTCCTGCTTCCGGAACTTCTCGCGTCTTTCGGCCACCTCGGCTACGACGTCGTGGAAATGGTTTTGGCAGACCAAGACAGCTGGGACAGATACGAGGCGGCCAAGTGGCTCACCATGCGCCGATGGCTTGAAGACAATCCCGACGACGAGTTCGCGAAAGATGTTCGAGCCAAACTAACCTCGGAACCCGAGCGCTACGCCGCTTACACGCGTGAATACCTGGGCTGGGGCGTGTTCGCGCTGATGACGCGGTGATGAGGGGATTACCGGGCGACTCAGAAAGTGGGGAAAATCCAATCATGCCTAATCGGGTAAGGGGGAAGTTTCTCTCTCCCCCTCCCCACAACACCCCGCATGCGGGTCCGCACAGGGCGTTTCACCGAACTTATCGGGCAGTAGCCGGATAATGAATGTTCACCCATATTTTCTT
>Ga0268276_1000379_pt1 | contig 52893 bp, 34 predicted proteins | sample saktaG_4_FD_190145 | JGI IMG/M metagenome (GOLD analysis project Ga0268276, IMG submission 190145) | Saline water microbial communities from Sakinaw Lake, British Columbia, Canada - sak_2010_1_5_45m | ecosystem: Environmental > Aquatic > Non-marine Saline and Alkaline > Saline ...
GCCAAACCAACCCGTCGCCACGACGCGGACCGCTTTGCCTCTCCCGTCGCGCCTGAAATCTGCGATCCGTCGCCGCCCGCAAGAGCCTGCGCGCCCCGCCAGCCTCCCCACTGTCTGAATCGCAGGGCCTTCAGAATGCCCCTTTCTTGCAATCCTGGATTGTGTTACGATTCCGGGCCTTTGGAACCCAACACGGACATTTTCGCCGCGGCATAGAGCGTGGACGAACAAAAAAGGATGCATCATGCAGAAATCACGCGCTTCATGGATGAAAGACGGGGCATTCGGGGTGATGGTTCACTGGTGTGTACCGAAGACGCCGCCGCAATACGGAAAGCGCATCGAGGATATCAACAAGGCTGCGGACCGGTTCGATCTCGACCGATTCATCCATGATTTCCGCCGCACCAAGGCCGACTGGCTTATCTTCACAATCGGTCAGACCTCCGGGTACGCCAGCCCGAATAGCGTCATCGACCGACTGGTCGGTCCCGGCCACTGCACGCGTCGCGATCTGGTCCTGGAGGTCGCCAAGAAAGTCAAGAAACTCGGCCGCCGTTTTATCGCCTACATGCCACCCGTGCTTCGCAAGAAAGACTTCCCTTTCGGTCCTGTTGACCTGTCCGAGCAGGAATTCCAGTTGCAGCACGCGGCGGTGATCGAGGAGTACGCGCGGCGGTTCGGCAAGCATCTGGACGGCTGGTGGTTCGACGGAGGATCCACCGCTCCGGAATACCGCGATGCGATGACCCTGAAACTCCGTGCCGCGCGCGCCGGCAATCCTGATGCGGCCGTGACGTTCAACAACGGATCCATCTGCCTGGGTCTCTCCCAGCCGCTGATCCCGGGTCAGGATTACCTGTCCGGTGAATCGGAATTCCTTCTGAAAGGCAAACTCCGCTACGGACGCGGGACAGACATTCTGACGCCCCTGCCCAAGGGGAAGGCCTCGCAAAAGCCTGCCATGGGACGCGGCATCACGGATTGCACGGGACATGTTTGCACCCTGTCATTACCGCAACCACCGGCTCTCTGCATCTGGCACGCCTTGCTACCGATCGACTGTATGTGGGAAACGGGGATTCCGTTTAACCTCGACTGGCAAAGTCCGGCCTTTCCGTGGATTGCCCCCAAGCGCCACAAGATGGAAAAGCCGCTTTACACCGTGGACCATCTCGAAACCGTCGTGCGCGATTTCAAGTCCGTGGGCGGCGGCGTCACGTTCAACGTCGGCATCTTCCAGGAAGGCGGGCTTGGCCCGGATACGGTAGCTCAACTCGCGCAACTCGCCAGACGTCTTTAGATCCTTAATGTTACGACTGGCCGGCACGATGGACGTGCACCATTGCCGGCGCATCGTCATGGGCGGGCGGGAGTGTATTTCCTCAAGACACCGGGATCGAAAAGGGTTGTCGCGGCATATCCGAAATCCGCGTTCAGCACCACTTCTTCGGCTTCAATCTTTTCACCGTCTTCCAGCTCCACGCCAACCGCTTTGCGGCCTTTGACCAGCACCCGCTTGACCGGGCGCGAACAGTGCACAACCGCCCCGTTTCGGGCGGCCACCCCGGCCATCGCCTCCGAAATGCGGCTCAACCCGCCGGTAACATGGAAAATCCCGTAGGCGTGTTCAATGTACGGAATCATCGCAAACAGGCCCGGACATTCCCACGGCGACATCCCGAGATACTTGGACTGGAAGGTGAAAGACAGGGCAAGCTTTTCGTCGCCGAATACCCCGACCATGATATCAAACAGGGACCTTCCCAGACCGAGCGACGGAATGGCTTTAAGCAGGTCCGGATGCAGGAGGGTCACTACTCCTCTGCCTTCATCACGTCTTGGAACGCCAGTATGTGCGGCTTCATATCTTCAATCAGTCTGGCATCCGGCCTGCAACGCAAGACCATGCCGTCGAGATACATCATGCTCTTGATAATTGAAAACATTCCCTTCTCAAAAACCATTCCGCAGTTTACGGCAAGCTTGATGGTCTCCATCATCTGACGCGTCAGGCTTACTTCGGATACGGACCTGCCCTGAAAATCCCTGTAGAGCGACTTGAACCTGTGTTCAAACTTTTCGAGCCTGCCTCCGGTGATCCCTGTTTCTGCCATTTCATTCATCCGCCTCACACATTCCGAATAGTCGTAGTCGCAAAGAGCCACGAAGAAATGGAACAACCCGCGCCGTATGCGTCTGCCAACCCGGCTGACAGCGCCCGTGTCGATGAGGCAGAGAGTGCCGTCAGGCCGGAGCATGATATTACCGGGATGAATATCGCCGTGAAATACGCCCGGCGCAAACAGAAACAGGCCGTGGATGCCGAACAACTGCAGCAGTTTTTCGTATGGTAGGTCGCCCCGCGCCAGCAGCCTGTCAAAGGTGGCCCCTTCAACAAACTCACCGACCAGAATCCCGGGGCCGGACAGTTCAGGATACAGTTTGGCGAAACGGAGCGCAGAAAGGTCGTACTTCCCGCTGTAGGCCGCGGCTATCGCCTTCAGCGTCTGCTGGCCTGCTATCTCGTTGCGCAGGTCCAACTCGTTGATCGTGTATTCCTCTATGTGGGCAAGCACACCCAGTGGATCGAACACCTTGCGCAGTTTCGGATAAAAAAACAGCACCACCCGAAACAACCGGCGAAGCCGGGCGAGATCGAATTCATACTATATCCGCAGAAATCAATGGGCTGCTCACGTAATCAATCCACTGGATAGATCATCTCGATTTCAACCGCGATGCGATTCGTACCCACTTCAAATTCCGATCCCTTGAATTTTGGCAGCCCGGATTTAATTCCGCCGGCCTGTATAGTGCATAGCCTTCTTTTGGCCTTCAGGATTTCCAGAGAGGTAATCCGGTTTGCTCATCAACGTCACGTATGTAGACCGCCCCCTCAATGCGTTGGATCATATACTCACAGGCGAATATGATCGTGCCTGGCGCCAGATGGCCACCGTACGCTTTCCCGTCACGATCTCCGAGCGTGACATGCGCATGAATCATGGGCTTGTCATCCCTGATCGACACATTGCCGGTGAGATTCGTGATTTCCAGGGGCTGATCCAGGGTCATGAATTCGTATTCATGGTTGGCCTGATTGTAAAAGCCGATCCGGGCTTTTTGAACTGCGCCTATCGCTTCGATACGACCACACGTCACATCCTTTTCCAAACACAGCGCCGTCAGTTCGCTCAACAGATCAGCGCCGTAGGAAAGTCTTCCTACAAAGCCTTTGCCGAACTCAACTTGTCGTATCATCATATCCTGGGCTCCTTCTTTTCAGCCGAACGCGCGCCAGCACCCGTGCCTGCACCGAGATAGGCAGACGGGGCGCCATGTTCCGTGATCAGGACAGGGTCTTTCGAATTGATGCACGTCTGCCTGTATTCGCGTAGCCTGACGTTTCCGTGTTGACACACGTTCCGTTCACGTTGCCCGTCACTATAATGATACACCGCTCAGGTAGCAAGCCTGCAATTCTAACACCGGCAGCCGCTATCAGGATCCAAATCGGGATCGGGATCGGGCTTGGGATCGGGGTCGATTTCGATACCGATTTCGATACCGATGAAAGCAGGACGGCATAAATACTTAGGCGCTTGCAAAACCTTCGGTTTGTGAAAACGGAGGGTTCAGGGTTCGGGGTTCAGGCCACTTTGCTGGCCATCATGGTCTCGCCATCGCACGCCTTCGGAAAATCTATGCTCCGGACGGCACGTTTCGTGCTACACTGTTTGGGAGCAGATTTTTGATCATCAAGGAGATAGCGGCATGAAGAAACAACCACGCAAGATGCACCGCCCGCCGCGCCACGCGCGCGCGCTGTCAGCGGTTCTGATCTGCTGCGGCCTGCTGGTGGGCGCGAGCATGGTGCAGGCGGAGGGTCTGCGAATCGAGAACGTGAAGGCGGTGCAGCGGGATGATATCTCCGCGACGGTCAGCTTTGACATCACCTGGGAAAGATCCTGGGGCCACGGGATCTTTCACGACGCGGCCTGGGTGTTCTTCAAGGCGCGGGCCGACGAGGCGTCGGGGTGGCAGCACGTCCGGCTGGCGGCGGACCAGGTATTGAACCCGGCCGGCTACGGCCAGGAGCCGGGCGGCACACCGCTGACCTTTGTCGTGCCGGACGGCGAGGACGGCTTTACCGGCATGTTCGTGCGCCGCGCGACGGACGGGGTCGGTCTGGTGCGGGCAAGCCATGTCACGGCCGTGTGGGACCTGCAGGACGTCACGAGCATCACGGACATCGCCAAGGCGCAAGTCCGCGGGTGCGGGGTCGAGATGATCTACGTGGCCGAGGGGCCGTTCTACCTCGGGAAGGGCAACGAGACGCCGGCCCAGTTCGCCGGCCTCGGATTCGGCGGAATGGAACTGAACTGGTTCTACAAGTTTTCACGCCGAGACGATCGCGCCTACACCCCGTCTTTCCCGTATACACGGTCGTGGCGCCACGTCCATTGGGGGGTGGGCTACACGCCGGATAATCTGCCCCCCTACAAAGTGACGAGCGCGGACGCCATTCCGACGGGAAAACAGAAGGGACGCCTGTGGGCCGTGGGCTTTACGCCGGAGGACAACGGCGAGATTCCCGCCGCCTTCCCAAATGGGTACAACGCGTTCTACAGCATGAAGTTCTGCTGGATCACAGCGGGGCAGTATGCCGACTTCCTGAACACGCTAACCGACGCGCAGGCAAAGCCGCGCTACTACACCGGCGGGCATGGCACGGCGATCAAACGGACCGGAAAATCGCCGAACACCACCTACGCGGCATCGAATCCGGATCAGCCTTGCCCGTGGCTGTCGTGGATGGACGGCGCGACGTTCGCGGCCTGGGCCGGGCTTCGTCCGTTGACGGAACTGGAGTATGAAAAAACCAGCCGCGGGCCCAAGACTCCGGTGCCGAACGATGCGGATAACGTGTTCTGGGGCATGATGGGTCAGGGCACCCGCCAGTATGAGCGCGCAATCTCGGTGGCCGACGCCACGGGCCGCGCGTTCAAGGGAACCCACGGCCGCGGTACACCGGAATTGCCCGCAGACTGGCCGGCGGCGCCGGCGGACTTCCTGATGTCGGGCCAGATCCCCGGCATCATCTACCGGGGCGATTACTTTATTGCCTCCGGATACATTCCCAGCTACCTGCTCACGGGCGGGCGTGTCGGCATGGTCCTGGCTCGCTCGGATCGATCCGGCAACGCTTACGCCGGCTGGCGTGGCGCGCGTTCGGCGCCCCGAGGCGACACGGACATGAAACCGCTGGACCGGCCCGTGGATCCCACGCCGGTCTCGTTGGCCCGGATGAAGCAGCCCATGCGGCCAGACGGCGTTCTGGACGAATGGGGCGAGCCCGTGGTGATCATTCAAGATGCCACCACACTCTACCCAACCCATTTGCGGTATCCGTCGATACACTGCGCGGACCCGTGGCGCGGACCTGCGGATATGAGCATCAAGTCTTTTCTGGGTTGGGATGGCGAAGCCCTCTGCATTGCGGCGGAAGTGACCGACGACCGGCAGTTCAACACCCAGCACGGTGAGTGGCTTTTTGACGGCGACGCCATGCAGGTGGGGCTGGTGAATGCGGACGGCATGCAATGGAACGTCGGCTTGGCGTTGACCGAGGAAGCAGGCGTCGCGTTCCACCAATGGTCGGCTCCAGATGACACACTGCTGCAAACCGCCACGTATGCCGTGGTGCGGGATGACGAGGCGCGCGTGACCCGCTACGAACTCCGCCTGCCGCTGAGCAGTCTCGGTCTCACTCCCGGCTCCGCGTGCAGCTACTACCTGATGTTCTTTGATGACGACAGCGGCAACGGCAGCCGCTACCGGTTCCAGTGGGCTCCGACGGTGGCCGATCCCTTCAAGCGGGATCAGTTCCCGCGAGTGGTGTTGGCAGAGTGAGGAGATGAATATGTGTGCAAAACAGAATGAATGCAAGGTGAATCATAAGGGGTCCCCCACCCTCTTCTGCTGCCTGTTGCTGGCCGGTGGCATGGTGCGTGCCGACAACATCACGGTCGCCAACGTGACGTTGGTTTCGGCCTCGCCCACCGAGAGCATCGTCCAATTCGACATTGCCTGGGACAACTCCTGGAGGACGGTGTTGAAGGCGGATGATGCGTCGACCGAGAACTGGGACGCGGCCTGGGTGTTTGTGGATTACCACCTGAAAGAGCAGAGCGGCGCATGGCGCCGCGCAACGCTGGCGAAAGACGGCCATCAAGCGCCCGCCGACGCGACGATCGCCGTCGGAACAAGCGGGGCCGACGACGCCGCGTTTGGCGCGGGGGTCTTTATCCACCGCAGCGCCGTCGGCGAGGCCGGACCGAACGACTGGAAAGGCGTGAAACTGCGTTGGCTGCACCCGCCTTCGGACGAAAGCTCCGGCGCGGCAGGCGAGACCGGCGCTATCGACACCAACACGACGATCCCGGAGGTCACGGCCATTGAGATGGTCTACGTGCCGCAGGGGGCGTTCTGGGCCGGGGATGGACTAACGACGCGCGGCCGCTTCACCAAAACGCAGATCACGCAGGCTGACCCGACCACGGATGGGGGGCGCCCGGCAGGGGCACTCGCGCCGGAGAATGGCAATACCCTCTGGCCCAACGGCTACAAGGGGTTCTACTGCATGAAGTCCGAGATTACGCATCGGGATTTTCTGCGGTTTCAGAAGGCCCTTGCGGATCCCCGTTTTGCCCTCTACCCGCCGCGCAAGGATTTGACTGATCCGCCGGACCGGAATGCGCCCCGCGGCTGGCTTTCCTGGCATGATGGCGCAGGTTTTGCGGCCTGGGCCGGGTTGCGGCCGATGACGGAACTCGAGTACGAGAAGGCGGGCCGCGGGCCGCTCGCGCCCGTGGCCGGCGAATACGCCTGGGGCAGCACCAACCGGTTGCCGGCGGCCGTTGCCGCGGCGGCGGCGTCCAACAGCGGCGTCAGCCGCGAGCAGACGGGCGCGTCCTTCTGGGGAATTCTGGATCTGAGCGGCGGCCTGTGGGATCGCGTGGTGACACTCGACGATGCCCGGGATTACCCGACTGACCAGGGGCGGAGATTCCGCGGCACGCACGGGACGGGGTCGCCAGACCTGCCGGACGACTGGCCGGACACGGAAGGCAATGGCGCGGGCTTCCGTGGCGGTGCTGCAGGGCTGGCACCCGTCCACATGGGCATTTCGGACCGCTATTCCGCGGCGTACGGCAACGGCAGCCGCGGGATGCGCAATGGGTTCCGGGCGGTGCGCACCGCGCCGTGAGGGAGAACGGGGATGTCGGACCTGTCTGACGCGTCTGAAAATCAAAGGAGAACAGCAATGAACAGACGAGCGAAGAAGGGCTCATGGCAGGCGCATGGCGTGGCGCCACTGGCGATGATCGCCGGGCTGCTGCTGGGTGTCGGCGCGGCGTACGCGCAAGATCCGGAGAAGGCCTCAGAATCACCGGACGCAAGTGAGGGGCCGGACATGCCGGACGTGGTCCAAGAGTCACTCGTGGCTCCCACAACGACCGAGACGAGCGATTTCCATGCGCAACAAATCATCGATTCCCATGTCGCACCGGTGCCGATGAAACGGGCACGGGTCCAAATCGAAAACGGAACAATCATTCCGCGCGACGCGAAGACGGCGACGCTGACGTTCGATGTTTCCTATCATGGCTGCTTTCGTGGCGATCTCAGCCATGATGCGACATGGCTGTTCTTCAAGGTGCGGGCCGAGGGTTCGTCCGACTGGCAGCACGTCCGGCTGTCGGCGGACAAGGTGATGAATCCGACCGGCTACGGATGTGCACAGGTGAACGTACCGATTGACCTGATGGTGCCCGATGGCGCGGACGGCTTCACCGGTCTGTTCATCCGGTCGGCCGACCATTGTCCGGGAACCACGCTGGACGCCCACGGTGTCACCGCCCTCTGGGATTTCACAGCCAACACGGGCATTACGCAGGATACGAAGGTGGAAATGCGCGCGTTCGCGTTTCGGATGATCTATGTTCCCAAAGGACCGTTCTCGCTGGGTTCGGGAGGACGTGAGATGTACGGCTTCTACCGCTATACCGACGACAAACAGGATACCATGCCGTTCCAGGTGACCAGCCCCGGGGCGATCCCGACCGGAAAATCGGAAGGACGGCTCTGGTCGCGTGGATCGGAACCGGAGGACGGCGGTGAGATCCCGGCGACTTTCCCCAACGGCTATTCCGCTTTCTATTGCATGGCGAGCCCGCTTGACGGAGCTCCCTATGCAGCCTATCTGAACACGTTGACCGCAGAGGATGCGAATAAGCGTTTCTTTGAAGACAAGGTGATCGACCGCAGCGGAAAGGCCCCGAACTACCTCTACTTTGGCTCGTACCGGATGAAATCCAACGGGATATGGGGGTTGTCGTATCTGGATGGCGCGTTATTCTCCGCCTGGGCGGGGTTGCGACCGATGACGGAACTGGAGTATGAGAAGGCCCTGCGCGGCTTTCGCGAGCCAACGCCGGACGAGGCGGGCTACTCGTTTTGGGGGATGAACTTCGGCGGCGGCATTTACAACGGCCAGCCGCGGATGCGGGTTGTGGCGATTCACGATCCGGTGGGCCGCGGGTTCAAGGGCACGCACGGACTGGGAACACTGGCCTTGCCTGCGGATTGGCCGCCTGAGACGGCCGAAGGGATCGCGACGCGCGGTGGATGGGGCGCAGCGGACAAGGCGGGGTTTCAGGACATCTTCCGCACGTCGGATCGCCATCTGAGTGACGTCGACCCGGAACGCCGGACCGGTTTCGGGTGGCGCTGCGTGCGCTCGGCGCCGATCGAAGCGGAGTGGAACACGACCCGCGGCGAGACAGCGGAGGCGGCAGCGACGCGCGAGCCGTGAACAGTAACCATGTCGGACGGGTGGCCCGACACGCCCGACGATCATGCGGAAACGCACATGAGCCGGAAACAACACAACAGAACGGGAGAGGCGCGCGGCATGGCGCGCCTGGCGCTGCTGTGCGGCATGGCGCTGCTGTTGGGCGGCATGACGCAGGCGCAGGCGATTGTCGACATGAACAACCATGGCGTTCGGTTTGGAAACGGGACGATCCTTCCCCGCGACGAAAAGACCGCCATCCTGAAATTCGACATTTTCTTCAACGCCTTCCGCCAGGATCTCAGCCATACTGCCGTCTGGGTTTTCTTCAAGGTGCGGGCAGCGGACACGCCTGTGTGGCAGCACGTCCGGCTGACGGCGGACCGGGTGATGAATCCGACCGGCTACGGCTGTGCGGATGGAAATGCGCCGGTCGATCTCATGGTGCCGGACGGTGAAGATGGATTTACCGGCCTGTTCATCCGGTTGGCCGACCACAGCCCGGGACTCACGCTGGCGGCCCGCCGTGTCACGGCCATCTGGGACTACACGGTCAACACGAACATCACGCAGGATACGAAAGTGGAGATGCGCGCGTTCGCAATCCGGATGATGTATATCCCCAAGGGCCCCTTCTGGCTGGGCTCGGGCGGCCGTGAGATGTACGGTTTTCACCAGTATACAGACGACCAGCAGGACACCCTTCCATTCAAGGTGACCGGCCCCGGCGCCATTCCGACCGGCAAGGAAAAAGGTCGGCTTTGGGCGCGGGGATCGGAACCGGAGGACGGCGGCGAGATCCCGGCGACCTTCCCCACAGGCTATGCGGCGTTCTACTGCATGGTGAACCCGGTCGACGGGATTCCCTTTGCCGCTTATCTGAACACGCTGACTCAGGAGGAGGCGAATGAACGTTTTGCAGGCGATCTGGTGACGCGCACTGAAATGGCCGTGAACGATCACGCGTCCGGCATGGCAACAGGCACCAATTACTTCTACTCCGGCTCAAACCGGAGCAAGGCCAACGGCGTGTGGGATCTGTCCTATCTGGACGGTGCGCTCTATTCCGCCTGGGCGGGATTGCGGCCGATGACGGAACTGGAGTATGAAAAAGCCCTGCGCGGCTTTCGCGATCCGGTGCCGGACGAGGCAGGCTATTCGTTCTGGGAAATCAATTTCGGGGGCGGCATTTACAACGGCCAGCCGCGAATGCGGGTTGTGGCGGTCCACGATCCGGTGGGCCGCGCGTTCGCGGGCACACACGGACTGGGAACGCTGGCCTTGCCGGCGGACTGGCCTCCGGCGAGTGCCGTGGGCGTGTCGACACGCGGCGGCTGGGGCGCACCGGGGGTGGGGTTTCAGGACACCTTCCGCACCTCGGACCGTCACATGAGCGATTTCGACGCGGAACGACGGGCCGGTTATGGGTGGCGCGCGGTGCGCACGGCGCCGATCGAAGCGGAGCGGAACACGATGCGTGATGAGTAGGTAAAGGCAACGAAGAAGCGTGGAAACTGAACAGTTTCTGACAGGTCAGCCCCGTCCGACAACGGGATGGAAGACCATACGAAGCAAACGGGGAAATAACGCATGAAACGAAATTCGGTATGTTTTTTGGCAATGATGGTTCTGGCTGGGGCCGCTACCTCCGCGCGGGCTCAAGGGGCGAATTCCGTGCCCACCTCCTACGGGGAGGCGCGCAATGTGGATACACCCATCCTGCGGGTGCCGTTGCTGACCAAGCCGCCCACAATCGACGGCATCCTGTCGCCGGGTGAATGGGAGGACGCTTCGGCGTTTTCCGGTTTCTGGTATGACATGGACTTCGGAGTTTTTGAATTCCTGGCGCCTGACGAAACGCAACTGCAGCTCTACGCGGGCTATGACAAGGATTACCTCTATTTTTGCCATCGGTCGCCGATCTATCCGGTGGACTCCTGGCTCAGGGCGCGCGGCCGTTTTCCCGACACCCTGATGCATCCGCTCTACGGCATGTTGTTTGACGACCATGCGGAGTTGGAAATCCGGCCGATGGAAGACTTGACGCAAGGGTTTCGTCATGGCTTGCTGCGCTGGGATGTCAACCCGATCGGCACGATCACTGACTGGTACTGGAGCCCGGATAACGGCGAAGACTTCCGCTACAATTCGCGCGCGATCATCCGCACACAGGCCGACGGAAAGCACTGGGTGATCGAATACGCCATTCCGCTGACCTCGCTACGCTATGGCCATTACGCGGGCAAGGGTGCGGACGGTCAACCCCTCGTGGCGATCCCGCCACAGGACGAAACCGCCTACCGGGTCTGGTTTGCGCGCGGCATCGGTGGCGAGGGCACGTTGTTCAACGCCTTTGACGCACACGGCTGGAACACGACCAAAATGAAACTGGTCTTCGACTCGAAATCGCCGATCTTCCAGATCAACGAACTTGGCCCGATCATGAAAGGCATCCTCGACATCCACATGACGGTCAAGAACCACAACACCCGGTCCGAGACCGTGCGCGTCGGGTTTCATATTGAAAACAAGGAAGGCCCCATCTATTCGAGCTACGATTCCGCCGAAATTCCGAACGGAATTCTGGAACTGCGCCCCGGCGAGACGCGCAAGCTCCGGCTGCGCCAGCAGCTCCCCACCCTCACCACGGACGGCGACGTGCTCTGGTTCGATGTCCGTACCCAGGACAGTCCGAGCAAAATCCTGTTTCAAACACGCCTGATCAACTTCCACACGATGGAAGGCGGCATGGCTCGCAACAAGACGTTCCGCGAGCGCCGCATTGACGCCATCGAGAAACTGCGTCCCGAGCGGGTGCCCTATTTTGATCTGCGGGTGGATGTCTCGCCTTACACCAAGCGGCTGGCTGCAGTCGTCGACAGGGGCATCGTGGGCGTCAAGGAAGAGATTATGACGGCCGTGGAAGCGCGGCTGATCGTGACGCGCACGTCCGGCGAGGATCAGGAGGACGTTCATGAATTCTCGGCCCCGATGATCGGCAACTTCGCCACCTTCCTGTGCGATGCGACGAACATCGTCCCGGGCGAGGCCTACGAAGTCACGGTGCTGGCCTTCGACGCGAACATGAAGATCGTCGGCGAACAGACCGAAACGAAACCGTTTCTCAACCTCACGGCCTCCAGCGTCGGGGATACCCCCATCAAGGGCGAGAAATTCCAAATGTTTGCCTGGCAGGGCAAGGAAATGCACGTCCAGAACGGTCCGGGCGATGACCCCGGCGGCCGGCCGGCACAACTCTACATGGAAAAGGGGGATCCCCTCCTGCGCTTCGAACGCTTCCAGAAGACCCCCTGGCTGGATAACAAGATCGGCCTCGAGGATCTCGTCTGGGAGCCGTTTACACCGATCGCGCCGAAAGACAAGGGATTTGACACGCTCAAGCATCGCTTCACGCTCGATGCCTCGGGACTGCCCAAACAGATCGATATCCGCGCGGATCCGCGCGAACTTCCGCTCGAACAGCGCGGGGACGGCACCCAGGTGTCGGACGCCACGCTGCGAATGATCGGCCGCGGCCCGCAGTTGCGCGCGCCGTTGCGTCTGGAAGCGGTGATCGCCGGCAAACGCGTTTCCGCCCAGGTCGTGGCCCCGGCCAAGGCCGTGCGGACCGGAAAGAGCGAGATCGAGTATGCCTCCACGCTCCGTATTGGCCCGCTCAGCGCCGAGTTGCTGACCCGCTATGACTGCGACGGATCCCTGCACGCCAAGCTGATTTACGGCAGCGACGCGCCGGCGAAGATTGATCGGCTTGAACTCGTGGGTGACATTGACGGCATCGTAGACCTGGCGCTCTCCCAAACCTCCGCCGACACCTATACCGGTTCGGACCGCGGCGAGTGCGGGCTCTCCAAGAATCCCGGTGTGATCTGGGACAGCACCCTCACGAAGATGGAGTTGTTCTACAGCCGCTTCATTCCCTGGTTCTGGTTTGGCAGCGCGGACCGCGGCTGGTCGTGGTACAGCAGTGGCGACGAGGGGTGGATGCTGGACAAGGAAGGCTCCACGATGCAATTGGAGCGAGACAAGGCCGGCGACGTGACCTGGCGGGTGATGTTCGTCAACCATCCGGTCGAGGTCGTGGGCCGACGCACGCTCGATTTCTCGATTCTGACGCATCCGGCCAAACCCAAGCCGGAGAATTACCGCCTCTATGCCTGGCAGTACCATGCCGGCGAGGAGTGGCAGAGCATGCTCGAGAACTCGGGCGACGCACAGTTCGAAGACCGGTCACCCCTTTACATCCGCGGTGAAAAAGCGCTGATCGGATCGTGGCATGCCGCGGCTGGCGCGCCGACCAACATACCCTACGAGCAGTGCGCCGCGTGGCGTAAGGACAAACCGCCCTACTTCCGTCCCAACATGATGGAGGGAGGAAGCTTCGACCTGCCCGAACGAAACCGCCTCTTTGAGGACAAGGGCATCTTCTACCTGGAGCGCCTCGTGCGGATCGGCCGATGGGTCGGCTGGTGGTTCGACTCCTGCACCCCGGCGGCGCCGGGATTGAATGTGGCCATGGGGGATGCCTACTTCCGCCCGGTGGCCAACGTCAGTTCCAACGAACTTCCCTGGCAGTCCAACTTCCTGACCACGAACGTGCGCGATCTTTACAAGCGGCTGGCCAAGGTGCATGCCGCCAACAATGTGCCACAGCGCCAACACACGCGCGGCAACAACAGCGCGCGCGTGCTCGAGTCATTCCTGTGGAACAGTGTGCTGCTCAGGCAGACCGGCGCTGAGATCCGGGCCTACGAGATCGATCTGATCACGACGTTTCCCAACTCGCTGTATCGGTCCCTGGCGATGAACTACACCGGCCTGATTACGACCATGCCGCCGGCGAAACCCGTGGTGGCGTCCGGCGACAACCCGCGCTTCGACCGGCAGATGCTCGGACTCGCCTTGTTGCACGACTTCGGCGTCACGCGCGGCGGTTCGGTGAAAGGCGCGATTGCCCGGCTGGCCGGCTCCCCCATGGAACACGAGGAGCAGGCCGTGCGGCTGCTGGACCGTTTGACCGAGTTCGGATTCTTCCAGGACCAGGACATCGAAAAGATCCCCTTCTGGCGGAACGACGCGCAGGTGCGCATGGGCGACACGCCCGGCGACGCCTCCCAGGTCCGCGTCACCGTGTATCGCCGGCCGCTGGACAACGGCAAAGGGTACAAGGCGATCTTCGTGATCCTGAACGAGTCGGACGGCGATATCGAACTGCCGCTCGACATCCGTGACTCGAAGCCCATCCTGGGCGGTCCGAACACGCAGACGGGACGCGATATCCTCACCCGCGTCGTCGTGCCCGAGGTGCTGCAACCGGCATGGCAGACCGTTGGAGGCAAAGCATCGGCTGTCCCGGCGCTGATGGATCTGGAGACGGGACACTTCATCCCCCGCGCCGGAAACAAGGGCGAAAAATACGGGCCGGTGTTTGTGCCATACCACGACTATCGGATCTTGTATGGGCATTGCGAACGGTGACGCACAAACGACGGGCGTTGCGCCGCAACGGCCACGCCCCATGGGATTTGATTCAGCGACAAGGAGATGACGAATGAAGCACACCTGCAACCTGACTGAGAACACCCTCAGCCGCCACGTGACTGCCGTAATGGCAGCCGCCGGCACGCTGCTGCTGGCCACCGCCGCCAGCGCCGCAGACATCACGCTGACGGAACGCGTTGTCGAAACGCCCGTGCATACCTTCACCGTTGACGACACCGGTCTGCCAGCGCAACTGGAAATCCGCGCGATGCCAAATGACATTCCGTTGGTTTGGCGCGCCGTAAAGGAGAGGCCGGCGCCCCTGCTGCGGCGGATCGGCCGCGGCCCGCAACTGGCCTCACCGGTGCGCCTCGAAGCCGTGATCGATGACGCGGAATTCGTCGCGAAAGCCGACGCGCCGGCCGACCTGCAGCAGACGGACCAGGGGGTCGAAGCTCTCGCGACCTGGCAAGCGGGCGTCTTGAAAGGTCGCCTGCGGCTCGTCTACGCCAAGGACGGTTCTCTGGCGGGGCAGATTACCTTCGACCCCAAGGGCGTTGCCCTCGAGCGGCTCGAATTGGTCTTGGAACTCAGCGGCCCGATCGATACCGCGATCGCCGGCAACCCGGCCGCCGGCACTGCGGGCAAGACGCTTCCGCCGCAGTATGGCAGTCTCGGCTCAGACCCGGGCATGCTCTGGAGTAATGGCGGCAATCCGGCCGGGGACGGCGCGACCACCAAGGGCCCGGTGCAGCATTTCTTCCTCGGCAACGGCGACCGTGGCTTCACCTGGCTGGCCCGGACCGATACCGGGTATGCGATCAACGAGAAGGACCCCTCGATGCGCGTGGAACGCAACCCGGAGGGACGAATCATCTGGAGAATTGCCCTGGTCAATAAGAACCCGCGCGGCGGCGAACGCATGGCAGGCTTTACGCTGCTGACGCATCCGTCCCGGTTGCGCACGGCTGACCGACGTCGTGAGCAATGGCAACCCTGGGAAGGGGAAGCAGCCGTTCCCGCGCTTGATGCGGCGGCGCGCGCCGCGTTCAGTAACGGTCTGGTCCGCGCCGATGCGGGCTCCGTGTACGAGGCATGCGCCACCCGCGCCCTGCTGACGGGTCCAGCAGGCGGTGACGCGCGATCCGCCGCCGCCACGCTTGCCGACAGCTTCCCGATCAGCCTGTTCCGCTACCTGTCCGGCACGCACACGGCACTCACGACCCAGTTGCGGACGGATGCCGCGACACTCGCCACGTCGGGCGCCTCACCCGCGCCTGATCGCATGGCGTTGGGCCGCGCCCTCCTGCACGATGTCGGCGTGGACGTGGGCAGCCTGGCGAATGCCGTGGATGCCGCCCACGTGGCGCAGATACTGGAGACCTTCGGTTATTTCAGCGGCGACGGGCAGACCGAGTTCGTCCCCTACTGGCGTACGGACAGCCTGCTGCGGTACGGCGAGGTGTCGGAGGCCGGGGAAGGTTTTTCCGCCACCACGAAAGACCCAACCGCGCGGGTGCGCGTCTCGGCGTTCATCCGGCCTGACGGCGCCAAGCGCAAGGCGCTCTTCGTCATTGTCAACGAGGGCACCCACGATGTCCGCGGCCAGTTCTACGTCCAGCAGCCCACCTATATGTTTGGCGGATTCAACACGCTCTTCGTGGAGGACATCTATTCCCAACTCGACTTCTCGCGTATTCCCAACGACAGCGACTGGAATCAAAAGCAGGTGGTGATGACCGTCCCGTCACACCTTTCGGCGAACACGTCGTCCAACCTCCGTAAAGGGATGAACCCGGCGCGCGTCGTGCCGCCGCTCATGGACCTGGAAAGCGGCGGCTACGTGCGCCTGGTCGATCGGGGCGATCCCACCAAGAAATTCGGGCCGGCCTACAAAGTCACGGAGTTCTTTGAGGTCTACGGTCCGGTCTATATTCCGGCGCGCGGGATGCGCCTGCTTTATGGCTCCGGAAACGAACTCCACTGACCTCAGACCGAGAGACACGCAGTATGGGCAATCGATTGGCATTGACGTTCCAGACAGACGCCGCAGTCTTGCGGGGAGGTGGCGTGCGGATTCCGGGTGACGCGTCCACGAAGACGGGGCGCCCTCTGGAACCTGCCACCGCCGCGGTCCGTTACGGGATCTTGCCCGAGCGCGCCCCCGGCAGGAAACGGAACTCCATATCCCGCGCCCGATCATTCGGGCTCGTTTGCGGGCTGTTGCTGATCTGCGCCCCGGGCGCCGGGGCGGACAACGATCCCGGCGCGCGGTTCCGCGGCGCGCCAACCTATGATCTGGAGGTCACAAACCTCTCGTGGGAACCCGGCACGAAGGACTACAGCACCATTCGTTTCGACCTTTCGTGGGGGCATTCCTGGCGGGCCAAATGGATTGAGCCAGCCTCCAACAACGTCACCGGAAAGGATTTGGAAATCGAGAACTGGGACGCGGCCTGGGTGTTCGTGAAGTTCAGGCCTGAGAAAAACAAAAAGGAAAGCATCGAGCGCAATCACTGGCAGCACGCCACGTTGTCGACGGCGGAGTCGGACCACGTGATGCCGGCCGGCGCGACGAACACCGTCGGGACGACAGGCGACGGCGGCAGAGGCCTGGGTCTCTTTATCTACCGTGACGCCGTCGGGCAGGGATCCAATACCTTCAGCGGCGTCAAGCTGCGCTGGATGCACGGCTCCGACCGGGTCGATCCGACGCTGTCCCTGCTGGCGGTGCACGCCATTGCAATGGTATACGTGCCCGAGGGCCCGTTCTACGTGGGGGGAGGCGCCAGTCGTACCATGCCGACGTTCCTGCCCGGCCTAAAAGTGCCCGTGATCTTTGGTGGGAGTGGTATCCTTACGGACGGTGCCTGGCACGGCGGCCCGTTGATTCCGTTCCTGGTCGACGCGGAATGGAACGAGCCGGCTTCCGCCCTGGGCCAGGCTGCGGCGGACACGTCCGCAGCGAGCCGTGCCCGCCACATCGGGCCCTTCGCCGGCCATCTATGGGGATCGTTGTTCTATGCCGAACGAATGGCGGGGGGCGCGTCGGTTGGCCAGGCCGGCGTCCTGAACGACGATTTTCCGACCGGCTACGACGCGTTCTATCTCATGAAGTATCCGTTGACGCAGGGGCAGTATGCCGATTTCCTCAACGCGCTGCCCCCCGATGTTGCGGCGACGCGGGCCTTTGTCGGCGGGGATGCGGATGACCCCGAGAACGCCGGTGGCAGGATCGTCGAGGTCAAGGTGGATCTGGGCCCCGAGTACCTCCCCCAGGTTTTAAATGAGCCGGACGGCTATACCATTTATTCGTCCTTCGCGTTGTCGGGCGAAGCAATCGCAATAATCCCGATGCAGCCGGCGGGGGGGGTGCGGCTCAAAGTGGTTGACGAAAAGGTCGTGGACGAGAATCAGCCGAAGGACCCCATCCTCGAGATGCTGAAGGAGGAAACGTTGGTGGCCAAGAAGGATAGGCCGCAAAACAAACCCAAACTGCCGCCCGTATATGTGGCCCGATTGCCGTTCCGGCGAGCCAACTATCTTTCATCGAGGGATTACTTCTCATATGCCGTCTGGGCAGGGCTGCGGCCGATGTCAGAACTGGAGTACGAGAAGGCGCATCGGGGACCGTTGCGTGATGCGTTGGTTGGCGTATCTAAAGACCAAAGAGGGCACCCACCCCTGCTGGATGAAGGTTTACCGACAGAGCGTTACGCCAGCGGGAATCATCCGGCCGGTGACTTCGCATCACGGGTTGGAAGTTTTGCCACCGCCACGAGCGACCAGGATTCTGCTGGCGCGACATACTGGGGCATTCTGGATTTTTCCCACGCGCAGGTTGTTCCGCTTACATCCGGACGTGGCTTTCGCGGGACGCTCGGCGACGGGAGGACGCCCGCAGGAATACCCGGTGCTTCCATCAAGCGCAGTCACGGGCCTATTCTTGACACGGCGCCCGCAGACTGGCCACCTACCGGCCGTTGCGGCACAAAGGCAGGTTCGGACCGGGTTTGGGTCAGTGGGGAGCACATGGGGGATTCGCGTAAGGCGAGCAACTTCGGTTGGCTCGTAGGCGCGGCCAAGCCGCGCCTACGTGCCAACGCATCGGCGTCGCTGCCAGAGGCAAGAGAGCAGACAAAACGACTAGCGGAACAGCCGGCCTCGCTGGCGGAAGAGACGATGCCCTCGCTCGCCGACACCGTCAGGGTCAGGAACGTCAGATGGGAAGCCGGCACGAAGGATTACAGCACGGTTACCTTCGATCTTGCCTGGGACGACTCCTGGCGCGCGGTCTGGACGGAGCCAGCGGAGAAAAACGTCACCGGAAAGCCCCTCCAGGTCGAGAGCTGGGATGCTGCCTGGGTGTTCGTGAAGTTTCGGATGCCCGACTCCCGGGACGATTTGCATGCGACGCTTTCGACCGTCACCGCCGACCACCACGCGCCCGCCGGCGCGGCGATCGACGTCGGTCTGGACGACTACGGCGAACGCGGCATCGGCGTGTTCATCTACCGTAGCGCGGCCGGGCGAGGGTCGAACACTTTTCGGAACGTGAAGTTGCGCTGGATGCATGCGGCGGACCTTGGGGCAGATGGAACAGGCACGTTTGATCCGGACGAGATCGAGCTGAAACCGCATGCCGTCGAGATGGTCTACGTGCCCCGGGGGCCGTTCAAATCGAAAAGTCCCTGGGGCGTGCCCTTGACCCTGATCAATACCGATGACGCCACGAAGCCCGGCGGGTACGTGGCGGCCACCACCAACGAGGTGCCACTCCAAGCCACCTGGCCCAACGGGTACAAGGCCTTCTACTGCATGAAGCACGCGATCAGCCAGGGACAATACACGGACCTGCTCAACTCCCAGACATCCAACCACAATGGTGGGCGTTACAGCGCCGGGACCTACTGGTGCAGAACCGCCCGTTATGATCGCCGACTGTACGGTGTCAATGGCTTCTCCATCACGACCAATGCAGCGGGGAGATACCAGGCCGACGCGCCGGATCGGGCGTGCAACATGTTGTCCTGGCCGGACATCCTCTCCTACACCGCATGGGCAGGGCTGCGCATGCCCACCAATCTGGAATACGAAAAGGCGTGTCGGGGGCCGCGTGAGGTGGCGCGGGACGAGGATGCCTGGACCGCCGAAACCTGTGCGCCGGCGCCGGCGGTCGCCTCGCACGGCGTTTCCGCGGGTGCACATGACGGCTACGGCCCCTCCTACTGGAACATCCGCGGACTGAGTCTGAGTGGCATCATCAATGAGTGGCCGGGATTATTCCAGAGCGTGTGGGGGATATCCCGCTCGTACATGGGGTCGCATGGCAATGGCACGTCCTGGGCACCGGGAGATTGGCCCTGGACATCCTTCGGCGATCATGTCGCCAAGGGCCAGTGGTTCGGGACCGAGAATAACGGGATTTGGATTGATCCGTTCCAGATGAACCGCGCCTACGCGGCCTGGGAGGCGGTCGACGCTGACCGGACCGGACGTTTCGGCGCACGGGCCGCGCGCACAGCGCCCGGCAAGGAAGACCTGACCTCGCCGCTACGGATCGACCGCTTGCCCAAACTGTTCGGCTACGACGCGGCCTTCTTTTATCTCACCGGCCATTTCAAGAACACCGGGGATCAAGCCCTGAAGGTCGAATTGGTCACCGCGTTTCCCGACACGTGCTTTCCCGATGGCGCGGCGTCGCGCGTCTTCACGGCGCCCCCCCAGGCCGTCACCCCGTTCCGGATTGCGATGATGCTGACCAGCCTGAATGCGGCTGACGCCGTCCGCGGAAAAGGCGGGATGCTGGACGTCCGCCTGCAGGATCCCAAAGGCAAGGTGCAGGTCGAACGAACCGTCCGCATGTTCATGAACGACCCGCGGAACGTCCTGGCGCCGGTGATCGGATCGCTGGGTGGCGGTACCCTGACGCTGCGCCTCACCAACGCCACCGACCGGTCCTTCTCCATGGAGCTGACGATGCTTCCCTCGGCGGACGTGAAGCTGTCCGAGCACGAACGCCACATCGAACTCGATCCCGGCGCCGGGGCACAGGCGGAGTTCGGCATTCCCCGGCAGGGATTCGTCCGGGAGGAGGTCCGCATGCTGCCCTACCGACTCGCCGTGGCGGGTGCCGACGCGCTGGACGGCGAGGTTGCCGCCCATCTGCACATGCAATCGGGCTGGTGGGTGACATGTCATACCAACGCACGGCCGGAGATCGAGGAAGGAAGCCTCTATGTCGGCGACCTGAGCGGTCCGGCGGCGACGCTCGACATGGCGTCCATCATCGAATCCAGCTTGCCCATGGGTGCGCCAAACGGCCTTTTTCGGATGATCACTGCGCCGAAGGGATGGTGGCCGGTGATTGGCGGCACGAACGTCCCGCTCCACGCGGCGGGGGAGTTGCCGACACACGGGTCGAGTGCGCTGGCGGCGACGCGATTTGAAGCGCCCGACGCCGCCCCGGTTTCGTTCTTCGTGAAATACCCGGGTCCGCTCGAAGGCAGCAAGCAACTCCCCTTCGTCCTGCAGCTCTGGCTCAATGATCGGCTGGTGTTCCAGTCGCCATCCGATTCTCGGGTTTACGAAACGCTGTCACGCCTCAACCCCCACGCCCTCATTGCCTCGAAGACCGAGCGTCTCCGTGCGGGGATCAACACACTGATGGTGTCCTGCAAATCCAACCTGGATGGGCCCATCGTCCCCGGAATCGTCTTCATCAGAATTCTGGATGCCAAAACCTCCGCTCCGCGCTACGATCTGATTCTGGATATTGAGACGGGGCAGGTGCGCTAGCGTGAACGCGTGCCCCAATCAGGCCAATTTTGGCCGTGCAAAGAAGTGGCGCGTGTTGTATCCTGATTCCGACGTTCACGTGGAGAATACTCAGAGGCAATTATGAAAGAGAGAATGGCATTCAACGCCCACCATGCGGCCGTTGCCGTCGGCGTGCTGCTGCTGGCGGCGCGGCAGGCTTCCGCGGACGGTCATGCCGAGGCGCGGTTCCTCGGCTCGGGACAGGCCGATCCGATCCGGATCACGAATGTGAAATGTCTGCCGGTCGACGCCAAGGGCGCGGTCACCTTCGACCTCGCATGGGATCACTCATGGCGTGCTGCATGGGAGGCGCCGGAGGAACAGCACGGCGGCAAAAGCACGCTCAAGCTTGAGAACTGGGATGCCGCCTGGGTATTCGTCAAGTTCCGCAAGCCCGGTGCCGACGGCTGGTCGCACGCGACGCTCTCCGCAAACGATTCCGACCATTCGGCACCCGCCGGATCGAAACTGGATATCGGCCTGTCCGACGACGGCAAGCGCGGGCTCGGAGTCTTCGTCTATCGCAACGCGCCGGGGAGCGGCCCGAACGATTGGAAAGGCGTGAAATTGCGCTGGTTGTGCGATGCAGACGGGGTGCCCAACCCGGACAAGGTAGTTGTTGCCGACGACCGCGTGTCAAGGGCGCCGCAGAGCGCCCGGGGCGCTCCGAAGGAAGACATTGAGAGGCTCTCCGAACCGCAGGACGACCCGCTCGGCAGGATGTTCGAAGAAGCAGACGCGAAGGCGGAAGTCAACGCGCTCAAGACGAGCGGAAACACGGAAATCCGGATCTTCGCCATCCGGATGGTTTATGTGCCGCCTGGAGCGTTTTGGGCCGGGGACGGCACGACCGACAGTGTAGCGGGTCAGTTCTCTGTCGGAAACACGACAGAGCCGCTCCGGATCGAGAGCGAGGCGGCGCTGACGCTGGGCGGCGCTGACCGGAGGAACCTGGGCAACCGGGACAACCTGTTCGCTGCCGACGATTTCTCGGCCAGTCAGACGCGGTTTTTGCCGCCCGCATTTCCGAAGGGGGTTGCGGCATTCTACTGCATGCGTTATGAGGTGACCCGCGGCGAAATGACGGCGCTTCTGAACACGCTGAGCAGCGCACAACAGGCCGCTATGAAGGATTTTATTGGCGATAAGGGAACAACTGGAATCACGCTGACTGATTCCGGACTGCTGGCGAAATACGAAACCGACGCCCCTTACGTAGCGTGCGACGGCGTGGCGTGGTGCGATGCACTGGCGTTCTCCGCATGGGCCGGGCTGCGGCCGATGACGGAACTGGAATTCGAAAAAGCCTGCCGCGGGCCGATCAAACCTGTGTCTGACGAGTTTGCCTGGGGAACGGCCACTACCAATACTGTTGCTGACAGTGATCGTGCGCGCGTGGGCGCCTCGTACTGGGGCATTCTGGATTTGACCGGCAACCTTGTTGAGAACACGGTGGCCGTCGGCCGTCCGATCGGCAGGCAGTTTGACGGCGCACACGGCGAAGGACGGGTTGGCGATTTGAGCGAGTGGGATGATTTCGGTGCGTGTTTCAAGAACGAGAACCGGCCGGATATTCTGGCCGGGCGGCCGGGCTGGTGGATGCTTGGCGGGGGAATGATCTGGCGCGGGGCTCCGAATTGGATGAACGTTATGCGGGTATCGGATCGAAGCAGCCGGACCCATATCGCCCTCAGCGTCACTCGCCCGGCGTCTTGCGGGTTTCGGGCGATTCGTTCGGCTGTCGTGGCGCGGCCTCAGAACGCGGCGAGCGAAGGGGCCGCACGGTCGGACAGTCCGCAGAGCCTTTTCAATGAACAGTTGCGCATCGTGAACGTGGCGATGCAGCCGGACGACGGAAAGACCGCCAGAATCACGTTCGATATCGCCTGGGACGAGTCCTGGCGCAACGCGACGAACCACGATGCGGCCTGGGTTTTTTTCAAGGCGCATTCTGCCGGCGGAACCAACTGGCAGCATGTCCGTCTCGTGGCGGATAAGGTCCTGAACCCAACGGGCTGCGGCCAACAAGCGGGAACGAAGTTGGAGTTTGTCGTGCCGGACGGTCCGGACGGCTTCACCGGCATCTTCCTCCAACGCGCCGAGCCGGGCGCGGGCCCCGTGTCCGCAAAAGGCGTCACTGTGGTGTGCGAAGTTCAATCCCTGAGCCCTGAACCCCGAACCCTGAGCACTTCTCTACAGGCATTCGGCATCGAGATGGTCTACGTGCCCGAGGGACCGTTCCACCTCGGCTCCGGCGGCACTGAAGCGAACCGCTTCTACCAGTACACGGACGGCAGTCAAGACACGTTGCCGTACCCGGTGACGGATGCCGGGCCGATCCCGACCGGACCGCAGGAAGGCCGGTTGTGGGCCACAGGGGTCCAGCCGGACGGTTCCGACGCCGGCGAGATCCCGGCGGCTTTTCCCAATGGCTTCCGCGCGTTCTATTGCATGAAGTACCAGTTCAAGATGGGGCAGTTTGCCGGGTTCCTAGGCATGCAGTCGGAGGTGCGTTCATACTATCACGCCTACCGGCCGGGCAACGGTATGTCTCTCGCCAAGGTTGGATGGGCGTTCCTGCAGGGGGTGACGTGGGAGCAGGGAACCGCGTTCGGCTCCTGGGCGGGTCTGCGGCCGATGACGGAGTTGGAATTCGAGAAAGCCTGGCGCGGACCGCGCAAACCGGTTCCGGACGAGATCGGGCCGGGATACTGGGGCATTCGCGAACTCGCTTCTGATGGACTGGTTCAGCGCCTGGTGTCGGTCGGCCGTCCTGAGGGACTGCAGTTTGCGGGCACACATGGCAACGGATCGACGTCCCTGCCTAAGGACTGGCCGCAGGGCCGGTCACCGGGCATCGCGCAACGCGGGGACGACTGGGAGGTGAGACCATCGTACGGGGAAGGCGTCACGGGGACAAGGCCTTCCTTACGTCGCAGGATGTATGCGGAAGGCGATACTGACAGTTGGCGCGGCGTGCGCACGGCGCCGAACCCGATGGCGGTTGCCAAGCCAGGGACGGGGGACGGCGGGTTCAAGCTCGAATTGGGGCCGTTGACGGCCATGGACGACCTCGACGTCGCGATCTTTGATCTCGCGGGCCGTTTCCACAATGCCGGGAATCAGGCGATGTCGGTGGAGTTGGTCTCGCCGCTGCCGGAGGCCTGTTTCCCTGATGGAGCCGCGTCGCGCGCTTTCAACGCGGCGCCGAAGAGCGTCACGGAGTTCAAGATCCCGACGGTGGTGTCCCGCCAGACCGCGCGCATCGTTCGTCGCGTCCAATCGTTCCCGGTGTCTGTCCGGACGAAGGGGGGCGAGGTGCTGGCCGAGACCACGGCCAAGCTGAAGTTGAGCGACCCCCTGCAGGAGAAGACGCCGGTCATCGGCACATTCGACGGCGGCCAAGTGACGTTGCGTGTGGGCAACAGCGCCGATCAGCCCCGGACGCTGACACTCGAACTGCAACCGCCGCCGGAGATTGTCATGTCCGAGACCAGTCGCCGTATTGACATCCCTGCGGGCGAGACCGTCGTGGCGCAATTCGCGGCCAGCCGCCGGGATGCTTCTGTCGTCGAGGGTTTCTACCGTATTCCCTATCGCGTTGTTCCGGTGAACGGCGTGGCGCAGGCCGACGCGACGGTGGCCGAGGTGCGCCTGCAGTCGCGCTGGTGGGTCAACCAGCGTGAGGTCAAGACCGGACCGGCACTAGATGCCGGAGGCCATTTTCCGGATGGCGGAGCGGGTGACGTGGATCTTGGCATCGCGGGACTTGAAGAGCCGAAGGCGAATCCCGCAGACGCAGACGCAGTTTGGAGCGTGGACTCCGCGGGAGTATTCAAATCGGGCGGACTTCCCAAGGGCTGGCAGGCGGTCACACACGGGGCGAGTCTGTGGCCAAGGGCTCTGCGACCGCAACCCGAGGGGAAGACGATCATCTCGGCGGCAACGCGCGTGGTCTCGCCGGCGGACAGCGCCGCGCTTCTCAAGTTCGGTTTCGAAACCGATGGATGGACGTGGCTTGATGGCACCGTGCTGGCAACCATTGACGGCGGCTCTGCCCCAGGGTTCTATCCGCCGCCGATGCGGGTATGGATCAACGGCGAAGTGGTGCGCGATTCGCGACCCGGTGCGAAATCGCCGGAGCCTAAGTCCATCCCGCTGAAGAAGGGCGCCAATACGATGCTGATCCAGTTCGAAACGGGGCCCGACGGCAAGGGGCAACTGCCGAACATGTTTGCGCTGTTCCACGATGCGAAGGACGGCGCGCCAATTCTGGATTTGTCGTATGATATGGAGGTGAAACCATGAATATGACCCGCTTCATACTGTCAGCGCTGATCGGCACTCTTCTGATCGACACCGGCACAGCCGGCAACTCTTTTGATCCGCAGGTTCCCATCGCCAACGTGACGGTCATCGCGCGCGACGGGAAGACCGCGACCATCCGATTCGATGTCGAATGGGAGGACTCGTGGCGGAACGGCATCAATCATGACGCGGCCTGGGTGTTCTTCAAGGCGCGCGCCGACGATCAGTCAGAGTGGCAACACGTGCGACTGGCCGCCGATCGTGTATTGAATCCGACGGGCTGTGGCCAGGAGAAGATCATCCTACCGCCACCGAGAAAGGAGGCTCGCCTGCCCTCCTACCTTTCGGGGCGGGCGGACTACGACAAACCCGGCGGGCTGGAACGCAGCCGCGAGTTCTTCTTCGCGGTGGAAGAGCGTGATGCGCTCCTGGAATTCCTGGTTCCGGCCGGTGCCGACGGCCTCACCGGCGTCTTCCTGAGGCGCGCCGAGCCTGGCGTCGGGACCGTGCGCGCGCACGGCGTGACGGTGGTCTGGGACACCACCGCCTGCAAGGGACTGGCGGATCCCCTCAAGGCGCAGATACGGGCGTTCGGACTGCAGATGATCTATGTGCCCGAAGGCGCGTTCTATCTGGGATCGGGCGGCACGGAGGCGAACGCGTTCTATGCGTACACCGAGGACCACCAGAGCGCGCCGGCGTACCGGGTGACCAGCGCCGGAGCGATTCCGACGGGCAAGAAGCAGGGCCGGCTCTGGGCGCGCAACGCCGCTCAACCGGAGGATGGCGGCGAGATTCCGGCCTCGTTTCCAAACGGCTATGGCGCCTTCTACTGCATGCAGCAGCACATCACATCCCGGCAATACGCCTGGTTCCTGGAAACCATCCCCGTCGCGCAGGCGGAAGCGCGATGGAACACCTCCGCCAAGTGGATCCGGGGGGTCTCCTACACCGGCCGGAATCACACCCAGGTTTCGCGGACGGGCACGGCTCCGAACTACACGTATCAACACCACTCCGGCGATCCCCGGTGCGGAGCGGGATGCTTCGGCATGTCGTGGCCGGACGGCGCGGCGTTTGCGGCCTGGGCCGGCTTGCGACCGATGACGGAACTGGAGGTCGAGAAAGCTGTGCGCGGACCGCGCTCGCCGTTGGCCGACGAATGTTGCGCGAGTTACTGGGGCATCGAACCGTTCAGTAGCGCGGCATGGCACGCCTTCAAGGGTTGGCACCCCCAGGGCGAGCAGGCGGTGACGGTGGGCAACGCCAAGGGCCGCGGGTTCAAGGGCACGCACGGCAACGGGACCGCCGTGGTGCCGGCGGACTGGCCGCAGGCGGATGCCGTCGGCGCCGGCTTCCGCTGCACACACTACCGATATACCGAGGTTGACCTGGCACGCACGCTTCTCTCCGACCGGTTTCTCGCCGACGCCGCGGACCCGCGCCGGCTGATGTCGTACAAGATGCGGGCCGTGCGCACCGCGCCGCGGGAATTCGAATAGAGATAATCGATCGGTCAGATACGTCTGATGAACACAAAGGAGCACGCGATGAAGAAACACGTGAAGAATGGTTTTTGGAACGCACGCCGTTGGGCGCGATTCATTTCTGGTTTGGCGCTGCTGGCGGCCGCCTCGGTATCCCGTGCGGATGATCTAGCGGCCGCGCGCTTCAGGGGCGCGCCGACCTACGACTTCGGCGTCACGAACGTCACGTGGGAAGCCGCTACACCGGAGTACAGCACGGTGACGTTCGACCTATCCTGGTCTTACTCCTGGCGTGCCAAATGGACGGAGCCTGCGGCCACCAGCGCGACGGGAAAGGACCTGGAGTTTGAGAACTGGGACGCGGCGTGGGTGTTCGTGAAGTTCCTGCCGGAAAAGGAGTCCGAGGAGGCCAAGGAACGGAACCACTGGCTGCACGCCACGCTCGACTCGGACGCCGCGCATCACGTGATGCCGGCCGGGGCGACGAGCACCGTGAAGCTGTCCGACGACGGAATCCGGGGCATGGGTGTGTTTATCTATCGCGACAAGATCGGGAACGGACGCAACGACTGGAAGGGTATCAAGCTGCGTTGGATGCATGGGATGGATAAGGTGGACCCGGCCAAGTCTGCCATCGCCGTGTATCCGATCGCGATGGTGTATGTGCCGGAGGGGCCGTTCAAGATGGGTATCGTGGCGAAATCGGGTTTCGCGCCGTTCGCGGACGGACCGGACACCCCCATCACGCGATATGACGGCGAGCAGTCGTTTTCCCATATCCCGGAGGGGCTGCGCAAAATCATTGAAACGACCACCAGCAAGGACGGGGGGCCGTATCTGCAGTGGGAAGCCGACCCGAGCTGGTCCCGCCTGACAGACGGCGGCTGGAGGGGCGGACCCATGATTCCGTTCCTGCTGGACGCGGAGTGGAATGCCCCGGTGGCGTCAGGGCTGCGGGCGCGCCGCGTGGGGCCTGTCGCCGGCCAGCTCTGGAGCACGCACGGCTTCAGCGAACGGGGCGGCGGTGGCGGCATGTTTGGGGGTCAGATTGGGGGAAATATCCCGCTGACCGACGCGTACCCCACAGGCTATGACGCTTTCTACTGCATGAAATACGATCTCACGCAGGGGCAGTACGTGGACTTTCTCAATGCGTTACCGCCCGATGTCGCCGCCGGGCGGGCCTTTACCGGAAGCGAGGTGTCGTCCGACGCGGGACTGCATACCGCGAAGGTCAAGGTGGATCTCGGTTCCGGCCGGGGTTCCTTTACGGTAACGGAGATGGGGGGCTGCACCATCCTTTCCTCCGCCGACATGCCGGAGACCGGTTCAACAGGACCGATGATGGGCGGACAACCGGCAGCCACGAAGCAGAATGATCTGGACGATCTCCTGGCGGACACGTTCGAGGACATACAGACGAAAGGATCGGCGAAGACCGCACGCCGGCCGGTCTATATGGCGCGATGTCCGTTCCGGAGACTTCTGGGAATGACCGGGACAGACACGCGCGCGTACGCCGTGTGGGCGGGCCTGCGACCAATGTCGGCGCTGGAAAGCACAAAGGCCGGCGTGGGGGCTCGCGATCCAGCGGCACCCGCCGACTCGGCGTCCCCTCCCGATCTTTCCGAAAATCCCGTGCTGCTGGATGCCGGACTGCCGACAGAACGTTATGCCAAAGGGAATTCCCGCTACGGCTGCGATATTGCCACGCGGGTTGGCTGTCGTTCCACGCCCACAAGTGACCGGGGTACGGCTCTGGCCACCTACTGGGGCATCTCGGAACTGGGGGGGCCTGCGATCCCGCTGGCTTCCCGTGGGTTTCGAGGGATGCATGGCAACGGAACGTCGCCTGCCGGCAAACCGGGCGCCTCAGTCAAGCGGGTTTCGGCGCCGTTCAATGACACGCCGCCGGACTGGCCCGATTGGGGCGCGTATACCAGTGGACACTTCGTGGGGGGGAGTTGCCGGCTCGTGGTTTCCGCGGACAACCAGATCAAGAAGCCCGTCTCGAATCAGGACAAGGCCGCGGTCGCCGCACCCGTCGCACGGCCCGTAAGCGAGCCGGAACGCGCCGATAGGATCAAGGTCGTCAACGTCAAATGGGAAGCCGGCTCGAAAGACTCCAGCACGGTTTCGTTCGATCTCTCCTGGGACAACTCCTGGCGCGCGAAATGGGAGGAGCCGGCGGATAAGAATGTCACCGGCAAGCCGATCACGGTCGAGAGCTGGGACGCAGCCTGGGTATTCGTCAAGTTTCGTCCCGCCGGGGCCCAGGACGATTCGCACGCGATACTTTCGGGCAATGCGAAGGAACACCAGGTTCCAGCCGGAGCCGCGATTGAAATCGGCGCGAGCGACGACGGCGCCACAGGCGTCGGGGTATTCGTCTATCGAAGCGCTCCCGGGGTGGGCGCGAACACTTTCAAGAACGTCCGGGTGCGATGGATACATGGCGACAAGGTGAACCCGGGCCAGGTTGAATTGAAAGTCCATGCCATCGGGATGGTGTATATCCCCGAGGGGCCGTTCGCATCCAGAAGCCCCTGGGGGCATGCGCTGAAAACGATCACCACGCCGAATGCAACGAAACCGGGTGGCCATCTGGATTCGGGCCCGGAAACCGTGCCGCTCAACGACGAGTGGCCGAACGGCTATCCGGCGTTCTACTGCATGAAATATTCGATCACCCAGGGGCAGTACGCCGATTTTCTCAACTCCATTCCCTCCGGGAACTACAATGGCGACCGATACAGCGTGCTGGCGACGGGTAACTACATCCGCTACAGCGGCAGGCTGTATAACTTCAATGGGTACACCATCACCACCAATGCGGCGGGAATGTTCAAGGCCGATGTGCCGGACCGAAGGTGCAATCTGCTATCCCTGCCGGACATCCTGTCTTTCACGGCCTGGACGGGACTGCGCCTGCCAACAAATCTGGAATACGAAAAGGCCTGCCGCGGACCGCGCGCGGTGGCACGTGGCGCGGATGCCTGGACACCCGCCACCTGCGCCCCTGCGGCGGGGCTGGAAAAGTCCGTGCTGGATAACACCTCGGCGACCGGCCCCGGCCCGTCTTACTGGGGAATCCGGGAATTGAGCTTGAGCGGCTGCCTGCAGGAGTGGCCTGCGCTCATTCAGAACGAGCGGGCGGCGGAAGGGCAGAAGGGCGTCGGCGTCGAGATCCTGGGAGTGCACGGCAATGGCTCGCCCGTGGCACCGAAGGAATGGCCCTGGGGCGCTTTCGGGGAGTGGTACTATGGCGGCATCTGGCGCATCTGGGGGTATGGCACCGTTGGACATTGGATCAATGTCTCCGAGCTTAACAACATACCGTGGGAGACCATGGATGCCAATCGAACCGGGCGCTACGGCGCCCGTGCGGTGCGGACAGCGTCTGTCCAGGTGGATCCTAACGCGCCGTTGCAGATCAATGAGCCGCCCAAACTGACGGAAGCCGATATCGGAATCTTCTATCTCACGGGCACGTTCCGCAATGACGGCGCAAAACCGTTAAAGGTCGAAATCGTCACGCCGCTCCCTGATGCGTGCTTCCCCGGGGGTGCCGCAGCGCGAGCTCTCACGGCGGCGCCGAAAGCCGCGACGTCCATCAAGATTCTGACGGCCCTGACCCACGACAACGCGAAGGCCTCCGCCAGCAGAGGCATGTGGATGCCGATCCGGATCCAGACGCCCGGGGGTGACGTCCTGTTCGCATCCGTCGCCCGCATGCCGATGATCGGCTCACTGACCGCCACGCCGGTGATCCAATCGCTCGAAGGCGGCGCGGTAACACTGCGGCTCATCAACGCCACCGATAGCACGCAGACGCTGAAGATCGAACTGGTGCACGCCACCGTCCGGGCGGATGATCCCATCCGCACGATCCAACTCGCGGCTGGCGCGGAAGCCCGCGCCGCGTTCACCATCCCGCCGCAGCCGTGCGGCACCGAGGGTTCTTGCCAGATCCCCTACCGCGTGACCGTCGCCGACGGCGCGCCCCAGGACGGCTCCCTGACCGTAGACATGCGCATCCAAACCCGTTGGTGGATCAACCGACGGGTTGAATCCGGCGCACAAATGGCGGGGGAGATCGGGGATATCGACGACTTCGATGCGCCAGGTGCGTTCCCAGGCATGGCGGAACTCGTCAGCTATGACAACAGCGTGTTCAAAACCGATAAACCTCCCAAAGGCTGGACACGGGCAACGCACGGCGCCACTCTGGTGTTCGGTGACGCAGGCAAGCTGCCGACAACCGGATCCGCCATACTGGCGGCGACACGGGTGGTGTCGCCTGCGGAACGGGACGCGCGCGTGACGCTGTTTCATGACCAGGGAAAATCCCTGGCCCGCTTCGTTTTTACGATTTGGTTCAACGATGCGGTGGTGTTCCGAACGGGCTCTGACAAGAATGCGGAGACGAAGCCATTCCACATCCGCAAGACCGGAAACACGTTGGTCGTCGAGTGTCGCTCCGCCGATGATGTGGCTGTCACCCCGGGTGTAATCCACCTGAATTTCACTGACGCCACGGACGATCAACCGGTGCGTGACCTGATACTGAACATGGACGGAGCAGAGAAAGCCCCATAACCTAAAAAGGGCGGAAGGCTGTGAGGCTGTAAGGCGTGCGACGCAATCGGCTATTCTAACAGGAGCAGTTGATTCATCACAAAGCGCGCAAAGAAAGACGGTTATGCCGTTGCGCGTCAACACCCATCTGGTGTCGAGGCGCAGTTAGGTAAGCCGTTCTCTCTCTTTGTGTTCTGTGCGTTCTTTGCGGTTATCTGCTCTTTCCAGGTTTATGACCTTCTGCCCTCTTTAGGTGGCATCGACCATGCGCACGGGAAATGGCGCGGAGTCTGCGCCCACGTACAGTGTACGGTGTGGAAAGGGAATCTCGATGCCCTCGCGATCAAACCGTGACTTGATCTCCTTCATGATCGAATTGCGCAGCGTCAATACGTCCGTTTTCTCAAACCACACCCCGAGCAGAAATTCGAGCGCCGAATCGCCAAAACCTTTGAACAGAATCAGCGGCGCCGGCTCGTCAAGCGCATAGGGATTCTGGTCGGCAATCTCCGTCAGCACACGGACAACATGATCCACGTCTTCCTTGTAGGCGACGCCGATATCGATATCCATCCGCCGGATCGGGAACCGGGTGATATTGATGAATGTGCCCTTGACCAATGATTCGTTCGGAATGCGTACAAACCGGTTGTCAAACGTCCGCAACTTGACCGACAGCAGATCAATCTCATGCACCAGCCCCGTCGTCTCCCCGACTTGCAGGACGTCGTCGACCTGAAACGGCTTTTCAAGAATTAAGAACAGTCCACTGATCAGATTCGACAGACTCGTCTGGGCGGCAAAGCCGATCGCCACGCCCGCAATGCCAGCCGCGCCGAGAATGGCGGTCAGATTGAAGCCCATCTCGCCGAGCAGGACGACGGCGAGCACCGTCCCAAGCCCGTAGCGGATCAGTTTGCAGAGCAGCATCACCCCTTGCGGCGATAATTTCTTTGCTCCCAGCCGACGTGTAATCTTTTCCGTCAACCCGATCAGCGGCACGCCGATAGCCACCAGAACCGCCAGCCGGGCCAAGGAGGCGTGGTGCGCGATGAACCAGTCGATAAGTCCTTGCATGGTGTCCCTTTCAGAAGCCGGTAATGGATTTGAAGGTGCCGAAGGCGCGCATCATCCGGCTATGCTTCTGGGGTTCGCGCGGCACCGTCAACAACCGCTTTGTGCTGTCATACGGGGGCGGGTTCGTGTCGAACGTGATGTTCGTCGGGTTGTCGTGGCCGCGGTATACGAGCGTTCCGCGATTCGTCCAGAGATGGTGCTCGCCCGCATAGATGCCAAGCGCCTGCGTGCGCAGGCAGAACCGCTCAAACGTCAGGCTGCGGCTGTCGGTGTTCTGAATGATCACCGGACACACGGCCAGATGCGCATCGCGGCGCAATTCGTCCAGATGCCGGCGGGCACGGGTCTTCACCGCATAGCACAACTCGCCCTCAATCGGCGGCCCGAACCATGAGTTGGAGAGCAGGACGGACGGCTCCTCGCACACGTCGCGCCGTTTTCCTCCGTCCCGGACACACAGCACCGCCACGCGTATCGGGATGCTGACAAAGAACGCGACCTCCTCACCGGGCAGGACGGCCACTGGCATCGCAGGACGCACAATGACGGGCCGATCGGGAAGCCGCGGTTCCAGCGCAATCTGTATCGGTTCGGCACCGCATATCCAGCGCCGCCACGCCGTCGCATCCGCTTCCGCCGGTTGATCCGGAGCCGACTCCGCACCGGCGTCCGTGTCGTCGATCACCTGTGACGCGAGATGCAACTCGTCGCCGCGATGCACCAGCCATAACTGCAAGGGGCCAATACGCGGAGCATAGATCTTGCCCGGCTCCAAGGCATGGGGCACCCACATTTCACACACCGCTTCGCTCATACCGATTTCATCCAAAAAAACGTAATCATCTGCGAATGACAGCACCGCAAAGATGAGGGCATAGTGCCACGGCACAGCCAAAGCGTCAAGCCCGTAGTCGTGCGCAATGGCCAACAGCCTCACACACCCATACACACCCAGAAACTGACCCCATACGCCGCAGGCTGGAAACTATTCCCAAAACCCGGCCATTTGGTGTACACTCACACCATCAGCGAGAATTGCGCGAGGATTGCGCGAGGATTGAACGTATGCCCAAAACCAAGAGACATGAAACCGGTTGTGCCACGGGTTTGGCGGAACACGCCCGGAAAACGATCGTCGGCATGATCGACCCCGATGTGTTGCGTTTCACGGTCGGCCGGGATCCCATACTCGACCTGGAACTGACCGAGTGGGACTGCATCGGAACGGCCGCGCATGTGGCGACACTCGCGGCGATGCCCGTCAAGCCGGCCATCATCACGCCCCAGGACCGGTCCGCCGTTGTCCGCGAACTGATCGGCGTGATGCGCACGGCCCGCGCCGGACGTTTTGTGATCACCGAGGCCGACCAGGATGTCCATCTGGCGGTCGAACGCTGTCTCACCGAAACGCTCGGCGACCTGGGGCGGCGGGTACACACGGGCCGCAGCCGCAACGACCAGGTGGCGGTCGACATCCGACTGCACGGCCGCGAGCATCTGCTGGGACTGGTTCTGGAAACGGCTGAACTGGTCGACGGGCTCCTGCGGTTCGCGCGTCGTCATGAGCGCGTGCCGATGGTAGGCCGGACGCACCTGCAACCCGCCATGCCCAGCACCGTGGGGCTGTGGGCATCGGCGTATGCCGAGGCGCTGCTGGACGATCTCATCACCGTCGAGGCCGCCTACACCTACAACGACCGCTGCCCGCTCGGTTCTGCGGCCGGCTACGGCGTGCCGCTGCCGCTCGATCGTGCTCTGACGGCGCGGCTCCTCGGATTTTCCGCGCCGCACCACAACGTGTTCTACGCCAGCAACGCCCGCGGCAAGTGCGAAGCGATTACGCTGGGCGCGCTGACACAGGTGATGCTCACCCTGTCACGACTGGCCGAAGATCTGATCCTCTTCTCCATGCCTGAATTCGGCTATTTCGTGCTCCCCCCGGAAGTGTGCACCGGCAGCAGCATCATGCCGCAGAAAGTCAACCCCGACGTACTGGAACTGGTTCGGGCCAAGGCGGCACGACTTCTCGGCCACAGCACGGCGGCCTGCGCGGTGCTCAAGGCCCTTCCCGGCGGCTACAACCGCGACCTCCAGGAAACCAAGGAACTCTACCTCGACGGTCTGGCCACCACGCGCGCATCCCTGCGCATCCTCACGGTCATGGCCCGTTCGCTCGCCGTGCGGGAACACCGGCTGCGGGACGGTTTTGAGCCGGGCGTGTTCGCCACCGACCGGGCGCTCGAACGGGTCGCGGGCGGGATGCCCTTCCGCGACGCCTACCACTACGTTCGCTCGCACCTCGACGAGTTGCAGACGGCCGACGTCGATGCGGCCGTGGCCGCCAAGACGCATCTCGGCGGCACGGCCGGCCTCGATTTCGCCGGGCTGAGCGGACGCATGCGTGCGACCCGCGCGAGTGCATTGAAACGCCGCAAGGCGTCACACGCGGTTATTGCGCGCTTACTCGGTGTCACCTACCCCGCGTTGGTATAATTTCTGCTAGTCTGTTTCTCAGGAGGTTTTGTTGATGAAAAGAACGATTGTGTTGAGCGGATGTGCAGCCTTGCTGGTGCTGATGGCCCTGCCGCAGGTTCACGCCCAGACGGCCGGTCCCTCCGCAGGGGGTGGTTCGACAGCCACAGCAACCGTTGGGCACGAGGTACTGGGACCCGTGCTGATGCCGATGCCACAGAGCGGCATGTCGATCCGTGACGCGTGGCGTTACGGCGGATGGATCATGTGGGTGCTGGCCGCCGGCTCTGTGACCGGACTGTCCCTGACCCTGTACCTGTTCTGGACACTGCGGGCCAGCCAGATTGCGCCCGCGAGCCTCCTGAGCGAGCTGATGCTGTATGTCCGTTCCGGCGATCTGGCGGCGGCGCGCCGCACATGCGAACTGCGGTCCAGCCCGCTGTCCCGCATCGCGCTGGCCGCCTTTGACCACCTGCGCCACACGAGCATTTCCGAGGCGGCTCTGCTGCGGGCCGACGTCGAGGCCGAAGGGGTGCGACAGGCCGAGGCGATCCATGGCGAGACGCAATTGCTCCTCGATTTATCGGTCATCGCGCCCATGCTCGGCCTTCTCGGCACGGTCATGGGGATGCTCAAGGCGTTCGGATCGGTGGCCACCGATGTGGCCAGCGCCAAACCGGTGGTGCTCGCCGCAGGCGTGTCGCAGGCAATCGTGACGACGATCTTCGGTCTCCTCGTGGCCATTCCCACGATGGTGGCGTATGCCTACTTCCGCCGGCGCGCGGCCCGTCAGATCGCCGCGCTCGAAGCCTCCGCAACGGCACTGGTTACCGCGATGACAAGCAGGTTTGAACGATGAACTTTCGCAAGCGCGGCGCGGCGGAATTACCGCAGTTTCAGATCACCCCGATGATCGACGTGGTGTTCCTGCTGTTGTGCTTCTTCATCACGACGGCGGTCTTCTCGCAATGGGAATACGAGATCGACATCGTCCTGCCGACCGCTGTCAGCGGCAAGGTGCCCGACCGGCTCCCCGGCGAAGTCATCGTGAACGTGAACCGCGAGGGCGTCATAACGATCAACAGCAACGTGCTGACACCCGATGACCTGCTCAGCCGTCTGTTCCGATTGGCGCAGTTGTTCCCCGGCCAGCCGATCGTGGTCCGGGCCGACCGTGAGACAGCCTATCAACACGTAATGGCCGTCATCGACCGTTGCCGTCAGGCCGATATCTGGAACATTTCGTTCGCAACCGGAGATGCCGATGCGAAGCCGTGAGGTCAGGCTGTGAGGTTGAACACCCGCTTATTAATACGACCCGAAAGGGGACAGCAGGACTTCGGACAGGTCGCGTCGAAGCCCTGGCATCCCCTCCCCTGTCGCCTCACAGCCGTGCGGCCGCAGAGCCGTTTCCGCGGCATCCGCCTCGCCTGGTGCGCAGCCGCCGTCTTCGCCTGCGGGGTTGCCGGCGCGGAGGATGAAGTCATCAGCACAGCCGACCGCAGGATGCTGGCCGACGCTCTCTACGCCCGGGGCATGCACGAGCAAGCCATGCGCGAGTATGCCGTGCTGGCGGCCGACCGATCTCTTGAGGAACGCGACACGCTGCTCTTCCGCCTGGGCGAAAGCTGCCGCCGCCTTAAACGCAACATCGACGCCGAAAACGCCTACGCGCGGCTGGTGCGCGATTTTCCGAAAAGCACGTATCGGCCTCAAGCCCAGGTTCAGCGGGCCCTGCTGGCAGCCGAGGACAACCGCTTCAAGGATGCCACGGCACTGCTGACCCCGTTTGCGGAAGATCCGACGGTTCCCGAAGATCTGGCTCCCGCGATTCTCCAAGCCCTCGCCGACATCCTCGAGCGGGGCGGCGACGTGGCCGGCGCGCTTGCCCGCTACGACCAGATCCGCACCCGCTTCCCGTCCACCGAATACGCCGCGCCCGCCGCGATCCGTCAGGCGTACGCCCTGGCGCAGTCGGCAAAACCGGAGGATCGGGCACGGGCCATCGCATTCTTGCGCGAAGCGGTCACGCGCGCGCAAACGCCGCGCGTCGCAGCCGAAGCGCTTTTCCAGCTCGGACAGACATTGACATCCGAAGGACGACCTCAGGAATCTCTGGCCGTTTTTGCCGAACTCCGACAGAAACACCCCGGAGATCCGCGCACGCGCGACGCCGCCCGCGCCGCCGCGTGGGCCTGCCACGACGCCGCCCAGTTCGAGGCCGCCCTGGCGTGGATCCCGGCCGATGGCGGCCTGCCTGAGGAACGGGAATCGTTCCTTTACATCCGCGCGAATTGCGCGCGGAATCTGGGCCGCCTCGATGCCGCCGCCGAAGCCTATCAGGCGTTCGTCCGCACCTACCCCAAAAGCCCCCGCTTGCAACGGGCCCGTTACGAGTGGCTGCTCACGCTCTTCCGCGCCGCGCGCCACGCCGACATGTTGGCGGCGGCCGACGGCTTCGATCCCGGCGCCGAGTGGGTCGCGGACGTGTTGTGGATGCAGGCGGAATCAGCCGCCGCGTTGAAACTGACCGATCAAGCCGTGGGGTTTTATACACAAGTGGCCGAGGGCTATCCGATGCGCCCGTTTGCCGGCGATGCCTGGATCCGTGTGGGCTGGCTGCAGCACGACCGGCAGGCGTGGCGCGAGGCGGCCGAGGCCTTCACGCGGGCCGTCGCAGATCACCCGGCGCACGCGGAAGCCGCGCAAACCCTCTATGCGGCCGGTGTCTGTCTCGCGCGTGCGGGCGTGTCCGAAGACGCGCTGGCACGCTGGCAGAAACTGACAACCGACTATCCAACCTACGCGCGCGCTGATGAGGTGAGTTTCCAGATCGCGCTGGAACTGATGCGGCTGAAACGCGATGCCGACGCGGTCACAGCGTTTGACCGGTTGATCGGCGAATACGCCACGTCCACACGGCGTGCCGAAGGGCTTTATTGGCGCGGCGTACTGCGACGGCGGCTTCCCGGCACCGAAAACGCCGACGGCGCCATCGCCGATTTTCGCGGCGCGATCGAAGCCGGTCTGTCGGCTGATACGTTGCGGGACGCGCGACTGGCGCTCGGCTCCCTCCTGTTGCAGCGCGAGGCCGCCGCAGAGGCCGCCGCGGTCTTCCAGCCCCTCCTGGAAGCGTCGACCCGCAACACCCTGCCGCCCGACCATTTGGCTTGGCTTGCCGATTTTCATTTCACGCACGGAACGTTCGCCGAAGCGGAGCGTGCCGCGCGGGCGCTGGTTGAGAGCAATCCGGGCGCTGCCTGGGCGCAGACCGGATGGGCGCTCCTCGGCCGTGCATTACGGGCGCAGAATCGCACGGATGAGGCGATCACGGCATACAAGCAGGCGGCGGACGAAGCCGCCGACACCCCCCACCTGCCCGAGGCGCTGCTGCGTCTCGGCGAGCTGCTCATCGATGCCGGCGCTTTGGAGGAAGCTGACAAGCGTTTGCGCGAGGCGGTGGCCAAAACAACCGCTCCGGAATGGCAGGGCTTGCGCGCGCACGCCTATGCCGGGCTCGGACGCTGCGCCGCAGCCCGTGGGCAGAGCGAACTGGCACTCCGCTATTACCTGAGTGTCGCCCTCCTGTATGACGACCCCGTCCTGGTCCCTGAAACCCTTGTGAAAGCCGCCCTCTTACACGCCACCCTCGGACGCCGCTCCGAAAGCGAAGCCGTCGGCCGTGAACTGCTCGAACGCTACCCCGAAAGCGCGCAAGCCAAGGCCTGGCAGATCCGCTTACAGGCCAATCCGGCGCCCGGGAAGGAGGACCCATGATACCTCCCCCCGGCTTCGCCTATCGGAATCCCCGCCGCGATGGTCATTGGGTCCTCGCGCTGATCGCCGTGCTCAGCTCCGTCGCCTTGCACGTTCTGTTCCTTTCATGGATGGGCGATATGCGCCTGGATGCCTCGGAACTGGTCGAGCGCGTGCGCGCCGAAAAGGAGGAACGCAATCAGCGTTTCCCGCCGTTACGCGTCGAACGGGTCCCGCAGGACCCGTTCCGTCCGACCTCGGTCGAGCGGCCGGACACGTCGACGCTGATGCAGCCCGCCGCACTGGAGATGATGCGCTTCCTGATGCAACTCCCCGAGTTGGTCTCACCGTTGCAACCCACCACCGACGCGCACCTGGCCGATACCGTTCCCGCATCCTCACGACGCGCCGAAATCCCCCCTTCGGAGCCCATGATCTCCCGCCAGGAGATCGCCACTGTGTTGGAAAAAAGGATCGACGACAATCTTGCGGCGATGAAGCGGCGTGAAGTCTCGCTCATCGAGCGGGTCACGCAGGCGCCCGACTTCGCGCCCGCCGTCGATGCGGCGTCTCGCCGGTTTGAAGGCGGATCCGGCTTCCGGCCGGCCGACATGCCCTTCGGGTTTGCCGGGTTTCAGACGATGCGTCTGCCGCCGCCCAAGTCCGATCCGCCCCAACCCTCGCGCCCCGAAAATCTGGAAGGCGGTGAAGGGACCGAGCCCGCCGCCGTCCTGAGCGAACGGTTTTCGGACCCCCCCGAACAGGCCCAGCATTTTGTCGCGGTGGACGACCGCCTCTCCATCGCGTTACAGTCGTACCGGGATCCGGGCGAGGACGGACGCATTTACTTTCGCATCGCGATCCAACCGCGTCCCGAAGCGCCGATGCCCGCCCTCCCCAAAGACCTGCTCTTGGTGCAGGACAGCTCCGCGAGCCTGGCCGAAGAGCGGCTCTACTTTTGCAGACAGGCACTCGGGGAGGTCCTCGACCAGATCGGCCCATCTGATCGCTTCAACATCCTTGCATTCAGCGATCAGAGCGCGCTCTGCTTCCCCGATTGGGTTCCTGCGACCGAATCCACGCTGAGCACCGCCAGAACCTTCATCGGCAACATGCGGTCGTTGGGCGGAACCGACCTCTTCGCGTCACTGCAGCGGGTGCTGAAACTCCCGCGAGATCCGGCCCGCCCGCTCGTGGCGGTGATCGTAACAGACGGCAAGCCGACGGTCGGCACGACGGCGAGCACCGAGATCATCGGCGCCTTCACCAAGCTGAACGACGGCGCCATCTCCGTGTTCGGGTTCGGCACCCACGCGCGGATCAATACCTATCTGCTCGACATGCTCACCTATTGCAACCGCGGCGAAACACGGCTTAACCGCTCCGGCCGATGGACCATTCAGAAGGAGATCGGCGACCTGCTGTCGAGCGTCCGACAACCGGTCATGCACGACATTCGCTTCGCCTTTGATTCGGCCTCCGGCAGCGAAGTCTATCCCAAGCAAACCACAAACCTATACGCCGACCGCCCGCTGGAACTGTATGGCAGTTGCGCACGGGACGTACGGGAACTGGTGCTTCAATTCCGCGGACGGGCCGGCGGCAGCGACTACGACGCGGTCATCCGGCTCGACATCGGACGCGACTCCCAGGGCGGCGACGCCGATCTGCGCGCGCGGTGGGCGTGGCAGCGGATGTATCATGTGATCGGCCTTTACGCCCGCGACCCCAAACCGATTTACCGGGCGGTCATGGAGCGCCTGAACGCCGACTACGGCATCCCGATCCCCTATGGGAATGAGATGGGAAAATAGGGACGCGCGTATGTTGACCGTGTCACATCTCAAGGTCCGCTACGACCATGTCGAAGCCGTGCGCGGGGTCTCCTGGCAGGTGTCCGCAGGCGAGACGCTGGGAATTGTCGGATCGAGCGGTTGCGGAAAATCCACGATCGTGAAAGCGGTTGTCGGACTGGTGCAGCCGTCAGCGGGAGAGATCGCGCTGGACGGATGTCCCGTCCACGCTATGACGGCGGCGGCGCGACGCTCGTTTCGCAGACGGGTGCAGATGGTGTTTCAGGACGCCCCCGGCTCGCTGAACCCGCGGATGACGGTGCGGATGATCCTAGCCGAAGTGTTGACGGTGCACCGCAAGGCAACCAGCCGCACAGCGGTCGAAAGCCGCAGCCGGGAACTGCTGGAACAGGTGGGCCTCTCCGACGCCGCCCTCGCCCAGTATCCGCGCGAGTTGAGCGGCGGACAGTGTCAGCGGGTGAGTTTGGCGCGCGCCCTCGCCGTGGAGCCGCACGTGCTGCTGGCCGACGAACCGGTCTCGGCGCTCGATGTGTCGGTGCAGGCCCGGATCATCAACCTGCTGCGCGATGTGCAGCGGCGCTTGGGACTGGCGTTGGTGTTGATCGCGCACGACCTCGCCGTGGTCCGCAATGTGTGCGACCGCGTATGCGTTATGTCGGACGGCCTGATCGTCGAGGAAGGCCTGGCCGCCGATGTGATCGGCAACCCGCAGCACGAACAAACCCGACTGCTGATCGGGGCCGTGCCGAGAATTGGGATCGAGTGGGGTTTTTCCTCGTTGCCCGAAACTTGATCTTAATCTCCAGTCTGAATCTGAATCTGAATCCCCCAACCCTCGCCGATCCGACTCGTAGACGGCTCCCGGCTCATGCCGGGGCAAACGCATCACATATTCGAGGCGCTTGCAAAACCTCTGGTTTGTGCAAGCGGAGGCTTCAGGGTTCGGGGTTCAGGAGGCGTTCTCGGCCTGAACCCTGGCATCCTGAACCCTGTTTCCAGACGCTTGCAAGGGTTTTGCAAGCGCCTCATTCAGGCACGTTTGCCACTTCTGACTCTCAACGCCGTGGCGAGGGGTCTGCATTCGTGGCGAAGCCGGGAAAAGCGGTGTCGCGCGGAATACCGCTTGCCACCGCACTCCAAGACGCTGCCGCCTGGACGGAGCGCTTCGCGACACCGCTCTCGGGAGGTTCGGAGAGGCACAAGAACTGCCGCCGGGGCGGAGGGCTTCGTGACGCCGTGCCAGCCATTTTGGAGTGCGGTGGCAAGCGGTATTCCGCGCGACACCGCTTTGAGGAGGTTCGGAGAGGGAAAAGAGCTGCCGCCGGGACGGAGGGCTTCGGGACGGCGAAACCGTCATCATTCTCCAAGGCGGCACGCCTGTGGGAAAACTGGCCGACGGGAGGTACTTACGCAAGTTTTTCCGGCGGCGGGGCGGTAAGTGTGAACAGGTGACGGGTGCGGGGGTGCGTGAAGGTGAGTGACCAGGCGTGGAGCCGGTAGCCACAGTCTCCGGGAACGGGATAACGGCCGTTGGGACCGGCTGGGGTGGGACGTGGCACCCCCCCGTTGACATAGAGCGGGTCTCCCAGCAACGGCATGCCGGCCCAGGCGAGATGAATGCGAATCTGATGCGGCCGCCCCGTGATGAGGGTGATCTCCCACACGGTGTCGTCGGCCGTGCGGCGCAGAATGCGGCACAGGCTGCGCGCCGGTTTGCCGCCGACCGAAGCTGCATGCACGGTGCCCAGCGTGGGATGGACGACAGGTCCGATGGGCTGACGGATATCCAAGGCGTCCGGCACACCCGGCGCGGGCCCGGTCAGCGCACGGTAGATCTTGCGCATCGGACCCGTGTCGCGCTGCGTGGCATCGCGGAAGTCGGCAGCCAACAGGCGCCGGGCCGCATCCGAACGGGCAAACAGCATCACGCCCGAGGTACCGCGTCCGAGGCGGTGAACCGGAAAGGGCGGATTCTCAGGATACCTCTCGTGCACCAGGTGGAGCAAGGTGTTCTCAACATAGCCGCCGCCCGGCAACACCGGAAGCCCGGAGGGCTTGTCCACAGCCACGATGTCGTCGTCCTCGTAAAGCACTCCGAAGGCACACGGCACCGCCGGCTCCTCCCACGGCGGACGCCTCCACGCCAGGCGGTCGCCGGCTGAAAGCCGTGTCGTGACCGACACGGGTTGCCCGTTGCACGTCACGCGCCCCTCGCCGATACGCTCCAGCCACGCGGCTTCAGAGGAATGGGTTTGCGTCCGCAGATAATAGGCCAGAACAGTCATTCCCGCGTCGGCGGGATGAATGCGGTCCTGATAGGTCCATCCATGATTCATATGCTTTTCCAGCGGCATCCCGACCAGCCGACACGTTGTGGGGCTTCCGTGGGGCACGCCAAGCCAGTCGCGCGCGCTCATGTAACCGGCCTGAACAGCTTCTGCGTCCGCAGACAGATCCGAACCAGCCCCAGCATCAGCGGCACTTCGATCAGCACGCCGACGACCGTGGCGAGCGCCGCGCCAGAGGAGAGGCCGAAGAGCATGACGGCCGTGGCGATTGCGACTTCGAAATGGTTGGATGCGCCGATCAGCGCCGCAGGCGCGGCGTCCGCATAATTCAGTTTGAGCAGTCTGGCCAGTCCGTAGGTGAGCGTGAAGATGAAGACGGTCTGGACGAACAGCGGAATGGCGATCCACACAATGGTGAGCGGCTGCGCCAGGATGATTGCCCCTTTGAAACTGAACAACAGCACCAGGGTCGTGAGCAGCGCAATGATCGTGACGGGGGTCAGCACATGCAGGAACTTCTCCTTGAACCACGTTTCGCCCCTGGCCTTCAGAATCCAGAGCCGGGAGCCATAACCGCACGCGAGCGGCAGCGCCACGTAGATCGCGATGGAGAGCACCAGCGCCTGCCACGGCACGGGCAGCTTGCCCACGCCCAGCAGAAAACCGCCCAGCAGGCCGTAGAGGAGCAGCATCGTCAACGAGTTGATCGCCACCATCACCAGTGTCAGGCCGTCATTGCCGCGCGCCAGATACCCCCACACGAGCACCATCGCGGTGCAGGGCGCGATCCCCAGCAGGATGCACCCGGCAAAGTAGCTGCGCCACAGCGGCACCTGCAACATCTTGATCCCGTCCTGCAGCACCACCGTCCCCGCGCCATGCGTGGCGCCCACGGCCAGATCGAGCCCGAACGGCATCTTCACCAGATCGGTCGCCTCCGTGCCGATGAAGGCCTTGAACAGCACGCCGAGGAACAGATAGGCGATGGCATACATGGTGAACGGTTTCACCGCCCAGTTGACGAACAGGGTCAGCCACACCGGCTTGCCGCTTTTCCCCGCCTTCACAACCGAGGCGAAGTCGATCTTCACCATGATGGGGTACATCATGAAAAACAGGCAGATGGCGATCGGGATCGACACCACCGGCGCGCCGTCGACGAAAACAGCCATGCCGTCCAGTTTCGCGGCCATCTCCGGCGCAACCTTCCCCAGGACGATACCGCCCACGATGCATAACCCGACCCAGACGGTCAGGTAGCGCTCAAACACGTTTGTCAATTTCCGTTCCGCACCCGCACCCGTTGGATCACTCATGCCCCCCTCCCATCTGGCTCCGGCATGAATTACCGGTGCATAAAAACAACATCTTCACCTTCCGCATGTTTCCATCTCCTGTTCCGTCCACACCTCAGGGCCACCCGCCATTACCCGGCGCACCGTTTCCTTTGATGCTCGCTCAGGTTTTCAGGAAGACAGGCCATAGCCGCCTCACGTTTTTTCGCATCCTGCGCGACCGAATCATCGCTCTCCAGCGCGCCGTCCAGCCAGTTCAGCACCGGTTTCACAGCCTTGAGCGCCTCCCCCTGCGGCAGCCTGAAGTACGCCCAGCGCCCGTCCTTGCGCGAGTCCACGAGCCCCGCCGCGCGCAAGAGGGACAAATGCTTGGACACCGTCGAAGGCGCCAGTCCCAGCACCGCGATGATCTGGCAGACGCACAGTTCACCTGTCCGCAGCATCATCAGGATGCGCAAACGCTGGATGTCCGACAGCGCCTTCGTAATCCGCAGGGTGGACCGCATGGCGTCCCTGTTCATTTCGCCGCCTCCGATGAGCAGCAACACCCTTGGCTCTCCCCGCAACAGGAAGAGGTGCGCCCGAGCTTCGCGTTGAGAATGCCGCCCGCGCAGCCCACGCCGTTCTTGACGACGGGCACCACCGCCAGCCGCTCCCGCAACGTAAAGCCAACCCGCCGCATCTCCGGAGTAGCTTTCATGCCGGCGTGTAAAAACGCGGGCAGGTCTTTTGCGTACACCGGGCCGTAAACGACCTTGAAGCCCGTGCGCCGGCTCACCTCATGCGCCGCCACGCCGGGAGCGCCCAGTTGCGGCAGGATCAGCGTCTTGTGCCCAACCACCTTCGCCACGCCACTGGATTCGAGCCGGGCGACCAGCTCATCCGTGCCGAACGTCCCCTTGCCAGCCGCACACCAGACGTTGATGCCCTTGGTATCCAGCACCAGCACCCACCCGTCCATACCCTCCAACGCCCACCGCACGTGGTCCAACGACAACTGATAGTTGGCGGTCACGACCAGCGGCGAATCCGGCGTCGGCGTGCCGACCGCGACCAGGCCCGGCGGCACCGTGTAACGCCTGCGACCGATCCCCCAGCGGACGGCCGCCGCGCCCAGGGTGGCGTGCCACGTTCCGCGCGCCGCCACGCAGGGAACACGTCCCGCTGCGGTCTCGATTGAGCCAGACGGACACCCCTCGCCCGTTGCTCGTTCACACGGGCACATGCCGCTTGATCCACCACGCATAAATATCCTTCTCATTTCGTTACATGACGAAATGTATCAGGTAGACGCTCCGACTGTCAAGCGCACGCGTGGGGACCCGGGCAAACGCGTTTACCCTTTCAGCTTTCCCCTTTCCGCTTTCTCCTCATCATCCTTGATACCCCCGGGTGATTGCGGTATGATAACGCCTCTTTTTCACCGGCAACTCCCAACTCGGAATTTCAACCGCAAAAGACCACATGGGCAAGGACAGGGAACACGAAATCTCACGGCGCCGGACGTTTGCGATCATTTCGCATCCGGATGCGGGCAAAACGACCCTGACCGAGAAACTCCTTCTGTACGGCGGCGCCGTGCAACTGGCGGGGTCGGTCACCGCGCGAAAGACGCAGAATGCCACGACATCCGACTGGATGGAACTGGAGAAACAGCGCGGCATTTCCGTCACGTCCACGGTCTTGCAGTTCGACTACCGCGGGTTTTGCATCAACCTGCTTGACACCCCGGGACACCGCGATTTCTCGGAGGACACCTACCGCGTGCTGATGGCGGTGGACGCGGTGGTGATGGTCATCGACGCCGCCAAGGGAATCGAGAGTCAGACCCTGAAGCTGTTCGAAATGTGCCGCCTGCGCGGCATTCCGATCTTCACCTTTGTCAACAAGTTCGACCGACCCGCGCGCGACCCGCTGGCGATTATCGACGAGTTGGAAAAGACGCTGCAGCTCCACGTCTGCGCCATGAACTGGCCGCTTGGAGACGGGCTGGAGTTCCGCGGCGTCTACGACCGGATTCAGCGTCACGCGCATTTCTTTGAGCGGACGCCCGGCGGCAAATACCGCGCGCCGGTCGCCATCCACGATGTGACCGACCCGCAGGTGCGCAACCGGCTTTCCGAGCAGGCCTATGCGTCGCTGATCGAACAACTGGCGATGCTGGATGCGGCCAGCGAGCCGCTCGACCGCGCGCTGGTGCGCACCGGGGACATGACACCCGTCTTCTTCGGCAGCGCGATCAATAACTTCGGGGTTCAGTTGTTGTTGGACGCGTTCCTCGACTATGCCTCGCCGCCGCATCCGCGCCTTTCGAGCAAGGGGATGATCGCGCCGGATCATCCGCTTTTCTCGGGCTTCATCTTCAAGATCCAGTCCAACATGGACCCCCACCACCGCGACCAGATCGCCTTCATGCGCGTTTGTTCTGGCACGTTCACGCGCGACATGAAGGTGTTTCACTCGCGCACCGGCAAGATGTTGCGGCTTGCCAGTTCGCACCGGGTCTTCGCACGGGAGCGCGAGACCGTGGACGAGGCGTTCCCCGGCGACGTGATCGGCCTGGTCGGACACAGCGGATTCGGCATTGGCGACACCCTCACCGAGGATCCCGACCTCACCTACGAACCGTTGCCGCAGTTCGCGCCCGAATGTTTCGCGATGCTGCATAATCCCAGCACCTCGACATACAAGCGCTTCCGTGCCGGGCTGGAGCACCTGCTGCAGGAAGGCGCGGTGCAGGCGTTCGCGCTCAAAGACGCCGTCCAGAATGTGCCGCTGCTGGGCGCGGTGGGAACGCTTCAGTTTGACGTCTTGCAGTATCGGCTGGAGAACGAGTATGGCGCGACCTCGCGGCTGGAGCCCATGTCCTGGCGCCTCGTCCGCTGGGTCGCGCCCAAAGATGTCGGCCATGCGACGTTGCGTGACGGGAAACTGCCGACCGGATGTCGCCTCGCCACCGATGCCGCGGGACGGTTGGTGATCCTCTTCAACACCGACTGGGAACTCAAGTATTTCAGCGAGCGGAATCCCGACATTTGCCTTCTGAGGTCGTCCAGCGACATTCACCGGGACGACGGCGTTGCATCCGCGCATTGAAGCACGCCGGGGCTGGCAGGCCCCATTCAGCGCGCCGTGTAGATCAAATACAGCCCGCCCAGCAGAACCAGCACGCCGCAGACCTTCTTCAGGATCACCGCGCCCTTGGACTTCTCGTTCCAGTTCAGGTAGTGCTGCACCGCCTCGCTGAACGTCCCCGCCAGCACGATCACGCCGCAATGCCCCACGCCGTAGAGCACCAGCAGCAGCACGCCGTAGGCCAGATTCGTTGAAGCGAGACGGAACGTCACGCCCAGCATCGGGGCCATATAGGCGAACGTGCACGGCCCCAGCGCCACGCCAAAGACCAGCCCGAGCACAAACGCCGCCAGCATACCCTTGCGCTTGATACCCGGTTGCGCCGCGCTCGGTAGAGGCAACGTGATCACCTCCAACAGGTAGAGACCGACCACCAAGAAGATCCCCGCCACCGCATAGTTGCCCCAGCGCCCCACGTCGCCCATCATCCGTCCCGCCGCAGCCGTCGCCACGCCGATCACGCCAATGGTGATGAGGATGCCCATCGAGAAGAGCAGCGAGATCGTGAAGGCCCGCCGCGTGCTCATCCATCCCTGCTGGTCGATGAACCCCACGATCAGCGGGATGCTCGCCAGATGGCAGGGGCTCAGCACGATGCTCAGAACGCCCCACGCCAACGCGGCCGTCAGTGCGATCGCGGGCGTACCCTCCACCGCCAGCGTCAGCGCCGTGAAGATCTGCTCCATATATCACCCTCTCATTTCGGCAAGCATTCGCCAATCTTGCAGGCATTGCTGATCTGCTGCGGCGACAGCTTCATCTTGTCCGACAGCGCCTTGGCGATGGTGATCTGCTCGCCTGTTTCCAGCGGATGCGCCTCAACCCACTTCTTCAGATTCTCGGACGTTGCGAAAAAAAACTGATGGAAACAACCCGCCGAAGCATGCGTCCCGTCCGGCTTCGCCTTCTGTCCGAACCACGCTACCGCCGTCGCAGGCACCAGCGAGGCAACACTGCCATTGAGCGTCTTGACCACCACCGGCTCGCCCGTAAGCCGGTCGCGCTCGCGCACCTCGATGTCCTTGCCCGTCCGTGCCGCCACGCCCAGCGCGCAGTGCGAACAACACCCCCACATGCGCGCGACGTCGGCCACCCGCACCTCCGCCGCGTCAGCCGGATACACCGCACGGTCGCAGAAGCCGCACCGGCTCGACAGCTCCTGCGCCTTCAGCGCCTCAAGCTGCACGATGCTGCCGCCCGTAGCTTTCTGCGCCGCCTCGGCCGCGCCGCGCTCCGCGAACGCCTTCACCGTCGGCCGCCCGCTCTTCTCGTCTGCCCCGGCAACGAACACCGCCGAGACCAGCGGCACCGCCACCCCCGTCCCGAAGTCCGCGACCGTCACTTTCTTCTCAAAGCCCGTCTTGTCCTCGGTGAGGCAGGAGTACATGATGAAATAGCAGTGTGGCGAGCACAGTTTCACGTCGCCCTTGGCCGATTTCACCAGCACCTGCGTTTTCGGGTTCACGTCCCCGTCGCACATGTAGCAGACGGCGTCCTTGGCTCGCGCGTCGGGCTGCGCGGCCTGCCAGCGGCTGAACGCCGGTGTTGCAACAGCCGCCCCGACCGCCGTCGGAACCACCCCGAACTCCTTCCACTTGCCGAGGATGTCCTCCTTGGAGAAGAAACCCTCGTGACGGAACAGCTCCTTGCCGTCGGCCCCGAAGAAGATCTGTGTCGGAATGAGGTTGATCCCATACTGTGTCCCGGCGTCCGGATTCTCCCATACGTCGATGAATTCCGTCTTGAACGTCTCCGCGCAGGTTGCCTTGAGGTCGTCAAGGATCGGCTTCATAATCTTGCACGGGATGCACTTCCCCGCACCCAGGTCCACCAGCCGCGGCAGCGCCTTGCCCTGCGGGGCAGACGCCTCAACTTGGACTGCGGCTGTCTCTGCGGGCACGGCCTTCTTCCCCTGCTTCAGAAACATAATGGCTGCCGCCGCGACGACGACCGCCCCGATGATCGCCATGTTCTTACCGTTCATCATACCCACCTTTCTGCCTCTAACAGGCCAGTTTCGCCGCGCCTGCCGCCGCGGCCATCTCGACCGCCTCCGGCGACATCGGCGTCTTGCCCTTTTCCATCCCGAGATCCGCTAGTTGCAAGTGCACAAATGTTGAAAAGCCCGCCTGCTCCAGCGTCGCCTTGACGCAGTTCAGCGGACAACCGTCGATCGCAAGGATCTTGGCAGCCGCTCCGGTCGTAGCCATGATCCCGGACACGCGACCGCCGATCCCCGCGAGGCAGAACATCTTGCCCGTCCCGTCCCGCGTCATCTTTCGCGCCGCCTGGTCGGCCACCGCGCCCACATCCGCCGCGCCCGAACACGCGAAAATCAATTTCGGCGCCGCCCCGCACGCACATCCATTCTTCTCATTCATCGATTTCCTCCTTGGTTGTGTTTTCTCGTCTACGCCAAGAACTTTTTGATCTCATCGGGACTCGGCACCTTCCCCACGCTCTTGACCACACCATCCACCGCCAGCGCGGGCGTGATCATCACACCCATCTTCATGATATCCGCGATCTGGTCGACCTTCTCGACCGTCGCCTCGACCCCCGCAGCCTTGACCGCCGCCTCCGCGTTGGCCATCAGCGTCTTGCACTTCGGGCACCCCGTGCCCAGAATTTGAATTTTCATTTCTACTACGTCTCCTTGAGGTTTTGATACATCATATCCAGCTCCCAAACACCCATCCCGCAAGCGTTGCCATGCTGACCACGAGCGTCACAAACGCGGCTGTCTTTTTGGGCCCCAACACGCTGTTGATGACCAACATGCTCGGCAGACTCAGCGCCGGCCCCGCCAACAACAGGGCCAACGCGGGACCCTTGCCCATGCCGGCGCCCCTCAGTCCTTGAATGATCGGCACCTCGGTCAGTGTGGCGAAGTACATGAATGCCCCTGCGAACGAGGCGATGAAGTTCGCCCGCAGCGAGTTGCCCCCGACGGCCTCGGCCACCCACGCCGACGGAATCATCCCCTCCTGCCCCACGCGGCCCAACAGAAATCCCGCCACCACCACACCGATCAGCAACAGGGGAAGGATCTGCTTGGCGAACGCCCACGACGATTCGAACCAGGCGCCCCCCTCGTTCTTGTCCGTCGCGGTCAGCCACGCCAGCCCGAGCGAGCCGACCGTGAAAGCCGCCAGCGGATTGCCGCCCGTTCCGAGCGCCGTCCCTGCGGTCGCCGCCGCCACCAGACCGATCTTCCACAGCCGCATCTTGAACCACGCCACCAGCATCACGCCCAGCCCCAGCGCGCACAACGACGTGAGCGGCCACTTCGCCGCGTAGAGCACCGCCCACACGCCCTCGAGGTTTTGCGGCTTGCCAAAATTCGCAAAAACCAGGATCAGGATCATGGACGCGAAATAGAGTGCCGTCTGCCACAGCGGGCGCCCGCCCTCCTCTTCTGGCAACTGCATCGCCGCAGCAGCCTTCTCGGCCTCCTCGCGCCGGAACAGCAGGTGCATCGAGTAGCCGACCACCCCGCTGAACACCACCGCGCCGACTGCCCGTGCGATGCCCAACTCCGGCCCCAGAATCCGCGCGGTCATGATCATGGCCAGCACGTTGATCGCAGGACCCGAGTACAGGAACGCGCACGCCGGGCCCAGACCCGCGCCCATGCGGTAGATGCCCGTGAACAGGGGCAGTATCGTGCAGGAACAGACTGCAAGGATGCTGCCCGAGACTGAGGCCACGCCGTATGCCAGCATCTTGTTGGCCTTGGGGCCGAGATATTTCATTACCGCCGTCTGGCTCACAAAGACGCCGATCGCGCCCGCGATGAAGAAAGCCGGGATCAGGCAGAGCAGCACATGCTCCCGCGCGTACCACTTCACCAGATGCGCCGCCTCAAGCAACGCATGGTCAAAGCGCGCGACGCCCACCGGCAGATAAAAACAGGCCAGGAAGCCCGCCACGATCCAACCCGCTATTTTCAGTTCCCGCTTGGCTTCCACAAGTCAGCACTCCCGTCTGCCATCTCTTCTCCGCCCCTATCCCGTGATCACCGCCTCCACACATCGCATGAACTTCAACACACAGGGAACCCGCAGGGAATAGAACACCCGCTTGCCGCGCTTGTCGTCCGCGACGATTCCGGCGTTTTTGAGCACCAGCAGGTGTTTCGAGACGGTCGAAAAATCGAGCCCCAGCCCTTCCACCAGCTTGCACACGCAGCGCTCGCCGCCCTCAAGCTGTTCGATCATCCACAGCCGCGCGGGATGCGCCATCGCCTTCAACACCTTGGCCTTCGCCGCCAAGACAGCCTTTTCGTCTCGGGTCATTGTCGGTCCTCCCTTTGTTATTTGGCATAATAACCAATAATAAGGCAGATGTCAAAAAGATACAGCAATTCTAACACTGGCAGTCGCTATCGGGATCGAAATCGGGATCGGGACCGGGGGCGATTTCGACCCCGCTGATACACGAACGGGGTAAAGCCTTGGCGCTCAACTTCTGGCTCTTTGATTCTGGCGCCCCGCGTATCACGTCTCCTGCAAGGCCATCCGTTCGAGCGCCCAGTGGGCGCGCGCGGCGGTGTTGACCTCGGGAATATGTGCCATCCGGCGCAAGGCCTCCCGCGCGGGCGCGTAGCGGGCGTGTCCCAGGCACCAGGCGGCAACCGAGCGTACGGTGTAGTTTTGCCGCGGGTCGAGCAGGAGCGTGATGATCAGCGGCATGGCGTCGCGGTTGCCGCGCACCGTAAGGGTTTGCATGACCGCGCCGGTGCGCCGCCACTCCTCCACGGGCGGATCATCGAGTAAGGCGAGCAACGCCGCGTCGGGCTCATCGCGCAGTGCAAACGGCTCCTCGTCAAGATCGCAAAAGGTGTCCCGTTCCAGGATCTGCCGTCCTGAAACCGGTTCCAGATCGGGAAGCGCGCACACCTCGGGGGGGAGTTCAAAGCGGTCTGAGCCGCCCTGCCAGACCGCCTCCCACACCCCTTCGGAGACCGGACACGCCGAGAGCCCGGAGACGCCCTCGGGCACCATGCAGGTGACGAAGCGGATGCGCCTGCCGGTCGCGCGCAGATCGCAGCGCTGACTTCCTTCGTCCGGCCAGCCGCGTCCCAGAGGAAAGGTCGGCACGGTCGTCAGCGCAACCGGAGCAGTCTGTGAACCGCCATCGGTCTCAACCAGCCAGGTGAACGTCACACCGACACCCGACGGCAGATCGAGACGCACTCCGTGCGGACCGACCTGGCACGCGCACCGGCGCAGCCACATGCGCCACGTGAAGGCGTGCGCGGTCGGCGCCTGCAGATCGTCGACCACCCAGGTGACGCCCGAGACGCCCACCGACACCGTGCGCCGCATGCGCGACACATCAAAGGCCGGCTGATAGTAGGCAGCCGCCTCGCCCGTAACCGTATGGCGAACCGGGTCGCGCCGCTCGAAGAGCAGTCGCCCCTCCCGCGCCTCGGCTGGAAAATAACCCTCCCATCCGTCAATCACGATGGAACAGGAGGCTCCCAAAAATCCCTGTTGCGCG
>Ga0268276_1000381_pt1 | contig 52861 bp, 42 predicted proteins | sample saktaG_4_FD_190145 | JGI IMG/M metagenome (GOLD analysis project Ga0268276, IMG submission 190145) | Saline water microbial communities from Sakinaw Lake, British Columbia, Canada - sak_2010_1_5_45m | ecosystem: Environmental > Aquatic > Non-marine Saline and Alkaline > Saline ...
ATACATTATGTGATTTGTGTATGTATTTGCTTTCTGACATACACTAACGTACGCTTTTTTCGCCGCAAGCGGCGGGGAATTTACCCTAAGTCATTAAAGCGATATCAGCGCTATCAATGAGTTTGATGATCGGAACGCGCCCCCCCAAGAATGTTTTCACTTCCATGAGAAGATCATAGATGTGAATTCCATCTTCGCGAATAAGCGCAAGTAATCCGCCGGCAGACGTGGGGATGACATCAATGGCATCCTGCACCGGGGCAGAAGCCCGCATCACCGAGAGCTCTTGAGAAATTTTCTTTTTAAGCTTCCCTCCCTTAAGACCGAAATCTCCCTCAAATTCCTGATAGGTGACGGCAGGTTCAGAAATGGCGTACGAGAGAGTATAACTCTTCGGGGCTCCCACCTCATTGAGTAATCCGAGGAGAACAGAAGCATTGGTTGTTCCCTCTTCAGAAGGTGCTTCGAGAGATTCTCCTGACCCAAACGAATCGCCGGACGAAAGGTCGTCGAAGGATGCTCCTTCACCTGCAGATTCAGCTGCCTGTTTCTCTTCGAACTTCTTCGCCAAAGCGACCGTTTTAAAATCCCGAAGTGTTACTTTCCCCCCTTTTGCAGAAAGGCGTACGAATTTGAGTTCTAGCCCATCAACGAAAAGGGCAACGGCCGTTTTTCCGTCTCCTGCTTGTATAGGCATGAGCTGGTCTATCCTTGTTTGTTAGATATGGACAATCGCACACAGTCCCGCGATTGTTGGTGCATCACATCAAACCCAACAGCATTCTCAATCTGTAGGCTGCAGCTGCAGCAATTGCTGCAGACGCCGCTTGTTGTTTGCAAAATTCATAGCATTTTCGAGGGAGATCTTTTTTTGCATATACAGACGCTTCAAATCTTGTTCCATGGTATTCATTCCAAGATCTGTACCTTCGTTGATCATCTGGTAAATCTCGCTCGTGTTATTATTCTTAATGGCAGCACGGACAGAAGGTGTGCCGAGCATAATCTCCTTCGCCAGGACACGTTTACCGTCAAGACTGGGAACAAGTTTCTGCGAAATAACGCACCGAAGGGTATCTCCCAGCCGATTTCTCACTCGTTCCTGCTCGGTCGGCGATGTTTCGCCAATGATACGGTCGATACTTTCTACCGCAGCAGCTGTGTGCAATGTAGAAAATACCTTATGGCCGGAGTCTGTTATTTCCAACGCGGTTAAAATGGTTTCCGGGTCGCGTAATTCACCGACCATAATAATATCCGGATCCTGACGCAAGGCTTGTATTGCACCCTCTTTGAAGGAAAGAACATCTCTTCCCACTTCTCTATGCCTGATGATACACTTGTCCGATTTATGCACGTATTCAATCGGTGAAGCAATGATAACAATATGCCCTTCAATACTATGATTATTTGCATCGATGATAGAATCCAGCGTCGAGCTTTTCCCTGATCCTGTAATACCAGTGACGAGGCATAGTCCTTCTTTGGTGTGTGCCAGACTGAGCACTTTTGTAACATTGGGATGTAATTCAATACCTTTGTAGGGGCGGACAACATTGCTAATTGCCCGCATATTTAATGCAAGCTGGTCCAGATCGAAATATGCATCGGCGCGAAACCTTCGAAAATCCGCATTGTCTAAATAAAGCATATGCGAAAAATCCAGATTTTTATTTTCAAAAAGGAACGACCGCTGACGCTCGCCAAGAATACTTTGAATAAGAATGTTTAATTCATCCGGAGAATACTTTCCCAAGGATGGATCCGGCTTTTTTGACCCATAGACACGATACCAGATGTATCCCTGCGAGCCATATCCCCCCATATCGATATCTGATGCATTGATCAAGAACATACGTGAAAGGAAATGGTTGACGAGGGACAAGAATTTCATTTTTCTTGTCTCGTCTGTCCTCGTCATCATGTCGCTAATCATCATTTGCCGTTCGAGTCCCATCACCGATTTGGGAATCTGTGCGGCAATTTCCTTCAGAATCTTCTGCGCCTCAGTAATGACCGGGGGCATTTCTGATGGAGAAGTTACTATGGGTGGTGCCGTTGAAGACGGCACAGGAGGCTGGACTGCCATAAAAATAAATTCTCTAGTTTGATGGAATATGTTTTATAAAGAACCTTTTTGTGACCTACTATACCCTTATTCGGTTAGATTATACGGAACTCCAACTGAAAAAGCAACTGACATAAAGGAGTTTTTTAAGTGTTGCCACCATCTCCCCATAGAGCAGTCACCTATGCTCAGAGCATGGACCTCTCTTTCATCATTCGAATGACAATAAAAAAGGCGCTGAGGGTTTTTCCCTTCAGCGCCTTATATAATGCTAAAATTTATCCGATTTCCTACTGTTTCTGGAATTTCTATTCCTCTTCGACGGTGGTTGCAATAATCTCTTCAAGCGATGCGGTTCCTTCCTTCATCCGCTCCATTCCAGACCGGCGCAAAGTCCACATCCCGTCCTTTGCAGCCTGATCACGAATGGCATTTTCATCGACTTTATCCCCGGCGTTCAACACAATATCTTTGATCGCTTTGGAAAAGTATAGAGCCTCATGAATGGCTGCACGCCCTTTATAGCCTCCGTTGCACTTCTCACATCCAACTGGTTTATAGAACTTATGAGTAGCGACATCTTCTTCCGAAAAGCCAAATTTCAGCAAATCCCCTTTGTCACCTTCATCCATCGGTTGTTTGCATATTTTACATAATGTCCGGATAAGACGTTGAGCAACAATGACATTAATAGCATAGGCAATAAGAAACGGTTCGATTCCCATTTTATACAAACGTGCTACAGCGCTGGGAGCATCATTGGTATGCAATGTGGAAAAGACAAGGTGACCGGTATTCGCAAGCTTGATAGCAGTCTCTGCTGTAACCTTGTCGCGCATTTCACCGACAAGAACGATATCAGGATCGTGACGAAGAATTCCACGGATGGCCTGCTCAAAGCCCATCTTGGCGCTAATTTTGAGCTGGCGCGCCCCCTTGATGATATATTCAACCGGTTCCTCGATCGTTAACACATTGACCGTAGGATCAATGACTTGATATAATGCCGCAATCAGCGTCGTCGACTTACCGGAACCTGTCGGACCTGTCAGGATGATGATCCCTTGCGGTTTACTAATGGCTTTATAAAAGAAAGCACGCGCCGGACCCTGCAAACCAAGTTTTTCAAGATCGGTAATAACTTTGCGATCGTCTAACACACGAATAACGACGCTTTCGAATTTATGTTTGAATTCTGTTGTCACAATCGGCATAATCGAGACACGGAACCGGAGCTGGTGTCCATCAATGATACGCTGAATAAATCCGTCCTGAGACATTTCGCGTTCGAACCTATCCACGTTCTTTGTCCGGTCTTTCACAACCGCCATGATGGCCTCCGGCATGGTATTCTCCTGAGAATGCCAGACCTGCAGGTTGCCATCGACGCGAAACAGAAAGTTGGTACGATTCCCTTCAGCGGGAACGATGTGAATATCGCTGACGTCTCTGCGAACTGCCTCTACGATACATCCTTCAAACAGATTGACGAGGGCACTTTTGCTGATTTCAGATTCCAGTGCCTGCTCATCCAGCTGGTCTTCCTCTCCTGTTTCCGATTCTCCGACAGTAATTTTATCGGCGTCGAGGAGTTTCAGGAATTCATTTTGAGCAGGCGCCACTTTATCCATGAATGCCTGCAGCTCCTTCAGGCGCACATAACAGATCTCATACTTTTTGACGCTGAAGCTGCGCGCGACGACGGGCAGGTTTCGGTCCGTCGGGTCTGCTGCAACAATGATCAGTTTGTCCGGCTGCCGTTCATCGAATTTAAACGGAAGCATCTTTGATTGAACCATCATTTCACGCTGCTGATCTGAAAGCTGGTCAATATATTTTTTGACAAATGCAATCCGTGCATCATCGATTTTTTCATCGCTCAGGAACAATTCGCGGAACGCATAGAGATTGGCAACTTCACGGAATACAGCATCGTGATCGGCGCCAAATTCCGTGACAAGCAGCTGGCCCAGATTCTTGCGGTTCTTTTTGTTCTCTTCGGAATCCTTCATCTTGAGGGATTTTTCGAGTGTCTCGAAATCGATAATCCCCTTTTTAAGAAGTGTATATCCGATTTTATCAGTTATGTCTATTTCAGGCATGGGTTCGTTCCTCTTTACGTTGAGTCTTTCCTGGCATTTCCTCAACTATGGAAATAAAAAGTGAAACGGGAGAAGCATTTTTGGAGCTGCTGGTTTGACCGTTGCCGTTTCAGATGAGACCAGCGTCAATGCCGTCAGGACGATCATCATAATCATGGATACTGCCAATTGAATCACTTCAATTGCATTTTTCATCCTGTAGCCTGTTTCCTTTTCATAGTACTCAGCTAACTGCAGGGCTGTTGTTTTCACAGTGCCGGTTTCAGCACCGGAAGCAAATCTGGAAATTGCCGTTTTCGTAAAAACTCCTGTCGCCTCAAACGCCTCAGTCAGACCTTTACCGCGTTCCAGCATCATCGGAACGGCAATCGTTTTGATCTGATGTTCCATATACCGATTACCGCATGCTTCCGCTGCCATGCGAATAATTTCTATGTTTTCACCGGAACCGCTGTACAGTGCATAGAACACCCGACAAAATATTTCGATGGCCGTTTTATGCAGCATGCTGCCGATCACGGGGATTCTCATCATATATTTGTCAGAGAAGAATTTCCCCCGCTCTGTCGAAAGAAACCGCAAAAACACTATAAGCGGTACAAAGAAAATTATACATAAAACAACCACATTATCGATAAGCCAGCCGCTAAACTGGAGTGTCGCCGTGGTCATGGGAGGAAGTTTGATTTTGAATTTGACAAACATTTCTGCCGTCTTTGGGAAAATGTAGGCAACATAAAAAATCACCGCAAGAAACAGAACGAACAACGTGATCAAGGGAGTAATCAGCGCGCTTTTCATATTCCTTTTAAATTCGGCGTTTCGTTCCATAAATTTTGCGGCACTCTCGTAGATCTCCACCATGTTTCCGCTTTTCGAGGCAAGCCCAAGCATTTGTGCAGTGAATTTTCCGAGAACCGGTGCTTGTTTCATAAACACCTTCTCACTGTCCCTCCCCTGCTTCAGTTCCGCATTAATTTCCTTCACGGCATCACGTAATGCGGGATTGGGAATATCATTGATGAGCAATTGCATCACTTCGTTAAAGGGCAACTTTTGTCTCATCAGATCCGTGCTCACACGCACAAACGTGATCACGTCAACGGCGGGGGCAGCTTTTTGCTTGGTACCAAAAAGTTTTTTCCGGACATAGAGCACCCGAAATCCCATCTTCTCGAGAGCGATACGGACTTCATCGGGAGTGAATGCCTTCTGCTCGCCGTCAATCGGTTTATCGGTGCCTTTTTGTACACGATAGAGAAAGGCAACCCGTTCATTAATCCCTGTGACTTTGAATTTCTTGTCTCGAGAAAGTTCAGAGGCTTTCTTTTTTGCAGCGCCCCGATTGTCGGCCGTAATAAAACCGGACACCGCTTTCCCGGAGAATGTTACCCCATCAACACGATATTCAGGCATAGGACCTTGGTGGTTTAGTACACTTTTTTATGCATTGTGAACATTACCTTATTACGATAATACACTTTTTCGCTCTCTGTGTCAAGAACCGTTGCTTTCACTTCTCTCTGCTCTGGATTTCTGCCAGCAAGCACCAGGCAGGATCCTTGAGTTATTTCAGTTTCGCCGAGCCAACAAAGGCCAGTGGAAATGTAGCATACCACGCCGCGGCTTTGACAAGATGTTCTATAGGAATATGCTCGGTTGCCATATGTGCATAGACCTCATTGCCAGGACCAAAACCGATACAGGGTATCCCATGCATCCCCATCACGGCAACACCATTGGTGCTGAATACCCAGCGGCTGACCAAGGGCTTTTCACCGAACAGTCCTTCGTAAGACCGTATGCCGTGCGCCAAGACAGGATGGTTTTCCGGGAGGAGCCATGTGGGGTAATATTTCTTGGTCGGATATTTCAATCCGCGCCAGCTTGGCACTTCGTACTCCAGCACCGCGACTTCTGCACCGGCGTATTTCACACCGGGCAGTTCCTGAATTTCCCGCACAGTTGATTCCATACCCTCTGTTGCTGCAAGACGCCTGTCAAGATGGATAGTAGAAGAATCCGCGACGGCACAAAGCGACGGCGACGTGGAACGAATTTCCGTTATGGTGACAGTACCTTTACCCAGGAACGGTTCGCCGCCTAAGCGCTCATTTAATTTTTCAATATCCTGAATAATCGATGCCATTTTATAGACAGCATTGATACCACGCTCCGGCGCAGACCCGTGACAGGAAACTCCTTTTGTCCGAACTTCCATTTCCATTCGTCCGCGGTGTCCGCGGTACACAGCAAGATTGGTCGGCTCGGCAATCACGACCACTTCAGGTTTGAGTCTGTCTTCGTTGATAATATACTGCCAGCACAGGCCGTCGCAATCTTCTTCCTGTACACTGCCGACGATATAGAGTGTATACTCATCTTCCAATCCAAGCTCTTTGATAATTTTTCCCCCGTACACAATCGAGGCAAGGGCCCCTTTCATGTCGCACGCACCGCGCCCGTAGATGATGCCATCTTTTTCGGCCCCCTTGAAGGGATCGACAGTCCAGTTTGCCGGATTACCGACATCGACTGTATCGACATGCGCATCGAACGCAATAATGTGCCTGCCATGACCTATGCGACCGAGGATATTCCCCATCGGATCGATGGTGATTTCATCGTAACCGCACTTCTCCATTTCCTGCTTGATCCGATGAATGACTTGCTCTTCCTGAGAACTCAGGGACTTGATCGCGATCAGATCCCGAAGGAAATCTGCGACATTCCGTTCATTTCTTTTTGCAGCCTGTAATATTTCTTTAAACATGATTTCCTCTTTTCACTATTTCACTTGTCTATTTCCCCTTCACCAGTGTATTGAAATCGTTGATCAGCCGATCAAAGTCATCCACCTCGTCTTCGAAGAGACTCCGCCAATATTCCGGATCCCATTGTTCCTTCAATTCCTCAGAAGTCTTCCCCTGCTGCTCGATCCAGGTATAATACTTCAGGTTATGAATTGCCTTGCGGTCATAGTAACTCAGTTCTTTGAAGTAATCAATACTCTGATGCATCAAAGGACCGGCATGGTCTTTTGCCGCCTGGATTGCGGAATACTTTCCCCGTTCATGACGTAATTCTTCCACACGCGACCTATACAAATCTGCAGAGTCCGTGAACACCGTCAAGATGATATCCGTCGGTCCAAACTCGAAGTACTTCGCTGTCTTTATGGCAGAGAGCATGTTGGAAATGCTGGAAATACCCATCAATTGTAATCGTTCGAGCTGTGTCTCATGAACACCCTGCGATTTGAGATAGATGAGCCCCTCTTCTTCATTGAATAACCGAAGAACACGCATACAATCTTCATCATCGACTGCAGAGACGGCATCCGTATTCCGCACATTGTGCACCCACGGTATGTGCTTATCACCGATCCCTTCGATGCGATGCTCACCGAATCCATTCATCAACAATGTAGGACATTGAAGGGCTTCGGTTGCAACGATCTTTATATAAGGTGAATGTTTTTTTAAATAATCGCCGGCAGCAATAGTTCCTGCGGACCCGGTCGCTGATATGTACGCGGCCCGGGTACCCCCTTTTACTCCAAGAGCGAGAAATGCTTCTTCCAAAGCGGGTCCGGTGACATTGTAATGCCAGATAGGATTCCCGAATTCATCGAACTGATTGAAGATAATATTCAGAGGATCCTCTTTTAATTCCCAGCATTTATCATAAATTTCTTTCACGTTGGATTCAGTGCCCGGCGTTGCAATCACTTCTGCCCCGATATCCTTCAGCCATGTAAAACGCTCTTTGGACATTCCTTCCGGCAAAATTGCAACAGCCGTGCAATCCAATAATGCACAATCGAAAGCACCACCCCGGCAATAATTACCGGTGGAGGGCCACACCGCCTTATGCTTTTCGGGGTCGAACTCACCGCTCACAAGCCGCGGGACGAGACATCCGAAGGCCGCGCCAACCTTATGTGCCCCAGTGGGAAAATATTTTCCGACAATGCCGACGACTCGTGCGTCGATGCCGGTAATGGCTTTCGGAATTTCAAAGAAATTCACACCGTCGAAGCCGCCGGTCTTGACATCATTTTTCCATGTGATTCGATAGAGGTTCAGCGGATTCACATCCCATAATCCGATTGAAGGCAGTTTGGCTTTCACTGCCTGCGGAATCAAATCCGGATTGCGCATCTGAGCAAATGTCGGGATGGTGATACCATGTTTTTTACATCGCATAGCAGTTTTCTTCACCACTTCGTGATCGATATTTTTGATTATTTTCGGCATGAATATTCTTTCCTCACTATGAACTGATATGTTCGCAAAACAACGCAGAGACTTCGCACAAGGTGTTATTTCTTTCCAATTATTTTTTCAAGTTTCTTGACGGGACTTTGCATCCGGGTTAAAAAGACCATGGACGCGATAATGAACGGTTTAAAACTCGCCTCTTTATATGTCTCGAGACGGTATTTCTCAAACACCTCCTTTGCCACTTCTCCTTGAGAACAACTCACACCGGAAATATCCGCCGGCAAGCAGTGCATATACAGCGCGTTGCCATTCTTTGTAAGTTTCATCTTCTTCCCATCGCATTCCCAATTCTTGAAACGGGCGTTGTTGGAGAGACATTCTTTTTCCAATTCCGACAACCCCTGTTTATCGCTTTTCTTGAGGAACTCCGTTCGCCGCTGCATCACATGAAACGGCGCCCATGACTTCGGATACACTACATCAGCTTGATTGAATGCATCCTCCATCGAACCTACCACTTCAAACTTACCCCCGGCTTTCACCGCCTGTTTGCGTGCCAGATTAATCACATCGGGAATCAAACCGTACCCTTCGGGAAATGCCAGGGAGACATTCATCCCGAAGCGTGTCATCAATCCGATAATTCCCTGCGGGACTGAGAGAGGTTTGCCGTAGCTTGGTGAATATGCCCATGTCATGGCAATTTTCTTTCCGCGCAGTTTTTCCAGCGAACCGAAGGTGTTCTTCAATTGCATCAAATCGGCCATCGCCTGTGTCGGGTGATCGATATCGCACTGCAGGTTGATGACGCTCGGCCGGCGATGCAGGACCCCCTGCTTATATCCATCCTCAATAGCAGCGCCGACTTCGCGCATATAACTATTGCCCTCACCGAGGTACATATCATCGCGGATACCGATGGTTTCCGTGAGGAATGAAATCATGTTGGCAGTCTCGCGAACAGTCTCGCCATGAGCGATCTGTGATTTTTGCTCGTCCAATTCTGCCAATCCCAACCCCAGCGCATTGACGGCTGAAGCGAAACTGAATCGCGTCCGTGTGGAATGATCGCGGAAGATAGAGATGGCAAGTCCTGTGTCGAATGAGCGGAACGATTTACCGGCTCTGTGCATTTCCTTGAATAATTCGGCAATCAATATTACCGCTCTCAGCTCATCATCGCTTTGATCCCATGTCAGGAGAAAATCTCGGTTATAGAGATTCGTTTTGAGTTTCTTGAGAACTCTCAGGTTTGTTTGCAATGTTGGTTCCTTCATCATGCCCTCACTAAGATAATTCTTATCCTTCTTTCCACTCCATAATCTCTATGCATCCATCGACCGGACAGACAAATGCGCAAAGTCCGCAGCCGACACAACGGTTCCAATCCACATGAGCAATTCGATTCTCCAGTTGATCGATAGCTGTATGCCCTCCATCGCGGCAAGCAAGATAGCAAAGATCGCAGCCAATGCACAGATCTTTATGGATATGACTGCGGATTCGCTTTCTGGGAAGATCATCGTGAGAAACAATGTTCGGTAATGCTTTTCCAACAATATCGTTGGGTGAGTTAAATTTCATATCATCGAGATAATGCGACATCCCGCTCTTGAGGTCGTCAATCACACGGAATCCATAGTGCATTACCACTGTACAGAATTCAACGACACCGGCACCAACAGCCATGAATTCCACAGCATCGCTCCAGGTGCTTGCACCGCCTGTACCCATGATAGGAATGTCTACATTCCGTGCAATCTCTGCGATGGTACGCAGGGTAATCGGCTTAATGGCCGGACCAGTCATACCGCTGTAAGTGGATTTGCCGCCGAGATTCGGATGGGGAGCAAACGATCTGATATCAATTCCCATCAGCGACTGGATAGAATTCGAGGCTGTCAGGGCATCACATCCGCTTCGCTTCACTGCCCGCGCCACTTCTACGATATCGGTTACATGCGGTGTAATTTTAATGGAAATGGGAACGCGCTTTGATGCTTCCTTGACCCATCCGGCTGTCAATTCTGTCGCACTGAGACTCTGTGCCAACATCTTGCCCGGATCTTCGCCGATGTTTCCCTGCGGACAGGAAAAACTGCACTCGATAAGATCGACGCCTGCTTTTTCCAGCCGCTCGACCAATCGCTGCCAATCTTCTTTACGTCCTGCCATGATGCTTGCAGCGACCAACTTCTCCGGAAATTCTTTTTTGAGCTGCCTGACATTGTATTCCACTTTGTCGATGTGATGCTCCGAGATGAGATCGATGTTGCCCATACCGAACAACCGTTTCCCCTCATAATCAAACGTCGACATCATCGGATAACAGAGATCGACCTTCGTTCCCTCGACCGATGTGGTCTTGAGAATTGCACCAGACCATCCCATCTGGAAGGCACGCCGTACCATATCGAGATTATCGGTCGACGGTGCAGCAGCGAGGATAAACGGACTCTCGAAATGGATACCGAGGAAATCATACGAAAGATCGCGCAAGGCGTATATCTCAATTTCTTTAAAATTTTTATATTCCATCATTATCGTTTCCTATTTCTCTGTTTTCGAGTATGGTACATCGCTTTTGGCTCTTTCACACGAAATCCGATTTGATGCTCAGGTTTTTCAGGAGGGGCTATCAATTGGCGGATTGCATTAAAAACGACTTGAAAGTGTCTGTCATATTTCTGTTCTAATTCATCCAGTCTACAAACGAGCTCTTTTTGTGATGCAAGTATTTCTCTCAGCTTCACGAATGCCCTCATAATAGCAATATTTACAGCTATGGCTCGTTCACTTCGAAGAACGCTCGAGAGCATCAGTATACCGTGTTCAGTAAAAGCATACGGTTGATACTTAAGATGTTGCCCTTGTTTTAAGGTCACAATTTGCGACCTTAAACGCACCAACAAAATATACTTCCACCATACTTCTGCTTCTTCTGAAGTCAGCTGAAACATAAAATCTTCCGGAAATCGACCTATGTTTCTTCTCACCGTTTGATTCAACACTTTTACCGGTACACCGTATAGCTCAGCAAGATCACGATCGAGCATCGCCTTGTGGCTGCGGATCACATAAATACGCTGCTCAATCATTTCTGATGGAATGATACTGCTATTCATTTCTTTTTCTTACAGATGTAATCGTGAATTGCCTGTGCAGCATGCTTTCCAGTTGCGACAGACTGAACAATCGTTCCTTCGCCCGCAATCATATCGCCGCCGGCAAATATGCCAGCAACGGATGTCTGGAAATCCTTGTCGACTTTGATATATCCCTTCTCTCGTTCGAATCCATCCAGCCAATCAGCTGCAATGGATTGGCCAATGGCCACCAGAACAGTGTCCGCCGCTAATACGAAGTCCGATCCCTTGACTTCAACAGGTATCGGCCGTCCTGACGCATCTTTCTGTTTACTTAATTTCGTCTGACGGCATTTCAATCCATTCACTTTCTTCTTCCCAACGACGGCAACAGGATTCGTGAGGAAGCGAATCTCCACTCCCTGCTTACGCGATTCTTCGAGCTCGGCTTTCCACACACGCATTTCTTTTTCACTGCGCCGATAGACAAGGATTACGCTTTCTGCACCAAGCCGCTTGGCCGTAGCAGCTGCATCGAGCGAGACATTGCCGCCGCCGATAATGACGACTTTTCTTCCTACTTTTACTCCTTTGGGATTTGCTTTTGCCATCTCTAAAAACTCAAGAACCGGCAGCACACCTTTTCTCCTTTCGCCCGGGATTCCCGCTGCCCGGTCTTTACCAAGCCCGACCGAAAGGAATATCGTATCGTAGAATTTTTGCATTTCTTTGAATTCTTTTGCATTCACAAATTTCTTTTTGATCGAGAAGAACTTTGATAAGAACTTTATGTCAGATTCCAATTCCTTCTCCGTTAGACGAAATGCGGGAATGCTGTTCCGCGGTACTCCACCCGGTTTTCCTTTGTCAAACACATCTACTGCGTATCCTAGCTTCGACAATTCAAACGCGCATCCAAGTCCGGATGGACCTGCACCGACAATCGCGACTTTCTTCTTCAGTATGGGAAAAGGGGTTGTCTCGGAAAATCCTTTTTTCGCTTCATCCTGGGTGGCAAAGAAGTGCAGTTCACGAATTTTGATCGGTTCATCCTGTTTGGCTCTCGTGCAGGCCGATTGACAAAACGTCTCTTCCGGACATATTTTTCCGCAGACATTAATCAGCGCATTGGAAGTTCGAACCACTTCTGCCGCCCCGCGAATATTGCCGGTGCGGATCATCGTAATAAATTTTGGAATGCGGATATGCGCAGGGCAAGCAGCCTTACAGGGAGCATCGAAACATTGAAGGCAGCGTTCCGATTCCAAAGCGGCTTGTTGCGGGGTTAAGGCAAGATTCATGTATTCTCCGATATTCGTTTAATTCCAAACACGAACAGGCAAGACGACCATTGAAAGTCCCTCGAATTGAAGGCGATTTTGGATCGCATATGCTGTTTCACTATGAAGAATCCGTTGATACCATTTTTGCTTTTGAAAGACAAGCTTCGCCGCAAAGAAGACTGGCTGTTGAAACTCACGAGAAAGCTCCAAACAAATTTTTTCCGCTTCTTCTACCGCTTCCGTTCCTGTTGATAAACGCGACGCTGCCGGGATACCAAGGTTCGCTGCCAATTGTACATATCGATCCAATTCCTGACGCGTGTTCTCCTCAAGACGACCGACCTCATCCGCTCCTTTGAAATTCCCTGAATCCACGACGGCAACCGACACAAATACCATTTGCTTGAAGTAGCCGGAAAACTGTTTGACGATATTTAATAAAGAGTGAATGCCAAGGCCATTATAACTTTCGACAAGTAATATAGCCGTCGGTTTATTCCTGACAAGTGTTTCTTCAGAATGAACTGCTGCTTTTTCTGCGGGAAGTCCCTGCAGGATATCTGATAACGAACGAAGCTTTGTGCTTACCAGGTGGTAATGTCTTCGGATCAAGACGCACAGCATAATGAGCATCGAAGTTATCACGACTGTCATCCATGCACCTTCTTCAAATTTCTCGTACACAACAAGAATGAGAATGCCAAGGCAAAGGATCAATCCGACGAAATGGATGGTCATCGACTGCTTCCACTCTCCGTGTTTTTTCCGCTTACGGATCCAGAATCGTACCATCCCCAGCTGAGAAAGCGAGAAGGTCACGAAGACGTTGACGGAATACATCGTCACAAGTGTATCGATATGCCCTTGTGTGTAGAAGAGCAGAGCAAGGGATGCCGCACCTATGAGCATAATCCCGTAGTGCATCGTCAAACGATCCGACAATGCGGCGAACCGATGGGGCATCCAGCGATCGTTTGCCATATTGGCCATCACACGCGGACCGTCGATAAAGCCGGTCTGTGCGGCAACGAAGAGCAATGCCGCTTCTGAAAGAAGCACGAAGACAACAAACCATGGACCGATGCCAAGGCTTTCTACCATAACTGCATTGAGTGTTTTCCCCGGCTGTTCGGAAACTCCCAACAGAAGATAGAGGAGAAATATCGCTCCAGCAGTGATCGCCAGCGAGACTGCCATATAGAGCATTGTTCGCTTCGCTGTCGGGACGCGCGGTTCACGCATAATTTGAAGACCATTGGAAACGGCTTCGATTCCGGTGTACGTGCCTGCACCGCGTGAGTAGGCACGTGCGAAGATGAGAAACATTCCCATCCATCCGATCGTTGAAACATCATTATGCAAATTCACTGCGGCTGTCGTTGTGACCTGCGGTATATCGCCGAATCGGAGTACAATTGCACCAACAAACACAGCACTATGCGCAAGAAGAAAAAGAAGGAAGATGGGCACCAACACGGAGATAGATTCTTTTGCTCCGCGTAAATTCAGAATGATCAGGACGACGATTGCCAGCGCCTCCACCGGTACCATCCATGGCCGCCACGCATAGGGAAGAAAACTGAAGATCTGTGCAGCACCGGATGCAATAGAGACCGTGATCGTGAGAATATAATCTATCAGCAGCGCACTTCCCGATACCACGCCAAACGGTGCACCGAGAAGTTTCGTCGCAACAACATATCCTCCGCCACCGCTGGGAAAATGTTCGATGATCCGGCTGTACGAATAGGAAATAATAAAGACAGTGAATGCAGTCGCAAAAGCAAGCAGGATGGCAAGTTCGGGATGTCCTGCAAGCGCACGGAATGCTTCATCAGGTCCGTATGCAGAGGAACTCAGTCCATCGGCTCCGAGTCCTACCCAGGCGAGAAATGCAATGAGCGAAATTTTATGGAAAAGTCTCGGATCATGAATATCCCGGGGCTTCCCGATGAGTACTTCTTTGATGCTTTTCAATTAAGGTTCTTTATGACGTAGAACTTGATGGTCTTGTATTGCGTCAACAATCTGCTGGTATCCGCTGCATCGGCAGAGATTACCGGAAATTGCGATTCGAATTTCTTCTTCTGAGGGAGTAGATGTCTCATCGATCAACGCCTTGGCACTCATGAGCATACCGGGTGTGCAAAATCCGCAGTGTACGGCATCATGATCGAGGAATGCCTCCTGCAGCGGGTGAAGATTCCCCTCGACGGCCAGACCTTCGACGGTCATAATTTCCTGTCCATTGATCTGTGGTACAAGAACAAGACATGAATTCACTGCCTGACCGTTGAGAAGCACGGTGCATGCCCCGCACTCACCCACTTCACATCCGCACTTAGTACCCGTGAGTCCTAATTCCTCGCGCAAGAAAGAGAGAAGCGTGAGGTTCGGTTGAATTTCGAGCGTATAAGGTTTCTTATTAATCGTTGTTGTGATTGAGATTTTTTTCATTCTAATAATTGTAATGATTCTAATGATTCGTTCCTGTTGAATTCTTTCGAAATACTTTGAGATATTTCATAAAGTTTGCTATATGCTGGGATAATTCGATAATTTGTCCTGTTAATTTTCCATAGATATCCTTTTCAAGATAACCAACCCGGAAGAGAATGATCAATTGATTCCGTACTTCACCCGCCGATCCTTTTGCATATTTTAGGAAACGAAGAAACTCTGAAGTAGAATTGTACTCAAATCCCTCTGCAATATTATTCGAAATAGAAAATGCGGCGCGGCGCAATTGACTCTTCGAATCAAAATCTTTCTTCAACTTCCCTGTTTCGGAGATTTTATGTATTTCTTCAGCAAACTCTATTGCTTTCTGCCATACTTCAAGATCTTCAAATCTCTTTATACTGTTTGCCATACGATTAAAAAATCATTCTATTTATTCAAATCTTTCTAATCTTGTTCACTTTTTTCATCACTTAACTACACAATTCCAGTGCTCGTCTCACCAAAATGGCAATTACCGGCTCTTTATATTCCGTCGACCATCGGCGGCCCGATAAGGAAATCATCACTTCTGAAACCTTCCTGCCGACCTCGCTAAATAATTCTTTCGATGGATTCTTTCCAATAAGTATCTTTTCTGCTTCAGGCACTCTCTGCCATTTGGGAAATGCGGCACCTGGCACAATGCGTGCTTCTTCTATCGCTCCAGTCAAGGCCTTGCGCAGAATCGTTGCGACGCTCAAGCGTGATATCGCCAGAGCATTGCGACGGCCAAGTTTTATAAATGCACTCTTTGCCCCTACGGGCAATTTTTGTAATCTGATCTCCGTTAAAAGTTCTGTACGCTCTGCAACTGTTTGGTATGGCTTAATAAAAAAATCGACGAGAGGTATCTCACGCACACCTTTCACCGATTTCAGCTTCACGACCGCACCAAGCGCCATCAGAGGTGGAACGGTATCCGCACAGGCAGCCGCGTTCATAATATTACCGCCAATTGTACCACGATTGCGAATCTGTGGAGAACCAATCGTTGAGACGGCCTGACGAAGGAAGGGAGCAGAGCGTTGAATAATGTTCGATCGAAATATCTCTGAGTGGGTGGTCAACGGTTTCAGAATGACCTCATCACCTGAGTCTTCAATCCCTTTCAGTTCCGAAAGGCGGCTGATGTCGATAATTACCTTAGGCGTTTTTGAAGAAGGTTTGCGTAATTCCACAAGCACATCGGTCCCGCCGGCAAGTAGCTGTGCATCCGCACCATAGACCTCAAGCAGTTCTATTGTTTCTTGAATCGATTGCGGTACGATATATTCAAATGACTTCATTTTCTTCTTCTGCATCGCCTGGCGTTCTTGGCGGTTGAAAGAATAACCGCAAAGACGCAAAGATACGCCAGGTTATAAATGGTTTACGACTCTTTTTATTCCATCTTTGATTAAACTGACATTGAAATTTATAAGAAATCCCAATTTGCGGTCTGACAATTTCAAATATGTCAAAATCTGAGCCATATGAACATCGTTCAAAGCTTCGACAGATTTTATTTCGATGACAACCTTCTGCTCAACTAAGAGATCCATGCGATAGCCACATTCCAGTTTGACATCTTGATAAACAACAAGAAGAGCTTTTTGTTGTTCGACTGCGAGGCCGGATTGCATCAATTCATATCGAAGACATACTTCATATGTTGATTCCAATAGACCTGGTCCGAGCGCTTTATGAACCTTGAACGCACAGTCAACAACAATTTTTCCAATTTCGTTTTCTGTCATATTTCTTTGCGTCGCTTGGCGTTCTTGGCGGTTGAAAGAATAACCGCGAAGACGCAAAGGTACACATGGTTATTTCCTTTGCGAATCCTGGACTACTTCGCGATTCATGGGTTAGGTCTTATTTTACAGGAATCTGACTCCAGCGATTCTTTCTGCTCTGAACCACGCTTCCCGCTTCGTGTTAATTTGTGGCCAAGTAATACCCGTTCGAGATTTGCAGGAATTTCATACAGGCGTCTTCCTGTTGCATTGAAAATTGCATTCACAAGTGCAGGCGCCGCAAGTTCGTTGGTCGGCTCTCCCACTGATTTTGCTCCGAACGGTCCCGTTGGATCTTCATTCTCCACAATGATCGTCTTGATACGGGGCACATCCATCGATGTCGGGATGAGATATTCATCAAAATTGACCTGCTTCGGAATTCCATCTTCGATTTCAAATTCTTCCAGTAATCCATATCCGATGCCCATGGCAACACCGCCGTACATCTGCGCCTCGACCATACCTTTGTTGATTGCCTTCCCGACATCATGAACAGAAACGAAATCAAGCACATTCACCTTTCCGGTCTCAATATCAACTTCCACTTCCACTGCATTTGCCCCATAGACAAATGTAAAGTAGGCATCCCCCTGGCCGCGTTCTTCGTTCCATGATGTCGCCGGTGAGCGATGCCAGCCAAGTCCGGTCATCGGCTTCCCTTTATTAAAACACGTCGCTGCGAGTTCGTCGAACGAGGCGAGACGTTCTTTTGATCTTTTCTTGGTAAGATAATTATCGATCAGATCGAGCTCGCCTGCCGGCATCCCCGTCATCTCCGCTCCAACTTCAAGGAGTGTGACACGAACCTTCTCTGCGGAATCCTTCGCAGCTGAGCCGCCGATAATCGTTCCGCGGGAAGCAACCGTCGGCCCGGAATCTGCCACTCGGCTGGTATTGGTATTGAGGAATTGAATCCGATTCATCGAAATGCCAAGGACTTCGGCGGCAATCTGCGACATTTGGGTCTGAGCACCTTGACCCATATCAGTCACACCGGAAGAGACAATCACACTGCCATCCGTTTGTACCGAGACGATTGTTTCTGCAGCGTCCGTTCCTTCTGCGCCCAGGGATACTCCGCGATAACTGCAGGCGAGCCCGATACCGCGCCGCTTTTCACCTGTTCGAGTGTTCCGAAATTTTTTCCATTTCTTCTCGAAGTCAAGGGCGTCTGCCGCTTTCGTCAGAACTTCCTTCAGACTGACCACGTGTGTTAACGTCTGACCTGTTGCTGTGACAGCACCGGCTGTGAATCCATTCTTCATCCTGATTTCGAGCGGATTCATTCCAACTTTTTCCGCGAGTTCATCCATCATCGATTCGATGGCAAAGTTGACCTGCGGAGATCCAAACCCCCGCATTGCCCCGGTATAATTATTATTCGTATACGCAGCATAGACATCGGTCTTCACGTTTTCGCAATAATACGGCCCCGTTGCCTGAACCACCGAACGCCAGGTGACAAACGGACTCATGGAGGCATAGGCACCGCCGTCGGCAATGCATGTAATCTCCATGGCAGTAATCGATCCATCGTTCTTCGCACCCCACTTATAGTAGAGCACATACGGGTGACGTTTGTAGCTTTCGAGCATCGATTCTTCGCGCGTGTTGACCATCTTGACCGGTTTACCGGTTTTCAACGCTAATAATGCCGCGCGGCAGCTGATCAGCGTCATAGCTTCATCTTTACCGCCAAACGAACCGCCCAGTGTAGATTGTTCAATTTGTACACGCGCGAGATCGAGATTCAACATCGATGCGACTGACCGGCGCGTCGAGAAAAGATTCTGGACGCACCCCGTAATTTTCACTCCACCCTGTTCCGACGGTTCCGCAAGTACTGCCTCCGGTTCAATGTACGAATGCTCGATGAACTGTGTTTTGAATTTCCGCTCGAGGATAACATCAGCGTAGGAGAATCCTTTGACCACATCACCTTTGCGTACATGATGATGGACAAATTCATTCTTTTCCTCATGAAGTATTGGCGCACCCGGCTTCATCGCCTCTTCCGGATCGGAAACGACGGGCAGCGGTTCATACTCTACTTCGATAAGAGCCAGGACCTGCTCGGCAATTTCTTTCGACCGTGCAGCGACAAGAGCAACCCCGTCCCCAAGATAGCGAACGCGATCGTCAGCAAGAATGGCTTGATTTTTCACAACCACGCCAAACATTTTCGCTCCCGGAATATCTTTGGCTGTTAGAACAGCTTCGACACCTGTAACGCTTTCCGCTTTCGACGTATCGATGCGGAGGATTTTTGCATGCGGATATTTCGCATGAAGGACTTTTCCCCACAATTGATGGCCAACGTTATAATCCTCGGCGAACTTTGCCTTCCCGGTTACTTTTCCCCACGCGTCCACGCGCCGTTCGGATTTACCTATGATTTTAAGCTTCTCATTCATTCGTGATCAACTCGAAGTCATCCGCTTTTCGTTCACACACTCTCATCTTACTTCATCTTTTTCCATAATTTCGCAGCGACCTTCCGCGCCTTTTCCATCACCGCTTCTTCATCAAGAACCATCAGCTGCTTATTCCAGACGAACCAGCTGCCACCTATCATCACATGTTGGACCATCGCTGAATTCATACCGAAAAGGAAATGCCCCAGCAGATTCTGATGGTTCAGCGGAGTCGGCGGAAGGTAATCAAGAACAACAAGATCAGCAGTACTCCCTTCCGAAAATGTACCGAACGAGCGGCCAAAGAACTCCGATGCCAACTTCTGTCCATTGTTCAACATCAATGGCATCCGCGAGAATTCTGTCCTGTGTTCTGATTCCGCATTGCGAAAATATCCCATCTTCGCTTCCGCAAACATATCTGCGGGAAATCCGTCGGTCCCCAGAGCGGCACGTGCACCATACCAATCCACCGGCGCATATCCGACTCCATTATTCATATTTGACCGCGGATTATGAATCATCCATGCACCGGCCCTCTCGATCCGGGCAAATTGCTTTTTGTTCAGATGAACTCCATGGGCTAGAACCGACTTCCGACGGAGAACACCAAGGTCACTTAAACGACTGACGATATCAGTGTTGTAATTCTCTTCCGCGTCTAAGACATCGGCTTTATCTTCTGCGACATGAAGATGAACACCGCAATCATACATCGATGCAAGTTCACCAAGCTTGCGCAGTGAATCGTTGCAGAGGGTAAAGGAAGCATGCCCGCCGATGGTACCGCGGAAATGGGCATTGCTGGCATTCTCTGTTACAAAACGATCATTTTCTTCCAGCCCAAGATCACGCTTCTTCATCCCGCCGCGATCTGTTGTTTCGTAGCATAAAATTCCGCGGAGGCCGACTTTCGACATTCCCTCTTTTATCAGATCGAGTGAGCCATGGATATAGTTCGGCGACGCATGGTGATCGACGAGCGTTGTCGTTCCTGACTTCACCGCTTCGATAGCTCCGACAAGTCCACCATAATAGATCGATTCCTCCTCCAGAGCTTCATCCAGTTTCCACCAGATCTTTTGGAGAATTTCAATAAAATTGCGCGGAGATGTCTTGGGCAGCGGCATCCCGCGAGAGAGGGAGGAGTAAAGGTGTGTGTGTGAGCAAACCATTCCCGGGATAAGATATTTTCCGGCAAGGTCGACAAGCTCTTCATCTTTTTTAAGCCGCAGGTTCTTCCCACGTTCAATAATCGTATCATCAGCAATCCGGAAGTCTGAGGCTTCGATCTTGAGAGGATCGAACGAGATACACTGGGAATTTTTTATCAGGCAGTTCATAGAAATTCTTTTCACCCGTGTGAGAGTTTTTCAAGATGATGTTCAAGTACCGAAAGATCTGGTTCAATATCAATCGTCTTCCCTACTGCTTTCTTTGCTGAAGCTATATCTTTCAATCCGTTCCCAGTGATTACAGCAAGAACGGATTCATGTGGTTTGACGATGCCCTGCGAGATCGCTTTTTTTAACCCGGCAACTCCGGCGACGCCTGCCGGTTCTCCGAACACTCCTCCCAACCGGGCTGTCATCTGCATCGCTTCAAGAATCTCTATATCACTCACAGCAATCATCGTCCCGCGCGTCGCTTGAATCTGTTGGATGGCACGGCGCCAATTGCGCGGAGTTCCTACAGCGATGCTGTCGGCTATCGTATCGGTCGGCGTCGGTATCAATCCCTTGCCTGAGAAGAATGCCTCCATCAACGGCTTCGCACCTTCTGCCTGCACGCCAAGCAATCGCGGTACACGAGTGATAAATCCGAGCCGTTTCATCTCCTGGAGTCCTTTTCCAACACCGCCAATCGTGCAGCCATCACCGACAGAAACGACAACCCAATCCGGGATGTTGGAACTGCACTGTTCCGCAATCTCCAGGCCGGCTGTCTTTTTTCCTTCCACCAAAAAAGGATTAGTGCCGCTGTTTCGATTGTACCAACCGAACCTTGCACACGCTTCACGACAGAGATCGAATGCTTGCTCGTACGTCCCCTGGACACGGATCACCGTTGCGCCAAAGATAAGCAGCTGCGTCACCTTGGGTTCGGGTGCACGCTGGGGAACAAAGATAACGCTTCGCAATCCGACGGCAGCGGACATCCCGGCCAATGAAGATGCAGCATTCCCTGTCGAAGCGCACGCGATCGTTGTAAATCCAAACTCCAGTGCTTTCAGCACACCAACCGAACTTGCACGATCTTTGAAGGAACTGGTAGGATTACGTCCGTCGTCTTTGAGCAACATCGTTGAAATCCCAATTGCTTTGGCAAGACGCGGTACATCATAGACCGGAGTCCAGCCAACCTGAAGATGCGGAAGAGGAAGATTGGATACTACAGGAAGCAGTTCGCGGTACCGCCAATGGTTCAATGCCCGCTGAGAAATCTGATTCTGGAGAAGGGGGATGATGGATTCATAATCGTACTGAACATCGAGGATACCATCTATTCCACATTGCGGGCAGGTGAACACGTTACCGTATGCAACTTTCTTCCCGCAAACCAGACAAAGTAAATGCGTTACAAATGCAGGTTTGGGATTTTTCATCAAATTACTCAACAACTATGTACTTCATAAAAAATGTGTATTATTATAGCGCTTTTTTCCTCAGAAGTCGAGCAGAAGTTTTTCCACATTCCTGTCAAATTCTCTTCGATAAAGCAGGAACCATCGTCCTTTCCTGCCTATACTCCTTTGAAAAAATAGACAATGAATAAGTCACTTGCGATTTGGGTTGAAAAGTAATATCCTTCCGTAACTATTTCTTTATCTGAAACCTATGTCGATCCTTATAAAAAACGGGCTCATCATTTATGCAGATCGCGAGGTACGCTCCGATATTTTCATCGAAGGTGAAACGATTGCGCGGATTGAAGCCGACCTGGATCTCAAAGCCGATAGAGTTATCGATGCTGCAGGAAAGCTTCTCATTCCCGGCGGCATCGACGTCCATACGCATCTCAGTCTTCCCGTGGGCAATATTTTCTCCAGCGATACCTTTGAGACCGGTACACGTGCTGCGGCATTCGGCGGAACGACCACCATCATCGACTTTGCCCAGCAGGAACCGGGCAAATCTTTAAGTCAGGCACTGGATGCACGATTGAAAGAAGCCGGGAGCTCCGTGGTGGATTATGGACTCCATATGGTGATCATCGACTTACCCGAACCACATCTCAATGAGATCGACAAAATGATCGAGAGAGGTGTCACCAGCTTCAAACTCTTTACAGCTTATCCGGATCGATTAAAGGCACATGATGAAACGATTCTTCGTGTTCTGCAGCGAACGAAGCACACGGGGGGACTTGTGATCATCCACGCCGAGGATGCTGAAATGATCAATCAACACGTACGACAGGCACTTCAGGATGGAACGATCGAGCCGCGTTATCACGCCCTGACTCGTCCGGCGCAATCGGAGGCAAGAGCTGTAAAACGGGTAATCGAACTGGCAAGACAGGCAGATGCACCGGTGTACTTTGTCCATATTTCCTGTTCAGCATCCCTTGAATACATACGGGAGGCACAGAGCCAGGGTCAACCGGTGTATGCCGAAACGTGTCCACAGTATCTTTTTACGTCGCTGGAAGATTTCGATCGTCCAAATTTTGAAGGAGCCAAGTTTGTTTTTACTCCCCCGCCGAGAGAGAAATGGAACCAGGAGAAATTATGGGATGGCCTGCGAGATAATTCCCTGCAGCTTATTTCGACCGACCATTGTCCGTTCAACTTCAGGAAAGAGAAAGAGCTGGGGCGAACCGATTTCACGAAGATCCCGAACGGTGTCCCTGGAATCGAGAATCGTCTTCAGCTTCTCTATTCTTATGGTGTGAGGACCGGGAAATTGTCTGTAAACCGGTGGGTAGAGTTGATAGCTGCCAATCCTGCGAAGCTTTTCGGTCTCTATCCCCGGAAAGGCATCATCGCCCCCGGCAGCGATGCGGATATTGTCATCTGGGACCCGGTGAGCGAACACACTATCTCTGCGGCAACGCACCATATGCATGTCGATTACAATCTCTATGAAGGCCGGAAAGTCCACGGACATGCGGATACAGTCATAGCGCGCGGGGAATTGATTGTGGAGAATGAAATCTGGCATGGGACGCCAAGACGCGGCAGATTCTCTCCGAGGAAATGCCCGAAATAAAAGAGGGGCGAACCATCAAGTCCGTCCCTCCTTTTTCCCTCTGATTCCCTCTTCCCTTTTTCAGCTTCGCTGAAGGATATCCCGCACTAAATCTGTAATACGCCGGAAATCGATCTTCCCGGATCCCATCTTTGGCAACTCTTCAAGAACAACAAAATGTTTTGGGAGTGCGATATTCGGAAGTTCTTCAGCCATTTTTTTCAGAATTGCCTTCTCATCAATTTTCTGAGTAATAGCGACAACAATTTTTGCGCCGCGCACAGCATCGGGGACTTCTACAACGCAGCAGGCAATATCTTCCGGGAGCAAGTGTTCGAGCACGTTTTCAACACGGATGAGTGATACCATCTCACCGCCGATTTTCATGAATCGCTTCAACCGCCCGACGTGCCAGATGTATCCATCCGCATCATGATATCCCATATCGCCTGTATCATACCACCCATGATGCATGGCAAGTGTGGTCGCTTCAAAATCATCAAAGTATCCTTTCATAATGCTCTCACCTTTGACGAGAATTTTCCCGATTTCTCCGACTCCGCATTCTTCACCAGTCTCATAATTCTCAACACGGACTTTTACATTGGGCAGCGGCAAGCCGACACTTCCAGGACGGTTTGCCAAGGGTGTGTTCACGCAGATCGCTGGACTCGTTTCCGTACACCCGTACCCTTCCAGCAGATGAATATTATGTTTGTGGAGAAATTCCTGGCGTAAGGAATCAGGTGTCTTATCCGCCCCTGCCAGCATGATACGGCACGAGGCAAAATCTCCCGGTTCAGACTTCCTTACGTATCCCCACATAAATATGGGTGTACCGCACACAAAAGTGACTTTCTCCTCGCGGATGATGTTACAGATCATTTTAAAATCAAGCGGGTTTGCGTACGTGACAATGGTCATTCCATAATAGATGGGCAGCCACAGGTTTGCCGTTTGTCCAAAGACATGAAAGAAAGGCAAATTCGCCAGAAAAATATCATCAGCGTTAAATTCATATACCTTAATAAGCCCTTCAATGTTCGCAGAGATATTACGATGCGTGAGTTGCACAGCTTTCGGATCTTTCTCGCTTCCGCTGGTAAAGAGAATAATAACGTTGTCATCTTCAGAGCCGGTGTGGATTTTTTTCAACAGTCGTTCTACCGGAAGTTTCGACCGAAATGCAGCTTTGATCTTATCAAGCACTGAAATGCTTGTCATGAGATCTTCAATAAAAACCATCCCTGGAACTCGCGGACAATTGATCTTTTCCACGAGTGCCCTGGAAGCAATGATAGTTTTGAAGGCACATTTCTTCTGTGCATACTCACAGTTCTGTGCGGCGCCGGTGGAATAATTGATCATGACAGGTGTTCGTCCGCTCATCAGCGCACCGAGAATGGAGAGTGCACATCCTGCAGACGTCGGGATCATGATGCCAATAAAGCCTTCATCATATTTCTTGAACTTCGCAGCCAATATGAGTGAAGCGATAAGGGCTTTCCCGTAAGGAACTTTTTTATCGGTCGTACGATCGATAAATGCAAGCTTGCTTTCATATTGCTTCGCAATACGAACAAAGTGATGATGCAGAAGCATGTGTTTTTCCTCTAGGACGTGAGAAGGAAACGGTTGATTTTAACTTCGACCGAAGAACATGACAACCGATGGATGAAGAAATCCGATGATCTTCTGATTCAAGATAGAAGAATTACGAAGAACGGCAAGGAGTTTTTTCCACTGCAACAAACCATCATAAAGAAGATTGAAAATCTTTCAATGCCTGAGACGAAATACGACTATCAAATACAATAGAGTAAGGAGTGCACCCGCAGCAGAAATTCCAAAGGGCACTGCCGGTGAAAAAGTGTACCACAACCACCCAGCAAGACTGCTAGCGAGGAGTGTAGAAAAACTCTGCATCCCAGTATAAAAGCCAATGGCAGTAGCGACTTCTGTCTTTGGAACGATGTTGGAAATCCACGCCTTAGAAATTCCTTCTGTACTTGCCGCATATGCTCCGTACAGAAGAAAGAGCAGAAGGAAAGCGGGCAGAGACTCTGCGACAATGATCCCGCCATAGACAATCGCAAATAATAAAAGCCCGATAATGAAAGTTGCTTTTAATCCTATGGTATCCCCTAACATACCCACCGGGTAGGAGAGCAATGCGTAGATGAGATTATAAAAGATATAAACACCGATCACCTGCTGATCCGTCGCCCCGTGATAACGCATCATCAACAACAATAAAACATCGGAACTGTTCATAAGAGCGAAGAAAAGAAGTCCGACAATGAGCAGGCGGAATTCGCGCGGTGCCGCTTTCCAGTATTTCAGGAATGCGAAGAATCCCGGTCGCGCCGACATCGTCTCTTTTGAAATCGATGTGGGTTTCTTTTCGTTCACAAAAAAAGTCAGGATGATCGCACATGCACCCGGGATAAATGCCAGGAGGAAGAGTGTCCTGTACTGTTCAGGATAGAACATCAGAAACACTAAAGCAGCAAACGGACCAAGCGCCGCACCCATCGTATCGAAAGCCCGATGAAATCCAAACACACGTCCTTTAAACTCCGCTGTCGTTTCCGCTGAAAGCAAGGCATCGCGTGCTCCGGTACGAATTCCCTTCCCCAGACGATCGAACGTACGGGCACCGAAGATCCAGAGAGGAAATGTCATCACCGCCATCAAGGGTTTGGAAATTGCACTGAGAGAATAACCGAACTGGATGAACGGCTTACGACTTCCTCGAGTATCCGATAGATGACCGAAGTATCCCTTGCTGAATCCGGCCATCGCTTCTGCGATCCCTTCGAGTAAACCGATGAGAGCCACGGAAAACCCAATACTGGTCAGGTACATCGGCATGACGGGATAGAGCATTTCACTCGCAATGTCCGTAAACAAACTAACAATGGAGAGAATCACAACGGTACGGGTAATAATTTTCATTCCAGGCTCCAGGAATCAGGGACATATCAAATATACTCCCTGATTTCCGAGAGAACAACAGAAGAATTCTTCTGGATTGAACCAGAAAGTTTCTTATATTTCCCGCACTCAATTTATTTGTGCATCAAATCATGAAAGCAGGAATCGTATGGATTTCATATCAATTGTTCGCGGGCTTATCGGCGTTGTTGTTCTCATCGGCATCGCATTTCTTTTCTCCAATAACAAACGTCAGGTCAATTGGCGGCTGGTAGCAAGCGGATTCGGCATCCAGCTTGTTTTCGCTGTCTTTATTATTCACCACGAGCTGCTCCGCTCCTGGTTCTTCCCGCTCGGGTGGCCGAAGGATGTCATCGATGGGCTCGGGTCGGTTATTGTCAGTCTTCTGGGATTTACCACAACAGGTTCAGAATTCGTCTTCGGCAAACTCGCAGTCAATTCCGGTTCAAACAGCCTGGGATTCTTTTTTGCCTTCCAGGTTCTCCCCACGATTATTTTTGTTTCGTCCCTGACCTCCATCCTGTATTATCTTGGCATTCTCCAGTTCGTAGTAAAAGGGATGGCGTGGGTGATGGCAAAACTGATGGGTACCAGCGGTGCGGAATCTCTTTCGAATACGGCGAACGTTTTCGTCGGCCAGACAGAAGCGCCACTGCTTATCCGCCCTTATATCGGAAAGATGACGAACTCTGAATTGCTGACGATTATGGTGGGCGGAATGGCAACAATCGCCGGCGGCGTCATGGCAAGTTACATTCAGATGCTTGGGCAGTCCTTTGCCGATGCCAGCGGCTTACCCCTTTCGGAAGCACAGCTCAAATTCGCCGTGCAATTACTCGCTGCAAGCGTGATGGCAGCTCCGGCTTCATTAGCAATCTCAAAAATTCTCTTTCCCGAAACCGGCATTCCGGAAACCCGCGGAACGGTAAGACTCAAAGTTGAAAAGAATGCGTCCAATGTGATTGAAGCGGCTGCCACCGGTGCGGCAGATGGACTTCAACTCGCGCTGAACGTTGCCGGAATGCTCCTGGCATTCATCGCTCTGATTGCGATGTCGAACTATCTCCTGCTGTTCCTGGGGAATGTTCTCGGTGTGAACGCATACCTAACAGCGCAGTTCGGACAACCGCTCTCTATGCAATTGATCTTCGGTTTAGTGCTGCAGTTTCTCGCGATGGCGATCGGTGTGCCTACAGCCGACGCACTTCGGTTCGGCAGTCTCATTGGAACTAAAGTAGTGTTGAATGAATTTGTCGCCTATCTTGACCTTGCAGCATTCGTCAAAGCCCATGTCATGTCGGAAAAGGGTATTTTAATGGCGACATATGCACTCTGCGGATTTGCTAATTTTTCATCTATCGCCATTCAAATCGGAGGGATTGGACCGCTTGCGCCAGAGCGGAAAAAAGATATTTCGGCGCTCGGATTACGCGCTGTTCTGGGGGGGACACTTGCGACACTCATGACGGCAACGATCGCTGGAATTCTCATCGGCTAAAATTTCTCGCGCAGATGAAATAATCTGAATAGCATGATACGCTCACTCTATATTTGGTCCTCTTTCGGTGTTCTTATTGTCCTCTGGTTCATTCTCGTTTTACTGCGCCGGCTTTTCGACTTCGATCCGGTACGGTATAAGACCGGTTATCTCTTTAGAAAAATCGGCAACATGATCGCGATGGTCAACCCGGCTTGGAGACTGCACATCTCCGGCGAGACCATATCAGACCCAAGGAGACCTTTCGTCGTGGTGTGTAATCACCAATCCATGGCCGATATTCCTCTCATCAGTAACCTGCCATGGGAAATGAAATGGATGGGAAAAGAAATTTTATTCAAGATCCCGATGGTGGGATGGATGATGCGCCTTTCGGGTGATATTGCTGTCGATCGGAAAAATTCGCGCAGCGGTGCCCGCGCACTTCTTAAAGCCTTGTGGTACCTGGAGAACAAATGTTCGGTCATGATATTTCCGGAAGGGACCAGAACGCTTGACGGCCGTGTCCGGCAATTTTCCGATGGAGCATTTCATCTTGCCATCAAGGCGCAAGTTCCGATTCTTCCCCTTGTCATCGAAGGTTCGCGTGACTGCATTTCAAAGAACAGCTGGAAATTTGGCAAGCCCTCTGATATTCTACTTAAAGTCCTCCCACCCATCGAAACGAACGGCCTCACAACCAAGGACGTTGCTATGCTCCGTGATCGCGTTCGGAGTGTGATCATGGATCAAGTGGCGGAATGGCGCTCCGTAACCGTGGATGCAGTGGATGGGACTCAACCCATTCTTTCGACTTGAAGAATCACTTCATCAATGAGAAGAACTACCTCAAGAGCTCCCTCTCACGTGCAGAGTTGAAATTATAGAAAAGAAGGTATTTTTTGAACGACCAGAACAACACAGAAGAGAACACGATAATGCAGTATTCATCAAAAAGAGACTCACACGTAAATTCAGACCAAAAATTTGATGTCATTATTCTCGGCGGAGGTATTATTGGACTTTGCTCGGCCTATTATTTATCCAGGGACGGTGCTCGCGTTGCTGTGATCGACAAGGGTGAAATCGGGCACGGCTCCTCGCACCACAATGCGGGGTATGTTTGCCCGAGCCATTTTATTCCTCTGGCGGCCCCCGGAGTTTTCAAACAGGGATTGAAATGGATGCTCAATCCTACAAGTCCGCTCTATATTAAGCCTCGTATGAACATTCCCTTCTTGGAGTGGACGTTGAAGTTTGCTCAGGCGTGTAATGATTCCAGGGCACGAGGGGCAATGCCTCTCCTGCGAGACCTTCTGGTTGAAAGTAAGAAGTTGTATGAAGAATTGGCCAAAGTTCCGGGAATCGATATGGAACTGACCAAGCGCGGCCTCACGGAACTTTTCCGAACAGAGAAAGGAAAACAGAAATGCATGCACGAAGCTGAATTAGCAGAAGAACTTGGCATAGAAGCACAGCTTCTTGATCGCGATGGGTTGCAGCACCTTGATCCCGAAGTGCTGTTCCATGCAAACGGCGGCCTTTATTTTCCTGGAGATTGTCACCTCTCACCGGCAAAATTGGTGTCAAGTCTCGCGGCCTATCTCACAACTACCGGTGTTCAGATCCTTTCGAATACAAATGTTACAAACTTCGGCAGGAATGGAAATCGCCTGGCGTTTCTTGATACAAGCGCAGGCCGGATTCATGCAGAGGAATTTGTTTTGGCAAGCGGTGCTTGGTCACCGATTGTCGCACGAACTTTAGGACTCAGAATGCTGTTGGAAGCCGGCAAGGGGTATAGCGTCACACTCCCTAGCCCCAAGGTCAATGTCCGACTTCCATATATACTTACGGAGCGCCGCGTTGCTGTTACGCCATTCGAGAATTCAATCCGCTTTGCGGGAACGATGGAGATAGCCGGACTGACTACAGAGATCAATCGACCAAGGGTTGAGGCGATCATGAACGCTGTGCCGCTCTATTTTTCGAATATCCCGCGGCCTCAATCTTCGCAGGGAGAAGTTTGGGCGGGACTGCGCCCTGTCACTCCGGATGGACTCCCCTATCTTGGACGGTTTGCTAAAATTCCGAATTTGATCGCAGCGACGGGGCATGCCATGATTGGGATTTCCATGGCAACAGCCACTGGAGCTGTTGCGTGCGATCTCATTACATCAAATAGAACCAAGTTTGACCTCACGCTAACGAATCCTGATCGATATTCCTAGTCTGCCTCATGATTTGAGAGAAAAGTGCTGGACCAGTTGCAAATCGGCGCAGAACCAGCGACCCGCAGATTATAATCTGTGGATTGCCAGTTTTTGGGAGAGGTTCTTTCTGATAATTTTCAATCTTGTACTACGGCTCTATTGGACATGCTTAACACAAGAACGCTCATTCCGCCTGTCCCGATACTTCTTTATCGAAATCAGCGTACCCGCCCCCGCTTATTTCTTGCGGGAAGCCGCTGGATAGCTGGCATTCTCGTTACATAGTGGACTATATCGGTATAAATATGATACCAGCGAGTTGAAATGAATTGACACTCTTTTCCCCCCCTGTTCTACCGAAAAGACTGTGCATTACATACTTTGCATCAAAATCGAGTGAAGTGTTGAATAAAAAAGGAACGTTGAATCCTCCACCAATAGACATACCACATCGAACACCTTTTGATGGTTCTGAAAAAGAAACATTTCCCTGAGGAGTTCCTTGTATACTTGTTATTTCACTAAATGATGCTATGAGAAATTCTACTATAAGATGTGGTGAGAATTTTGAGACTAAAACAGGCCATTGTACTCCCACAGAAGTCGACCAGATCGAACCTTTATTTTCAATCTCACCCAGTTTAAGTGAATTAATTCCATTTATGGATGGTGGAAGATAACCTCTACCTGAAAAAGATTCGTAAACTAACGTCGCAAGGAATGATATTTTCTTATCTGCAGAAATATATCTTGTACTTATTAAAACCGGATATGATTGATGAAATCCATAACCTAAATTTGAAGTTCGTTCAACATATTTGGTGGGCGCAAGAAATTCTGAATAACCAGCACCAAATCCCAATTCTATATTTTGACTATAAAGTGGGAAATTTATAAAGAGAAATAAGGGTGTTACAAATATCTTGCGAATCATAATACTCTCCTCCTTTGATGTAAATGCCAGCTAACGGCTGGGGCATAAGCCGTACCAAACTCACTATGAACTTTGTGACACCCAAACATTACCGTGAACTACCCGCCTGACCCCAGGCGCAGAATGCGTTTGGGGTCGGCTTGATGCCTAGGTTAGCTACATATTAAATATAATAATTACACCAAGAAATTTAGATATTATTTTCCCTGTAGCTTATTAAGTACTCTGTCCAAATGTCTTTTGTAAACATTTACTAAATTTGATGATTGTTCAACGCCAATAGTATATGCCTTCTTATAGTTTTCTGCAGCCTGTTCAAGTTCATTATTCTTTTCAAGTGCTTCACCAAAACTGTCATATACGTTGGATGACTCCGGATAAGATTCAATATTCAGTTGAAAGATTGCGATTGCCTCCTTCAACATTTCCCGTTGAAGCAATTCATATTCCAAACCATTCAACTCTTGTTCATCATAATTAATTTTCTTTGCTTTATTTGCTTTTAATTTATGATACTTAATAATTGCCTGCTCAATACCACTCTTTAGTATTGTTTGTTCAAGTATCGATGATAAAGATTTATACTTACGGTGTCTTAGCATCTGAATTCTTTGTAAAAATATTTTGAGTGAGGGATTGACCGTAATGCTGTTATGGCCACCTTGTAATTCATAATACTCATACATTGCATTGATGGCGTTTAATGAGTCAGCAAATTCCCTCTGAGCAATTGGAATATTAGGGAAAAAATCGTGTATCCCGTTGAACAAGAAAATATATGGCAAATTTTCCAAGGGTATTTTTTTGTATATAAAGAATGGATCATGTTCATTTCGATAGGCATTAGGCAGTTCCCCAAAGGCTCGGTTCAGTGAAGGAACGGCAAATTCATTTCTCGGTATCTTTTCCAGAATTTCTTTATCTCTCGGATATGCAATAGCGCCGGCGATACTGGCGACAAAGGTGAATCTATCTGGATGACGTAAGGCCAATACAAGTGCACCGTACCCTCCCATTGAAAAACCGGCAATGAACTGATTTCCTTTGTCCACAGTGTATTTATGTTCGATATAGTTTGTCACATCGATCATCAAATAGTCTTCAAAGCGATCCTCTGGTACCGAATATGAATTAATCCACCATGAATTATCTGCCTGAGGCATAATACAAATCACAGAATCTTCTTCAACATATTTTTCAATGTCCGTATGTTTTCTAAACCATTCATGGCTTATACTATGCCCGTGCAATAAGTAAAGGATGGGAAGAGACTTCTGGTTGTCGTAGTACGAAGGAATTATAATAGATAGTGGCATCGTTCTGCCAATACTCTGAGAAAAGAGACTATCTACGTATACCTTAGCCTGGCCAAAAACAGGTCCAGCAATGATACACAACATTAATGCATAAATTATTTTTTTAAACATAGCTTTCCTCCTTTCATTTAATTAGAGTGCTACTAAACCTGATATTTTTAAAATTCACTATTAAATTCCTAAACATAACAACGTTTTTTGTATCCATACAATTTTAAACTGCTGTGGTAGCTAACGATTTCTATATTGCGATAAATAACGGCGGGGTACTCCTACAATGAGATCGGCGCTCCCGAAACCGGGATGAATAAGCACGAAGGCTTAAGTCCTGACCCGCTCCGACGAGCGGAGCGAGGCGAGCGCCCCGAGACGAGCATCTCTCACTCGGTACTTGGACCCGTAGCGATGATACCCCGCCATAATATTTTACACATGAAAAAATGAAGATATTCTCTTGTTGAGTGCTTCACACGAAATCCCGCCTTGGCGGGAATCCTCACATACCACAAGGAGAACATCTATGGATCCGCTCAAACAACAACTCATTGCCGGCAAATATATTGTCGGCATAGACCCCGCAAAGAAAAAACATCAGGCTGTCATTCTCACCCCAGACGGCCTACAGCTGGGGAAGTCGTTTTGCTTTGATGTCAGTTATGAGGGTTACACTAACACCCTTTGGAAAAAAGTAGCAAATCTCCTCCCCAGATGCCATCCTGAAAACACTCTCTTTGCCATCGAGACCTCCTGCAATCTTTGGATGACCCTCGCATTCTATCTCAAAAGAGAAGGCTATACCGTGGTCATGGTGAGCCCTCTGACGACGCATCTTTCCCGTCCCATGGCCCATCATGACTTCTCCCGCACCGATCCCAAAGACGCTCTCCTGGTTGCGTCCAATGCACACCACGGAAACTTTGATCTCTATCAAGAATATTCACCTTCAACCAACGCCATGCATCGGTTGGGAATCACCTACGACAAGCTTCGCAAAGAACTCGCTCAAAACCGGCCACCGTCAATTACTATATCCGCACATTGCGGTCTATCTTCCGATTGGCTGTGCGCTGGCAATCTTTGCCCTCTAATCCGTTCGATGAGATCAAACAAATGCGGTTTGAACTTGCTCCACCCCGGATCCTCACTCGGAAAGAAATCCGGGTATTCTTTGCCTCTGCCCGTAAACTCGCGCCAGCCTTCGTCCCTTTATTTCAATTTTACCTTCTCACCGGCATGCGCCGTAAAGAAGCTCTTACTTTACAATGGTCGGAAGTAGATTTTAACCGCAATGTCATCATCGTCCGGCGAACGAAAGGAAAGAAATTCAGATATGTTCCTATGCTTCGGCAAGTGGTAAGGATTTTAAAGAGTCGTCGGGAGTTGCATCAGCCATTTGATTTCAGTGAAGAAGATGCGACGAAAACATTTAAAACTATCGCTGTAGCCGCGAAAATCGGTGATACATCATTGCAAGATCTCCGGAGATCGTTCTCCAGTTACCTGAGCGAAGCCGGTATACCGCCTGCATTCATTCAAAAATGGCTGGGGCACGAGGACTTCAGCGTCACTGATCAGCATTATCTGGGGACCACTGACGAGCAATGGCGCTCGATGCTGGACGTGAATCTAAATCTTTTCCGGAATTAATAATTCTTGTAACGCTTTTATTTTGAGAATGATAGCGGGATTGATGTGAAGAAATGGGCAGGGTTTTCCTGCCCATTTTCAATTTGTCGCAAGCATCATGGGCAGGGAATGGGCAGGGTTTTACAAAAAGTGGCGATTTTGGTGGGCCCTGCTGGACTCGAACCAGCGACCCGCAGATTATGAGTCTGCTGCTCTAACCAACTGAGCTAAGGGCCCTTAAAAAGAATAAAATACAAAGCACAAAATACAAATGTCAAAACAACAAAAAAACAAAATACGAAATACGAATATCAAAAATATTAACACACAAAGAACAAATGACAAATTGAAGAAGAACCTAGCTTAGTACTAAGATAAAAATATATGCTCGGAAAAACAACCGTTTGAGAGCAGCTGTTCATGAGCCCTCTCTCTGTGTCCGTCAGTTCCCCGCTTGTATCTTCTTTGCCGTTTCTTCCACTTGTGTCCACACACGCAGGAGATTCTTCCCGCAGATCTTTTCAATGTCCTCGTCGGAATACCCCATCTTCAGCAATTCATAGATCAGATTGGGATACTGCGAGACATCCTTCAATCCGGTAGGGAGATCATCACCCAAACCTTCGAAGTCCGAGCCAATCCCGACATGATCGACTCCCGTCAGTTTTGCCACATGGTCAATATGCACCGCTGCATCTTTGACATCGGCGAATGGAAGCGGATGATCTTTATAGTACTGGTTAACGAACGCACGACCGAGCGAGTCTTCCCGTTTAATATTCTTTGCCTTCAATAATTCCCTTACGTCTTTCTTCCGGGCGATCTCTTTCTGCAAGATATCGCCGCGGAGGAATTCTGAACCGAAGTTGATCTGAATAACACCGCCATGGTTCGCCAACTCTTTGATCATCTCATCGGACATATTCCGCTCGTACCCGGGGGTGTAGAATCGGCAGGAGGAATGCGACGCGATTGCCGGGGCTTTAGAGCAGCGCATCACCTGATAGAAGGCGCTGTCGGAGAGATGCGATACATCGACCATCATGCCAAGCCGGTTCATTTCTGCAATTACCTGGATCCCAAGGGGACTCAATCCGTTCCACGTCCGGGTTGTATCGAACGAAGAATCGGAGAGATGATTATCCCTCGCATGAGTCAATATAAGATATCGAATCCCTCGCTTGTAGTAGTAGGCTACGTTTTCCAGTTTTCCTTCCAACGGACCTCCATTTTCCATTCCCATCGGCAAGCTGATTTTGCCGGCGGATGTATTCTTGAGAATATCAGCGGGAGAGAATGCCGGTGCGAATATCTCAGGACGGCGTTTCAGGAACGATTCGACGATTGCTATCTCGGTATCGGCTTTCTGCTGTGAGAGCCCTTTCACCTCTTCATCCGCGGACGTATAGATTGCCATGAAGGGAGCATTGAGTCCCCCCCTGCGCGCGCGTGGGACATCAAAGTCTCCCCCTGTGGAGTCTGTAATATTTTCCCATTTCTCAGCAAGCCGTTCCGGCACATCGAGGTGCGTGTCAACAATGATAAATTTTTGCGCCAAGTCATATGCCCTGGCATGAAGCTGTTCATCCGTCATTCGGGGGGCGGGGATGCACCCGACAATGGCGAGAAGAGCAATAAAGACGAGAGATTGTTTCACAAGGACTCCAAAGTTGAGTGGGTGAGAGTGTAAATCGATTCTTGCACGCACACAAACGGTCGCGCAATAATCCAAATTAAGCGTTTCTACAATTCCGTGTACTTCCTCGCATTCCCCTTTGCTTTCGCGATGGGATATTTTTTTGAGTTCTTTCGAAGTTTATTACGAATGGCTTTCTCCACGTCGATCCCGTTTTCATGAGCCAGAAGCAGCGAGAACATCAGGACATCTGCTAGTTCATCTGCAATCATATGGCTCCGCGCAGCCCTGGCATCCTTCCAGAGAAAAAGCTCGTTCAATTCGGATGCTTCGATTGAAATAGCCAAGGCAAGGTCTTTCGAATTATGAAACTGCCGCCAATCCCGCTCATCACGGAACCGGATAATTTCTTTGGTAAGCTTTTGTAATTGTGATTCCATACGGCCTCTTTGTTGAAAAAGCGAGAAACCCTTCCAATAGAAAATGACAGCTCCTTCGCAGGATTATCTTTGCGTCTCTTCACGTTCTTTGCGGTTAGATTCAAACCGCCAAGGCCGCCAAAAATCGCAAAGTTCTATTATTCAATAAGTTCTACGAATATTCTTGGTTCATCGACTTACCATGATCAGGACAAATCTATCTCCATCCCCTGAAACACAGCAAAGCAATCCAGATCTGATTTCTGATCGCGTATCATATTCTGACACATCGTTGCGATCTCATCAACAGCAGTATCTTCCCGTTCCTGGTTATGGTGAAACATCCCGAATCGTTTCACATGGGCATCGGTGGCAAGCCAGAGGGCATCTGTAAATGTCGAGTGCCCCCATCCTTTTGTCCTCGCGTAATCTTTCTCTGTGAACTCGGAGTCATGGATCAAGAGATCGGCGCCCTTGGAAAATTGAGAATAATCCTGATATGTCAATCCGCCCGGATGGACAAACGAAAGCTCATTATCCGTAAGAAAAACAAAGGATCGGTTCCCTTCAATAAACTTATACCCTATTCCCTGATTGGGATGACTGAGCAATATCGGCTCCACGTGCAGCGAACCGATCTCAAATGCCCCGCTGCAGACACCATGATAGGTAATGGCTGCTTTGAGATCTCCAAGATTCACAGGAAAATGCGGAGGGGACATCGATCCCTTTAGGAATTCTTTGATCGAACCTTGTGCAAAGGGGCAGCCATAGAGATCCATACGCACCTGACTCGAATAGATCGGCTTAAAGAATGGAAAACCCATGAGATGATCCCAATGAGCATGCGTAAAAATGAGGTGATATCTCTTCCGATGCTCATCAAGAAGACGGTTCCCAAGACGGCGGATACCCGAACCGGCATCGATGATAATGATCTCGTCATCCTTTGTTCTGATCTCCACGCACGTCGTATCTCCCCCGTATTTCAGATACTCCAGCCCTGAAACCGGAATAGATCCTCTTGCTCCCCAAATTCGAATTTTCATCGTGTCTAATCCTTTTACGGTTCTTCTCGTTTCGCGTTCTTTACTCTACTTCATTCCGCGTTTCTTTTTTTCAATAATGACCTGCGCATCAACCGGTGCCGCACACAGGGGACATACATAGCGTCGGGTTGTTTCGTTGAAATCCGGTTCATGCATTTGTTTGCAGTTCGGACAGCGAATCGTCAACGGCTTTTCGTCTTTCATGGTCGACATGGGTCCACTTCTTTCTTTTAAGATATGGAAAAACGTGTTGAGCTGTACTTCATGACGAAGGTAATAACAGAATATTTCCGGACTTATTCAATCTGATTAAAAGCGGGCGAGAAGCTCATTGACTTTTTGTCTCGCTTCCCGGCTCGTGACATCGTAGAGGAGAATAGTGCTGTAGCATCTCAGCGCCGGCTCGTACCGCTGTTTTCCTTCGAAGAGCTCCCCCAGCAACTGCAATATTTTCTGGTTTTCAGGATCCATCTGTTGCAGGGCAACTAAATCATCGATCGCCTGTTCGCGCAGTCCCATCGAAATGAAGGAGTCAACAATCTTCAATCGCAGGCCAATGGTTGCTGATCGATCCTTTGACTTTACTAACAATTCACAGCATTGTTGGATGGTGGTCAATCCGGCCGTCAGGATATTATCCGATTGAAGAGATCGTGCCTCCAGTAAATACATCCATGCACCAGCAGTATCACCCTGCTGATATGAGAAGAGCGCCGAAATGATCAGTGCGGGAAAGAATCGCTGCTTTGCCTCAAGCGATCGGGACAACATATCCATCGCCCGCTTGCGATATCCCAATTCCCAGTAGTGAACCGCCAACGTTTGATACATCTCTGCTCTCTGTAATGAATCCGGTGAAGCCGTCGCTTTCTTCAGGCGTGAGACCAATTCACGATGGTACGACGCCTGCTGGAGAAAGGCTCCTGCTTGCGTTATCGACCGGAATTTGTCAAACTGCACGAGAGCAGAATCAAGCTCCCCTGCAAATTCCATGGCGACTCCTTTCTGGAAGACAATTTCCGAATATCCGCCGATCAGGACAGGGATCTGGTCCAGAAGCCGCTTGGCATTAAGAGGATTCGCTTCAAGAACAAGGAGTGCTCGTCGGAATGTTGAACGAACGGTTGAATCCGATACTTGTTCGATCACCTCTCCGCTGCTCACCTGTATCTGATGTTTCACTTCGAATATTTCCACATCTCCAACACGATACACCAATACAAATGCATAGCGCCGGGATCGGTTCATGAGACCTTCGAATTCATTCAATCCAACACGCGAGACGACCGCCACAAGATATTTCACTGAATAATCTCTCAGGATGTATTCAAAAGTATCCGGCGTAATTTGAGGGTGTGCTTCAATAACCTTACCTCCAGGCATCCAGAAAGCTAATTCCTTCCATCGGCTCAGCACGACGGCAGGAGTTTCCTGATGATGGGCTATCCACATTCCTGCCAGATGAAGCGGCTTCGCAAACTGTCCTGGATACTCCGGCTCAGTTTTCATCTGTGCATACATCTCTTCCGGCGATTTCCCGTACTGATAAGAGTTGCGGACATAACTTTGCAGCCATGTGATATTGGGGAGGAGGATTAAGACTGCTGCAGCCATGGCCATAGAACGGGAACCGGGGAATTGCATCTTTTCCATCCACCAGCGATGAGAATATTGTAACCCGATAGACCAAAAGTAGATCATCACGATCAGTAAAGGGAAAAGGAATCGAATATCATTAATAGGATATAAAAGAATCGGCACGAGATAACATAGAAGAACGATACCGATGAGTAAAAACGGTTTGTTGTTTTTAAACTCCTGCCACACTCCAACGGCGCACAACCCGACTGACGCAGCTATCAGAAGGTACCGTCCTACGGGCATCAGCTGAAAGACCGATGCAACCAGGAGATCACTGGGTGAAATAAGCGAGAGTGAACGCTGAGCAAAATCCGGCATGAACAAGAGTTTCACGGTCATTTCTGTGTACAACGTGAGATTGTTCCACAACCGCATGCCAAGCTCTGCCAAAAGACCTTCTTGATTCGAAGTATAGAGATGCATGAAAAAGATGCGCGAGTTGCGGATTGACGGGTTCTCAACCCCTGCAATGATCACCTCGTTACGGACAAACCAGACGAGATACACAACCAGCGGCACCATGCATGTCCATGCCGCTCGGCGATATTGTTTTTTCCAAAGGAAAAAGAGTACCGCCCCCACCATGAGTGTGAGCCCGATATCACGTACAAAAATACCAGCGGTGAGAATTGCAAGAAAAGAATATTCGGTCCGTTCCGGGATAGGCTCTCCTTTCGTCATCTTCTCGGCGAAGTATAACAGGAGAATAAAACAGAGCGCAAACGGAACATCCGAGAGAATTTGTGTCGAATAGATCAGCATCAATGGATTCAATGCGAGAAGAGCTGATCCGAGCAGAGCTGTCCACTCACCGGTCTTTGTTCTCATCCAGATATAGAACATGAAAATCGTGAGAACACCAAAGATCAATGTCGTCGCTTTTGCCGCAACAACATTCTGGGGAAAGAGGAATTGGCCGGGAGCCAGAAGAATCGGATACAGCGGTGCGTGCGCAACATACCGCGACGGCTCCGGTGTGGTGCCATCTTTGAAGCCGTCAAACTGAGCCAGAGAATTTGCCCATGCCAGATAACGTGCGCTATCCGGCGTATAGATGATCATCTCATTAAGAGAAGGGAATCCAAGAAGAAGGAACACTCCGCATATCAGCCCTATGCCGATGTATGATGGTAACGAACTTCTCATCGTCTCCTTCATGAGCCTATGAAGACTGAGAACATCAACGGCATCTCAATCGAACTTGAGTGTCATGTGTACAACTTCAGGCCGGTTGCCGGTACGCATCGGCGGACCCCACGTTCCGACACCGCAAGAAACATAGAAATGCGTATTCGCTATGTGCTTATATCCCCAGCTCACCTCATAGACAGCCCCTGTAATATAATTGAAGGGCCACAATTGTCCGTGGTGTGTATGACCGGAGAGCTGGACATCAACACCATGGTCGGCCGCTTCGTTCAAATGCAGCGGTTGATGATCCATGAGGATCACCGGAAGAGACTTATCGACACCGCTCAGAAGATCGCCGAGGTTCTTTCGCTGTTGACCATTGAACTGTCGGATACTGATGTCTTCTCTTCCCATCAAGGTAAAGGCATCGGCGATACGAACAACACTATCCCGCAGCATCACGACACCATGGTCCGTAAGATATTTGCAGGCCGGTTCCACACCGCCGATGTATTCATGATTTCCTGTGATTCCATAGATCCCATATTTCGATTTGATGAGCCGGAGTGTTTCCCCCAAATTCTGCCGGATCACAGGCTGAATATCTTCATCCACCAGGTCGCCGGCAAAAAGAACAATGTCTGGATTCAATGAATTTATTTTCTCCACAATCCGGGTGAAATGGCTGTTACAGATGATCGTTCCGAGATGAACATCGGACACCACTGCGACATTCAGTTCTTTGAGCTGGGATTTTTTATGGATATCTAATTCCAGAGTTCTAATCTGAGGAAACATAGCATTGATACGCGCACCAATAACCGTTACAAAGACAAGGCCGGCGACGGCCAAGAATGTTATTTGTTTGGTTTGCTGATAATGGGACGTGATGAATTCAGGAAAGAACGGCACAATATAATTCACGAGACGAACCAGATCGATTGCCAGGAGAATGACCAGAAGATACGCCATCGCCCCAAGCCAGTACGATCCGATCCACACGAGCCCCTCGCTGAACCACGACAGTGAAATACGCTCCAGAAGCCGAGCAGCAAAGTAGGAAATCGCCAGAAACCAGAACACAATCGTATACCAGTTCCGCCAAACAGAAAGATGCGGAATTGCCTGTAATCCACGGAGATAGATATACGTATTGATCAAACCATACAGCACAAGAACAATAGAGAAGAACACAAGAAACATCGTGGTTCGCGTCATAATCATCCTCAGAAAAGAAACAATCGTTCTGCATAGAATAGAACAATAGATTTGAATATTCAAGCCATTTCCAATAATTACAACATTTCTTCATTGAATCTTGTTCCGATAATCCATAGAATAAGTCAGAATGCACCCCGGTTCGGAAAGGAAAACCAGATGGAAGAATTTATGAGAGCCGCTCTTGAAGAAGCGAAAAACGGCTTGAAGGAAGGCGGGATTCCTATCGGATCCGTCCTGGTTCGCGGCAATAAAATCATCGGTCGGGGACATAACCGCCGGGTGCAGAACAACGACCCCCTGGCACATGCAGAGATCGAATGTATCCGAAATGCGGGGCGCATTGGTTCCTATACGGACACTATCCTTTTCAGCACTCTCATGCCGTGCTATCTTTGTTCCGGTGCGATTGTGCAATTTGGTATCGAAAAAGTGATAGTGGGAGAATCTAGAACCTTTAACGGGGATATCGTATTTCTGAAAGATCATTGGGTCACCGTGGAAGACTGGGATTGGGATGAATGTATTGAACTCATGAAGGAATTCATAAAAAAGAATCCGACGCTCTGGAACGAAGATATTGGCAAGTAATAACAGCGAGCGATCAACAACAAGTTATGAGCAGCGAATAATGAGTAACGACAAGCAAAACAAATTTATGCGGGAGGCCATACGGCTATCTCTTAACAACGTCCAATCAGGAAAAGGCGGACCCTTTGCGGCCATAGTCGTCAAGAATGGAAAGATTATTGCGCGAGGCACGAATACTGTTACAACCACGAACGACCCGACAGCACATGCCGAAATTGTGGCTCTCCGTGAAGCTTGCAAAAAGTTAAAGAGCTTTCAATTGGAGGGGTGCGAAATCTATACTTCCTGCGAACCCTGTCCCATGTGCCTTGGCGCCATTTATTGGGCACGTCCCTCAAAGGTGTACTTTGGCAATACGAAACAGGACGCTGCGAAGATCGGGTTTGACGATTCCTTTATTTACAGGGAGCTTCCGAAGCCGCTCGACAAACGAAAGATACCGATGATTCCTCTGCTGCGGGAAGAAGCCCTGGAAGCTTTTCGGGAATGGAGAAGGAAAGCTGACAAGATTAAATATTGAAGTTCATATTCACACCTTCCGAATGTTTCTGTGGATGAGGTCTGATCGTCAGAAGGCATCATCTTACTTCATCAACAAGAGTTGCGCGGTGCGGCGAAATTATTTATGGTCAATAGTGTGCTGAAGGCGGAAAGATGATGCTTCAGAGGATCTCCAAGAAAGAAGCAAAATGACTATTCTGGAAGAGATTGCATTCTGTGTCGAAAAAGGAAAGGCCGATAGTAAAACTCCCTATCCGGCTGATATGAGCGGCAAGAAGGGAGCACTGGAATTAACACAGGAGGCTCTTGCTTCCGGAATTGATCCAAAAGTAATTATGGCGGAAGGATTATTGAAAGGGATGCAGCGCTTAGGCGAAGAATTCTCGGCTGGAAAGGCGTTTGTCCCGAACCTGTTAATCGGTGCACGGGCCGTGAAAATTGCCATGGTGCCTCTCGCAGCGTGTTTCACTCATCCACACGAGATGGTGAAGGGGTCGGTCATTCTCGGAACCGTCAAAGGAGACCTGCATGATATCGGGAAGAACATCGTCAGAATCATCCTCGAAGGGGACGGCTGGCGGGTCGTTGATCTCGGCGTGGACGTCAGTGCAGAGAAATTTTCGCAGGCCATTCGCGAGGAGCAGGTGAAATTTGTCGGGTTGAGTGCCATGCTGACCACTACGATGTTGAATATGAAAAAGATAACACACGACATCAAAAATGCATGTAACGACGTCAACGTGTTCATCGGGGGAGCGCCTGTGTCGCAGGAATTTAATGATGCGATCAGCGCGGATGGATATTTTCGCGATCCGCACTCGCTCATCAAGCATCTGAATTCACTCGTGAGGATAAAGTAAAGGAAGACTGAATCCGCTCTCCATCGAACGTAACAGAAAAAAGTACCATGGGACATCCTCTGCGTCCGGATATTGAAACCTTTCTGAAAACCCTCAAGCGAGGTAAAGGATTGTATGTCCCGCTCTGTGAATTGGGAGTCCATCCGAAAATCAAAGAACGGTTTCTTGGAAGACCGATCATTACTCTGAAGGATGAGATCGAGTTCTCGTACAAAGCGGGATATGATTACATCAAGATACAGCCGGAGGTCGATTTTAATCCAGCGAAAATCGGCTTAGGGAACAAGACCACAATCAAAGAAGATGGTTCTGTGCAGATCAAGTGGGCGAATGAATCAGAAGGTGTGATCAGGACGATGGAAGAATTTGAACGCTATGTATTTCCCCGCATTGAGGAGATCGGATATTTCCAACTCGAACAGGTACGCACGCTGCTGCCGGACGGAATGGGTGTGATCGGACAGTACGGCGATATCTTTACTATGACATGGGAAATGATGGGATTCCAGAATTTTTCGATGGCGCTCTTCGAACAGCCGGAGCTTATCAACCGGCTTAACGAAAAACTGGGCAGCATCGTTTTAAGCATGTTCGAGGTCTTCGCTCAATCGGAGAACGTGGATATCCTCTGGTTCACTGATGATATCGCCTATACGAACAATCTCTTAATGAGTCCTGAGATTCTGGACAAATATTTTTTCCCATGGCTGAAGAACATCGGCGATCTGGCGAGGAGGTATCAGAAACCGCTCATGTATCATACCGATGGAGTGTTATGGGATGTACTGAACCGCATCGTGGAATGCGGTGTGGATGCACTGCATCCGATCGAGCCAAAAGCCATGAAGATCACTGATGTCAAAAAGAAGTACGGCGATAGACTTTGTCTCATCGGCCATGTGGATGTGGACCTGCTCTGCAGAGGATCGCAGACAGACATCTTTGAGAAAGTCAAAGAAAACATAGAATGCGCTGGTTATAACGGAGGGTACTGTGTCGGGAGCGGGAACAGCATCCCCGAGTATGTCAACTACGAAAATTATCTTGCACTCCTCGAGGCTTCAAAAAGGTACGGGGAGTGAGTGACGATGCTGCACCTTCTCGATGGCAATCCTTCCCTCACTATGGAAATCAGGATATGAAACACTGGATCGTTCAACTCAGCGGAGGTTTGGTTCTTCTTCTCACAATTCAAGGATGTTCCGTTCTCAAAGAGCTCGGACTCTACCGGCCAACGCCGACCGCTGCCGAGAGGTTTACAGAATTCAAAAGTGTTCCGCTTGCAGAGTTCTTTTCATTTCCGGTGCCGGCAGGAGCAAAGGTCGATACGTTCGCCATCGATTCCATAAAGAGAATTGCACAAATTCGCTTCAACGACGAGTTCGCTTGTCTTCCATTCCGCGATGAGACTGTCGAAGCGATCAACCATAAAGTTAAAGCGTATTTCTCCGAGTCTCTTCCCGGGTACACGTACACTGTTCAAACACTTCACCACCCGATCGAAGATCTCGTCCCAAATTATTTTCGGATTGATCCGTCACAATTCGACACATCAAGAATGCCCCGAACCAAAATGGACCGTCACCAACCGGTAGTGCGGAATGTAAGCAAAGGATTCGTTCCGTCGAGGGGTCTCTTCAACCGCAATATAGGCCTCTGGAACAGTCACGGTTGGCACTACAACAACAAGGTTGGACGATGGGAATGGCAACGGCCGCGCCTATTTCAGACGGTCGAAGATCTCGGTCCAACGGCATTCGTCCTTCCCTATATCATACCTATGCTGGAGAATGCCGGTGCCAGTGTCTTCCTCCCCCGCGAACGGGATATTCAATCGAACGAAGTGATCGTCGATAATGATGATCCCTCATCAGGATATGGAGAGACAAGCATGCAGAAAAGAAACCCATGGAAGACCGAACAGGAACAGGCTTTCGCTGTCGGAACACCGCCGTACAAAGCCGGAGTCAATCCTTTCCACCAGGGGACAGCACGTAGCGTGCAAACCGATTCCGTGCCCACAGCGGAAGCAGTGTGGATACCGACGATTCCTCTCACCAGCTCTTATGCCGTGTATATTTCCTACGTTGCCTCGGATTCCAATGCGATGGATGCCAGCTATCGCGTGTTTCATACAGGCGGTGTAACAGAGTTCATGGTGAATCAACAGATCGGCGGCAGAACGTGGCAGTATCTTGGACTCTTCAAGTTCTTCAAAGGAAGGAATCCTGAAAAAGGAAAAGTCGTTCTCATCAATCGAAGCAATCAGCCGGGGAAGATTGTAAGCGCAGATGCTGTCCGCTTTGGAGGCGGGATGGGAGTGATCGAGCGCGGAGGAAGTACCGGAGGACGCCCGAAGTTCACCGAAGGGAGCCGCTACTATCTGCAGTTCGCCGGTCTGCCCGATTCTTTAGTCTATGACTTCAGCCGGGGCAAAGACGACTATAAGGATGATTATCAAAGCCGCGCCGAGTATTTAAACTATCTCACCGGAGCGCCGTACGGTCCTAACCCCTACCGAGATCTGAAAGGCCTCGGCATTCCGATCGATCTCTCCCTCGCATTTCATACGAACGCCGGGATAACACAGCATGACACTACGTACGGCACACTGTCGATCTATAGTCTTGAAGGATTTGATTCGACTTCCACATTTCCGGATGGCATGTCGCGTCTCGCCAATCGTGATCTTGCAGATCTTATCCAGACACAAATTGTGGATGATCTTCGTGCAAAATGGGATCCGATTTGGTTCCGGAAGCAGCTCAGGAATGCCGACTACAGCGAATCGAGACGTCCTAACATCCCCTCCGTTCTCCTGGAGCTGTTATCGCATCAGAATTTCCTCGATATGGAGTTCCTCCTCGATCCACGCTTTCGATTTGATGTCTCGCGTTCCATTTATAAATCGATCCTTCGGTTCGTTGCGACACAAAATAGTTTGCCGTACGTTATCCAGCCGCTCCCAGTAACACATTTTGCTGCACTGCTGAATTCAGCAGGAAACGTCGAACTTCGCTGGAAACCTCAAAGAGATTCCCTGGAACCTTCCGCTGTTTCTACCCGATACCGCGTTCGTATTCGGACTCACGATGGAGATTTCGATAATGGATTTCTCGTCGATTCTGCACGGACCATCATACAAGGCATACAGCCGGAAGTTGTGTATGGCTTTCAGGTTACTGCAATAAACGATGGAGGCGAAAGCTTTCCATCGGAAATCCTGTCGGTGTGCAGAATGGATAATGGACGGCCTCCTGTGCTGATCGTTAATGGTTTTGACCGGATCTGTGGCCCGGGCATGGTCAATACTCCGGAATACCGGGGATTTCTGAGCGACTTTGATCGTGGTGTTCCGGATCGGTACGATCTCGGGTTCACAGGCGGGCAATATGATCTTACATGGAATTCTCCCTTTCGGACAAATGATGCACCTGGACATGGGGCAAGTTTTGCAGATCACGAAGGAAAGATTATTGCCGGCAATAAGTTCGATTATCCGTACGTTCATGGTGTCTCGATCAAACAGTGCGGGTACTCGTTTGTTTCGGTCAGTGATGAAGCGGTCATGGACTCCATGGTCGATCTTTCAAACTACGCATGCGTTGATCTTATTCTGGGCAAGGAGAAGGAAACACACTGGCAGAAGTCCTATACAGATTCTCTCTATGGAACACAATTCAAAGCGTTTCCGCCATTCATGCAGACAGCAATCAGGCTATATTGCCAGAAGGGGGGAAATTTGTTTGTGTCCGGCGCCTATGTGGGAAGTGATCTCTGCGCTCAATCAAAGAAGGATACTTTGAGTGGAGAATTCGCCCGCGATATTCTCAAGTTTACCTGGGTAACCGATCACGCGGCGCGTACCGGAAAGGTCTTCTCTGTTGATTCTTCATTTATTCAGATGTATGCCTCGTTCGCGTTTAATGTTGAATTGAATGATTCCATCTATGCTGTAGAATCCCCAGATGAGATCATTCCCGATGGAGGCAGCAAACAGCTTCTCCGGTATGCGGAAAATCAATTCGGTGCGGCGGTCGGATATAAAAAAGAATACGGCGTTGTTGTATGCGGATTTCCCTTCGAGACCATCCTCGGCGTTTCAGCAAGAAACGAATTCATGAAGTCTGTTTTTCGGCTGTTCGGGATGTGACATCTTGAAAACGAAAGGGCTTGATTATCTGGTTTCAGCCTCGATCGCCCTTAAAATCCATTTTCAGATCACGAGCGGCATTTTCCTTGTGAGGAACAACTCCTTTCAGTCCTCTTCACCTATCATTTGAGCCGGATACACTCACGCACACTATTGACAACGAACCTTGCATTGGTCGGAAGAGTATCCCTCTCACCGCCGAGATCTCTAGCCCAATCTCTTTTCAAGCAGAGAATATGCCTTTCCTGAGCAACGGTTTCTTTTGATACTATTTTAGGAGAAGCATCTTTCTAGATGAAATAATATTGCCTGCTCTTAATTGATAAGAATAAACTCCGCTTGACAATTTACCTGCATTCCAGGTTACTTCATAAGTTCCAGCGGTTTTTTCCTCATTGACTAATGTTGCTATTTCATTCCCGAGAATGTCGTAGACTTTTATTGTAACCAACTCACGCCCCGACTTCGCTGAAGTTTGTACGGGCGCGCCTGTCCCTCCAAGAAGGGGACTGCGTACTGAAGGGATAGAGTATTTTATGGTTGTATTTGGATTGAAGGGGTTCGGATAGTTTTGTAAGAGCTCAAATGCCTGTATTGTAGTAGAGGTGTTGCTAATCCTTGTAACGACAAAATGGTTTTCAAGGGCATCCCATAATTCTGTGCGGCCTCCATCGTAACCTAATGCCCACATCCCAACTCCTTTTAAATTATACGACTTTGCCAGGTCGTATTTCAGCCCCAAACTTGAATCATTATCAAACCAGACTTGGTACCATGTTGTGTCGTTCACTTTCCATCGATACCAGGGAGACTTCTCGGTATTATCCCACAGCAATCCATTATTCCGCGACTGTACAATACTCGTGGAAAAAGGTTGTGTATTTGAGAAACTAACAACTGCGGCATGTGGGTCTTGTGTTCTCGTCATCCATACATTGCCGTAATATGGAACGCCAAGAATTAATTTTTTAGGATTACTTTGTAAGACATCAGCATATTGTTGGGTTATTGTATTTGTAATATTACTAGTACCACCAAGCAAAGGTGCATTCGAACCGGTGAATTTGCTCGAGATTCCGGCATAAGCATAACCCATAATAAATATATAATCACAAGCATCTGCTAAGCCTCCAAATTTCCAGTTTCCTCCCCAGTTAAAATGAGGGCCCGCAAAGGAGACTTCACAACCCGGAATTTCGGTGTGAAGATACGTTGTAAGTTCGGCCATAAATCCGTTTAAAAGATCGCCGCTATCCGTCTCATAAAATCTTTCATAATCAATATTTACACCATCAAGGTTGTACGTTATGACCCTATTCTTCAAGCTGGCAAATAAATTATGCTTCGCAGAATCTGAGTTCAATAGATAATGCATCTGCGAAGCTATAAAATTTGTAGTGCAAAGGATCACTTTTACTCCATTTTGATGGGCATTATTAATCACATCTGTCCACGGCCAGTATTTCGGATTGGAAACATTGCCAAGACTATCTGCGGCAAAATCAATACACGCGATATGCGTGAGCAAATCATAGCGGAGATAATTTCTTTCATTCAGATATGTGTCATCGGGGAGATAACCGAAGACTGAGGCGGTTACCTGAGATTTATCAAATTGAAGAGGAATAATATCCGACGCATTTTCCTCTGAATACCTTCTCCATTCACTAACATTACCGTTTGCTTTCATATCTTCGTCATGAATAGAAAACGATTGAGAGGCAGTTTCTGCATAAAGGAACAAGGATGCAAAGATGATTATGGAGAATTTCATAGAACTCCTTTAAACCCCCAATCGATCTTCTGTCTGGCTGGCGAGCTTGGTTATTATTCCGCTTTCAAACATACCGGCTTGAGGTTGAAATAGCTGTTTTTATAAGTTTCATTTTTGATTACTTCATTTCAGATAGCTCACAGCATCAAAGAGTCTCTTCCATTCATCTATCGAGAGTACCGCCGGCAATCGCTTCTCGAGTTTCGGCCGATGAAATGACTCTGCTTGCTAAACAGAATTCTTGATCATGCTTGGAGTGGGATTGTTCATGGATGTAAATTCACGTTCGAAATTCTTGTTGAGGATTCTTCTCTCCATGCACTCGACTACTTACTTTATCAACACGCTCTGCCGCGTTTGTATGAAGGCACCCGCATTCAGTCTGTAGAAATATATGCCGCTTGGCATGTGTGCAGCATTCCAACGAATAGTATGGATCCCGGCCGGTTTCACTTCATTCACTAGCACTTTTACTTCACGACCCAGCAGATCATAAATGGCAAGTTTTACAAAACTTGTAACTGGTAACTGATAACTTATAACTGTCGTTGGATTAAATGGATTCGGATAATTTTGTTCTAGGCGGAAGGATGCCGGGAGATTTTTTTCTGCAAACGTTCTTTCAATCGAGGTCAGAACATCCAGCATCGGTTTGCCGGATGCATAGGGAGTTGGAAATTGAAGAAGCGCTCCAATTGTTGGAGCAATATCTGAAATAGTATGGCGTGCAGACGTGTGGATACTCTGGGGAATTCCTGCACCTATTCCTAACAGCATAATATGCCGGCATCCCCAGCAGCCATCCCCATGGCCGACAAATCCTGTTGATATTCCATCCAGATGCCGACCATGATCATTGGTAATAAGCAGCGTAGTTTTGTTTTGAAAGATCACATCACTCTGCACAAAATCCCAGAGCATTCCAACGATGCTATCAGCAATTTGAATCGCATGTGTATAGTTCGCCCATATGCCTGAATGACCATAGGAATCAACGTCCGCAAAATAGATCACAGAGAGAACTGGATGATGCGTCCCTAATTTACTCCGAGCGTTTTGCCACACGTCCAGGTCACTTGACCCTTGCAGGATATACCATGGCCAATATTGCGGCCCATACTCTGGATAGTAACTTTGAATCCATGGCGATGAGAGATTTTTCATAATATACATCGCCTGTGTAGAATCCACACCGCGAGATTTTCGAAAATACTCCCATACGGTTGGAACCGTTGCATATTGATTCGCAATTCCGTTGACGACCGTATCTTTGGGCACCGACCATGAACCGCACCAGATCGCCGGAATAGCCGATTTGGTAACGGTGATGCCATCATTGAGGAATGTATCGACCACGACGCCCTGCTGTGCTAGCTGATGTATTTTCGGTGTCCATTGGGCCTGCGGATCACCTAGCGTTTCGGAATATCGCGCACCGTCAATGATGACAAGAATGACATGTTCCGTCGTCTGCGAGAATAGATCCGGAGCGCAGAACACCAGTAAGAACAGAAAAAGAAACCGCCAAACCCACACAGACCGGTAATAGTTGCTTTTTGCCTTTTCCTTGTTTCTTTTCATATGCCCGGTTGTTCTTTCTGGAGTTGATAGTTCTATGATCCCATCCGCTTCACAATCATCCTGTTTTGATGATTGCAGATATCCTTCCCTTCGGCAGTGAACAAAAAATCGATCCGGTCTTTGTAGAATTCCGTAATCTTCCCGCGCACCATCTTCAATGTACTGTTGAGGAAATGATTCTGCTCGGTAAAGCTTTCGCCTAAAACAGCGACGGCAGCCGGCAGCCAGCGTTCCGGAAATTCTCCGGCGTACTTTCCTCCTGATTTATATTCGGCAATCTCCGATTCGATCAGTTTTAGCATCATATCCTGCGCTGTCTCATCTTCAAGAGTTAAGTGCTGTGCTTTAAGATATTTCACCATCGTATCTCTGTTGGGAACAATGAGAGCTACGGTATAGGGCGATTGGTTATTATGCAGCATGACCTGATCAATGTACGGGGAATTGCCGACGATCGCCTCCTCGATTCCTTCCGGACTATATTTTTCTCCATCGTGACTGATCAACAAGCTTTTTGCCCGGCCAAGGACGTAGAGGAAACCATCTGCATCGACATACCCAAGATCGCCGGTATAGAGCCAGCCGTCTCGGATAGTTTCCCGTGTCGCTTTTTCGTTCTTCCAGTAGCCGACCATGACATTTTCACCTTTGACCACGATCTCACCTTGCTGGCCGGACGGGAGTTCTTTTCCATTCTCATCGCAGATCTTCACTGTAAGATTAATAACAATGTGCCCCGATGAGCCAAGTTTATGCCTCGCCGGTACATTTGCGGAAATAACCGGGGCAGCTTCTGTCAAGCCGTACCCCTGGAACATAGGGATACCAATGGCATAGAAAAATCGCTGGAGTTCGATATCCAGCAGCGCACCGCCGCCGATGAAGAACTCAAGCCGACCGCCAAAGTTCTTTCGAATCTTTCGGAAGATCAGGGCATCAAAGAGTCTCAGCTGAAGCTTCATACTCATGGTAGCATTCTTGCCGCGGTCCCAGCCAATTCCGTTGTAAGCATACGCAAGATCCAGTGCCTTTTTGAATAGTTTTTCGATCCCCTCGCCCTTCTCCCGGATTCCCTTTTCAATATTCTTCCTGAAATTCTTCGCCAATGAAGGAACACTGAGAAGAAATGTCGGACGGGTCTCCTTGATATTCACTGGAATATTTTTCAATGTCTCCATGGGCGTTTTGCCGATCTGGACGGCAGCCATACTTGCGCCGTTTTTCATCAGCAGATAAACACCGGCCGTGTGCGCAAAGGCATGATCCCACGGAAGGATAAGAAGCGAGCAAAACCACTCAGGGATTTTGAGCAATGCAGACGACTGTTCAATATTTGCTGTGTAATTACGGTGGGTGAGGATGATTCCCTTGGGATCGGCCGTGGTGCCGGATGTGTAGCAGATATTTGCAGGATCGTTTTCGTTGACCGAAGTCCATCGCGATTCAAATGTACTTCTTTGCGTCTCGAGATACTTCCTGCCGGTTTCCAGCAATACTTCGAACGATATCTCTTCCTCCGCTTGAGGCTCGCCATCCAACAGGATAATTTTTTCCAGTTCGGGAAGATCGTTCTTGATCGATCTGATTTTATAGGCATGTGCTCCGGAGACGATAACTGCACGGCAGCCGGAGTGCGCCAGCCGGAATTTCAGATCCGATAACTCATCGATCTTGACCGATAACGGTACATTGATCGCTCCGCAATAGAGAATGCCGAGTTCTGAAACAACCCAGTCATTTCTTCCTTCGGCAATCAATGCCAGCCGATCTCCCTTGTTGATGCCCAGATGCATCAGCCCTGCTGCACATTGATGCACCATCGTTTGGATAGTCCGGTAGCTCGTTCCTTGGTACGTACTACCTTTCTTTTCCCACATCAAAATGTTCATCGGATATTTTTCCGCACTTACTTCAAACATCCGTATCAGTGTTCGCTGTGCTGATTCCATCGTATAAAGTCTCCACATTGATGTGCGACATGTGCTGTTTATCCTGTGAGGTTATGTATTAGTGGTTATGTGACAAATGAAAGTGAGCCACCTAAAATCCTGGTTTTAGGATTAAGTATAAAGTTCAGTTCTTTGACAAGAATAGCGTGTTGATCTGATTCATAAAAGACACAGAGAGTATCGCG
>Ga0268276_1000382_pt1 | contig 52802 bp, 41 predicted proteins | sample saktaG_4_FD_190145 | JGI IMG/M metagenome (GOLD analysis project Ga0268276, IMG submission 190145) | Saline water microbial communities from Sakinaw Lake, British Columbia, Canada - sak_2010_1_5_45m | ecosystem: Environmental > Aquatic > Non-marine Saline and Alkaline > Saline ...
TCGATCAGGCCGTACTTCTCGATGACGCCGTAGGCATCGGCGAAGGTGGTGGTATCGGGCACCGTCGGCCCGGAGGCGATGACGTCCAGCGGGTTGCCCACCACGTCGGAGAGGATGAGAGAGGCGATCTCGGCGGGGTAGGCCAGGCGAGCCAGATTTCCCCCCTTGGTCTGGGAGAGGTGCTTGCGCACGGCGTTGATCTCGTTGATGGTAGCTCCGCAGCGCAGCAGGGCATCGGTCAGCGATTTCACGTCCGCCAGGGTGACCCCCTCTGCGGGCAGGGTCATCAGCGCCGATCCCCCGCCAGAGATGAGGCATAAGACCAGGTCCTCGTCCGTGGCCTGGCGGGCCAGCTCCGCCATCTGCTTCGTGCCGGCCATGCCAGCGGCATCGGGGATGGGATGGCCGGCCTCGTTGAGGCGGATGATGTCGGTTTTTGCTCCGTAGCCGTACTTGACGTTGACCAGCCCGGCGGTCACGCGCTGGCCCAGAATCTCCTCGACGGCCTGGGCCATGGAGCCGCCGGCCTTGCCTCCGCCGATGACGTAGATATTGCGGTAGCGGCCGAGGTCGTAGATTCGTTGGCCGATGCGCAGGGTGTCATCGGAGAGAGAAACCTGTCGTTTGACGGCGTTGACGGGGTCTACTGCTTCCAGGGCCGCAGACAGGATAGCCAGCGCCTGCTCCCGTCGTTCTCTCGTCTGGCCGCTTTTGAGCACTTCGGGGTCAAACATCGTTGCCTCCTGGCTATATGTTGGCCAAAAAGAGGTGGGCGATGAGGCCGGCAACGGGCGGGAAGATCAGCGTGGAGATCACCCGCGCCAGTGTGACTTTCGGCCCGATGATACCTGCCTCTAATGGCAGACGGCTTACTGACCAGAGGGAGTAAGCGGTGATGAAGCTCACCATCGTGCCGATGCTCGCCCCGGCCTCGTAGAAAGAAGCGGCGATGGGGAAGACGGAGTAGGGCGAGCCTGGCACGAGGCCGCCAGCAATGCAGCCCAGCAGGATGCCCTTGATTCCTGCCTGCGCTCCTAGCCACTGGCTGATCACCTCCTTGGGGATCAGCACCCGCGCCAGGCCGGCCACGGCGAAGGAGGCCAGCAAGATGAGCAAGTTGTCCCAGATGGTCCTGGCCCCCAGCTTCAGACCGACCAGGTGAACGCCGCCTCGAAAATAGGCCACGACGGTCAATATCACGGCCAGAGCGATCATGATGATAGTAGCTGCATCCATCTTTTTCACCTCACACTCTCCTCGCAACTGTTCATCTCCTCCCCCTCGCAGAGCCTGCCCTGAGCTTGCCGAAGGGGGGAGGTTGGGTGGGGGCGGATTCTTCGATGGAAGGCTCACCCTCCCCTAGCCCCTCCCTGGGAGGGAGGGGTGAAGGCTTAGTGATCCTCAAGGGTTTTTCTCCAGTCGCGCAGCGCCTGGCGGTGGGCCTGGAAAGCCAGGTCTCTCGGCAGTTCATCGGGCGCGAAAAAGCCCGCCTCACTGGCATCGTCGCCGGCTACCATCTCCCCGCCCACTATGTGGGCAGAGTAGAGAACCAGGATCAAGTGCCCGTAGAAGTCACTGTTGACAGAATACACGCCCAGGAGGCGGTCTAGCTCTATCTCCAGGCCTGTCTCCTCGCGGCACTCGCGGATGGCCGTCTCCTCGATGGTTTCGCCGTACTCGGTGAAGCCCGCCGGCAGCGTCCAGGAGCCAAAGTGGGGCTCGATCCCTCGCTGCACCAGGACGACTCGCCCCGCGTCCTCTATCAGCACGCCTGCGGCCACCTTGGGGTTGAGGTAAAAAATGAAGCCACACTCCTGACATACCAGGCGCTCCTTCTCGTTAATCATCTGGGAGGCCAGCCGGCCAGCGCAGTGGGGGCAGAACTTGGGCTTTAAGGTGTTTTGTTCGCTAGATTTCATTTCTATTCCATGGAGAAACCAGGTTTTTCTCTATCTGAGCAAGTAGATCTTTGCTTCTGAGGTCTCCTGGGACGTGCAAAGGTGTTCTATCAACAAAAAACCTGGTTTCTGATTCCGGCTTTATCCCAGGGTCTCGTACAAGTTAAGGAGCTTTGCCGCTGCCTTCTCCCACGTAAACTTCTTCGCTTGCTCTAATCCCCTGGCGATCATCTCCTCCTGCAGCGCGTCATCTTCCAGAACTTGCCTCATGGCCTGGGCCAGGGCCAGGGCTTCTACGTCTGTGGCTTTCACCATCAGCCCCGCCTGGCCTACCACCTCAGGGAGTGAAGAGGCGTCGGAGGTGATCACCGGCGTGCCGCAGGCCAGGGCCTCCAGGGGCGGCAGTCCGAAGCCCTCGTACAGGGAGGGAAAGACGAACAGGTCGGCCAGGTTGTAGAGGGCAGGCAGGTGCTCGTCGGCCACGAAGCCGGGAAAGACGACCTTCTCCTCCAGCCCCAGTCGTTCGACGGTGGCGAAGATCTCCTCGTAGAGCCAACCCTTGCCCCCAGCGATGACCAGGTGCAAATCGCAAATCGCAAATCGCAAATCTGCAAAGGCTTCGATGAGGCGGGTGAAGTTCTTGCGGGGTTGCAGGGTGCCCAGGCCAAGGATGAACCGGGATGGGAGGTTGTACTGCTTTCTCACTTGTTCCAAGTAGGCTTGATCCTTGATGGGACGGAAGCGCTCCTCCACGCCGGGGTAGACCACCTCGATCTTGCTCAGCTCCACACCCAGCAGCTCCACCAGGTCGTCTTTGGTGCTCTGTGAATCGGCCAGCACCAGATCAGCCCGCTGCACGGAGCGGGGCACTACCTTGTTCAGATAGGCCCGCAGGTTGGCGTCGGCGCACTGGGGGTAGCGAATGAAGGACAGGTCGTGGACAGTGACCAGGGTCCTGGCCCGGCGCACCGGTGGCAGGACAAAGTCGGGCGACTGGAAGATGTCCACCGGGCCGGTGGCCAGCTCCACCCAGAGGGGCAGCCGCAGGCGATGCCACAGGATGGCCAGGGCGCGGTCGGAGAGGGGCGCCGAGCGCATCTGAAAATTGGGCGGCCAGCCCACGTCTGCTAGCCGCTGTCCGCTTGCCGCTGCAAACAGGACATAATCGTGGTCTCGATCGAGCTCCGCCAGCGACCTCACCAGTTCCCGTGTATAGCGCCCGATGCCCGCTCCCTGGCGAACCGCCGCCGTATAATCAATGCCGATGCGCAATGCTAAATCCCCCGGTAGGTCCAAAGGCGATTGGCGCCGAAGTTCCAGAACAGCACAATGATGGTAGCGATTGCTTTGGACAGGTTATAGGCCAACTTGTAGTGGGCCAGGCCGATGTTGAGAGCCAGCGCAGCCATTGGAGTCGCCAACGCGCCTGCTTCACCCAGCACCCAGGCATCCAGGCTGAGGAAGATGGTCTGATTGAGCAACAGGCCGCCGACGTTGACCAGGAAGAACTGGGCGAGTTGAGGGGCGATGGACCTGTCCCTCGATTCGGGGAACGTCCACAGCCTGTTCCAGATGAAATTGCTGAACACCGCCACCGTGAACGAACAGGTATTCGCCAGCACCTTGCTGAAGCTGAAGGCCAGGATGAGCAGATTGAGGCCGCCGAAATCAATCAGCGCTCCCAGCGTGCCCACCACGGAGAACTTGAGAAAGCGCGTGATCTCTTTGGAGTTGGCGCGAGCGAAGTTGACGGTTCTGGACAGAGTGTTGTTGGTTTTCATGATATGTTTCACGTCTTCACGTTTGACGTTTCACGTTTGACGTTTCACGTTTCACGGCCACAAAGAGCAATCCCAGCAAGATAGCCACGTGCAGGTACATGTTGTGCACGTAGAGATTATCGAACAGGTTGTGGACCGACAGGTGGGTGATGACGCCCAGTATCCCAACCGCTATCCCTCGCCAATAGCCCTGAGTTGTTCGGACCACCTTCCAGGCTTGCCAGAAGGCTGCTCCCCAGAGGACGAAGTAGGCCGCCAGGCCGATCAGCCCGGCTTCGGCGGCGATGTTGAGGTAGTAGTTGTGGGCGTGACCCAGTGGCTCCGTCCAGCCCGGCAGCGAATATGCCGGGTAGACAGGCTCGTAGTTGCCGATGCCTACTCCCAGCCAGGGCCGGTCGCTGAACATCCCCCAGGCGGCTTGCCAATGAGCCATCCGCTCAACCACAGCGTAGTTGGCATCGGTTAGTCTCACTCCTCGCACATCGAAAATGTTCAAGTAGGGGAGGAAACTGGTGAAACGCTGAACGATGGTCTGAGGCAGCGCCTGGACGCTTGCCAGCGTCAGCACCAGAGCTGGTAGCAGACAGAGCAGGGCGAACAGAACCGTCGCTCGCCGGCTGTGCGCCAGATTCATCAGAACGAAAGCCGCGGCAAAGCCCAGCCAGGCCCCACGGGACCAGCTCATGAGCAAAGCTGCGCCCATGGTGGCCAAGCCGAAGAGGGCGAGTAGCGCGTTTCCCCTCCCTCGGAGGGAGGGGCCAGGGGAGGGTGGGCCTTCCGTGCCGCAGAATCCACCCCCTCCCAGCCTCCCCCCTTCGGCAAGCTCAGGGCAGGCTCTGCTAGAGGGAGGAGTTTTATCGCCCTCCTGAACGGTCGCTCCCCATTTACCAGTTCCCAGTAGCACACCGAAGGCCAGCGGCAAAACCAGTCCCAGGTAGCCCCCATAAGGATTGGGCTGCTCGAAGGTGCCGTAGGCCCGCACGAAGCGGCCGAGGACGACGAAGGCCTGCGGTCCCACGCGGCCGAGGAACTGGCAGAAGCCGAGGAGGGCCTGGCCGATGCCCGCCAGCAACATTGAGAGGACCACAACCTTGGCCTGCTCCCTCTCAATGACGTTGGCTACGAAGAGGTAGACGCCCAGCACTTCCACCCACTTGAGGATTTCCTTGAAGCTGTACTTCAGTGAGAGGGCTCCCGTCAGCGACAGGAGGATGGCTCCCAGGAAGATGAGCAGGGGCAGAAGCAACGGCGGGTGAGTGGTCTTGATCTCTCCGACTGCGACCATCCTGGCCAGCCATGCGGCCAGCACCAGACCCACCAGCGCCTCCGCCGCCCCTACCGTGAAGCCGCTGATGGCAATTTCCCTGACCGATCCGAAGGGGACGGCCAGGATCAGGAGATACAAGCCATACTCAGGGCGGATCAGGACAGCCAGGAAAACGATGCTGCCCAGCACCACACCTCCCGCCAACGTCAGGGGCAGGAGAGCGATGCTCAGGCCGACGGTGAGTACAATCAGGAGCAGCGCCGCATTGAACAACGGGCTTCCCCAACTAAGGTTTGCAGACTTCCGAAGTCTCCAGACTTCGGAAGTCTTCCTCATAATGCTAGATCCGTTCCCTAAACCACTCAACCGTCTTTCGCAGTCCTTCCTCCAGGCTAACCTTGGGCCCCCAGTTCAGCACCTTCTTGGCCTTACTGATGTCCGGGCGGCGCACCTGGGGATCGTCCTTGGTGCGCTCGTCGGTCGGGGCGATGAAAACTATCTCCGATGAGGAGCCGGAAAGCTCCAGCACCTGGTGGGCGAATTCGAGGATGGTCATCTCATCAGGGTTGCCCAGGTTGACCGGGTAGACCTCGTCGGACAGGAGCAGACGATACATGCCCTCCACCATGTCGGATACATAACAGAAGCTGCGGGTTCGGGAGCCATCGTCGTATATCGTCAGCGGTTCGCCCCGCAGGGCCTGGGTGACGAAGTTGCTCACCACCCGGCCGTCGTCTGACCTCATGCGTGGGCCGAACGTGTTGAAAATGCGGGCGATGCGGGTATCCACGCCGTGATAGCGGTGGTAGGCCATGGTCAACGCCTCGGCAAAGCGCTTGGACTCGTCGTATACCCCCCGCGGCCCAACGGGGTTGACGTGGCCCCAGTAGTCCTCGCGCTGAGGGTGCTCCTGGGGGTCGCCATAAACCTCCGAGGTGGAGGCCAGCAGGAAGGAGGCTTTTTTGGTCAGGGCCAGCCCCAGGGCCTTGTGGGTTCCCAGAGCCCCCACTTTGAGGGTGGGAATCGGCTTCTCCAGGTAATCTACCGGGCTGGGCAGTGACGCCAGGTGAAGGATGGCATCCAGGTGCCCTTCCACGTAGATATAGTTGGTCACGTCGTGCTTGATGAACGAGAAGCCGTCCTGGCCTGCCAGATGAGCGATGTTGTCAATGGTGCTGGTGCTCAGGTTGTCCATGGCGATGACCTGATGCCCTTCGGCCAGGAAACGATCGCAGAGGTGCGAGCCGATAAACCCGGCCCCGCCCGTGATGAGAATACGCATTATAACCCTCCTGGATTTGGATCAAGCGGTAGTATACAACAAAGGGACGATAGCGTCAACTACTTGTTGAGGTTGGGGTATCTTCTCAATATTTTTGGGGAAAGGGGTGCATATGGGCATAGCGAGCATCCGCCGGTTGAGTAGACCTTCAGGTCGTATCGAAACCCAGGATGGGAGCGGGTCTACCGACAACCCGCTTGGCCTCGATACATCTCGGTTTCGACAGGCTCAACCCAAGACGCTCCTATCAACGAATTCCTGGCCGTAGAAGAGGCGTATTCCGGCTACGTGAGGCAACCTCTCCTGCAGAAGGTGCAGGCTGCTATCTCCTAACCTTTCCCCTAATTTCTACTGTTCCCTCCAAGTTCCTCTGCCCTGGCGACAACCCCAAGCGTCAGAAAGAACACGAAGGCCAGGTCCACCAGGAAGTACGAATTGTCAATCAGGCCGTGGGCCAGAAATGCAACCATGCTGGCCATGAGTCCCAGGAGCAGGGCCTTCAGGTCACGGTCTCCCAGTTTGCGATACAGGCGCAGTGCTTTCCCGAAGAAGGCGAACTGTAGCCATCCGATGGCGATCACTCCCAGGATACCCAGGCGGGTCCAGTAGTCCAGGACGATGTTGTGGGGATGGGAGAGGTCCAATTCCTCCCAGGCCTCGGGCAGCACGTAGCGGGTGCGGTACTGGTAGAGGAAGTTGTCCAGCCCCACGCCGAACAGGGGGTGATCGCGGATCATGTTGAGACTTCCTTGCCAGAGCTTGAGGCGCAGGAAGGTGGTGCCGCTCTGGGTGTTGAAGATGGAAGCCAGACGTTCGGTGCCGATGAGGGGTAGCAGACTCAGGGCGATGACCAGAATGACGAACAGTGAGATAAACAGGGCTTTTCTCCCCCGCATCAGGCCGAGAAAAATGAAAGCGGCCGGCAGCCCCAGCAGCCAGGCGCCGCGGGAATAGGTCAGATAAAGGCAGAGGGCGACTGGCAGCGCGATCAAGCAGTAGATGGCTCGCCGCCTGAATGAGCCGCCGAAGAGGGCAACCGCAGCGAGAATGGGCACGATCCGTCCCAAAAACAGGCCCAGGTTGTTTGGTGAACCGTAGACGCCGTGGATGCGGCGCACCCCCTCGGCGGTGATGATGTCGCTGGTGAAGAAGTATTGATAGAGGCCGATGAGGGAAACGATAAGGGAAGCCAAGATGAGGGCTCCGATGATGCGCCAGAGATAGCGTGCCCCCCCTTCCTCCCCCCCAACCCTTCGACGGGGCTCAGGGCGGGCTTTGGGGGGGAAAGAGGGGGGGCGCGGGCTGGCCCTCAGCAGGAAGTAGAAGAGGGCCGACTCGAAGACGACCACCCGGAACTCCCGCATAGCCACCCCGAAGTTCTCGGCTATGAGCAGGGAGAAGGCGCTGAGGGCAACAAAGAAGATGATGGCGAAGTCCAGACTCCTCAAATGACCAATGACCAATGACCAATGACCAACGGCAGGTCGTTCCCACTTACTTGCCACTTGCCACTTGCCACTTGCTACTTGCCACACCCAGGCGGCTAGGCAGAGGAGGGTCGTGATCTCGACCATGGAGAGGGATACGCCGAAAATTTGCTTGGGGTAGAGGTAGAAGGGGATGGAGAAGGCCACCAGAGCCAAACCGATGTCCAGGCGCAGGCAGATGGAGATGGCCAGGAGAGCTAGCGCCAAAAGGCTCAAAAGGGGCCAGGGGGAGAAGTGGAAAAGCAAGGCGGCAGCCAGGGTTACGGCTAGCTGGAGGGCTTCGGGCAGATCGTTATAACGGCCTGCGAATTGCCTCAGCAGGGAGCAAGCCGTAGGGAGCAGCACATTTCCCCTCCCTCGGAGGGAGGGGCCAGGGGAGGGTGGGCCTTCTGTATCGCAGAATCCACCCCCTCCCGGCCGCCCCCTGCGAAGGGGAGGAGTCACAGCCAACTGTCTGCCGATGGCGGCCAGAAGCATGACGGCACAGATTCCCAGCAGCGCCCCTGCCAGCCGATAGGGTAGGGGGCTCGGCTCGCGGGCCACGGTCCAGCCGACGATGGCCCACTGGCCCCAGCCGCCTTCAGCCACCAACTCAGCTTCGTGCACCTCGTCGGCCAGGCCTGAGGCCAGGGTGACGGTCTCTGTGCGGTGGAGGGGATCGTGGAGGACGAGGTAGGAGCGGCTCTGGCTATCCCGAGGCAAGTGGTTGGATGGCTTCCCATCAACTGTCACGTAGAGGATTCCCCAAAAGTCGCCGCGCCGCACGGTCAGATCGAGGCGGGTGCCCTTGAAGGGGATGGCCAGGCTGTCGCCGGTTTGGCCGATGTCGGCTCCCTGGGGGGAGAGGCGCCAATCTCCCAGATAGCGTGCTGTGTAATGGTCGGCCGGGTAGCGGCCTGGGTAGGCCACGGGTGGAGCGGTGGCCAGTTCCCGCAAACTCTGGTAAACGGGACGTGGCTTCCACTGCTCATCCACCAGGGCGAAGCCCCGGTGAGGGTCGTCGGGGGGGGCATCGGGCTGGAAATGGGCCACGGCCAGAACCCCCATCCAGGGCCACTCGTCGCGGGCCTGCTCGATGGCCGCCGCAGTGTAGCGAGCTTGTTCTTCTTCGCTCACCTGTCCCCAGATAGAAGGTTGGCCCTGCCAATCAGGGGGCAGGGCATTCCAACCGAACTCCACCGCCCAGACGGCTTTGTTCTCATCACCGCTGGAGACCATGACCTCCCGTACCAACTGGGCTCGGGAGAAGTTGAGGATTCCGAGGTCGGCTCGACGGTCATCGGGTCCCGTGTCGAAGCCATAGGGCTTGACGGCTACGATGTCGAAATAGTCGCCCGCCCCCACAGCGTACAGACTTTGCAGGAAATCTACCTCGTTCAGGTTGAGGGGGCCACTCTCGCTGTTGGGGGCCAGGCCGGCTGTCAAGATGCAGGAAGTGGGATCGGCGGTCTTAACCTGGATGTAGCCCTCCCGCAGCAGGCGGGCATAGCCAGTTGGGTCTACATAAGCGTTGCCCCAGTGGGAGCTGAGATTGGGCTCATCCCAGATCTGGTAGTAATCAATGGCCTCTCGATAGCGCTCGGCAAAGGCTTGGGTGAAGCGGCCGAAGTCGGCCACTTCCTGCGGTGGCGAGTAGCGGTCAGCCGCTCGCCGGGCCCACTCAGGCGAGGTGTCCAGCACGGCGATGAGGTCCAGGTCGTGCTCCTGCACGGCAGCCACAATTCTATCCCAGGCTGCCCAATCGTAGTGACCGGCTTGGGCCTCAATGTCGGCCCAGGGGAAGGTTTGGCGCACCCACTGGAAGCCGCCGGACTCGATCAGGGCTAGAGCCTTTTCCAATTCTGCTTCGTCATACTGTTCCAGGACCACGTTTACGCCGAAGGGATTCGCCGAGGCTTGAGGCGTGTCCGGGGGAAGACCGTCGCCCTGCCTGGTCCACACGATGGAAGCCAAGAAAGCGATGATGATCAGGCCCAGGGCGCAGAGAATTATACCCAGGGCTGGTCTCCAGTCCTCACCCGTGGAACGTGAACCTCGGCTGTTGCCTGTCTCAATCGGAAAAGCCATCTCTTCTACCCTCGTCCATAATCCTACCACAAACTGCCTTTATCCGCAAGCGGCGCTGCTTGACGAGAAACGAAAAATGCGCTACAATATTGTTGGCCTGATTGGTACGATGACTAACAGCGGATTGTCGCAATGGGCTAAAGCCGAATACAGCTTCGCTGCATTTCGGCAGCCCGCGAAATGATAAAAGAAGCGAGGAAAAAAGAAGACATGGGACAAATTGAACTCAAAACGCAGAAGAGGGAAGTGCTTGGCAAGAAGGTGAAAAGCTTGCGACGTGAAGGACTCGTTCCCGCCGTGTTGTATGGGCACGAGACCGAGTCGCTTCCCCTCAAAGTTGAGGAACGGGAGCTGGATCGTATCCTGGCTCAGGCTGGGGAGCATCGGCTGATTGCCTTGAAAATCGGCAGGTCTAGAAAATCCCAAATGGTCTTGACCAGGGATGTGCAATGGGATGTGATCACCCGGAGGCCCATCCACGTTGATTTCTACGCCGTGGTTATGACCGAGAAGATCACTACAGAGGTGCCTTTGGCCTTGGTCGGGGAAGCGCCAGCGATGATTCAGGAAGGGATCATGCTGTTGCAGAGTCTCGACGAGGTGGAGGTGGAGTGCCTGCCCGGCGATCTGCCCGAGGCCATTGAGGTTGACCTGAGCGGGCTGGAGGAGATAGATCAGGCCATCTACGTAAAAGATCTTCAGGTGCCGCCTGTTGTGGAAATCCTGACCGACGCCGAAGAGATAGTGGTCAAGGTGGGTTGGGCTGCTGCTGAAGAGGTGGAGGAGGTGGTGCCGGTCGAGCCGAAGGAGGTGGAGGTCATCGCCAGGGGCAAGGAGGAAGTAGAATCTGAGGAAGAGTAGTAGTTGAAAAGTAACGATCAAAGAGGTGAGGACACGTCCTTACCTCTTTTGTTTTGGATGTGTTCAAGACGGGTTGTAGGGGCGAGGTTGTCTTGCCCATTGGGCAGGGAAACCCTGCCCCTACGAAGCGTTTCTCAACTGAGATTGAATGCACCCTTTTGTTTTATGCCCAGATGGGTGCTGTTTGATGCCATCCTCAAACCTGTTTTTCATTCTTGACTGAATGGGCTAGTTGTGGTATGATTTATGTACTTTAATCACCGTTGCTCTTTCCAAAGGAGGAGGCTGTCATGAAAAAGAATACGCTTGCCCGAGTGGTTCTAGCCCTGCTTTTCGTCGTTCTGATGGCCGGCTGCAAGCGAGCCAAGCCCGCTGTCGTTTCCGATGTCCAGGCGACTCCAACAACGGCGGCCACTGCTGCAACGGGGCGTACAGTTGTCCCCGTCGCCTCGCCCACTCCAACCTCTGAGGGCACTCCAGAAACCACGCCAACACCCAGTCCTGGGGCCGCTACTCCAACGCCCCCCGCCGAAGCGACAGTCGTACCCACCGTTGCCCCGACTTCAACATCTGTCCCGACGGCCGCCCCAACAGCAGCCCCGACCGCGGTTCCAACGAAGGCGCCTTCAGGCGAGAGAACTCACGTGGTGCAGCCGGGGGAGAATCTGTTCCGCATTTCCTTGTATTACGGAGTGAGTTATGAGAGCGTTGCTGCCGCCAATGGAATCATCAATCCCGATCTCGTCTACATCGGCCAGAGGCTGATCATCCCCGCCGAAGGAACGGAACCACACATACCAACGGGGACTCACGTGGTGCAGCCAGGGGAGAATCTGTTCCGCATTGCCCTCAAGTATGGCGTCACAGTAGAGGCCATCGCGGTAGCTAACGGCATCAGCAATGTCAACCTTATCTACTCAGGGCAGAAGCTGGTCATTCCTTAAGAATAGCATAAGACCTCGGAGGTTTCCGGTAGTGTCTCTGCTACCAAAGCTGTCTCGATTATCCCCGGTTGGTTTGCTGACAAAATCGCATCTGAAAACCTCCGAGGTCTGGCGGAAAAGAAACCAGGGGGGATTCCCGCTGGCACACTTGGCCTGCTCAGCGTTTTGTTTCTTCGTCTGGACTTGAACGCCACGGCAGGCATTTGACTTTTTGACCTGTTGCCCTTAAAATATGGAACCCTAAAGGACAGACCTGAACCTTTTACCTCCCTTGCTTGTGTATAAGCAGGAGAGATCGTAACCTGCCACCGCACTGATTAGGGGAGCACGTCATGTCGCTTAGTGAAGACGGCCGATTGATCTCTCAGATTCGCCAGGGGGACATCCTGGCCCTGGAAGTTCTGTACGAGAAATACAGGAACCAAGTGTATCGCACGGCCCTGGCCATCACTCGCGATCGGGAGGCTGCGGAGGACATCCTCCAGGATTGCTTTTTGAAAGTCTATACTTACATTGACAGGCTCGATGGCTCTCTCCCCTTGTCCCCTTGGCTGTATCGGGTGACCGTGAACCTGAGCTACAACTGGGCCAACAGAAGGCGCCGTTGGCTGCAGCCTCTGGAAGAGGTAATTGATTGCCTGGTAGCGGGCCCACGCACCTTGCCTGAGTCCGTCCTGGAGAGGGGAGAGTTGCAGCGCGTTATCCAGAAAGCCATTGCTTCTTTGAGCTTCGAGCACAGAGTGGTGATTATGCTGTTTTACCTGGATGGTTTTAGCCTGAATGAGATAGCCTATATCCTGGATTGCCCGATGGGTACAGTGAAGTCTCGTCTACATTACGCTCGTCGGAGTCTGCGCCGCAAACTGGGAAGGGATAGGCGTCTGTCGCCGGAGGTAGCCTATGAGTTCTCATAGAATCCTGAAGATGGGGGGGCAACCCCTGGATGAGCTTGACGAGTTGATTCGCTGGGCTCTTCTGGACGAGGTGGCCGGCGAGGAGCCCTCGCCCCAGGTCTGGCAGAATATTCAGGCCAGGCTAATGGTGCGTTCCCAGGCTATGCCCAGCAAACCGGGAATGAGACGGCACTGGCGGCAGCTCGCTTCTACCCTGCGAGCTTGGGCTCTGGGCATTGCCGCCCCGCTGGAAGTGGGTTGGGACTCCAGGCTCAGTCCACGCGAACGCTCTTATCTCATCTGGAGAGAGAATCTCTTGCTATCAATGACTATGGCATCGGTGACAATCTGCTGAGGCAAAGGGGTATCTGCAGGAGGATGAGTGCCTAGAAAGAGATGGATCTGGATACCCATAACCATAGCAGTCGCAGCCTGCTTGCTGGTGGTCTGCGGCGGCGGTTTTCTCTTTTTATGGTATCAGCAGGGTGAAGGACTCACAGGCGGTGGAACATTGTGGGGGGAGCTACAAGCTCAACCCAACGCCACGCTTAACTTGACGGGAGACGCCCCCCCCACCCTGGATCCCGCCCTCACCCAGGATTCCACCTCAGCATCATACGTAGTAGAAATCTTCAGTGGCCTGGTAACCCTGAACCAGGACTTGGAGGTAGTGCCCGACATCGCCGAGAGCTGGGAATTGAGCGATGACGGCACGACCTATACCTTCCACCTTCGCGATGACGTCAGGTTCCACGACGGCAAGCCAGTCACAGCCCAGGATTTCAAGTACGCTATCCAACGGGCCTGCGATCCGGCTACCGGATCGGTAATAGCCGATGCCTACTTAGGTGACATCGTCGGAGCCCAGGCCAGGCTGCGCGGCGAGGCCGACGATGTCTCAGGTGTGCTGGTTGTTGACGATCACACCCTGCAGATCACCATTGATTCTCCCAAGGCCTACTTCCTCTCCAAGCTGACCTACCCTACCGCCTTTGTCGTGGATCGAGACAACGTGGAAGGTCCTGTTCAGCCCTGGACAGACCAGCCCAACGGCACCGGCCCCTTCCGCCTGGCCGAGTACCAGTTGGACTTCAGGATCGTGCTGGAGCGGAACGAGGCATACTATGGCGCCCCCAAGCCCGCCCTGGAGCAGGTGAACTTCTTGTTGGCCGTCGGCTCGCCGATGACTATGTACGAGACCGGCGAACTGGATGCGGTGAGCGTCTACCTGGCCGACATTGAGCGAGTCTCTGATCCATCCAACCCGCTGAGCAAAGAGCTCTCGATCACCCCCGTTCTGAGCCTCTTCTACATTGGGTTCAATGTCCAAAAACCCCCTTTCGATGACCAGAAAGTGCGTCTGGCCTTTAACTACGCGATTGACAAAGACAAATACGTGGAAGTGGTATTGAAGGAGATGCAAGTCCAGGCGAAGGGCATCCTCCCTCCCGGTATGCCAGGATACAACGAGAATCTAAAAGGCTATCCCTACGATCCGGAAAAGGCCCGCCAACTCATTGCCGAATCCCAATACGGCGATGCCAGCAAGCTGCCGCAGATAACTCTCAGCATCTACGGCGGAGGCGGAGTAGCAGACAAGCAGGTGAAAGCCATCGTAGACATGTACAAGCAAAACCTGGGGGTAGACATCGCCGTCCAGCAAACCGATTGGGCGACCTACCTCTGGGATTTGAGGGCTCATCGTTACCAGATGTTCGGCCTGACCGCGGGCTGGATAGCCGATTATCCTGACCCTCAGGACTTTCTGGACATCCTGTTTCACAGCGAGAGCAGCAACAATGACACAGAGTACTCCAACCCCGAAGTTGACAGGCTCCTGGAGGAGGCTCGGGGAGAGCAGGATTTTGAAAGGCGCGTGGAGCTCTATCAACAGGCCGAAGGGATAATCCTGGGTGACGCCCCGATAGTACCGCTGACCCACGATGCAGATTACTGGCTGACTAAACCCTACGTAGAGGGAATGATCTATCCCCCGGTCATCATCCCTAAACTGAAGTACGTCTCAATCAGCAAATAAAAAAGCCGAAACTATTCACCTGCTCCCGTCGGATCTGGCGATCCGACGGCTGAACAAGCTGAATTCGGCTGATTTCGGCCTGTCTGGCCTGGATTTGGCAATCCAGGCCGAGCAAGGTGGACAGTTACGAAAAGCCGAAGCGTGCCGCAAGTTAACTTAACTACATTGGCTGTCTAGCCATCGCAAGACGTATATAGCTATAAACTAGAGAAGGAGGAATAGAAATGGCGCTGTTAGAAGTAAAGGGCCTGAAGACCCGCTTTTTCACCGAAGACGGAGTGGTTCACGCCGTCAATGGTATCTCCTACGATCTCGAGGAGGGGGATGCGCTGGGGATCGTGGGCGAATCGGGGTGCGGTAAAAGCGTGAGCGTCCTTTCTATCATGCGCCTCATCCCCGAGCCCCCAGGCAAGATCGTTGGAGGTGAGGTGCTGTTCGAAGGGCGAGACATAATGGAGATGGACCCGGAAGAAGTGCGCAAGGTGAGAGGGAACAGGATCGCCATGGTGTTCCAGGACCCCATGACTTCCCTCAACCCCGTTCTGACCATTGGGCGGCAGATTGACGAGGCCCTGGAGCTGCACATGGGCATGGACAAACATCAATCCCGCCAGCGCACCGTCGAGCTTCTGGAGATGGTGGGCATCCCCCAGGCAGCAAACCGCCACGATGATTATCCCCATCAATTCTCCGGTGGAATGCGTCAGAGGGTGATGATCGCCATGGCCCTCTCCTGCAACCCCCGCATCCTCATCGCCGACGAGCCCACCACTGCCCTGGACGTCACCATCCAGGCTCAGATCATTGAGCTCGTGAAGAGGCTCAAGGACGACATAGGCATGGCCGTCGTTTGGATCACCCACGACCTGGGGGTGGTCGCTGGATTGGCCGAAAAGCTCATCGTCATGTACGCCGGCTACATCGTGGAGCGAGCCGGTGTCAAGGATGTCTACGGCGACCCACGGCACCCCTACACCATCGGCCTGCTGGGGTCGCTGCCGCGCCTGGACGAGGTTCGCGAGAGGTTGTACTCCATGAGGGGGCTACCACCCGACCTGATTGATCTGCAGCCCGGCTGCCCCTTCGCGCCTCGCTGCGACTACGTCATTGATCGCTGCTGGGAGGAGACGCCGCCCTTGGAGCCTGTCACCATCGGCCACGAAATAGCCTGCTGGGTAGATGTTCGAAGTTCGCAACCCAACAAGCCCGCAAATTAGGAGGAAATAATGACAGTTGAAAACGAAATTTTGGTCAGAGTGGAGAATCTAAAGAAGTATTTCCCCATCACACGGGGCGTGTTTCAAAAGCACGTGGGTGACATTAAAGCCGTGGACGGCGTCAGCTTTTTCGTCCGACGGAGCGAGACCCTGGGCCTGGTCGGGGAGAGCGGCTGCGGCAAGACAACCACAGGCCGCACCCTCCTGCAACTCTACCGGCCTACCGCTGGGCATGCCTATTTCGAGGGGCAGGATCTCAGCACGATGAAGGGAGAGGAGCTCAGGCGCATACGCCGCAGGATGCAGATGATCTTCCAGGATCCCTACGCTTCTCTTAACCCCCGCATGACCATCGGCAGCATCGTCGGCGAGCCTCTGGAGGTGCACAACATCGCCAAAGGCAAAGAGAAAAGGGAGAGGGTCCAAGAGCTACTTCGTTTGGTGGGTCTAAACCCCTATTTCATCAATCGCTATCCCCACGAGTTCTCCGGCGGACAGCGGCAACGCATAGGTGTGGCTCGGGCCCTGGCTCTGAATCCCGATTTCATAGTTTGTGACGAGCCAGTCTCGTCCGTAGACGTCTCCATCCAGGCCCAGATCGTCAACCTCCTGGAAGACCTGCAGGAACAGTTCGGTATGGCCTATCTCTTCATTGCTCACGACCTGAGCATGGTGCGCCATATCAGCAGCCGGGTGGCGGTGATGTACCTGGGAAAGATCGTGGAGCTCACTGGTCGCCATGAGCTCTACCACAACCCCCTCCATCCTTATACCCAGGCTCTGCTCTCGGCCGTGCCCATTCCCGACCCTGTGGTGGAGGAAAGACGGCAGCGCATCATCCTGGAGGGCGACGTACCCAGTCCGGCCAACCCGCCCGATGGATGCAACTTCAGCACTCGCTGCCCGGTGGTGATGGATATCTGCAAAAAAGAAGATCCGGAGTTCAAGGAAATGGGCAACGAGCACTGGGCGGCTTGTCACCGAGTGGGGTGAAGGGGGCCGCCAGGGGCTCCGCTCCGCTCAAGCCCCTGGCTCAATCTACGAAGCCCCCGCCGGGGCTGGATTTGACAGGCCGATAGGCCTTTGTATACTGAGCCCGACGGCGCCTGTCCTGAGCAGGGTCGAAGGATCAGCCCCGGACGGGACGGCACTTGACTTTTCTCGCTTTTGCTGATAAAATACGGACGATGTCTCAAGAGTGAACCTTTTACCCACTTGATGGGTATAATAGGCGGGATAGGTTCTTGAGTTGTTGGTCTTTGGCAACATAGAGCAACACTAAACCGTTTCTTGGAGAGAAAGGTTCTCTCCAGTTTTAGCAGGCATCAGGAAAGGGGGTGATGAAACGGGACCAGCAAGATAAGGGCGGAGAGATATTCCGCCCACAAGTTGATTTGCCTATTGCAACACAAACAAACTAAAAGGAGGAAGAAATGTTTACCAACAAGAAGTGGATGATTTTGATCGCTCTGGCGGCGATGGCTGCCATGATGCTCCCGGCCTGCGCTCCGCCGGCTACCCCTGAGGTGATCATAAAGGAGGTGCCCGTCGAGAAGAAGGTCGTCGAGACCGTGATAGTCGAGAAAGAAGTGCCGGTCGAGAAGAAGGTCGTCGAGACCGTGGTGGTCGAGAAGGAAAAGGAGGTGGTAGTTACCGCCACGCCCGCGCCCCCCACAGCCATCGAGTTCGTGGCGCCGCGTCCGGACACCTATACCTACGTGACCTTCGGTGACATTGATACCATGGACCCGAACCTGTGCTACGACACCGCCAGCGCCGCGCTGATCATGAACACCATGGAGGGATTGCTTTTCTTCAACCGGGAGAAGATGACCGGGTACGTGCCGGTGTTGGCTACCGAAGTCCCTAGCGTGGAGAACGGCGGCATCTCGAAGGATGGTAAGACCTACACCTTCCACATCCGCCAGGGCGTCACGTTCCACAATGGCAACGATCTGACCGCCAGCGACTTTGAGTACGCCTTCCAGCGCGGCTTGATCCAGTCTGACCCTAACGGCCCGCAGTGGCTGTTAATTGAGCCTATCATAGGCTATGCTTCCGGCGACATCACCGAAGAAATCGCCGAGGGTGCGTATGCCGGCGATCCAGAGGGGCTGAAGGCCAACGCCACGCCGGAGGAGCTGGTGGCGGTATGTGAGAAGGTCAAGGCCGCAGTGGTGGCCGACGACGCCGCTGGTACGCTGACCTTCAACCTGGCGCAGCCCTGGGGGCCGTTCCTGGCTACTCTGGCGCAATCCTGGGGGTATGCCATGGACAAGGAATGGGCTATCGAGAACGGCGCCTGGGATGGCTCGTGTGACACCTGGCAGAATTACTATGCGCCGGGGGCGGAGAAAACCGAACTCGGCAGCATCATCAACGGCACCGGCCCGTACAAGCTGGAGTACTGGACGCCCGGCGAAGAATGGGTCATCGTCGCCAACGAGAACTATTGGCGCAAGGAGGGCGATGAGATGTGGCCGGGTGGCCCGAGCGGCGTGCCAAAGATCAAGCGCGTGGTCCAAAAACTGGTGGACGAGTGGGGCACCCGCTTTGCCATGCTGCAGGCCGGCGACGCCGAGATGGTGGCCGTGCCGGCAGCCAACCGGCCGCAGGCGGACGAGTTCGTGGGTGAGATCTGCGACTATCTGACCAACACCTGTCAGTCCGATCCTGAGCACCCCGACGCGCCGTGGCGCAAGTGGGGCGGCCTGCCCAGCGTGAGCCGGACGAACGTTTTCATCAACTTCGACCTGAGCCAAGAGGAAGGCGTCAACCCCTACATCGGCAGCGGCCAGTTGGACGGCAATGGCATCCCGCCCGACTTTTTCACCGACATCCACGTCCGCCGCGCCCTCAACTACTGCTTCGACTATGACGCCTTTATCGCGGACGCGCAGAACGGCGAGGGCATCCGCAACAACGGTCCCATCATCCTGGGCATGCTGGGCTACAACCCCGACGGGCCGATGTACGAGTACGACCTGGACAAGTGTGAAGAGGAAATGGCTTTGGCCTGGGATGGCAAGCTGCCTGAGGTTGGCTTCCGCGTCCAGATGATGTACAATACCGGCAACGTTGGCCGCCAGACGGCGTGCGCCATCTTGCAGACTAATCTGCAAACGGTCAACCCCAATTACCAGATCGAGTGCCTCGGCCTGCCGTGGCCCACGATGCTGCGTTCCTTCCGCGCTGGGCAGCTGCCCCTGACCGCCAGTGGCTGGATCGAAGACATCCACGACCCGCACAACTGGGCGCAGCCGTTTACGGTCGGCACCTACGCCGGTCGGCAGAACCTGCCCGAGGACCTCAAGGCCCAGTTCCAGGATCTGGTCACCGCTGGCGTGATGGCCGCCGACCCGAAGGAACGCGAGCAGATCTACTTCGATCTGCAGCAACTGTTCTACGACCAGGCGATCCAGGTCACGCTGTCCCAGGAGGCAGGCGCTCGCTACGAGCAGCGCTGGGTGGAGGATTGGTACTACAACCCCATCCTGTTCGCTGGCTACTTCTACGCCTACGACCTCGCACGATAAGTAACGAGTGGGCTGTGGTCAATCCCTTTCCGGCGGGGGCGTTGTGCCCCCGCCGGAAAATTTGTGGTAACGGTTCACCCCCTCCCCCTACGAGGGGGAGGGGGTGAACCTGCCCTGAGCAGAGCGAAGGGGTGGGGGTGATCCGTTTGCGAGGATTCGCCCTCCCCCAGCTCCTCCCTGGGAGGGAGGGGTGGAGGTATGAATTATGACAGCTTTTATCATTCGTCGCTTGTTGCAATTGCCCATCACCGTGTTTGGCGTCACCGTGCTGATCTTTGGCATGACGATGGTGCTCTCCCCGATAGAGCGGTCGGCCCTGTACGTTCGGGACTTCCCTCACACGGAGGGGGCACTTGAGGGCATCATCCGGCGCTATGGGCTGGACGATCCTTTCCACGTGCAGTACTGGCGCTGGCTGGTGGGCCGCACCGATCCTGAGACAGGGGGGAAGGTGGGCGGCGTGCTGCGAGGTGACCTGGGCTTTTCCCGCACCGGCCGCCAGCCAGTGATAGATCATATTCTGCATCGCCTGCCAGCGTCGCTCGAGTTGGCGCTGTGGAGCGTGGTGCCAATTATCGGTATCGGTATCTGGCTGGGGATTATCGCGGCGATTAATCACAACCGGCTTATTGACCAGGTGGCGCGCGTGTTCAGCATCATCGGCTGGTCATTTCCCACCTTCGTCTTTGCCTTACTGGTGCTGATGATCTTTTACGCCAAGCTGCATTTGCTTCCGCCGGGGCGTCTCTCGGACTGGGCCACCCAGGTGGCCATGTCTCCCGAATTCCACCGCTATACCCAGTTGAACACCATTGATGCGCTGCTCAACCTGCGGCTGGACATCTTTTGGGACGCCCTGCGCCACCTGATATTGCCGATCATTACCTTATGCTACATCCAGTGGGCCATGTTGCTGCGGCTGACGCGCTCTTCTATGCTCGAAGCCCTGCGGCAAGATTACATGACCACCGCCCGGGCCAAGGGTTTGGCCGAAAGGACGGTGATCAACCGCCACGCTTTGCCCAACGCGCTCATTCCTGTGGTCACCGTCGGCGGGATTACGATCGTGAATCTGGTGAACGGGGCGGTCATCACCGAAACCATCTTTAATTATCCCGGCGTGGGAAGGGCGGTTGCGATGGCGGCTCAGACTCTGGACGTATTGACCGTCCTGGGTTTTGTGTTGCTTAGCTCGGTGCTGTTTATCGTAGCCAATCTGTTGATAGACGTGATGTACGCCTTCCTGGACCCGCGTGTCCGCCTGGGTTAAATGAACACAAATGAGGTGCTGAGTGATGACAGAAACAGTTTCCGCCCAGAAAGTCTCCCGAGAAGCGCTTTTCAGGCCCGAAGAACAGGCCGGCTGGAGGTTGCGCGAGCTCCATGGGCTCGAACGGCTGATAGGAGCGGAGTGGTATCGCGTTTTGCGTGGGCTGTTCACCAACATCCTGTCGGTGGCTGGTCTGATCATTGTCACGTCCTTTATTCTGGCCGCCGCCTTCGCGCCTGTGCTGGCGCCCCCGCTGAGGGTGGCCGCCGATCCCTACCTCATCCCTCGCGACGGGTTTGGTCCCGAACCCAAGCCGCCCGGCACGGTCTGGACGCGTGGAGTGCCGCCAATCCCCTTCTGGTACAAGGCAGTCACGGGCAAGGATGAGTGGGTCCATCTGATGGGCACTGCCAGCGGCCAGTTTGATATCTACTACGGTGTCGTCTGGGGTTCTCGCACGGCCCTTTTTGCAGGGCTCGTGATTACATCCGCCACAGTGGCCATTGGCTTGATCATAGGTTCGCTGGCTGCCTTTTACGGTAGTTGGCTGGATGACCTGTTGATGCGCATCACCGAGATTTTCATGGCTTTCCCCTTCCTGTTGGCGGCGCTTACCTTGTCCGCCATCCTGGTGCCCAAGTTTGGCCGGAGTATCTGGCCGCCCACGATCGCGCTGATCATCTTCGGTTGGACGCGCTACGCCCGGGTGATCCGGGGCGAAATCCTGTCGGCCAAAGAGCGCGACTATGTGTTGGCTGGCCGCGTCGTCGGAGTCAGGGACGCCCGCCTGATCATCCGCCACATCCTGCCCAATACCATCTACCCCATTCTGGTGCTGGCTTCTTTTAATGTGGGCGATGCGGTCGTCACTTTTTCCGCCCTGAGCTTCCTGGGGGTGGGCACACAGATTGGCTACGCGGACTGGGGCCAGATCATCAGCTTTGCCCGAGACTGGATCATGAGCCTGGATACCCATTGGTACATTATCGTCTTCCCTGGCCTGTCTCTGATCGTCTTTGGCCTGGGCTGGAACCTGATCGGTGATGCCTTGCGAGACATCCTGGATCCGAGAATGCGTAGCACCCGGGGGTGACACATGCTGCCTCCCGATCACGACATTCAGACGCGGCGTCTCTCTCTGAAGCTGGGGCTGCGTAATGGCTTGCTCATTGGCCTGGCGCTGGCGTTGGGGGCCTGGGCTCCCGACGCCATTTTATTGAGCACCTCTCACGTGCGGTTGCTCTACCCGAGTCTGCTCCTCGGCTGCCTGGCGCTGTTGCTGTTGGGCGGCCTGGGCGGCTGGCTGGCGGCGTGGCCTGGTCGCGCTTTCGCAGGTGGGCTGATCTGGCTTCTGGTGGCCGTCCTCATGACCTGGACGATCGGGCACGTGCCTTACGAAGGCTGCAGCTTGACCGTGTGGCTGGCCGACCGTCGTTCTTGGGGGTTGCCCATTTACCCCTTTAGCCCCCCTGCTCAGGTGGGCATGGTGATGGCCGGCTTCTTTGTCGTGCTCTTGCTGACCATCCTGGGCCTCATTCAGGACTATCGGTTAGATGGCGTAGGCTCAGAGATAGACGCCGATGGTCGTATGGGTAGCCGCGCCTGGTTCTTGCTGGTTCTCCCCTTGCCATTGGTGCTGGGCGTCGGCCTCATCGCCAATACTCTGGTGAGCCCCCTGCGCGTGGCGCCACAGTTGGTCCACGAAGCTATCCGTACCGGCCGCACCTACCCTGGTGACCTATTTGAATTGAGCCTGGAGCGAGACGTCAATTACAACGCTATTTCTGGCGTCCGTGACCAGATGAGCGCCAGTTACTCCCTGAGCATTGGCAGTGTTGACCTGGGAGTGGCCGACACCATCTTTGTCGTGGCCTATTTTGACAACGGTGCCTGGATTAATTGCCGGGTGGTGGCCGACCAACTCTCCTTCTGCTACGATGCCAGCCCGCCCTATCAGCAGGGCTTTTCGGCTCTCCTCACCACTGGGGAAACGCCCGAGGATTGCCAGCTATGTACGGTCAAGGTCAACGACGAACAACGCGACTGGCTCCTGGCGCGGAGCGGATATTTCGCTGGTTCGCCCCGCCTTACCCGCCTGGCCCAGTGGGGGAGTTACGTTTTGATGCGCGCCGAATCACCTGGCAGTGATTACGCCGTTGAGTGTCTGTTCAACGGCATCAGCCCGGTAAGGTTAGAACGTTGCCGGGAGGTGAAAACGGCGAACCCAACCGCAGGGCGTTCGTCCTCCATCCCCCCAAGGTTTTGAACTGTCTCGCTATGCGCTACTTCTTATCACCTATGCTCAAGTTCCTCCTTCGCCGCTTGCTGTCGGTGCTCGCCACGCTTCTCGTGATTACGGCCATTATCTACGGCATCGTCTGTGTGGCCCCCGTCGAATCCCGGGCCAGGTTGTACATGGGCAGGCGCGTAAGTGCGACCTTGCCCCCAGAAGTAGAACAGCGTTGGATTGAATCGGTCATCCAAGAACACGGTTTGAATGACCCCTATCCCATTCAGTACTTTCGCTGGGTTTCTCTCTTGCTCCGCGGAGAGTGGGGCTGGAGTCCCATCTTGCGCAGCGATGTCCTGGATGCCTTGCTAAAGCGATCGCCTGCGACCGTCGAGCTGACCCTGTACTCTCTATTGTTGTTCATCCCACTGGGATTGGTCAGCGGTGCCGTTGCGGGATGGAGGCGAACCCGCATCACCGACCAGGTGTTCCGTCTAGTCGCCTTCGTGTCTACATCCATCCCCCCGTTCATTCTCGGATTGGTCCTTCTATCCCTCTTTTACGTGGGTCTGCACTGGTTCCTACTTGGATATCTCAGCACGGCCGAAAGCCTGGCGGTACGGTCGTCATCGTTCAAGACCATCACTGGTTTGCTGACGATTGACGGCCTGCTCAACGGGCGGCCCGACATCAGTCTCGATGCCATACGCCACCTGGTGCTGCCGGTCGTCACCCTGAGCCTCTTTCATTGGGCAACACTGGGCCGAGTGACGCGCGTGGCGATGATCGAGGAGCTGGACAAGGACTACATCGTGGCTGCCCATGCGCGCGGTCTTCCCCCACGGCGAATCCTCTGGCAACACGCCTTGCGCAACGCGGCGGTCCCTGGCCTGACCACCAGCGCCCTCTCGGCAGCCTCGCTGATCACCGGAGTTTACGTCGTCGAGGTGGTGTTTGGCTGGCCCGGTGTCTCGAAACTGATCACCTATAGCATGTGGCAACCAGATGTGGCGCTGGCGGCGGGTTTTGCCGTGTACAGTGTCCTGGCTGTTCTGTCACTGATGGTCCTCCTTGACATCATCCAGGCCGTCGTAGATCCACGACTCCGGGAAGGAGGCAGTAAGTCATGAGGAATCTGCGTCGCTTCCTCTCCCGGCAGCAGAATCTACTTGCTTGTACCATCGTGGGATTCTACATCCTGGTCGCCATCTTGGCGCCTCAGTTGTCCCCGCCGGATGACGCCGGCCATCCCAGCCCCTTCAGGATCGTCGGGAAGTCTCACGATCCAATCCCGCGCCCGCCCAGCGCAGAGGCCCCCTTGGGCACCGTACCGGGACAAATGGACATCTATTACACGCTCGTCTGGGGCACACGCTCGGCGCTGCGCTTCGGCCTGATCGTCACCCTGACTACGGCTTGCCTTGGGGTTCTGATTGGCGCTGTCAGCGGCTATTATGGAGGCATTGTCAATGGCCTGGTCATGCGCATCACCGATGCCTTTCTCACTTTTCCGGCCATCGCAGGCGTGTGGCTGTTCCAACAGGTCATGACGCCAGCCTCTTCTTTCGCTGAACCAACGCCGCTTCAAGAGGCGTGGCTCAACCTGAAACTGCATCCTGTGATGTTGACCCTCATCCTGTTCTCCTGGATGCCCTATGCCCGGCTGATCAATGCCAGCGTCGTCCAGTTGAAACAGATGGAGTACGTGCAGGCCGCCAGGGCAGTGGGAGCGCGGAACGTCCGCATCATTCTGCGACACCTGCTCCCCAATGCCCTCTCGCCGGCCATCGTGCTGGGCGCCAGAGACGTTGGTGGCATGGTGATCCTGGAATCCGCTTTCACTTTCGTCGGCCTGGGCGGGGCCACCGAGTGGGGTGTCCTGTTGGTCACGAGTCGTGATTACGTCATCGGGATGAGCGGCAACCCGTTGACCTACTGGTGGGTCTTTCTGCCTGCCACCCTGGCGCTGGTTTTCTTTGGCATCGGTTGGAACCTGCTTGGCGATGGGTTGAACACCCTGCTGAACCCACGGACATCTCACTGAAGAATCGAATGGAACGAATGGATCTCTTCCCGCAAACGACCAGAGTGGAAGGCGACGGGCATCTGTGGGTTGGAGATCCTCATCAAGGACATCGTTCTGCCCCACATGACCCCCGGCGACCTCCTGGCTATCCCCATGACCGGCGCGTACAATCTGCCCATGGCTAGCAACTACAACCTGGCCACCCGGCCGGCCGTGGTGCTGGTCAGAGAGGGGAGCGCCCACCTCATCCAGCGATGGGAGATTTTCGCCGACCTGATGCGGCGGGAGATGCGGCTGATCGCCGACCATCCCGCAGAACCTGATTCTACGGAGGAGACATGCGTCCCTTGATCGGCATGACGACCTGGCGGAGTCCTCGTCCGTCGAATCGCTTTCAGTACGCGGTCAGCTCCGGGTACGTGGCTGCGGTAGAGGAAGCGGGTGGCATCGCCGTCACCCTGCCGGCGCAACTCAGGGCTGTACCTGAGTTGATTGCCACCCTCGACGCCCTGATTCTGACCGGAGGCGGGGACATAGACCCGGTCCACTATGGCCAACCGTTACACCCAGCCACACACAGCATAGATCCCGACCGAGACCGCTTTGAGCTAGACCTGACACGGATGGCCGTCGAGCGTGGGCTGCCGCTTCTGGGGATTTGCCGGGGTATCCAAGTGATCAATGTGGCCCTGGGAGGAACCTTGATTCAAGATATCCCTGCCGAGGTCCCGGCAGCCCTGGTTCACCAAACTCCGGAGGATGCCCCTATCGCCACCCACCCCGTCTGTCTCCAAACAGACAGTCGCCTGGCAGCCTTGATACAGTGTGCGGACCTGCTGACCAACTCGGCTCATCACCAGGCTATCCAGTCGCTTGCGCCGGCTCTGCGGGTGGTGGGGTGGTCCCAGGACGGTGTTGTGGAGGCTGTGGAGAGCACGGATCAATCCTTCGTCATCGGCGTGCAGTGGCATCCCGAGATCCTGTTCCGGGACGCTGCACCGCATCGTCGCCTGTTCGCATGCCTGGTCGAGGCCTGTGCCAATCGAGCGTAGAAACCGGCCCTGAAGGAGTCTCCCGCAAAAGTTGCTCTCACCATGTCTCAAGCTCGATGGCCTGTGTTTCTCCGTGTGTCTTTCTATTGGATGCCTTGTTGATGAAAGGAGCCACGATGACAAGCTTTGATAGCGAGCGAGAGCATGTTATTCAATAAGGACTCTTTTTCAGATTGGAAAACGGGGGGCAAATGTGAAACCGTTAAAAGAAGCGCTGCAAATCCTGCGAGATAACCGCAGGCTATACCTGGCCGTTAATCTCATCTATTACGGCCTGGTGGTTGTGGGTGCGATTGTCACCTGGCTCAGCTCTCAGTTGCAGACGTCCTCGAGCACGATGGTGCAGGAGAGCTTCGAGACCGTCCTGCCCGGCGTGGTAGAGGCATATCGCAGCGGCCATTTCCTCTCCGCTGTGGCCCAAACCTTCACTATCAATTTCCTCCTGGGGTCGCTGATGGTGATCACCCTGCCAGCCTGCTTCTTCCCGCCGGCAGGGATACTGGTGGGCTTTCTGCGCGCTTTTCTGTGGGGGCTGTTGCTGGCTCCTACCACACCGCAGTTTGGCCTGCTGATGATTCCCCACGGCATTACCTTGCTTTTGGAAGGCCAGGCATACATCCTGGCCATCTTCGCTGCCTGTCGCCTGGGGCAAGTGCTGGTGTGGCCGGAGAGCACCGGCTTGACCAGCCGCTGGCGGGCCTACCTGGCTGGCCTGCGAGAGACAGTTCTCATCAACATTCTCGTCGCCTGCGTCCTCCTGGCCTCTGCCCTCTGGGAGGCATTTGAGGTGATCTATGTCGTAACTCCGCTGGCAGGCGGGTGGTGAATTGAACCTCGAAAGCCTGATCAATCCACAAGAGATCGAGGAGTTGGCCAGGCGATACGGCCCCAGCGAGCGACGCTGCTTTTCTCTGGAGCGAGGTGGGGAGCGTTGCGAGCACTGGCGGAGGGTGTTGACCGATAGACGCGGCGAAGTGATATTCGTCGTCGAGCGGCCTGGAGGGCTGATCCTGCACACCAAGGACTCTTATCCCCCAGGCGCCTATCGCCTGCCCAGCGGTGGGGTGGGCTGGGGAGAGACTGTTTTGAGCGCGCTGCATCGAGAAGTTCGAGAGGAGATGGGGCTGGAGATAGAGGTGGAGCGCTTCCTGGGCCTCCTCGAATACGAGATTCGCTGCGAAGACTTCGTCGAGCTCAGTCGAGACGAAGAGACGCTACCTTTCGTCTCTTACGTCTTTCTGGTAAAGGGAGGCGATGGAGAGTTGGTTCCTCAGGATGAGGAGGAGCACATCACTTCGTTCCGCCAGGTGCCGGCGGCGGAACTGGCAGAGGTGGCTGATAGCCTGCGAGCGATAGGGGAGGATTGGCGGGACTGGGGGGAGTTTCGGGCCATTGCCCATGATTTCGTGGTTGAGGTGATGGGAGGTGCCTGAGATGGCGATGTCACTGCAACGATACATTGACCGGCGCGTAGCGTCACCATTGGAGGAAGCGTTCGAGGAAATGATGGGCACGGCCACCGGCAGTCGGCTGGCCGAGTCCTCCGCCCGGCGAAGGGCGCGCTACATTCTTGATCCCACAGGCAAGCTGGACGGAGCTTCGATGACCGTGAATCTGGTGAGGCTCGTACTCATCGGCAAAGGCTCGCTCAATAATACACCCTGGCTCATCAACAGCCTGGCTCACGAGGCTTCGCACATAGAGCAGAAATACATCTCAGATTCGTTTGAGCAGGAGTATACGGCCTTCGTTACCGCCGCCCAGGTGATGACCGAGCTTGGCCTGCCAGATCCCTGGGGCTGGGATGCCCCGGAGCTGCAGAGCCTCTCGCCCGAGGAGGCAGCGCGCAAAATCATGGAGTTTTACCCCGATCATCCTCTCTACGGCATGAACCCCGCCATTCCCGTCTATCAGGTTCAGGGGCTGAGGGGGTTCGTCGAGCTGACCAGGCAAGCCTGGGCCCTGTTCAGAGCTGCTTGATGCTACTTCGCCCCATGATGACCTCAACCTGACGAGCTTTGCCGTCCCCAAAAACAGGCACCACGTTGCCTGCAACCTCTTTGCCAGCCACTTTGACGGACTTCACCCCTTTGCAGACATGATCGGGGTTTTTGACCTCGATCTGGTAAACTACCCCTCTAAATTCCCTGGTTACTTCGAAGCTATCCCATTCTCCGGGTATGCAAGGATTGATCTGCAGCCCCTCATAGGTCGGTCTGACGCCCAGGATGTATTGGGTGGCGGCCTGGTAGGCCCAGGAAGCGGTGCCAGTGAGCCAACTGTTGCGGGCCAATCCGAACTGGGGATGCTCGTCGCCCAGGATGTTCTGGGGATAGACGTAGGGCTCACATTCAAATTCATCTACCTTGTCGTTCTTCGCTACCGGGTTGATCTGATCGTAGTATTCGAAGGCCCGGTCTCCATTCCCGACCATCGTTTCGGCGATGATGACCCACGGGTTGGTGTGTAGAAAGATGCCACCGTTTTCCTTTGCTCCCGGCGGGTAGGTAGTGATTCCTCCCTTGGCCGGGTCGAAGCCGTTGTATCCCGGCGTGCTGAGCTTGATGCCATTGCGGGTGTTAAGCCGTCGGTACACGGCATCCAAGACCGCCTTTGCCCGGTCCGGAGGGGCAAAACCCGAGATCACTGGCCACGACTGTCCGTTGGCATAGATCTGCCCCGCAGTATTTGCCTGAGAGCCAACAGCGCTGCCGTCAGCATCAAAATACCGCACGTACCACTCGCCGTCCCAGGCGTGCTCGTTCACCCGCTGCCTCATCATTTCGTAGTAAGCGGTGTATTGGGCTGCCCCTTCCGCGTCGCCAAGATACTGTGACAGCTCGATCATTTCCAGCAAAGCCTTGCCGTACAGGTTGGCCGCAAACAGGGACTCCGCCCCCTCCCTCAAGTTAACTGTGTCGTTCCAATCGGCGAAGCCCAGCAGCGGCAGCCCGTGCGCCCCCACGTCGTTGCAGGTAAACTCGATGGCGCGGCCCAGATGGTCAAGCACCGTCCCTGATTCGAGAGGCTGTCCCTCTTTGTCCTTTTCGTAGTAGGGCACTACCTGATTCAGGAAGGCGAAGTCTCCCGTTTCCTTGAGGTAGGCGGTGACGGCCAGCACAATCCACAGGTGGTCGTCGCTGTAATAACCGGGGGCCCCCTCGACTTCCCTGGAATGGCCCTCGTTGGCCACCATGGTCAGAGGATTGAATTGGTGCATGGCAGAGCCGTCTCGCTTCTGCACCTGTAAGAGTTTATGGATCAGCTTCCTGCCCTCTTCGGGTGCGCCGACCAGCACCCCCATCACGTCCTGGGAGCTGTCTCTGAAGCCGATGCCTCTGGCGCCTAAGCCAAGCTGATAGAGCGAGAGGTACCTGGACCAGTTCATGGTGGTGTGGCATTGCCTGGGGTTGTGGATGTTGAGCAGGCTGTTCGTGTTGGCGTCGGGGGTCTCGACTTGCATCTTGGAGAGATAGGAGTCCCAGAAGACGGCCAATTCCTCCAGCGCCCGATCCACTTGCTCCGGGTCCCGATAACGACGGATCGCAGGCAGGGCCTTCTCGACGCTTGCATCCTGTCCCAGTTGAGTGATCAGCCGGGTGATCTGGCCGGGTTGAATGGTCCCCAGGTGGTGAAGCAGGGCGGCGATGTTGTCTCCCCGCTGGGCCTCGTGGTTGCTGAGCTCCTCCTGTTGCAGGCTCAGGGGATTGGCCCAGGTGCCGTATTCGTTGTCGCCCAGAAATCGGCCGCGGTCCGATTCGAACGAGGAAACCGGACGATTCGAGGTGAAGTAATTGATACGGGTGTCCTTGTTCATGAAAGCATATTGGGTCAGGATGAGCAGGCCCTCTTCATCGGGATACGCCTTGCTCTGCACCGTCTGGGGCACCCAGTCGGCGTTGGTGAATTGCTTGAGGGCGTCGAAGTGCGTGTATTCGACCACGGGGATGGCCTCAATCTCCAGAGGCTGGTCGGAGACGTTGGTGATGCGGATGTCCCGGATCTCCCGGCTGTCTCCCAGAGGGACGAAAATCGTCACCTCCGTCCTGATTCCGTAGAACTCAGAGACGATGCGGGTGTAGCCCAGCCCCACGTGGCACTCGTAGAGGTCGTAGGGATCCAACGTGGGGACGAAAAAGGGGGAGAAGACTCTGTACCCATTCTCCTTTTTGAAGCGGAGGTACAGCGTCTCCCCCTTGAATTCCGAACTGGGGAGTTGAGGAATGTATTTGGTGATGCGGTTGAGGGCCGGGTCCTGCCTGCAAATTAGCGCCCCGCCGGTGTGGTCCACAATCCCTCCAAAGGCCAGCGTCCCCACGTAGTTGATCCACTTGACCGGCGTCTTCGGGTTGGTGATGACGTGTTCCCGATGCTCGTCATCGAAGTATCCATACCGCATGGCCAAACCTCCCCAATTATGTGAGGGGTGTGCATAATTCGTTGGGGTGTAGCGGAGCGAGCTGCCAACGGATTTCTGGAGCGGATTGAACAGATGCTAGCCGCCTTCAATCCGTTCAATCCGTTCAATCCGCTCCCTGAATCCGTTGACAGTACCCTCGTCAACCATTTATGCACACCCCTCAATTACGTAGAGGTGCGACGCCCCCCCCGCCCCCCCCCAACGTTGGGGGGGATAGGGGGGGCGTCGCACCTGTCACCTAATCCGCCACACCATTGGCGGCGATGACCCGACGATACCAATGCGCGCTGGTTTTCAACACGCGCCGCTGTGTCTGGTAATCCACGTAGATCAAGCCGAAGCGCTTCGAGTACCCGTGCGCCCACTCGAAGTTGTCCATCAACGACCAGACGAAGTAGCCTCGCAACGGCACCCCTGCGACGATGGCCCCGGCCGCTTCGGTGAAGTGGGTCTTTAGATACGCCACGCGCGACGGATCATCCACCCGCCCGTCGGCACCAATCTGATCCGGGTAGGCGGCGCCGTTCTCGGTGACGTAGAGGGCCGGGAAACGGTAGTCGAAATGCAACCGCCCCAACAGCTCGTAAAGACCCTCCGGGTAGACCTCCCATCCCATCTCGGTTCTCTCCGGGTTGGGGAAAATCGTGCGGGGGGCATTCTCGGCCTCGGGCACCACGCTGCTGCGCACTACGCCGCGCGTATAGTAGTTCACCCCCAGGAAATCGAGGGGAGCAGCTATGGCCTCCAGATCGCCAGCCTGCACGAAGTCCATGGGGCGTCCATAGTGCTGCACGATGTCGGGCGGGTAGCCCCGCGCTGAGAGCGGATCGAGAAACCAGCGGTTGACAACGCCGTCCTGTTGCCAGGCTGCGGCCCGGTCGTCGGCGCTGGGGGAGGCCGGGGAATAGGGGCTCAGGTTAAGCGCGATACCAACCTGTGCCCGCGGACTGTTGCGGCGGATGACGGGAACGGCCCAGCCATGCGCCAACAGCAAGTGATGCGCCGCTGCCAGCGCCTCGTCGAGATCGGAGTGACCAGGAGCGTGCCGTCCCTCCAGATACCCGATAATAGCGCTGACGAAAGGCTCGTTGAGCGTCATCCAGTATGTCACGCGGTCCCCCAGGGTGCGAGAAGCCAGGTCCGCGTACTCCACGAAGGCTTCGGCGGCGGACCGAGCGGGCCAGCCGCCCCGATCTTGCAGGGCCTGCGGCAAGTCCCAGTGGTAGAGGGTGGCGAAAGGCTCGATTCCCGCTTCGAGCAGCCCATCTACCGGCCGGTCGTAGAAATCCAACCCCGGTTGATTGGCGCGCCCTCGTCCTTCTGGCAGCAAGCGAGGCCATGCTATCGAGAAGCGATAGGCCTGCAAACCGACCTCTTTCATCAAGGCCACGTCCTCACGCCAGCGATGGTAGTGATCGGAGGCAACGTCGCCCGTATCGCCATTGGCGATCTTGCCGGGCGTGTGGCTGAAGCGATCCCAGATGCTCTCGCCCGTGCCGTCCTCGTTCCACGCCCCTTCGATCTGGTACGACGCGGTGGCTGCCCCCCAGATGAAGTCAGGTGGAAAAGAAGTGATCGTTGACATTAACAATCCTCCCGTATCAGTAGTCTGTCGTCTATCCCACTTTTGGTTCTGCTAGAGGCAGCTCACTGCTATGTCGTTCTCTTCCAGCCGCTGGTCTGCCTCGTTCCAGACCTCTATGACCCGCTCCTGGCCGGGAAAGAGGTCGAAGTAATTATCGCTGAACTTAGTGCCCTCTATGGGCACCACCAGCTTGACAAAATAAGCGTAGACATCGGTGGCCATTCTGACCCTTCGGGCAGAGCCCTGCCCTCTGGGCGAAGCCTCGTACTTCCCGTCGCTTCCTTCGACGATTTCCACTTTCAAGTTGGGCTTCGGCCTGACCAGATCCTTGATCTCCACGAAGAAGTGGCGGTTGCCATAGAACCTGCCACTTTGGGAACACACGGCCAAATACTCCCGTCGTGGGTCTTCGGTATTTAGCTCATCGAAGGGGAAGTGCTTGACTTTGAGAGAGGCGTTGGCCGGTACCCGAACCTCCAGCATCTCCTCGTGTAGCTTGCGGCCAGAGAAGTCGCCGTGGAAGATGGTCACCGTGTCGCTGAAGTCCTCCAGGGTGTCGTTGGTGATCCATAGCGAGACGCCATCCACTTCCTCTTTGAACGAGGCCAACACCGGCGCGTAGGCCCTCTTGACGTAGAAGTAGCCGGCCTTGGGGAAGAGGTAGTAATCCAACACGCTCCAACTGAGGCCCGGCCAGCAGTCATTCCATTGCCAGAAGAGGGTCCCACTGCAGTGAAGCTTCCGCCGCCGATAGTGCTCGATGCCGAACTTCAGCCCCTCGGCCTGACAAATCATGGAGAAGTCGAGGTATTCCTGCAGCGAGCTGGGCAGGCCAGTGTGGGCCAGCATCAACAGGTCCCCTTTGTCCCTGGGTTCGTCCTTGTTGCGGTAGAGCAGCTCCGGGCTGTCGAGGTGCAGGGCCGCGGCTGGCACGTTGCGTCGCAGCGTCTCCAACACCGGTGCGGCGTGCATGCCGAACTCGCTGATGAAGCGGGCCGGGTCCTCGGCGTAGTGGCGGTAGGAGATGCCCTCCGGCGAGAGGTCTCGCTTCGGCTCTTGGCCGAAACGGCGGGGGTACACAGCACCATGCCAGACCTGCCAGTTGTGGCGGTCTCCCTCCCGTTCGTCGTTGTGGTCGTTCCCGCCGTAGGGGCTGGAGGGCCAGTAGAGGCGGGTGCCATCCAGTCGCTCGACGATGGGCGGCAGCAGCTCGTGGTAAATCCTCTTGCCCGGGAAATCCCGCCCCGGCCGCTGCCAGTTGTGCATGTCGTCTATCCAATCGTTCTCGTTGTTGCCGCACCAGAGGGCCAGGCAGGGACGGTTGCGCAGCCGCCGCACCACCGCCTCTGCCTCGCGTTCCACCTCGGCCATGAAAGGGGCGTCGTCGGGGTATAGTGCACAGGCGAACATGAAATCCTGCCAGATGAGGATGCCCAGCTCATCGCAGAGACGGTAAAAGACACCCTTCTCGTAGATGCCGCCGCCCCAGACCCGCAACGTGTTCATGTTGGCCTCGACGGCCAGCTCCAGGAGATCGCGGTAGCGAGTCTCATCTACCTGAGCCACGAAGGAATCGGCGGGGATCCAGTTGGCCCCCTTGGCAAAGAGCTTCACCCCGTTGAGCACAAAGGTGAAGAACCTGGTGCCCGGCTCAGCCGGGTCAGGCGATTGATCCACTTCGATGGTGCGAATACCCACCTGCTCGCAGTGGGTGTCCAGGGTCCTTCCACCGGCTTGCAGGGCGACCTCCAACTCGTAGAGGGCCGGCTCCCCCAGGTCGTGGGTCCACCACAGGGCGGGATCGGGGATGACGAAAGCCACCTCCGCCCGGCCATTGATCAGCGGGACCCGGTCGGTTAGCCGTTGCTCGCCCCGGCTCAGAGTGATCTGTGCCTCCAGGTCTGGCACATCGGCCCACCGCTCGGCCTCGACGACAACGGCGGCTTCTGCCGCCTGAGGGCTGATGGCCGTGGTCTTGAAGAAGACCCCACCTAAGCGAGCGCCCACGTAGCGGCGCAGCATCACCCCCTGCCATAAGCCCACGCTCACCAGCCGCGGTGCCCAGTCCCAGCCGAAGTTACACTGCGCCTTGCGCACCCAGGCCCGCTCAGGGTTGCGGCCCCACTGCCCTTCGACTGCGCTCAGGACAGGCCCTTCGACCTCCCGCCCGCCGACGGAGGCCGCCACCGGCTCGAAGCGCACGGCCAACGTGTTGCGCTCACCCAGGCGCAGATGCTCCGTCACGTCGAAAGTGGCGGCGATGAACATGTTGCGGTGGCGGCCGATCTCGGCCCCGTTCAGGTAGACGGTGGCCAGGGTGTCCAGGCCGTCGAAGGTCAGCAGGTACCTGGCCTGGGCGTCATCCTGGCCCGAGGGCGCTTCGAACGTGGTGCGATACCACCACTCCTGGCCTTCCACCCATTGGCAGGTCTCCACGTTCATGTTGTAGAAGGGCGGCGCCAGCCGTCCGATCTCCGCCAACGCTGTGTGCACGTCTCCAGGCACAGAAGCCGGGTGCCAGCTTGTATCATCATAGTCAAACAGGTGTGCGCCTGCCATTAGCCCCTGACCCGGCGTGAAATCCCGTAACTTCCAACCTCCATCCAGATTCAGGACGATGGATTCAGACATGGCTCGTCTTCCCTTTCACTGTACCTCATTAAATCCGCCGTCGTAGCGCAACATTTAAGGATGTCATTGCGAGTCTTCCATGGCGCATCGCGCCATCCGTAGGGAGCAGAAACGTCCCACCCTCACCCTAACCCTCTCCCTGCAAGGGAGAGGGGACGTGCTCCCTCGCCCCGTTGGGGAGAGGGCTGGGGTGAGGGGAAGTTTCTGAGTAGCGTAGCGAAGCAATCCCCCGCCCTGAATTGCAGGCAACGGTGGGGATTGCTTCGTCGCGGAGTTTATCCTGAGCCTGCCGAAGGGCTCCTCGCAATGACACTTGGCGCAAGATCTAACATTGTCCGAGGTGCTTACGCCAGCGATTCAGCCTGCCAACGAGTTCTATGCACGCTCTGGCAGTGTGATAAGGGGTCTTCCAGATGCTGCCCTTTTCGCCCCTGCATTCGCCCTCAGGGGTGATCTCCTGGTGCCACTCGCCGTATTCCCTATCGAACTGCCGGGCAAAAACCCATTCCTCGACGTTGAGAAATGCGTCTCTGAAGCTTTCGTCGCCGCTCAAGGCATAGGCATTGAGAAATCCCACCAGGGCCTCTGCCTGGACCCACCACACTTTTTGTTTTCCTGTGGCCCTGCCCCTCTCGTCACCTTCGTAAAAGACTCCCCCATTCTCACGGTCGAGGCCGTTCCTTGCCACTCCCCTGGCAAGCGACCGGCAGCGCTCGTGGATAGAGCTCACATCGCTGATCTCGCAAACGTCGCCACCTTCGGTCAGGAGCCAGGAAAGCTCTATGTCGTGTCCATAGGAGACAGGGGAGGGGAGAGGCGTCCAGTCAGGCTCGAAAAACTGGAGGGCACATCCCCTCTTGGTGTCGGTGATGGTGTTCGCACATAGATCTATCAGCTCCTCAAGGCGGCTCTTAACCGTCGCATCCTGAGAAGCCCGGTATAGATTGGTGAAAGATTCCAGGAGGTGGACGTGAGTGTTCATGGTCTTTCTGTCACCACTCACCCCGTAATCCGGATGCTGGGGAATGGGGCTCCACTCTTCTGAGAAGGACTCCCTATAGCCTTTCCATTGGCTGTCGTGACCAAATCTGTCTATCATGCCAAATGTCTCAAGGGCAAGCCTGAGGGCCTCCTCGTTTCCAAAGGCCAGGAAATATTCGCTGAGCCCATAGATGGCGAAGCTCTGCCCGTAGAGATGCTTCTGCTTGTTGAGGGGCAGGCCCTCCGCTGAGACCAGGTAATACCAGCCGAGCCTTGCCGGGTCATAGAAGCGCTCCCGAAGAAAGCTGAACGAACGGTCTGCCATGTCGTGATACACTGGTTGCGGGTCAAGCCTGTAAGCGGCCGAGAAGGACCAAAGGAACCTGGCGTGCTGCACAAGGCCCTTGGGAAGCGAGGGGATCGGATTGCCCTTCCGGTCAAGGCCACCATAGAAGCCACCATGCCTGGTGTCCGGGCCATGCCTTATCCAGAAAGCCATGATCCCATCGGTCAGGTGGCTGAGATATGTATCCTTATGCTCTATCAGTTTCGCGATTTTGTTCTCCAACTACCTATACCTCTTCACAGCTCTCCCCCAATGGGGAAACGGTATCCTCCTCGATGACGCTCTCCTTCGGCGTGCTATGGCGTTTCCAAAACGCGCAATTTGCTTTGAACGCTAATCTGTGGTATAATCTTGATAGTCGAGTTCCGCCTTGTACTCGATTCCCGACGCCCCCCAAGTGGGGTGCTGGCGCGACCGACCATAGTGGCAACCTTTCGAGAGTCAATCAACTTCTATCGTGTTTGTTCGTAGCGTTACTGCTCGCGTTTGCCAGTTGGCAGGAAGGAGTTGCAACTATGATGAGTAGAGTAGCGATTGGACTTGCTGTTCACTTCGTCATTGTGGTCGGGAGTCGGGTACAGGGCAGAACTTGAGCGTAACCAGAGGCAGGAATGACCTGCCTTTTGTATTTTGTAAGATATTCTGTCCGTAATCGCGCTGATGGCAAGCAGCCTACATATCGGCGCTTATTTTTGTGTGACGCTTGGGCGAACAACCTCCGCATTTCAGCTATGTGTCTGGAAACTCAGGAACTACCACATCTACTTCTCACAAAGGTCGCTCCGGCCTCAGCTCGTCCGGAAGGCTGGCCCGCACGTTGGCATAGACAGCCTCGTTGACCTCCACGCCCAAACCCTCCAGGGCCAGAAAAACCGCCCCTACCACCGGCTCGAAATCGGGGAGTACGATGTTAGCCTGGGGAGCTACCCTGTGCACCACCTGGGTCACCGTGTCCACCAGCAGCGGACCCTTGCCCTTGAACACGCTGCCCCCCAGCACCACCTCCACGTCGGTGGTTTCCAACCCCAACCGCCTGATGATCGCGTTGGCCGTGGTTCCCACCTCGGTCCCTACCCGCACCAGGAGATCCTGAGCCACCTGGTCCCCTCCATAGGCTGCCTCGAAGAGGAGAGGCACCAGGGCAAGGAGGCGCCGTTGGTCGAACTGGCCGGGATAGTAGTCGAACTGGCTCTGGTAGAGCTGGGCGATCAGCTCCTCCACCGAAGGGAGCCCCAGGGCACTGAGAACCATCTCCGTCAGCACGGTGGGCTGGCCCCGCCCATCCCAGGCGCGACAGATCAGACGGATCACCTCCTGAGCGATATCGCCGCCCCCGCCCCAATCGCCCGACAGTGCCCCCAAGCCCGGCAGTTGCACCTCCCGCCCGTCGGGCCCGATGCCGCCGGCATTGAAGCCGGTGCCGCAGATCACGGCCACACCCCAACTGCGCTTGAGGCCGGCTCGCAGGGCGACCAGGGTATCGTTCTTGATGCGCACCCGTCGGGCAAGGCCCATTCCCTTGATGGCCGGGGTCAGGAGGGCAAAATCCACGGGCAGGTCGGCCCCGGCCAGCCCGAAGAAACCGAAGTCCACGGGAGGAGACGCGCCGGCCTGAGCCAGAGCTTCCTCGGAGGATCGTCTGATCTCGGCCAGGGCCGGCTCCAGCCCGGCCACCTGGTGGTTGCCCGGCCCACCCTGGCCGAACCCCAGGATATGGCCGTCTTCGTCGGCGACAAGGGCGAAGGTCTTGGTTGCGCCAGCGTCTACGCCCAGAACGAGACTCATGTTCTCCCCTCGAATTGCGGCAGGTAAGCCCGGTTGGCCTCCTTGATGGCCGCCCAGAGCCCCTGGGCCACGGCAAAGGAAGGCACCAATGGATGGGCCAGAAGAGCTTGCAAAGCTGCTTGCTCGTCCCCCTCCACTGCAGCCAGGACGGTCAACTCCTCGTAGGCCTTGACAGCCTGGGCCAGACCCCGTATCGCCGGAGGCAGGGGGGCCACAGGGATCGCTCGGGCACCGCTCCCATTGATCATCGAGGGCAGCTCCACAATACATTCCGGAGGGAGATCGGGCAGGGCACCGTTATTGCGCGTGTTGACGATGTGCACCTCACCCTTGTCACGATGTATAGCGCTGATGACGGCCACGGCTACGGTGGAATAATGGGCCCCGCCCCGCTTCTCCAGCAGCCTGGGTTTGTGCCTCAAGTTGGGGTCAGCGTAGAGCTCCAGCAGGCCGGCTTCGATCTCCTGGACTACCTCTCCCCGGGTTTTCTCCGCCCGGCGCTGCTCGGCCACCACCCGATCGTGGTTATAGTAATAGGTCAGGTAGTAACTGGGGAGCATCCCCAGCGTCTCGAGAAGCTCCGGGGAAAAGGGATATTCGCCTGCCCTGGCCAGGGCTATGGCGCCCTCCAGCACCCGGTCGAAGACCTCCTCACCGTCCAACCTCACGCCGCGAATCCAGCTCAGGTGGTTCAGTCCAACGTAGTCCAACTGGATGCGCTCAGAATCCACGCCCAACTGCCGGGCGATGCCCTGCTGGAATCCAAAGGGCGAGTTGCACAGGCCAATGGTCGGGATGTCGGTGTACTTGAGCAGGGCCTCGGTAATGATGCCCGAAGGGTTAGTGAAATTGATGAGGTGGGCTCCTGGCGCCACCTCGGCCACGTCGTGGGCAATGTCCAGGAGCACGGGGATGGTGCGCAGTGCCTTGGCAAAGCCGCCTGGGCCTGTGGTCTCTTGCCCCACCACCCCGAACTGAAGCGGGATCTTCTCGTCCTGGATGCGGCAGGCCAGGCCCCCTACTCGAATCTGGGTAATGACGTAATCGGCTCCTTCCAGCGCTTCTTGCCGCTGCGTCGTAAGCCTCAGCTCGATGTCGGCCTCGGCTGCCCGCAGCATGCGCTCTGCCAGTCCGCCCACCACGCGCAATCTGTTCTCATCAATGTCCATCAGAACGATGGTGGTCACCGGCAATTCATCCCCTCTCTCGATGAAACCCTCGATGAGCTCCGGGGTATAGGTGCTGCCTCCGCCGATGACACAGATCTTCAGTCCACTCACTTCGCACCTCCAGAATCGGACGCAGATGCCGCTTCGCTTACACGCAGATTTTCGCAGATAAGATCAAAGAATCAGCGTTTATCTGCGTTCATCTGCGTCCTATCCGCCGCAGCTCAGAAATGGCCACGCTGCTGCCCTGTCCAGATGGTGAGAAGCGGTAAGATTCTTTTGCCCATGCTATCATTCCCTCACTTCAGGATGGCCTCCACCGTTACCTCCGTCTGACCAACAGGTGGCAGGGGGACGATGTCCCCCTCAATCGGCTGGCTGTCCACTATCAGCGAAACCGTATTTCCCTTGCCAGCGCGCTCCACAGAGATGTGGTAGGTCACGCCTCGGAAGACACGCCTGGCCCTGAAGCCAGGCCAGTTGCGGGGGATGACCGGGGCGATTTGCAGACCGGTGTAGGTGGGCCGGATGCCCAGGATCCGCTGGGTGATGGCCACGTAGTTCCAGGCCGCCGTGCCGGTCAGCCAGGAGTTCTTGGCCTCGCCGTAGGTGGGAGCGTCGCGCCCGGCGATCATCTGGGCGTAGACGTACGGCTCGCAGCGATGCACCTCGCTGATGGCCTCTCGCGCCGAAGGATTGATGCGGGTATAGTAGTCATACGCCTGGTCGCCGTGCCCGATTATCGCCTCGGCGATCATGATCCACGGGTTGGTGTGGCAGAAAATCCCGGCGTTCTCTTTGTAGCCGGGTGGGTAAGACGAGATCTCGCCCAGGTTGAGGTAGTAGCGCGTGTAGGCGGGCTGCTGGAGAGTGATGCCGTGCGGCGTGGCCAGGCGTTCCTTCACCGCCGCCAGCGCCCTCTTGGCCCTGCCATCATTGAGACCTATGCCAGCCATCACGCAGAAGCCCTGCGGCTCGACGAAGATCTGCCCTTCCTCACATTCGTGCGAGCCGACCTTGTGCCCGAAGGCATCGTAGGCGCGGAGGAACCACTCGCCATCCCAGCCGTGCTCGAGAATGATCGCCTCCATCCGCTGCGCCGCTTCCACATAGAATTGCGGATTGCAGATTGCAGATTGTAGATTGCAGATTCGCTGATTCGCTGATTCGCTGATTTGCGCCATCTCCTTCGCTGCCAGCACGAACAACCCGGCAATGAAGACCGACTCGGCCACTTTGCCGTCTTTGTTGGTGGTGGTTTGGAACGATTGGCCGGGCTCGTCGGAGAAGGTGTTCAGGTTCAGGCAGTCGTTCCAGTCGGCGTGGCCGATGAGCGGCAGGCCGTGCGGCCCCAGCCGCTCCAGCGTGTAGCGCAGGCTGCGCTGCAGGTGCTCGTAGAGTGGCTGCTCGGTGCCAGGCTGGCTCTCGTAGGCCACCGGCTCGTCCAGGATGCTCCAGTCGCCGCTTTCCTTCAGGTAGGCGGCCACGCTCAGGATCAACCAGAGCGGGTCGTCGTTGAAGTTGCCGCCGATCTCGTCGTTGCCGCGATTGGTGAGCGGCTGGTACTGGTGGTATGCACCACCGGTCTCCAGTTGCGTGGCAGCGAGATTGAGTATGCGCTCGCGGGCTCGTTCTGGAATCAGGTGCACAAAGCCTAGCAGGTCCTGGTTAGAATCGCGGAAGCCGATGCCGCGCCCGATGCCCGATTCAAAGAACGAGGCCGAGCGCGACAGGTTGAAGGTGACCATATTCTGATAAGCGTTCCAGACGTTGACCATGCGGTTGGTGTGAGCGTCCGGCGTGTCCACCTGGAAGATGTCCAGCATGTCTTCCCAATGGGCGCGAAGAGCCTCGAAGGCAGCCTCCACGTTTTCTTCGTCCAGATACCTGGCGATGATGGGCCTGACCGTTTGCTTGTTGATCGTCTGCGAACCAGGGGGATCGAACTTCTGATCTTTGGGGTTCTCGTGGTAGCCAAGCAGGAAGATGATCTGGCGGGTCTCGCCGGGCCCGAGGGTGACTTTGACGTGGTGCGAGCCTATAGGCGCCCAGCCATGAGCTATGGAATCGAACGAGCGACCGAGTTCGACCGCCGCCGGATTGTCCCAGCCTCGGTACGGTCCCAGGAACACATCGCGCTGCGTGTCGAATCCGGCCAGTTTCTCGGAGCAGGCAAAGAAGGCGAAATGATCCCGCCGCTCCCGGTACTCAGTTTTGTGGTAGATCACGCCTCCTTCCACTTCCCCCCCGTCACCACGGGGGGGATTAAGGGGGGGAACCTCCACCTCGCCGATGTTGAAATTGCGCTGAAAGTTGGTGGCGTCGTCCCAAGCATCCCACAGGCAGAACTCGATGCTGGAGAAAACCGAGAGGCTGGCGGGCTCCTGGCGCCGATTGGTCAGCGTCAGTTGCCAGATCTCCAGACTGTCGCCCAGCGGGACGAAGTACCGGGTCTGGGCTTCGATCCCCTGATAAGTAGAACCGATGATGGTGTAGCCCAGCCCGTGGCGGCAGACGTAATTCTCTAGTTCGTGGCGGGTAGGCTGCCAGGAAGGGGACCAGAACTCCGCCGTGTCGTTGTCCCGCAGGTAGATGTACCGTCCGCTGCAATCCAGGGGAACGTTGTTGTAGCGGTAGCGCGTGAGGCGCTGCAGGCGTGCGTCCCGATAGAACGAATAGCCTCCGGCGGTGTTGGAGATCAAGCCAAAATATGCCTCGCTCCCCAGGTAATTGATCCAGGGGAGCGGGGTGTCGGGCCGCGTGATCACGTACTCACGGCGTTGGTCGTCAAAGTGTCCGTAACGCATAGTCTCCTTCAGAGAGAATTCTCTTTGATGAAATCAATTAGCTCGTCGGCTTTCGCAAAGGCCAGACAGGTCACCGTGTCAGCCCCGCCGTAGTAGATGGCCATCCGACCGGTGGCGGCATCGGTCAGGGCGGCGCAGGGGAAGAGCACGTTGGGCACGTCGCCAACCTGCTCGTAGATTTCTCTGGGATGCAGCAGATACGGCTCGGTGCAGTAGAGCACTTTCCAGGGCTGGTGGATATCCAGCAGCGCGGCGCCCATCGAGTAGACGAAGCCATTGCAGGAGGTCAGCACCCCGTGGTAGAGCATCAGCCAGCCCTCGGTGGTTTCAATGGGGATGGGGCCGGCGCCAATCTTGGTGCTCTGCCAGCCGCTGGCGGGTCGCATGACCAAGCGGTGCTTGCCCCAATAGGTCATATCGGGACTTTCGGAGTAGTAGATTTCTCCAAACGGGGTGTGTCCCCGATCGCTGGGGCGGCTGAGCATGGCGAAATTCCCGTTGATTCTGCGCGGGAACAGGACACCATTTCGGTTGAAGGGCAGGAAGGCGTTCTCCATCTGATAGAAGGTCTCGAAATCGTGGGTGTAAGCTACCCCGATGGTCGGCCAGCCGGCGAAGCTGTTGCACCAGGTGACGTAGTAGCGATCCTCGATCCAGCAGACTCGCGGATCGTAACCGTAACCCCACTCCATCGGTTCGAAGCCTTCGGCGGGCTGGAAATGGATGCGTTCGTTGTCAATCTCCCAATTCAGCGCGTCCTTGCTGCGCCCGACGTGGAGCTGCATGGCTCGGCGTTTGTCGTCGCAGCGAAAGACGCCGCGGAACTCGCCCTTGGTTCGACTTCGCTCACCACAGGGATACGGTACCACGGCCGAGTTGAAGATGCTGTTGGACGAGGGGATCAGATCTCGCGGGATGATGGGATTCTTCGAGTAGCGCCAGACCACTTCGTCGCACCCAGGAGGGCGTTCTTCCCAGGGAATGTTGGGCAGTTCGGGACCAATGATTTCGGCTTTTGACATGCCTTATTCCCTCCATTACGTTTTACGCTTTACGCATTTACGTCGTGCGTAAAACGTAAGGCGTAAAACGTAATAGATTGATGTCGGTCATAGGGTCACACAGTTGAGAGATCCCACTCTTCGTAGATCTTGGGTACATCACTGATCAGGCGTTGGGTGTAGGCCTCTTTCGGATGCAGAATCACCTCATCGGCAGATCCACTTTCGACGAATTTCCCATGCTCCATAATGTGTACGGTATCAGAAACATAATACGCCAGGCCAATATCATGGGTGATAAAAATAACTGTCATCCCGATTTCTTTACGTAATTGCATCAGCATTTCCAAGATGGTCGCGCGTGAACAGGCGTCAATCATCGAGGTTGGCTCATCAGCCACCAAGATCTTTGGGTTCAGGAGGAAGATACGGGCAATCATTAAACGTTGCATCTGCCCGCCGGAAAGCTCAAATGGATACTTTTTGGTTAATTCCTCGAACTTCAAGTTGACAAAGCCGCACGCCTCAGCCATCATCTCTACTTTTTTTGCATGTGGAAGATGTCGACCGCCGCGCATGTGAATACAATCTAAAAGCACGGTATCAATGTTTCGAAATATATTGTATGAAGAGTACGGATCCTGAAAGATCGCCTGAATGTTTTTCCAATATTCCTTTTTCTTCTTTTGAGTACTGATATCACGCTCCTTCCCTTGGAAGTAAACCTCACCCTCAGTGATGCTGATCAGTCCCAAAAGCATCTTCGCTAAAGTAGTCTTTCCGCTGCCCGATTCGCCCACGATCGAGGCGACTTCGCCCTCGTAGAAATGGATATCCACATGATCAACGGCGACAGTTTTCTGGCGGCCAAACCCAAATACCTTGGTAAGCCCTGACGTGCTCAGGCATAATTTTTTTTCATCTGGCATCTTTTTTGGCCTCCCTCAGATAAGCATCCCTCAATTCTTTTTCCGACAAGATACAGCGGTACGCCCGGCCGCCATACGCTTCGTAAAGACCGACAGGAATCACCTTGCAATCTGGCCGAACGTATTTGCAGCGCTCAGCAAAACGGCACCCAGTCGGTGGGTTTTTTAGATTAGGCGGTACTCCAGGAATGGCCGTCAGTTTGACATCCCGCTGACCTTGTTCAGGCACGATGATCGAGCCCATGAGACCTTTGGAATATGGATGGAGTGGATCAAACACGGCTTGTTTTGCGGTGCCCTCCTCCACGATCTGCCCTGCGTACATGACCATAATATCATCCGTCACGTTGTAAAGCAGCGGAAGTTCATGCGTGATGAAGATCAACGAGCTGATAAAACCAACTTCCATTAATTGCCGCAGCATCTTGATAACCATCTTCTGTGAAGTGACATCGAGTGCGGAGGAAGGCTCATCAGCAATCAGCACTTGTGGTAACAGTAACACAGATACCGCAATCACTGTGCGCTGTTTCATACCGCCCGAAAGTTCAACGGGGTATTTTTGCAATACTTCGGCTGGAAGCCCCAGGGTCTCGAACACTGTTCTGGCACGTTCATAAATATCCTTCTTGGTGATGTAAAGATCATGCGCTTGAAGAACATCCTCAATAAAGTGGATGATCTTCTGTGTAGGGTTGAGCGCGTTCATCGCGGATTGGGGGATATATGCAATCTCCTTCCCCAAAATCGATTTGCGAACTTCATCAGGGTCCATCCTGGAAATATTACGCCCTGCGATGATGATTTCTCCACTCATGTAGTGTAGTGGAGGGAAATAATAGCCCATCAGGCTGAGCGCCAGCGTCGACTTTCCGCAGCCGGATTCCCCCGCAATTCCCAGCGATTTCCCTTCTTCGACCTTCAGAGAAACGTGGTCAACAGCGCAAATGTCTTCCTTGAACCGGGTGACCCATTTTGTCGTTAGTTCCCTAACCTCTAATATTACATTATTTTTTGTCGTTCGTTCCCTAACCTCTAATATTGCATTTGACATTTCAACCGCCTAGTCCCTCAATGCCGGATTGAATACCTGGTCGAGACCTGTATTCATCAGATTCATCGAGAACGTAACCAGAACGATGGTAACGATCACGGGGAGGTACGCCCACCATTTTCCCAGGATTGGCGCCTGGTAGATCAATGCCCAGTTCAACATCAGCCCCAAGGTGGGTACTTCCGTTGTTTTTGGTCCCAACCCAAGGATCGACAACCCGGCCTCCGCCAGGATAGCCGTGGAAATCTGCAAGATGAGCGCCATAACGACATAAGAAGCGATGTAAGGCAGAATATCTGTGAGAATGATGTGAACGATTGAGTGCCCGGATAATTTCGACAGATTGACATGGTCGCGATTCCGCAGTGAAATGACTTGCGCCCGCACCGCCCTGGCAGTCCATACCCAGGAGGTAAGCCCGATCACCACTGCGATGGTAAAGGCACCGCGCTTCTCCTGCCCGATACTGAATGAAATCAAGATCAACAACACAATAGTGGGGATTACAGTAAAGAGATTGGTGGCGAACATAGTGGTGTCATCCGCCAGGCCGCCGACATACCCCCCCAGCAGTCCCAGGGTCAAACCGATCAAGGTGGCAATGATACCGCCGACAAAACCGATCTGCAGCGATACGCTGGTGGCCTTAACCAGCTCCGTCAGCACATCCCTACCAAAGCTATTAGTTCCAAGCGGCAACACCCGTACGTTCGGGACCTGGTTGATATTCACGTAATCGGATTGTGCGACAACACCTGCCTCCTCCAGGGCACTCGTTTCCGCGTTTTTTACTGCAATGCTTACTCCCTCGGTTGACAAAAGTCCCTTGAGCGAGTTATTGAGCCGAACATAGTAATTTCGCTTGGCATTGGTCATCCCGGCAATCCTCACCTTGGGGTCATAATTGTTCTCCCACTGATCCAGGAGTACTTCGGTATTGTCGATATCAATCTCATTTTCAGGAATCCCGTCTGCCACAAGCCAATCCTTCATGGCAAGGCGGTCGTCGTTGCTCAACTTGCTGGCAATTCGATTAGCCGCAGCGTTATCCAGATTCAGCGTGTACTGGGTGGAACCAACGCTGTCATAAACATTCACATAGATTCCCGGTGGGAAGAAAGTACCCTGGCCGATGATTTCTAATGGCGGATATGTTATTATCAGCGGATAAACGATCACGATCAGCAGAATTGCCACAAAAATGGAAAAACCAACCACAAATTTACCAGAGCGAAAAACTTGTCGAATGGTATGTTTCATAACAGCACCTTTCCTTCCTTAATCAGCCTGCGCCGCTCTAATGCGCGGGTCAATGATGCCGTAAAGGATTTCGATGATAAAGTTCGCACTCAGCACCATCACCGTGATGATCAATGTGGCTGCTGAGATCAGCGGATAATCCCCTCCCATTACACCGTTATAGAGCGTGAAACCAAGCCCCGGATAACTAAAAATGATCTCCGCGAACAGCGCGCCGCCGACCATGGTACCGATCGCTAACGCCAAACCGGTAATCTGCGGAAGCATGGCATTCCGAAATACATAACCGACGATCTTCCGGTCTTTGATTCCCATGAAACGGGCGTACTTTACGTAATCCGCATTCAGCTCATAGATGGACATGGAGCGCATGCCAATCGCCTGACCGCCGATGGCGATCAACACGATTGTCCAGAATGGCAGTTGGTAATGGACGATCACAGACCAAATAAATCCCCAGCTAAAGTTGGGAATCAGGTCAAACCCATATCCACCCGAGGTTGGGAACCATTTCAAGCCGACTCCAAAAATAACCAGCATAATGACTGCCATGCCAAATGCCGGGAAATTGCTGATAAAAATGCTGACGGGCATGAGCACTTTATCAAACCCGCCCTTGAGATAAGCCGCCAATGCGCCGAGTGTGTTCCCGATCAGCCAGCCGACGATGATCGCCGTGAACTGCAGACAGATCGTCCACCAGATGGAAGATTTGATGACGTCTGCCACTGTTCTGGGATAGTAGCTGAATGAGAAACCAAAATTGCCGTGGAACACATTTTTCACGTATAGAAAGAACTGTTCGAGCATGGGCTTGTTGGTGCCAAACAACTCCGTGTATTGCTGGTAAATCGCTTGAACCCCGGTCGCATTGCTCATGCCCTGGGCCATCCTTGCTACGATGGCTGCTACGGGATCTCCCGGCATTAACCGGGGCAGGAAGAAATTCAGTAGGAAGGCACAAACAAAGGTGACCAAGAACCAAAGTAGCTTGTTAAGGAAATACTTTCGGTATCCTTTCAACGCCATACCTCCTCGATTGATGAATCATTATTTTACGGATAGGTGCAACGCACTTGCGGGTAAAGTACACCCGTCCGTGCGTTGCACCTGTACAGCTTAAGCTACTTTGTAAGAAACAGCCATGTTCCGGTGTTCGTGGGACATGGCTGTTTTTAGAGATACCCGTTTATGGGTTAACCAGCGTCAGGTTATAGAGCCCTGCGATACTCCAACCGTCAGTCAGGTTGAGCGGCGGGACGGGCGGGTCTGTACCATCACCCTGGTGAGGGAAGTTTGTCCAAACACTCTCGTTCACAGCGTGGAAATTTTGGGGACGGTACATGAGCGTGAAGGAGGGAATATCGGTCAGGTAGATCTTGACCAATTCAGTGTACATTTCCTTCAGCTTGGCGGCGTCCGTTTCAGCGGGGATCGCTTTGATCAATTCGTCGACCCTGGGATTGCTATATTGGCCCCAGTTGCCGTTCCAGTTGTTCGCCATACCGACGAATTCAGAGCTGAGCAAGTGGCGGATACGACCCCAAGGCTGGGTCGGGCCAGCGCCGTCGCTCCACATCATGAAGATGTCATAGCCAGCGGGGAGAGGCGCATCCGATTTGGTGACGACGGTCTGATAAACGGACCATTCTGGGTAGTTGGAGGTGATGTCAATACCGATCTTTTTACCGGCGGCAGCCACCACTTCGATCGCAGCCTGCCAGTCGGACCAGCCATTGGGGCAGGTTGCAACGTAGTGAAGTGTCTGCCCATTGAGCTCCCGCCAGCCATCGCCATTGGTATCGGTAATCCCGGCATCATCGAGCAGTTTCTTGGCGCCTTCGATATCGTTGCCGGCCCACTGCAGGTCCTTGACGGCATCGTGGTCGTACAGGGCCTGCTCACCAGGGGTTGGGTTCATGAGTGAGCGCGGAACCTGATCGAAGGTAGCCGATTGGTTGGTCATGGCGTTGGCAATGATGGTGGGATAGTCAACCGCCATGGCAATGGCCTTGCGAACCGCAAGCTGGTCCAAACCATAGGACTTCAGGTTGTAGTAGGCAGTTGGCAGGCTGGCGCCAATGCCATAAGGAGCATCGGGAAGGTAAGTGGAGATGGGCAGCCCATAGTTGAGCCACAGAATCTGAATATTGGAATTGAACTGCTGGCTGACATCCACTTCACCTTGTGCCAAAGCAACTGAACCGGCGGCGTTATCCTTAAAGATCGTATGCGCCAGGTACTTCGGAACAGGCAGCTTGCCCCACATGGAAGCATCCTGGCCCCAGTAGTTGTCATCACGAACGTAGACAACCTTCGTATCGTCAGCGAAGAATTTGTGATAGGGGCCGGAGTAAACGACGTCTTCCGCGGTATCAGCTAAAAATTGAGTCGCATCGCCGCCGGCGCGGGCTTCCAGTGTTTGGGTCCAGGCTTTCTGGATGACATAGTTGCCGCTCAGGTAAGCAGGGACCTGCAGAGGATTGACCGTTTTGCCGTTCGCGTCCAGTTTGGCCTTGACCAAAACCGTTTGGGCATCAACTGCTGTGATGGAGTCGATGTAATCTTTGTAGTTATTGCCAGCATTGGTTGAGTACTTGATATTGGAAGCCCAGGTATAGGCCACGTCATCCGCGGTCAGCGGGGTACCGTCGCTCCAATGGGCGGCTGGTTTGATCTTGAAGGTGATCTCGGTCTGCGCATCGTTCCACGCATAAGGACCATCCGCCAGCAGAGGATATGCCTTGCCATCGAGCATGTTGTACAGGTACGGGGTTTCGAACATGATGACGCGGGCGCTGTCCTGTGCGGCGATAGCCATCGCATTATTGTTGCTGCTGGAGTATGGATTCCAACCAACAACTGGACCCCACTGTTGACCATTGGAGTACAGGGTTTCATTGCGGGGAAGCGCTGCAGCTGGTGCCACTGGTGCCACTATTGGGGTCACCTCGACCACCACGGTCTCCTTGACGATCTTCTCGACCGGCACCTCTTTCTCGACCACCACGGTCTGGATCACCGGCTTCTCGACGACCTTTTCCGTCTCGACGACCACGGTCTGGATCACCGGCTTCTCGACCACCACTTCCTTCTCGATCACCTCTGGCGTAGGAGGAGCACAGGCCGAGAGCACCAGGCTCAGAACCACCAGCAGACTCGTAAAGAACACAATTGACTTACGCATTTCTTTTTCCTCCTTGACTTTGTGTGAAATGTCTAGTAAACCATGCCCCATGCGGACTTTGCTCCGCACAGGCCTTGCGTACAGGTCTTCCCTCTGTCTACGTTAGTTGGGGGTGAAGACCTGTATGCATCTTTAATCCCATTGCTTCAGATTTGCTCATCACCTCCTTTCCTCATGACCGGCTCAAAGCGGAACCACAAGAGGCCCTGATCACCAACTCTGTGGGCAAGACAATCCTCTGAGCAGGAGCCTCTTCTCCCGATGAATTTTCCAGCACGCTCAGCAACACCTCTACCGCCATTGAGCCCATGCGCTCAATCGGCTGACGCACGGTAGTCAGCGCCGGCTCAATCGCCGAGGCGATAGGGATGTCATCGAAGCTGACCAGAGCAATGTCCTGGGGAACCTGCCGGCCCGCTTGACGGAGCGCTTTCAGCGCGCCGACAGCCATCATGTCGCTGGCGACGAAGACCGCGCTGGGGGAGACAGGTAGCAACCGTTGCATGGCCACCATACCGCTGGCCTCGGCATAGTCCCCTTCCACGATCAGTTCCTCCTCCACGGGAATACCGCGCGCTTCCAGCGCTTGACGGTAGCCGCTCAGACGATCCTGGCCGTGGATCATGTCCAGCCGGCCGGTGATGGTAGCGATGCGCCGGTGTCCCAGACGGATCAGGTGCTCCACCGCCATCCGCGCCCCGCCGACGTTGTCCACATCCACGTAGTGGACACGTTCATCGGGATACCGTCCCACTGAAATGAACGGGATATGGTCGCGCAGCAAATTAGGGACAATCGGATCCTCCAGTGAGGCTGAAGCCACGAGCACACCGTCCAGGTAACCCCTGCGTAGGATGCGCTGATATATCTCTTGCCGGTCAGCATGGGCAGTAAACAAGGAGAGCATCAATTGATACTGGTGGGAATTGCATACTTCGGTGGCACCACGCAGCAAGAGGGAGAAGAAGGGATCGGTGAAAAGCGTCGTCACCGTTTCGGGGATCACCATACCAATGACATGGGTGCGACTGGTGGCCAGGCTGCGAGCGGCGGCGTGGGGTTGATAGCCTACCTGGTGGACGATTTGCCAGACCTGCTCCCGCACCTCGGGGCGGACATTGGGGTGGTCGTTGACGACCCGGGAAACTGTAGAGCGGGAGACGCCAGCTAATTTGGCGACTTCTTCGAGCGTAGGCGACATCGGCTGCTCCTGGAAGCACTCCCAACAAAATCCCAGAAAAAGGGTCGAAATTTGTGCCAAAGAAGGGGTTTGGAGCTATTTTTTGGGAGCGCTCTCAACAATATTATATCACAGATTGGAAGCTTTGTCAATACTCAATTTTTGATGCCGCCGCTTTTCTTTTTTGCCAAGATAGGGTATAATCTACAACGCTGTACCTAAACACTACAATAATGAATCGGAGTTGATATGCCAGCCGTTTTCCCCTTCACAGCCATCGTCGGCCAAGAGAAAATGAAGATGGCTCTCATCCTGAACGCCATCAGCCCCCAGATCGGCGGGGTGTTAATCCGAGGCGAACGGGGCACGGCCAAGTCCACCGCCGCCCGGGCCCTGGCCGCCCTGCTGCCAGAGATCGAAGTGGTGGCCGATTGTCCCTTTAACTGCGATCCTGAACAGCCTGAGACCCTTTGCGATAACTGCCGCGATCGAACTGAGCGTGGCGAGGAGCTGCCCGTAGCCCGTCGCAGAACCCGCTTTGTGGACCTGCCCGTCAGCGCCACCGAGGACCGGGTGGTGGGCACGCTGGACATCGAATTAGCCATCAAGCGCGGCGAGCGCCACTTCGAGCCGGGAGTGCTGGCCGCCGCCAACCGTGGCTTGCTCTACGTAGACGAGGTCAACCTGCTCGATGACCACGTCGTTGACCTGCTGCTGGACTCGGCGGCGATGGGTGTGAACGTGGTGGAACGAGAGGGCATCTCCTTCTCCCACCCCGCCCGCTTCATCCTGGTGGGCACCATGAACCCTGAGGAAGGGGAATTGCGCCCGCAACTGTTGGATCGCTTCTCCCTCTGCGTGGAGATCAAAGGCATCGCCGATCCCCAGGCCAGGGTAGAGATTCTGGAGCGCTGCGTCCAATTCGAGCAAGACTCCGAGGGCTTTCGGGAAGAGTGGGAACCGCACGACGAGCAACTCTCGCGCGAGATCGCCAGGGCCAGAGAGCTTTTGCCTGAGGTCAGATATGCCCCGACGGATCTACTGGTCATCGCCGAGCTAATGGCGAATCTGTCGGTGGACGGACACCGTCCGGACATCGTCATCCTCAAGACGGCCTTGGCTCACGCCGCCTTCGCCGGGCGACGGCGGATCAATGAGGCCGATATCCTGACGGCGGCTGAACTGGCCCTGCCACACCGCCTGAAGAGGCAACCTTTCCAGGAAGCGGAACTGAAACTGCAGGACCTGAAGGAGAAGTTGGCCCAGGTGAGCACGGAGCACGCTCATGACGACACGGCCTCTTTCACAGAGAGCGTCCCCGGGCAGGCCAAAGGTAACCCACAAGATGCTCCGGTCACTGAGGTCAATATGACCACGCCACTCAAGGGCCACCAGGCAGATCCCATGCCCCTCTCCTACATCCGGCAGGCAGACATGCCAGTGTCTATAGGCCCGGCCTTCAAGCCCAGGCGCGTGGAGACCCCGCTGGACCGGCTGACCAGGAACAGCGCGGGCAAGCGCAGTTTCACCAAGACCGAGCGCAAACGAGGGCGTTACATCCAGAGCCGGCCAGCCAACGGGCAGAGTGACGATATCGCCTTTGACGCTACCTTCCGATATGCCGCCCCCCACCAAATCCACCGCCAGAGCGGCAATCTGGCCCTGGCCATCGCCGACGAGGATTTGCAGCGCAAGGTGCGAGTGCGGCGGGCCGCTAACCTCATTCTCTTCGTGGTTGATGCCAGTTGGTCCATGGCTGCTGCGGAGCGCATGGTGGCCACCAAAGGAGCCATCATGTCCCTCCTCAACGACGCCTATCAACGCCGGGACCAGGTGGGCCTGGTCGTCTTTCAAAAAGACGACGCCAGACTCGTCCTGCCGCCTACCTCCAGCGTGGAGCTAGCCCAGAAAGCCCTCCAGGACATCCCCGTCGGCGGCAAGACCCCGCTTTCCAGTGGCCTCCTCCTGGCCTATCGCGTGTGCCAGAGGGAGCTTCGCCGCAACCCCGAAGTGATGCCCTTGATGATCCTCCTGACCGATGGAGCGGGCAACGTCTCCATGACCGACCTCCCGGCTCAGGACGAGGCGCTCAAAGTCGCCGACTTCATCAAGCGCGGCAACATTCGCTCAGTGGTCATCAACATGGAACATTCATCTTTTGATCGCGGCCTGGCCCAGGACGTGGCCGATGCCCTGGACGCTCCTTGCTACACCTTGCAGGCACTCAAGGCCGAGCACCTCTATCAGACCGTCCGGGGGGAGTTGAAAGGAGCTTAGAACACAAATGCGTAGGAAAAGGGGAGAAAATACTATGAAACACCATCGTTTGTCCACGTACGTGTTTCTGGTTTTGATTGGCCTCCTGGCCGCTTTTGTTTACTCGCAGGACAGCACGCCATCTTTGGCGTCCCCGGCCCGCCTCTCGGCCGAGCGCCAGGTGCAGGCTGCCTGGCAAAAGGCGCGACAGGTTGGGGTGTATCACTATAGCACCAGTATCAGTAGATGGAAATTTAGGGATCGAGTGGCACGGCAATGGCCTGAATGACGTTGACTGTGCCGTAGGTGTTTTCAATCGCCCGCCTCAAGAAACGAACCATACGTTTGAGTTGAAAACGCTT